>Ga0315277_10004704_pt1 | contig 18119 bp, 13 predicted proteins | sample YL17G05_15_MG_FD_203695 | JGI IMG/M metagenome (GOLD analysis project Ga0315277, IMG submission 203695) | Sediment microbial communities from Yellowstone Lake, YNP, Wyoming, USA - YL17G05_15 | ecosystem: Environmental > Aquatic > Freshwater > Lake > Sediment | place: USA: Wyoming | collected...
GATCAGGACAGGCATTGTTTTTGCATTATGATTATCTTTAAGCTCCTCGGCGCTTATTCTGGCTTTTTCATAAAGGGTATTGGTGAGCAGGTTTCTTTCCTGGAGGACATACGTTCCTTGTACAAGATCCCGTCTCGTTTCTAGCGACCTGCTATAATCTCCGGAAAATTCAAAGCTTTGGGGATAGCCGTTTGAAAAAAAGAGAGTGTCAACAATTGCTCTCTTTTGAATATTATATACATACATCCTGTGCCTGCCAAAAAAATCAACTAATTCAATATAAAGACTCATATTTACCGGATTTAATTTGAAATCAATTATTCTTTTAGACCTATAGTCTTCTTCGTGGATAAGCTCATAAACGCCTTCTCCCATATTAAGCCGGTAAATATAGACAGGTCCGTAAATAAGCGTATCGCTACTCTGGCCGGCAAGCATAAATACCGTTGACCCGTCATCTGTTATTTGTATTTTTTGGCCCCCCCATTCTTCAGGTACAACCATCCGTCCTGTAACCCGGTGCTCCACTAAATCTATTACCAGCATTTCATTTCTAATTTTTATGCTCGCTGAGGCGAGGAAGCGGTTGTTGGGGGACAACCCCAAAACATTACCACCAAGGCCTTCATAAGTGTGAAGAGGCCTTTTCTTCTCCAAGTCATAAAGCACAATATCTTCCCGGTGGGAAAACATTGATTGCGGATGTGTTTTATCAAGGCTGATCCAGGCCACCTCCGCAGGCCGGTCTTCGGCGGAGGTGAGATAGAACTGCAGAGTAGAATCCGGCGCCCCCACCGGGCAGGTGACAACCTGGCTCAGGCTGTCAATCACTTCCAGGTAATAGCTTATTTTTGCAGAGTGGTGTTGAGCTGGGATCAGTACCGAATCAAGGCCTCTTTCCACCTTTAGCTCCATCGCCTGGTAGTTTCCTTCATCCACACGCCAGAAGAAAGTGGCTTTTTGCAGAGGATAAAGGCTGTCCAGCATCACATCTATCCTGCAAGGCTCGTCCACCAGCATCGTGTTAGGATGCTGGGTGAGATTGATATTTGGCACGTAAAAGACATCCGCCAGGATAAATCGGTCAGGATCTATTCTTACAGAGTCCGGCAAAGCTTCCACCTTGTAGCTGAAAAGGCTGTTAATATCGTTAATCCGCTCGCTGTGTCTTTCCATTGAGCTGTCTTTATAGTAAAAGGCTATGTCCAGCGGCAGGTCAAAAGATTTTTCCTGGATAATTCTTACTTCCAGAAAATACCCTTCAGCATCGGGGATGCTACGGCTTCTTACCCGGTATACAGGATAGCCGGCGCCGAATAACCACTGCTGGAAAAAAGTTTGGAGATTCTTATCCGGGAAATGCGAAGACCAATAGTTAGAAAAGTCTTCCAAGGTTATGAAACCGTTCTTTCGTTCCAGAAGAAAAGAGTTTATTGTATTTTTAAAGGACTCTTCGCCCAGCAGATATTCAAGCATCTTTATTATCCAGGCCCCTTTATAATAGACAACTATATACCCAGCCTCGAGGCTGGAAACAGGCACATTCAATTCCGGGTAAGCAGTGAGCCAGTTACGAACGATAATTGAATAATTCGCCCAGAAATCCGCTATTTCCCATCCATATTCGGCTTTAAGCTCCCCGACAACATACAACGCTGAGAATGAGGCAAAACCCTCAGCCAGCCATCTGCTCTCAGCGGGATCGGGCCGGACTAATCCGCCCCACCACTGATGAGCGATCTCGTGGGCCAGAAAGGAAATATCCGAAGGCTGGAGGCTTTCCCCGGATGTCAGAAAAAACTCCTGCGGTAAAAAAACCGTGGCTAAATCCGCCACTCCAAGGTCCAGGCGCTCCCTTCCGCATTCCACAATATTCAGTTTTTTCCAGGGATAGGGAGCACCACCGTAAAGGTCGCGGTAATACTTGAGGATAACAGTGGAATAATAAAGGATTGACTCTATTTTTTTTTGGTTATCTGAAGTAGTATAGATAGTTATATCGCATTCTTCGTCATGAATAGAGAACTTCTGGTAACGAGCTGCAAAAAATGATACCGAGCATGTTGTGCGTCCATAGGCCTTAGTGCTGAAAGTATAAGTTGTGCTGCTGTCAGCATTAAGCCACATGCCGGTTGAATCGCCGCTGGCCAGCGCGGTAAAGCCCTGGGGCATGGTGATGGACACATCGAAAGACTGCATAATTCGGCTCTCCAGGGGAACAGCCGGGTACCAGCAGCCAGCAATGCTGTAAGCGTATTCCGCAGTGATTACCTGACCAAGTTGGCGATTATTTTCTGTCGCGCCCGGGACGACCGAATCAGGTTGAAGGGGCAGATAAAGCTCGCCGCCGTAATCTATCCACAGAGTATCACCACCCGGTCGGGCTTCTGCGGCATAATATATTTTCAAGACCGCGTTTTCCCGCGAATACCCGAAGCCCAGGGAATCCCCCCGGGAGCTTCTCACGGAAGATACCGACATCCCCCTGCCGCCAAGATTCAGCTCCAATTCTCCAGAGAATGATGATAAATATTCAACGCAGAGTCCTGCCCGACCCTCGATCAAGCCTTCATCCATACGCAAACGAACCTCAATCTCTGTATGCTTTACATCCGGTCCCTTGCTTTCCCCGGCGAGGCGGGGTATGGAACCCTTGCTTCCAAGCCTGTAAAAATTATGCTCCGCCTCGAAGATCTTCCCCAATAAGTCCAACGAATCTGGCTCGGAAGATTTTTGACCAGCAAAGGTATTGCTGAAAAAAGAGAGCAGCAAAAAAAAGACAGGCACCCTGATGGCGGCTGATAACATGATCTTCTCAGGTGAATTGTACTTATTAATATTTTTCCGGAGACCACATCAAGCGGTCTCCGGAAAAATGCAGTCACTTCCTATTTTATCTCTAGATAAGTGTTTATCAATGCTTCTATCTTCTTTAAGGTCTCTTTTGACTCCCAGCCATACTGTTTTCCAACAGCCAGGATTTCCTGTATCAGACCAGCAGGAGGATATTCGATTTTCAGTTGATCAACTCCTGTACCAGCGAGAAGGCCTCCTCCGCCAAGCATATTTAATAAGGCTACTAAGTCGCCACCTGTATCACAGTCACCATCATCGTCAACATCTCCTGCGAACTGCCCGGGCCCAACACTAAAGGGTTGACTGCCATTCAAATGATTCAGCATCCGGATTAAATCATAAATATTAATCACATGATTAAGATCACAGTCACCTTTAGCGCTGTAAGCCACTGTATAATCTTCATGATAAGTGTTATACCAACCGGAGGGTTCACTGGAAATTGTACTTCTTGCCGTAACTTTCAAATCAAATCCATATTCACCTGTATAAGGTGGTATTGTCCACTGGCCAGACCACCCTGCTGAATATATTTCATCGTAATATGACAAATCGTCATTAATCCATTCAAAGTATTGACAATGAATTGTATACCCAAAGATATCATTCCAGGCCACCACTCCGGCGGTCTCAATCTTAGCCCTGACAGGATTTGGATAAGCGGTATATCCCTTAAAATCTACAGAAGCATCTGTATATACCCATGATGAGGCAAGGTAGGTGCTGTTTGAAAAATTTTTCTTTTTCCCCTCCTGCTCAATATTGGCTATAGTTTGCCCGCCTATTCTACTATCTACGACATCCAATACTACTGCCCGTGTGCGCAATGGAATATTAGTAAAGCCATAGCTGGTATGCTTTTGATTCGTTTGGAGAAACTCATCGAGTTCTTTTAAAGCAGCAGGGGAATTCTTTAAAGCTTCTTTTGATTCATCTATGGATCTAAAACGGTACCACTTGCCTTTTTCTATCGGACTAACACCATCCCAATATTCTTCCTCAATGATGATGGTTTTTGTCTTCTGCTGGGTAATATCTTGCACAGTTTCATCAGCCGCAGCCATCTCGGGGTTGGTAGTAGAAAGGATGGTTGTTTTTTCCTGGTCTGAACAACCAATTATAAAAAAAGCTTGGCATAGAGCAAGTAACAAGACAAAATATACTTTGTTCTTCATTTTTCCCTCTTGGTCAAAATTTTACAAGAAAAGTAAATTATTATCTCATTAACATGCAATAAATCACATCAGTTCATGCCAACCTCCTTTCTGCCGGAATAAATTCCAGCTTTATCTTAAAGAAGGTTGACAATCCCCAGGGGACATGCTTATTATTAAGCAGCAGTCCCCTCGGGGATTGCACCGGGCTCTTGCCGTTTAATGTCTTCGCGGACTGGCGGCAGGAGCCCTTTTTTCTTAAAATTTTTCACTATTTAATAATATTTCTTATTTTCTATAATCTCTGATTTATTTTATTTGAATAATCCATTATTGTCAAGAGGCCAACAGAAAATTATTTTAATTTTGTCTTGTTATATTTGTTATATTTGTGATGATTGTTATTAGTTAAATTTTCAAGCCAAGAATTATAATCGCCAAATCGAAATTGTTTTGTATTAAAAACAAATCAAATATAATAAAATTCCTTAGGATTAAAAATCGCTGGAAAAAGATTGAATTGTCAGGTTGGATGCTGAATAATCTTGGAATCTAAAAGTATATGGCAGGCATGGAGGCGGATAATATGAGCTATTTGTGGAAAGTATCAATTCTGGCGCTTCAGGCGAATATACCGGATAACGAACCTTGCCAGATAAACTGCGGGGAATAAATCGAGAAGGATGAGGACAGAGATAATTATAATTCCGGTCGGACGGAGTAGGCCGGAGAAGGTGTTATTGATCAGGATGAAAGTTATGGCCGCACTAAGAATGACAAAGTAGACGACATTCCACCAGAAATCCGAGGGTTTGCCAACTAGATAGCTGTAAAGATTGCTTCGCGCCGTTCTTGCTTCAGCTTTATCCGCTGCCGGGTCCTTTTTTTTGCTCAATTGCTACCTTCCTTAATCGTGATCTTTTTCAGTATCTCCGCCTGGCTTGTTGCGCTGGTCAGAACTTCCAGCGCTTTGTCTAGCTGCTTATCCGAACGGGCGATGAGGCGATAGGCAGTGTTTTCATCCCAGGTCACCTGGGCGATATGGTAGGTAAGCAGGTTTTCAGTGATGTAATTCCGGTATTTTTCGAGCTTTTTCTGGTCAATCTTTAAACTCTGGTTTTTAAGATAGCTGGCGAAAGCGTCAGACACTTGCCTGTCGGCCTGGAACGACTTGTTCAGGTCCGGGTGCATGCTCTTGTAAGCCACAGCGAAATCAAAAGAGAAGGGCAATATTTCAGCGATAAAAGGGTCGCTCTGGGCTGAATCTTCCTCAGCCACTATATCAGGCGCAATTCCGCCGCCGCCCCGCACCTTCCTTCCCATATCGGTATAATAAACATTACGGGCAATCGTGTCCGGTGCGGTATCCTCTTCATCTTCAATTGCACTGCGGCGGGGCAGGTAATTTTCACGCTGGATATTCCGGCCGGATGGCGTATAATAGCGGGCGGTGGTAATCTTGAGCACATCGCCGGTACTGAGCGGGAAAGTGGTTTGCACCAGGCCCTTGCCGTAAGAATTACGGCCCACGATTACCGCCCGGTCGTGATCCTGGAGCGCTCCGGCCACAATTTCACTGCTCGAAGCGGTGAACTCGTTGATCAGCAAAGCCATGGGCAGGTCTTTAAACAGGGGCTTGGCTGTGGAGAAATAGCTCTTGTTGTCCTCGTTCTTTCGTCCACGGAGCGAGACAATCAGGGTTTTGCCGCTTAAAAAAAGATCGCAGATATTTATTGCCGGATCGGTAAGACCTCCGGCATTGTCCCGGAGATCCAGAACCAGAGATTTCATCCCTTCGGCAAGGAGTTTCTGGAGCTGGGTTTTAAGCTCCTCAGTTGAGCGCTCGGTGAAATTGGACAGGCGCAGGTAGCCTACATTGCCGTTCAGCATGAAATGCCTGGTGACAGTAGGCACGATCACCGGCATCCTGGTCAGGGTAAGGTTGATCGGTTCAGGCAAGCCGGGGCGGGAGATAGTCACCTCGACCTTTGTCCCTTCCGGGCCGAGCAGATGCAGGGAGACTTGCTCGGTGGTCCAGTCCCTGGTGGACTGGCCGTTCACGCGGGTCATCCGGTCTCCAGGCTGGACACCCTGGCGGTAAGCGGAGGAACCGGGGAAGGTAGACATGACTATAATTTCCCGGTTCGTCCGGATGATCGATATGCCGGTTCCCACATACTCACTCTTTATCTGCTGTTCCTGAAAACGCTTGTATTCCTCGGCCGGGATAAGTTCCGTATAAGGGTCAAGACCTTTGAGCAAACCCTCCACCGCTCTCCGGTAAAGCTGATCGGTGGGGATATTGTCCACATAACGCAGGGATATCTGGTTAACCACATCCTGGAGCAGCAGGACTCTCAGGTAAGTATTGTCCGAGGTGGCCAGTACCCGACCGAAAAGCCAGCCCATCATGATGATGACAACCACTGTCAGGCTGGCATAAACATAAGGATTTCTTGCGCGCTTTAAATCCATATTCTCCACCTGGCCCTTTTCCAGTTAGAAAGGCCTCGTAGAAGCAGGTTCTGCAAGGTCGAACCCTGTTTATCCCCGAGGCCGAATTAATAATATGGAAAGAAATTGCCGATAAGTCAATAATTAATAGTTAGTTTGAGCGGAATTTTTATCATTTTCTTTTAGCCGTACAAGCACTTTGTCTCCTTTCCGATAAATCTCGACCGGCGGGACTCCGCTTACAATTCTCAAGTCATTGAGGGCCGATTCGCTGGTCAGTACCCATTGCACGCCCTGGCAGCGGACATTATCCCAGCGGTCGGTATCGGGGTTGAAACGAATCACCTGCCTGCCGGTATAAAAAAGGAAAGAAGGCGGCCAGACTTTGAACACAGCCAGGCGCGGTTCTTTATGCAGCCTTTCGTAATGGGTCAGGCTCAGAACCTTGACTGCCTGCAGGCTGTCGATTTTCGGGATGACCGAACCGCTGGCCAGGGCAAAAAGCAGAACCATGCCAGCCAGGCAGCTGCAGAGCCATATATGGAGGCCCTTTCGCAAGGGGAAAGCCAGGCCGGCTATGAAGATAAGGACCAGGGGAGAGAGGCCGTAAAAAATTGCCGATTGCTCCACTTTAAGTTTTGCCGCCAGGCTCAGGCTTCCTGCGGCAAGCAGCACTCCGGCGGTAAGAGAGGTCCCGCCGAGGAGTGCCAAAAGCCGCAGGCTGGAGGCGCACTTTTCCACCCCGACCAGGCAGCGTGCGGCAAGCAGCGCCACAGCCGGATAGAGAGGGAGCACGTAATTAGGCAGTTTACCGCGGCTGAGGCTGAAAAAAATAAGCATCCCGAAAAACCAGGCAACAAGGAGAAGATCGGCTTTTTTCTCTGCCATGTCATGGGTTTTAGCTGGGTCCGGGAGCGTACTGCGCAGGGCGATCGTAGCGCCCCAGACAAGGGCCAGACTCCAGGGAAAAGCCCCGGCAAAAATGACCGGCAGATAGTAGTATACCGGTCCCGGGTGCTGCCACTTTTCAGTGAAGTAGTGTATCAGGTTGCGCTGGATAAAGATTTCCTCGAGGAAGGTCGATCCGTGGAGGAAAGTCATGTAGATGAACCAGGGAGCGGCAATGAGGAGGAAAAGGAATAGGCCCCGGACAGGCTCGATCCTGAAGATTCCGGACAGTTTGCGGGATAAAAGAAAATATAATAAAACAGTAATAGCTGGAAGAATGACTCCCAGCGGCCCTTTGGAGAGAAAGGCAAGGGCCGAGCCGGCATAGGCCAGATAAAGCCAGGGCCTCTCCGGCTGGTCTTCATCCCGGCCCATCGCCCCCCGCACGAATCCGTAAAGGGAAAGGGCTACGAGAAAGCTCAACAGCATGTCCGGAACAGCGGCGCGGGAATAAACCACAGGCTGGAGAGCGCTTGCGGCAATAAGCCCGGCATAAAGACCGTTCCTTCCACCATAAAGCCGCTTTCCGAGACCCATAGTAAGCAGCGTCAGTCCTAAACCGGCAACAAGGCTGGGCAATCGGGCGGACCATTCGGAAATGCCGAAAAGACTGAAGGAAAGGCAGTCCGCCAGGTAGAAAGCGATCGGCTTGCCCCAGCGCGGCTCACAGTTAAAGACAGGATCGAACCAGTTGCCGGACTCGATCATTTCCCGCGCGGTCTCGGGATAATAGCCTTCATCCGGGTCGAAAAGCGGCGGACGGCCCAGGAAAGGAAGAGTGGTGAGCAAGAATACGGCCGCCACCAGGAGATAACCATAAACAGATTTTTTCACGAGTCCTAAGCTTCCTCCGGTCAGATCAATCCGCTGTCTGACAGTACGGATAGGAAATAATCAGAGTCCCCTATATCGATTCACTTTCCGGCCAGGGCCTTTTCCAAAGCTTTGACCACTGCTTCATCGTCCGGCTTGATGCGCGGCTCGAAGCGGGCCACTATCTTGCCCTGGCGATTAACCAGGAACTTGGTGAAATTCCAGGGTATCTCTCCGTCAAATCCGGGATTGGTTTGGGCTGAAGTAAGGTATTTATAAAGCGGGCAGATATCCTCGCCCTTGACCGAAATCTTGGAGAAAAGCGGGAAGGTCACATTATAGTTCATGGTGCAGAAAGACTTTATTTCTTCATTGGTGCCCGGCTCCTGTTCCTTGAAATTGTTGGCCGGGAAGGCCAGAATCGTAAATCCCCGGTCCTTGTATTTTTTATACAGCGCTTCCAGTGCAGCATACTGAGGAGTAAAGCCGCACTTAGAGGCTGTGTTGACCAGCAGTACCACTTTACCTTTGAACCCGGCCAGATTAACCATTTTGCCGTCGATATCCGCCATCTTGAACTGCAGGGGTGAATTGAGCGCGGCCTTTTCTTTTGCCGGGGAGGAATAAACGAGGCCGGAGAAGAGAAGAACAAGGCTGAATAAAAAGAGCGGATTCATTTTAGAGCGCATAATGCACCTCCATTTTAGGGAAAAGAACAAAACCCTGAATCAATCATTTCAGAGTCAGGGGGCCGAAGGGGTAATCTATCCCCCGGGCGGCCAGCATCCCGATCAGCCGGCTTATGGGCAATCCCATGACATTGAAATAGCAGCCGTCAACGCTTTCCACCAGGGTCGACCCATAGCCTTGAATGCCGTATGCGCCTGCTTTATCCAGCGGCTCGCCGGTAGCCACATAAAGCTCGATATGCTTTCTGTCCAGAGGGCGGAAACGAACGCGGGTGACCTCGTATGAGCTTTCCACAGTCCTGCCCCGGGGGCCGGCCAGGGCGATCCCGGTATAAACCTCATGCTCGCTCCCGGCCAGGCGCTCGACCATGCGGCAGGCTTCTTCCGTATTCGACGGCTTGCCTAAAATCTCTCCCTGGTGAAAGACTACGGTGTCCGCCCCTAGTACGACAGCATCGGGGTGCGCTCCAGCTACAAAAAGGGCTTTTTTTTCGGCGAGGGCAGTTACCTGTGCCCCAGGCTCTTGGGGCAGGTTAGAGTTTTCATCCACGTGAGCCGGGATAATATCATGCACCACCCCGATCTGGGTGAGAAGCAGGGTCCTCCGCGGGGAGGCGCTGGCCAGGATAAAATGTAACGTTTTATTTCCCAAATGTTAATAAGCCTTTTTTGTGAAATCGCTAATACCCTAAGAAGTTATTTTTAAACTCCTTTTGGCGGCAAAAGGAGCAAAACCGGTTCCTTTGTAACCAAAGGAACCGAAAGTTAGTCCCGGCCACAGAAGCATTTACTCCGCTCCTTCGGCGGTCGCCTGCGCGCAAAAAGCGTGCGCAAAGGCCTGCCGGGTGCTGTACATTTATCAGAACAGGCATGGAAATTACTTGTTATCTACACGCTCCTTTTTCATGGCTCTAAGGCCATAAAACTGCTCCAAACCTAAAAGCCTGATTTTCTGAAATACTATTTTCAAGAACCAAGGCTTGCTTCAAAGGCCGGGCAGAATTTGACGGAATTATCTGTCGATGATCAGGGTCACCGGGCCGTCGTTGACCAGCTCCACTTTCATCATCGCCCCGAACCTGCCGGTGGCTACTTTCACTCCCTGGCCGCGAAGGATTTCCACAAACTCGTCGATCAGTTTCTCGCTGACCTCCGGCCTCCCGGCTTTGATAAAGGATGGCCGTCTTCCTTTGCTGCAGTCGCCGTAAAGAGTGAACTGGCTGACCACGAGGAGCTCGCCGCCGACATCCTCCAGGCCCAAGTTCATCTTGTCTTCGCTGTCCGGGAAAACCCGCAGGCCCACGCAGCGGTTAGCCATCCATTCCAGGTCTTCCCTTGATTCCTCGCCGTGCACTGCCACAAGAAGGAGCAGTCCCCTGCCGATAGAGCCAACCATCTCTCCGTCTATATTTACGGAGGCCCGGGCAACCCGCTGAACCACAACGCGCATCTTGCTTCTCCCAAGGCTTGAAAGTATGTTTTTATTGTTGCCGGAATTCTCGAGCCGGAAGTTTCAATTTGATATTAAATGCACGCACTGTCAAGAAAGTGCACTCTCTGTTCAAAACTCATGGAGCCATGAAAGAAAAGGATGCTCAGGAAAAAATACGAAATATTCGATCATACAGCGGATATGGGCCTTTACATCTACGGCAGGGACAGGGAGGAACTCTTTGCCGCTGCTCAAGAAGCGCTCATGGCCCAGCTCACAAATCCGGATGGAATAAAGCCGGTGATGGAGCGGGAGATAATTCTCGAGGCCGAATCTGCTGAGGAGCTCTTGCGGAAATGGATGGCCGAGCTTTTGTATCTGTATCAGGCCGAGAGCTGGCTTACCTCCGGGGTGAGTTTTTCGGACCTGACAGATACCTCTCTAAAGGCCAGGGCCTTCGGGGAAAATTTGGACAAGGCCCGTCATGAACAAAAGCTCGAGATCAAAGCGGTAACCTGGCACAGGCTCAGGATCGAGAAGACAGGCTCAGGGGAACATCTCAGGGCTACTGTGGTACTGGATATTTGATTGTTCTCCTACTGTACCTCCCAGGGGGCATAGATTACCGGCTCCTGGGCGTGCCGCCCGAATTTGAGCGGCGAATTTTCCCTCTCGAATGCCCCTAAATCCGGCCCCTTGCCTTTGAAATCATCGTTGAATCCGGGGATAAGCACACCGGCATCGATAGCCGGATTATTAATGGTGATCACCTTATCCGTGATCTCCCATTTCCTGCCGTAATGCTCCACCGGTGTTCTGCCCCACTTGATCATGGTGGTTGTCGGGGCCAGGTAGAATTCAAGGCCCTGGGAAGGGACATAAGACGGCCTGGAACGGATAGCGTGTTTTTCATAATCCGATTTCGATTCCAGGCCGGTGAATAAATCGTAATCCAGATCAGCCGGCGGGTCAGGGATACGGATTCCGGTCAGAGGGCCGGGGCAGTCGAAAATATTGTTTCGCGAGAAAACATTGGTCGCGGGGTGAGAGCTGAATACCCGGAAAGCGCCTCTCGGCTGGAGGGCCGTGTTGTGGAAGACATACCTCCTGCCGCCTTTGAATGGCTCCCGCTCACCCATCTTGATCATCGGCCCGCCGATCGGGTTATCATGTGTCCAGCGGGAGAGGCCGAACACGTTGCGGAAGATATAGAGCGGCCCCTTGGAGGTCACGGCTGTGGCGATATGAGTGTAAGTATGGTGCAGGTAGTTGCCCCAGATTCGCACGTTCATGTTCGCGCCTTCGCTCTCTATGGCATCATCCCAGACATTGGCGATAATGTTCCCGTAAGTGTCCGAGTCCCGGTTGGGCGAGCCTGCGAAACTGTAGTTCTCCCCTCCCCCGATCCCGTCATTGAACCCGTGGTCTTCAGTGGACACTATCTCGTTGTACCTGATTATGTTGCCGCCCCTGGAGTTCCAGAGGGTTATCCCCTGCGGCCCGCTCGGGTGCCCTGTTTCCCAGTCATTTGTCCAGCCGCTGGGATTATCCATAAGGTTCCGCTGGATGACCAGCCGCTCGGTTCCTTCTTCTGCGGCAACCCCGCTGTCTTCGTAGCCGCCATAAGCAAGCTCCCTGTCGCCCCGGCCCCACAATGTTATACGGCAATCCTCGATCACCACATCGTGGACACCCTCCTTGATGAGTATAGCATCCTTGACCGCGTTCCGAAGCTCGAGCCCCCTGACAATCACATAAGAAGCCTCGATGACAATATTGTTGTCAGCGGTTTTCTCAGGGTCGATCACTGTCTTGGCTCCCGGCTCCGGGGCAACCAGATGCCAGGCCTCGGGAGTGCCCGGCTCAGTGATCCGGATCACCTGGTACGTGACCCCGGGCTTGAGATAAGTGGTTTTTCCCACAGGAAACTTGTCGCTCCTGGTTCTGGCCTTGAAGGATGTGTCTTTCCCGCCGCAGTAAAGGACAATCTCGTATTCCGTATCCGGGGTCAGGCCGACAATGCTGCCGCGGTATTCATTGTCCCTTTTGTCGAACCAGAGGGGGATTACATTTTTCCAATCCTTGGTCCCGGTCTTTCTGTATTTGACCTGGCAATCGCCGAGGTCCGGAGAATCGACTTTGTAGTACAGGCCCAGGCATTCGAAAGTGGTAACAGCGTGAGGGTTATTTTCCTCAGCCATAGCCAGGCTGTTCAGAAATAAGCCGGAGAGCAATAAAGAGCATAGAAAGAGAAACAGCGCACCTGGCGCAATACCGGAACCTTTTTTCATCTCTGACTCCTTTAGCCCAAGAGGGCACGGCATGCCGTGCCCCTACAGCAAGCACCCCTGCTTATAGAGGGGATTTTTGTAACTGCTTGGAATATCAACAATTATTCCCCATTAGAAAAGGGGGAGACAGGGGGTTGTCTATATATTTTTCCTCATACACTTAAAATGGATTAAGCACAAGTTCTCCTGGCCCGGGCCATATTGGAATATTTAAAAATTTTTTTAAGTAATTTAGTGTGGGAAATATTCGATCACATATCTATCATTTTATCATTCAATAATCTTATCATTCAATTCAAAACCAGCTCTTAAAGGTTCTAATAATTAGTGGGATAATTATTTGGGGCAGGCAAGCGTGCTCATAGCAAGTCAAATTGTTGAATATACTGCCTGAAGCCCTCGTTCAGCATCCAGGCAACCAAAGCAATACCTGCACAGCGCCTGGCGGACCGGACCAGCATGGATCCGGTCCGCTGTAACGCGTTATCAGCCAATGGTTCTAATCGCGGTCTATGGCTAACGGCGGCGCCAACCACTCCACCTTGGAAACCCATTCTCATCCCGGAGCTGCAGGGTCTCCTCTCCCTTAGTCACCTGCGCAGCAATAATTATCGGCTGGCCGTCCAAGGTGATCCGCGAGCCGGTGATCGTGACCTTGTCTTTCACAGCAATGACCATATCCTGGTTCTCGAGATACCACTGCGGACCAAGATGGACAGAAATGGTCTCTTTGTCAGTCTTTAACTTCAAGTGGATGCCAAAGGACATGCCTTTCATTGGGGCGATTGTGTCCACGCTGACAACTTCACCGCTGTCTGTCTCCACAGTCTTAGGGTTATACAGGCGACTGTACTGGGACCCGGGGCCCCATCCGCCGCTTCCTCTCCTTCCCATGCCCCTCTGGGCCTGGGACTCAGCGAAGAGAATAAAGACCAGGAAAGAAAAAAGCATCACAAGTTTTCCTATCCTCTTCATGTCTGGTTCCTCCTTTCTTTATACATGGTTACATCGGCTGATAATAATTATGCAGTCCGTAAAAAATAGCAAATGCAGACTGTTTTCTTCAGTATAAAAGTGCCGGGCATTTTATCATCAGGAGTCTAACTTATTGGATCTAAATATTCTATCTCCTTTCGTCATCTCAACGGTTTTGGTCTTATATAGACTGTACAAGACGGGTCATAGATCATCTACCGGACTGCACAAATCTTTTCCTATGACCTACCCCAAGAAATGAACCATTAATTGCGAGAAAATTCAATCAATTGAGCTTCACCCATTACTGGGGGCAGGCCAGCGTACTCATAGAAAGCCAGCTTGTTGAATGAACAGCCTAACGGCAGTGGTGAGCGGGGTACAATTAACAGATCAACTCCACCCCTTAGTTGGGATATTTCTTCTTTTTTCCGGACTGCATACTAGGCTTCGGGTTCATGCACTGCGGAGAATCTGTCCATCCATGACAAATCCCTACCAACAACTAGTTCCTCCATTGTCGCGTGATGTGTATTAGTCATGGGAATCAAGCGCATTTGAAATCCATAATTTCTTGCCATTACCTTCACTTCCTCTACATTATCGTAAGTTATTAAAAAATGTCCCTTCAATGACTCACATAAAGTGAACAAGCGCTCATGGTCGAGATTGCAATGTTTGTATAAGCGCTTGCCAGCTTTTTTCCCGCCAGCAGTGTATGGAGGATCTATGAAGTAGATTACTTTTTGGTTAGTAGCAAATTCCTGCATCACTTTCAATCCATCGTCACATCGGAAATCGATTCTGCCGGCAACATAATTTAGGCTTAAAAGTCTTTTTGCTAGGGTTCCTGGGTACCAGCGAGAACGAATCCCTTTCCCATTCTCTCCGTATTTGAGAAATCCCGAACCTTCGGCGAGGATTCCTCCGTGGAAAGTTCGATTCTTAAGAATCGTCTGAAACGCTTTCTCTCTTTTTGAGTTAGGGATTTTCTTTATCTCTTTTATAACGGCTTCCTTAGTTAACTCAAAAGTGAGGACTCGATTGGCTAGCCATTCGGCATCACCATTGACAATGGATTCCCAGACAGCAGCAATCTCATCGTCTAATTCAACCATGACTGCTCTTTGAACCAGATTTTCAAAGAGAGCAGTAAGACTGATAATTCCTCCCCCAGTAAAGGGTTCAACAAGAATATTGGGCTTTGGGCATATGTTAGCTGTCCATTGTCTAAATGTTGGAACAAACCATGTCTTCCCTCCTGGATAGCGAAAGGGACTTCGCTGCGGGACAGACGCCACGTTCACCGGCTTAGGTATTTCTATTTTCTCAGATAATTCAGGGAATAACAGCACTTGCCTGCAGTTTGTCATGTCAGAATGGCCTTTCTATTGTTTTGTTAATTGGTGGTGTTTCGAGCTGCTCGTCTAGTTTTTCTTGAAGAAGCTTTATGAAATCTTCAACTTTTCCGGGTAATGGTGTGGTTATAAAAAGGAGAGCAGTCTCGAACTTAGTGAAGACTTCGTCCACCTTCTTGAGAGAATATCTTCCTGGTTCCTGGCCTTTTCCCTTAATTAGTTCTATATCATAGATGAGCCATGCAATATCGGCATCGGATTTCGGCACTTGTTTCAGACTCGGCAGAGTGGAAAAAAAGCACTTGTTCAATGCTACGGCAATCTTCTTTTTCCAACTGTGTAGTATTCCACCCTTGAAAAGAAGTTGTGGGGCAAGTCTCTTCCGAGAAGAAGAAAGATAGTCAGGTCTGGGACAGTTCGGTTCCTTAGACCAGTCCATTGACGCTCGTCCTCTCGGATCTTTCATGTAATACTCAAATGGTTCACGTACGTTCCCGGAGATATAGACAGCCTGAATCTCAAGGGCACCAAAATCATATACTTTACCGTTATCATCATAAGCGACGAGAACCACGTCGATGTTTCCGGCACACTTACCATTCGCGTCATTAAGCCGCACTTCTGTAAGAGAACTCCATGTTGCCGTTTCGTTAAAAAAGAAAGACGCGGCATCATCGGCAATAATCCAGTCCTCGCGAAAACGGATTGGGCAAGTAATAACAGGTTTGTTTTCCTGATAAATACTACAGACTCCAAGAGGATTCTTAGCTTTGTCTTTTGTGCAGTTTGGCACTTTATTATTAAAGGGACATAAACGGTGAGTACGAAAACGATTAGCTTTCTTACTCTGGTCCGTGGTTATATATCCAAAAACTTCAGCAAGTGGTTGTTTGTTAATTGGCATTTTTCCCTCTACTCATCCAAACCATGTGATAATAAATTTTTTTTGTAATGCGGATCATTTGCTCCTTATGTTAATATACTTATTAACCGTACCCAATGTCCATATTCAGGGGTTCATTCCAATTACGGGTTTCTAGAAAAAGCTTGAACGAGGCGTGCCTTGTCCCGATTTTTTCATCCTGTTTTTTAAAATATTAGATAATATCTTTAACCCTCAAGCCCGGCAAAGTCGGCTATCTCCCTGGGCATTTTCTCCGAGGCTGCCAGAAGTTTCTCTAAGGGAAGAGGTACAGGACTGGCATAGACTGCGGCAATGAGCACATGTTCTCCGGGATCGAGTTTTGCCGCCACTCCCGTTTCTTGCGCCCGGGCATGGAAGCTATTCAGGTTGTCCCGGCCTTTGAACCCGGAGAGTTTCCGGCTTTCATTGAAACCGAATACTGCCCTGATAAATACTGCATAACCTGTGTCAGGTGATCTGCCATACTCCCACACTCCACCGGATTTTGTTTCCGAAGTCTCATCCATAGCCAGGCCAAGAGCATAAGTGGACTCGACAGCAGCCAGGGATCCACTGCCCTGGAACCTGACCCGGTGCGCCAGCCACTGCAACTCGCTGTCAATAAAGACCATACTTTCCACATCGACCATAGTCTCACCCGCATGAGCCTTCCACTGCCAGACAAGGGAGTTCGCCGAGACAATCCGGCCGGTATATTCCGAATCCCTCCTGCCGTAATTCCCGGCGCTGTCCTCGAAAGAGAGCATGCAGTCAGGCGGCACCAGGTTGTCCACTGTCTCCACATTGAACGGAAAATGCGAGGAATAGGAGAAGTTATAGTATTTATTGGGGTATTTTTTAGAAACCCGGGACTGCCACATCTCGACCTGGCCGCTTGATTTATGGCCCTTGATCAGGATTCCGGGAGAGTCAATAAGCCTGGTGAAATCCTCTTTCTCGACCGGCAGAGGCTCTTCCGGGGCGTTCCAGAAGGTATCGTCCCGGCTGAAAGACATGGCGTAAAAAGCCTGCATGCCCCAGTATGGGTGCCCGTTATTGATATATGTCTCGCAGACCTCCCGGCTTGAGTTTGGGGTCATGGTCTCGCGGAGCTTTTCGTTCTTTTCATCCCAGGCGCCGGATTCCCAGAGGAAAGCCAGGCTCTTGCTGCAAATCCTGCGCAACAGTCCTGTGGAATAAGGCCAGAGATCCAGGCTATGGGAGAGCACCAGGGGGGTAAGGACAGCCCAGCGGTAAATGAGCGACCGTCCGTAAAAGATATGGCTGCCCTGGCTGCCGAAAAAGAAGGGTGTGGTTTCGAGGAACTTCCTTAACCTCTCGCGGAATTTCTGTCTTAATTCCGGGAACCTCTCGCCTACCATCATGTCCCAGTACATATTGTGCGAGGCGAAGACCCAGAAATTATAGTAGTCATAGTCCTGGCCGTCGAGCGAGTCGTGGTACCAGCCGTCCCCCTGGTACATGCTGTCTATGGCGGCGAGGTCATCGAGGAAGAACTTTTGATCGCCCCGGAACTCTTTCCAGCGGCCGGAGAGAGCTATCCGGGCAGCATGGTTAACCGCAGTGAAAAGCGCCCAGTTGTTCTGCCGCACTGGGTAAACAGTGCAGCTCTCAAGCCATTTCTGGAGATTTTCCCTCTCGCCCGGGCTGAACCTGTCCATCAGACGATCCGCGGTAAGCCAGAGGCTGAAAGCCACGATCGAGGACTCTACCTGGCGCTGGTCCGAGTCGTCCCGGCGGGCATAGCCCCAGAAGTCTTTATCCCTGGGGTCAGTGGCATGCCTCAGGGCGGAAAGGAAGATATTCTCAAGGCTCCAGGTTTTACCGTCTACCTCGACGCTTTTCCGCCCGTCTGCTGAGACAATCCCTGCGGCCAGAGCTGGCAGGATCCTGGTCACGGAGTCGCAGGTCATGCCCCGGATGGAAAGGAAATTATTGAGGATCAAGCCCTGGCTGTAGTCGCAGACAGCGAAACTTTCCGAGGTGCACAGGGCGTTAGTCACGAAACCCTTGATTATGGTCTCGTAGATCCTGTCCCATTTGATAAAATCGTAGCCGGTAGGTTTTATAAGACTCGGCGCCGGTTTTTCCTGGCCAGCCTTTTTACAAGAGCCCAGGGAGCCCAGCAGCGCTCCGCCTGCGGCAACAGCGGCGGCCTGGTTAAGGAACTCGCGGCGGGAGAGTCTGGATTGGTTTTCAGTCATTTTGAGTTGTCCTGTTGATA
>Ga0315277_10004706_pt1 | contig 18109 bp, 24 predicted proteins | sample YL17G05_15_MG_FD_203695 | JGI IMG/M metagenome (GOLD analysis project Ga0315277, IMG submission 203695) | Sediment microbial communities from Yellowstone Lake, YNP, Wyoming, USA - YL17G05_15 | ecosystem: Environmental > Aquatic > Freshwater > Lake > Sediment | place: USA: Wyoming | collected...
GGCTTCTCATTTTCAGAGAGAGAAAAGAGAGAGACAGATTTTTGAAAGATTTCAACTTTAAAAATGCTTCTATGAGCAATTTTTCTAGAAAAAATTGGGATGTTAAGTTTCAGGGTTTACTTAACACATTCATGTGAAACTGGGACGGGATTAATTTTTGTGGCAAATCTCTCATTTTTTGTAATTGACTAGTGAAAAATTAGATTTATATACAAGGCACTTCTAAGCTATTAATGGAAAATAAAAATTTAAGGACAGTTGATCAAACCAAGCCTTTGATAGAGTACATTGAAAAGAACATGAAAAAAGGCTACAAGCTGGAGGATTTAAAATGGGCATTAATAAATCAAGGGAACTCTAGGACAGCTGTGCAGAAAGCAGTGGATTATCTTGAAAAAAACAAAAAAACTGATGTGCCCAAACCAGTTAAAGTTGAGGCTCCAAAAGAAGAAGTCAATTATGAAGCAATAGAAATGTCTGAACCATCTTTATGGCAGAAATTCAAGGGATTTTTCAGCTAAAATGGGGTTAAATCGAAGAGAGTTTATAATGAGTGCCATGGCGCTTTTTGTGCCTTATTTTCCTGCTAGTCCGGTTTCTTCAAGAGAGGTTAATTTAACTTTTAATGGATTAATTAGAGATAGAAAAGCAGTTTATATCTCAATGGGGGAAGCTTTATATTCTTCTGGCAAGGAAAAAGGTATAGTTTACACTAATTTTTATGACTCTCCATCCTGGAGCAATAACGCAGTTTCTATATTAGGCAGAGATTTGGCCTGCCTGACTCACCTGACAGATACAGAAATGATAAGATGGTGCGGCAAAATTGAAGGGGCAAGAGCCATGCATCTAAGGACAGAAAATTACAGGATTCCAGACCAAGAGGTTGAGAAAGCATTGAGAAAAATAAGCATAAGGCAGGTTGAAAGAGCAATATTAGAGGTAGATCATCCGTTAACTGTTGCTTTTGACATGGACAATCAACAGATATATACTTTCCCATTTGAGAAAAGAGGAAGAGTTTTTTCCATATAGCAAAGGACGCGGAGATATTGCCAGTTGCGCCTTTGCTATCCCGGGAAAGACACAAAAAACCAGTAAAAAAATTTGTGTTTTCCCCTATAAATTTATAAACAATCGAGCCTTTCTTTATGTATGAATTTCGATTCAACACTAGAACAGATAGAAAAAAGCGATGCTTTTACCAATTTCAAGAAAAAAAATAAAAACGCTTTCTTATGCGCTGGATTTTTTGTAATTGATTACGAAGCAGGCCAATCCCAGCAGCAGCTGGATTATTGTGTCAAAGAAGGGGATGTTTACACTTTTATTCTTGAAGATGAAATTTCCATAAAAAAAGCAGAAACAATTGAAGGCCAGAAAACCAGCCTGCCCCAGCTAGAAAAAAATATTGAGGTGGATTTAGATGATGCCGAGAAAATTTTGCAGGAGAAAGTAAAAGAAGAGAAAGTTGATAAAAAGATCATGAAGATTATCGCAGTCTTGCAAGTTTATGAAGGAAAGCAAATTTGGAATTTTAATTGTGTATTAGAAGGCTTGGAGATTTTAAGGTGCCATATTGATTCAAAAACTGGCGATATACTTAAATTTGAAAGAAAAAACATGATGGATTTCGTGAAGAGAATAAAGTAAGGCAGTCATCCCGCAAGATGCTTTGGAAAGACTTTTCTATCTCTGTACATATTACTCATGGTCTTGCCTGTTGGTTCAAAAGGATGGAAAGGGCGGGCATTGTTAGGGGCTGCTGGAGTTGGGCAATAAAAAGTTTCCATATAGACTTTCTGCCCTCTTCTGACCCTTCCCTCTCTAGAAGCAACTACTCCCTGCTGTATACAATCGTTTAATCTTTGAGTTATATCCTCCATATCAGGTACTACGACTCCATTTCTTGAAAGATAGTCAAATATCCCTCTGGCTGTTACTTCTGTTCTTCCATATTTTTCGCATGCTGCCCTGAGGTGGCTCAAGGTCACTTTTACATCTCCGGGAATAGGATTGGGTCCAACATCCATGTGATTAAACCTCATGTACCCCCCAAATTTTGCCTTAGCCATTTTATCTCTCCCCCATAGACTGGGGAACCCTTCCGTTTAATCTTTGAATTTGGCTAGCTGAATATCCGGAGGTGCCTTCCCAGCTGTAGCCAGGAGGAGGGTTACTTTTATGTGTATAATCCTGCCCCACTTGTGTAAGGCAGAAATAACTTTTACCGTCACCATTATTTCCAGGACCCCTTACTACTTCAGCAAGTCCTGCATCAACGCATTTTCTTAGACGGAGAAATAAATCTCTTAATGCTCCTGGACCCATTTCCAATTTAGGGGGATTGTCTCTTAGATAAGCTGTTAATTTAGTGAAAGTAACCCCTTTGCCATCTGCATTAGCTCCTGCAGAATGCAATTGAGTGAGTGTTGCCCGTAAATCACTGTCTATGGGCGGGAGGTTATCCCTTCTACTAGCCATAATAAAATCTCTAAATGCCATTTTTTAAAAAGAAGCCTCTAAAGAGGCATCCATAAGATTGATAAGAAACTGGAAAGTTTTTAAACCTATTGGCTAGGTTTTTTTACAATTACAACAATGCTTTTTCCAGAATGCTCCTCTCCCTCACTCGCCAATCCTGTCCGTTTGGACTCGTTCGTTTTTTCGTTCTTCTCAAACACTTGAGTAATCTCAAAACCCACTAATTTTAATAAATCAAGAATTTCTTTTTTATCATACAAGTAATAGTATCTCATGCAGACTTTTTCATTTACTTTCCACGGAACTTCTATCTCTTTTTCTTTATCTTTGAATCTTTCTTGTTCTTTGTCCCAAACGCTTATTATTGCTTCACGTCCGGGTTTTAAGACTCTGAATAATTCGTGCAGGGATTTTTCTCGTGATTCTTGGGTTTCTATACAATGCAATGCATCAATAAAAACAGCCGCATCAAAAAAATCAGCAGGAAACGGCAGCTTGTCTGCTTCTGATTTTTCAATAAATGCCTCAACTCCCATTTTATCTGCTTTTTCTTTGGCATATTTAAGCATCTCTTCTGAAAAATCAACCCCGTAAAAATTCCCCTTTATTTTGATAAAATTTCTGCCGCTTCCGCAGCATAAATCCAGGATCTTGCCCTGTTTTCTTCTCAAAAAATCACTAACTTCATCTACAGGCCTGCATCTATACCCTTTCCATACTTTGGCTATCTCATTCCAAACTTGCTCTTGATTCATTTTGCCTCCTCGATAATCTTTTTTAATTCCGCTTTATCTCCCCACCAATCAATTAATTTAAGGAACTCTTCTTGGTTTAACCATTTGTAATCTAAGTGCTCCCCGCTTAATATTATAGGCTGTTCAATTACTTTAACTAAAAAAGCCTTTTCATGATGCATTCTTCCAGAATTCTTTGGCCATTCGTACTCACAAGAGTAATTTGTAGGTTTTATTAAACAAATATCCAAACCTGTCTCTTCTTTAACCTCCCTTTTTACAGCTGTTTCAAAGTCTTCTCCTTCTGTGCTGCCAGTAACGACAAACCAGCCTTCTTGCTTTAGCCACTTGGGGTTCATTTTTAACAATAAAAATTTACCTTTGTCTGAATAAATTATTGCCATTATCTTCTGATTCATGAAATACAAAAAGAAAAATACTATATAAGTTTATTCCTGAACTTTCTCTTCCAGCCTGTCTGCAAGCTTATTTCTTTCACTTGCTTCTTCCCTTAACGTTTGCTCAAAAACTTTTTTGGCATCTGGGTTTTCTTCTGTATATGAAACATGGTTTTGTTTTAGCCAGTCTCTTAAATCAAGAACCTGCTTTAGGGTTGAAAGTGTGTAAAGTAATGAAACCTTTTCTCCTGGAGGTGAGTCAATTCTTCTAATATGGCCAAGTAGCTCTCTTTTTGAACTGCAAACTGTATCAAAACCTTCTCCTCCCCTGCCCAATATTAAATAACCCGCAGCTTTAAGAGGACCATAAAGGGAAGACTTTAATAGGCCTTTCAATTCTGTTAGAGTAAAACCAAGATTCATTAAAACTTGTGCTCCAATTCCTTCTGATTCTTCAAGAAGCCCGTATAGAATATCTTCTGTATCCACTTCTTTACCTCCTCTTTCTGTTGAACGATTATCAGAATATTCCCATACTTTTCGGACTCTTGGTGTTTCTCTCAAATTTCCTATAGACTTTTCTTCGCCCGGCTTTACTAATTTTTCAATTTCGCTTCTAACCGTCTCGTAATCAATTCCACTTTCTTCTAATATCCTTGCTACTTTTCCTTGTGCTCCTTTTGATAATGCAAGTAGAATGTGTTCTGTACCTATATATTTATGTTGCATGCTCCTAGCTTCTTCTATTGCAAGTCTTCTTATCTCCCTTGCATTGTCTGTATAATTTTTAAGCATAATTGTTTAATAAAACTCAAATTTATAAACATGTTTATAATAGAAAAGATATTATGAAAATTCCAGTCTCAAATGAAGTCAGAAAGCCAACAAAAACTCTTGCAGGAGTTACTCCTATAGCTGTAATTATTAAGCCTATGAAATGCAAGCATGGCACTTGCTTATTCTGTCCTACTTTAGATGCTCCTCAAAGCTACACTCCAAAATCTCCGGCAATAATGCGGGCAATTACCTTAAACTATAATCCTTACCAGCAGGTAGAAGCAAGATTAAAAGCCTACGAAGTTATGCATCATCCTACTGACAAAATAGAACTTATTATTATGGGCGGAACTTTTTTAGATTATCCATTAGAATATCAGTATGATTTTATAAAAGAGTGCTACGATGCTTTAAACAAAACTAAAAGCAGGAGTTTAGAAGAAGCCAAGAGAATTAACGAAAAAGCAAAGCATAGATGCGTTGCTTTATGCATTGAAACCCGCCCAGATGTATGCGGAGATAAAGAAATAAAGAGGATGCTTGAATTCGGAGCAACAAGAGTGGAATTAGGAGTCCAGATGCCAGATGATGAAATTTATAAGGTATGCAAAAGAGGGCATAATGTTAAAGACGTTATTGATGCAACAAAAAGATTAAAGGATGGTGGCTTCAAGGTGGGATTTCATGTCATGCCAGGAATTCCAGGAAGCAATAAAGAAAAAGACCTGCAATTATTTAAAGAAATCTTTGATAATGAAAATTATAAGCCAGACCAATTAAAAATCTATCCCTGCCAGGTTATTAAAGGAGCAGAACTTGAAAAAAAATATCATGAAAAAAAATATCTTCCTTACAATGAAAAAGAGCTTAAGGAATTAATTGTCAAATTTCTTTTTTTAACCCCAAGATACTGCAGAATAATGAGAATAATGCGAGAAATTCCTCCTGACTATTTAGTTGCAGGAACAACACGGATTGACATAAGAAAAGACATTGAAGAAGAAATGAGAAAGAATAAAACAGAGATTAAAGAAATACGCTTTCGCGAAATTGGAATGAGAAGCAGATACAGCGAAATAGATAACAAAAATCTTCAGCTAAAAATAACCAAATACAAAGCCTCTGGAGGTGAGGAGTATTTTATAGAAATTGTAAATAAAGATGATATTTTATTTGCCTTGTGTAGGCTGCGTATTTCAGGCAAGAGTGCAATAATAAGGGAGCTTCATGTTTATGGTAAGTCAATTGGCATTGGAAAAAAAGGAAAAATACAGCATACAGGCTTGGGAAAACAATTAATGCAGGAAGCTGAGAAAATAGCAAAAGAACAAAAAATAAAAACCTTAAAAGTCATTTCAGGAGTTGGAGTTAGAGCCTACTACGAAAAATTAGGATATAGATTAGATAAGCAAGGGTACATGGAGAAGAAAATAAAATGAGAGACAGAAGGGACACAAGGCAAGGAAGGCAGGATTTAGAAAGATGGTTTTCCCTGAGAGCAGAAGCAATAGGAGCAGGAGAATTAGGAGTGCCAGTATCTGTTGAAGATTTTCATTTTCTACTGAGGAACGGAGGGCAGCTGACACAGGAAGATGTTCCGTATGCAGGAGGCGATTGCTACATAAGCAGGCTAGAGATAAGAGTCGAAAGCGAAAGAAAAGTTTATAGGTTTAAGACTTTAACAACAAGTATAGGAGAATTTTACGTTCCTTTCTAATGAAGTTTATCAACTAGATAAGCCTTTTAAAACCTAAAAGCAGATTATTTTTTAACCCCCCTGATTATTAGTGAAGATGGAACCTCAGAAATCTCTTTCCAGTAAACATTATAAGGTTCTTTGTAAAAAGGCGATATTTTTTGTTGTTGTGATATTTCTAGTAACTTTCGAGAAGGTTTTAATCCTCTAACAGATTCAATATGAAAATGAGGTTCAAGCATTCTAATATAATCAGATAGATTTCTATGAAAATAAGGAACAAAGAAAGGAGGTCTTCCGGGCTCTGTTATCGGATATCTTCCTGCAAAGATATAATCATCTTCTTTATCCTTTTTAAGACCCTTCTTTAATTTTATAGCTCTCTTTTTTAATAAAATCTCGGCAAATTGAGGATGAACGATCAAGGATAAAAAAGAACCTTTAATTTTTAATAATTCATAAACATTTTTTATTAAATTCTTGATGGCGGGAGTATCTTGTAAAACAAATAAAGAAGTTACTAAATCTACATGCTCTACTAAACTATACCTTCTATTTAATTCAGAAAAATCTCCTTCATCAAATACAATTTCTTTAAATGAATCTTTTGCAGAATTGATAAATTCCTTATTAGAATCAAATCCATAAAAATTTCTAAACCCTTTATTCCTTAAAATTTCAGTTAAAACGTAGGTTCCTTTACCATCTCCGCAACCAATATCTACCAAGGTACCTCTATCAGTGCAAATACTTGATAATTCATCTTCTAAAGCCGGACGAACCAAATAATTTCTATAGTTATTATCCTGTGTTCTATTTATCCAGTCTTTCGAAGCAGTTTTCCAAAGCTGCTCTGCCCATGTATCTGCTCTCTCAATTACCATAAAAAAGCAACAAATACAGTACTAAATAAAACTTATATTCCCCCTAAGGGGTATATAATTAGAAATATTTAAAAACTACCCTCTCCTAGCTTACCTATGAAAAATGAACTTAAAAAAATGGGGTTGACAGAAGGAGAAGCCAGTGTGTATTTAGCCCTGCTAAAATTAGGCTCGTCAACAGTCGGGCCAATTGTAAAAGAGTCTGGAATATCTTACTCTAAAATTTATGAGGTGTTAGGAAGATTATTAGAAAAGGGCTTGGTAAGTTTTATCTTAAGAGACAAAACAAAATACTTTCAAAGTGTGGAGCCCAATAGGCTTTTGGAGTTTCTTAAACAAAAAGAGGAAGAAATAAAAAATAATGAAGAAGTTCTAAAGAACATTTTGCCTGATTTGGAAGGTATGAGCAAAAATAAAGGAAATCAAACTGCTGAAATATTTATTGGGTTAAAAGGATTAAAAACCGCTTATGAACTTTTATTAAAGGGCTATTCAAAAAATACTTCTCTTTGTTACCTTTATGTTCATGATGAAAAATATGCAGAAGAAGCTGATAGTTTTTACGAAAAAGAATTTAATTATTTTAAAGAATTGGGAATAAAATTGCAAGGTATAAGCAACAGAGATTTAAAGGGGTCCAAATCTTTTAAGAAACCGCCAAAATTTGTTGATTTAAGGTTTGTGGATTTTCCCTTGCCAACAACTATGGATATATACCAGGATAAAGTCCTCCTAGTTACCTGGAGAGATAAGCCCTTTGCTTATCTAATCACTTCCAAGGAAATATCCGAGAATTTTATGAATTACTTTAATATTTTATGGAAAATAGCTAAGAAATAAAATAACTTCTATTCCTCTGCATCTTCTGTTTTTCTTATCAATCCAGTTACAGCCATAGAAACTGTCCTGTGTTCAGGGTCATGTGAAATATAATCCATTTCAGTTACATACCTGCATCCTTCTTTTATTGCCTCTTTGGCAAGCTTTAACTCTGCTGCTTCCAGATAATTTTCTCCTTCTTTCCCTTGATAAGCTACTGTTAGCTCAACTGATTTATATTTATCAGGAGAATCGTTTTTTCTTTGAAGAAATTCTCTTCTGGAAACATGCGAAATATCCTCTTCAGCAAAAATCTCAGGTGTAAGCGTTCTTTCAAGCTTGCTTGCTTTTTTCTTCCTAAGTCCTGTTGCGGCAAGAATAACACTTCCTCTGTCTGGTTTATCTTGGCAATAATCAGCATCTACTGCACGTTCGCAGCCCTTGGCTATAGCTTTTTTTGCTAATTCTATTCTTGCCCGGTCTAAATAATCTTTTGGATCTCCAGAATAAGCAACAGCTACATGAACCTGCTCATAATCACTTAAATTCTCTATCTGCTGTTCTGCTGGAAGATGTGCAATAGTATACTTAGCAAATCTTTCAACATCATTCATTTGTTCATCAATTGCCATTTTTTTATACACCCATTTTGAAATATTTATCTTAATATTCATAAGCATCACTAGTATTTAAATGTTTCTATATTGTAATTACTATAAAGTGGTTAAACAATCTAGGAGATAGTTACAAAGTATGTAAAAATAGGGTTAATAGAGCCTATAAAGACAAAAAATAAGACCAAAGGGATTATAGATTTTAAGGAAACTCTTACTTATTATTCTTCATGAAAACTTGCTAACCCTTTAAAACCAACTCCGAACTCCCCCCACATGTGTTCGTGACCATGAAAAGAAACAGCACCAATTTCTACATAATGTAGTAATCCTTTTGAGAGCAAAACCTCATTACTTAATTCTCTTAAAATTCCGTAAATACTAAAGCTCCCCCAATGTCTCTCACAATAGGAATGTGCTGCTCTAAAAACTCCTCTGGTATCCATGCATGGGAGAATGCCCTCTGGGATTTCTCTTAGCTCTGTTAAAGGTTTTTCTAATCCTCTTTTAATATTAAACAATCTCTCATCATATGCCCAAACATCTGCATTGGAGTCTGCCCCAACTAATTGACTGTCAAAAATATGATAATAAGGGCCTAAACAAACAGGATTAGAAACTTCTGATAAAGGTCTTGAACCTAATACATTACAGTTTTTATGCAAATGCTCTGATACAGCTACAATCTTACCATGCAAATCTTTATCTAAGATATTAAACTTGCCTAAATCAAAGACAGCTTCTGCTTCTTCAGGGGTCATATTTACTTTTTTATCATGTTTTCTTATTCCATTTCTCACCCATGGTTTTTCTTCTGAACCGTCTGGTTGTATACCTGCCTTTCTTCTGTAATCATCGACTCTCCGAGTATGATAAGGCAACTTATCACTACAGCAGGACATTTCACATATTTGAGCTCCCACTGTTTCTTGAGGGACTAAATAAGATATGTCTCTTGTCTCAATTCCTGACGCATTAAAGACAGTCTTTTTCTCCCCTCCTGGAGGAGATGCATCGTCTTCTGGTGCACTAATCATTAATAATTCTGCTAGAACATAAGGACAATTTGGGTCAGCATGATAAATATCTCTCCATTGAGTACCTAAAACAATTACATGTTTTTCTGGAAGAACAGGCAATTTAATTGCATCCGGTAAGGGTTGATGCTCGTAACCATCACAAACCATTCTAGAAGCAATATTAAGGCTTTTTCTTCCTCCAAAACCTGGCCAATGCTCTGCTATTCTCACTCTCCTGAGTCTTTCTTCATGCTCACAAAGAGCAAGTTCTCCATCATTAGCTCCTCCAGCCATATTAGCACAAGAAACACAATTAACCAATCCGCTTCTAGAATCTCTAAAACTAATTTCTCTACACTCTCTAAATCTAAATTTGCTATTAAATTCTGCTTTTTTTAATTTTGGCATTTATGCATCATAACAAATATCCATATTTAACCATTATTGTGATAAAGTTAATACTTATTTTTCCTAATTTCAATAGTTTTTTCCCCTAAGGAAACTCTCTGTAATCCACCCAATCTCCTTCTTGTCTTAAGGGTTCTATTCTATCATGCACAATTTCTGGAAGAAGTTCTTTGAGTCTATTAGTTCCTCTTTCTATATCTTCCTCGCATTTTGCTCTTGCAAATCTCATTGCAACAATTCCTTTTAATACCCTCTCCAGAAATGCAGGATTGGCTGCTTGAGCATACTCTTCCCCAAAAGAAGTAAAATCCTTTCTAAGCAGGGCATATGCAACTACAAAATCACTGTTTACCCTTGTAGGATAAAACCTTCCTTCTTCATCCATTATCTCTGCCTGAAGGTCGCAGAAACACGCTGCATCTTTCCATAAATGCTGTTCATCATACAATCCCGGCCAGTAAGCAGGCCTTGCAATAACAATATCAGATAAAAGGAGCGGTTCTCTTATGCCCGGAGTATGCCCAGCTCCCCTCTCTCCCCTCACCTCTGCAAAATTCCTTGTGTCTAAAATTCTAAAAATAATCTCTCCCAAGGCCCTATTTTTTTGTTTTCTGTTTAGATAAGGATAAACTGCCCCGACAGCATTATAAACCGCCCACGGAACTGCCTCATGAGGGCCTCCACATTCGGCCTGTACTAATGCCCGGTTATTAACTCCTCGGTCATCTGTATAAGCGGCATTCAATCCTTCATTGTAGGTCTGGACTATCAAATCAATTCCTTTATCAGGCTTATCCATAAGCATTTCAGCAAGAAAGGAAACATGAGCAAAAGCAGCAGCTTCATGAGTATCAAATGCTCTTTGAACCGCTTTTTTTATTTTTTCTATTCCCTCTTCATCCATAGAATCTATAATAAACAAAAAAATATAATCTCTTGCGGTAACATCTATCACCTCGCTTCTTTATTTACCCTTTTAATCCTCCTTCTTAATGGAAAAAAAGAGATTATATTTTGCCGCATCTTTATTCAATTTTGCAGACCTTCATTTTAATGCAGCCCTATCAAGCGAGCTTGAAAATTATTTTAATGTCTCCCTGCCTCAAAGAGAAGGTTTTGAATTTTCCAAGCTTCATCAAGTTCTTGAAGAAATTGTAGATAAAGGAGAAGAGAAAAAACATGATGTGGAAAATATAGTTAATCATTTGATTTATTATTTAGATGTTGGATTTTTGCTTCCTAATTGCGACTTTTGCCTTGCCCGACTTGATGAGCCAATGGACCCTGGAGTTGATATAGAGCTAATGGAAGCAAAAGAAATGAGAATTCCAAGAATTGGCTTTAGGACCGATGTAAGAACTCCTTACGGCTCTGCATCCAATGAAGTAAGAGGCACTCATTTTTTCCCAGCTTATAACTGCGATTTATTCATCAATTTTACTTCTGGAAATGTTGCAAATCCAGAACAAGGAAGAGCAGCAATAGGAAAACTAGCCCATCTTGTTTACCAAGGCTCCCAGGATATAATCTCAAGAAATAATGGCTTACCTCATAAATATGTTGACCTGAATGGAGGAACTCAGTATATTGGCCATACGTTATTCCAAGGAATAAAGGATTTGCATTCTGAAGCAGGCATAAAAGAGGTAGTTAGAAGATATACAGAATTAAAAAAAGCTTTTGGAAATATGAACCCCGGAAACATGGGGATTGTTCTTGCCTAAAAGGTCTACATTTTTATTCTTTTTAGCTGCTCTAATCTTTTGTTTGCATCTATAGAATTAGAGAATTTCTTCCAGAAAATTCTTGAGAGCCAGTCTATCCAGGATTTATCTGAAATATTATAAAAAATAAATATCTTTTTGTTCAATTCATTTATCTTGCCTGTAGGCTCTTTTACTTCTTTTATCCTGATTAGCTTTCCGTCTATTATGCACCCTCTTATAGGATGAGAATCATGCCTTATCTCTATTAGGCTTTCCCCATACTTTGAATTAATAGACAGGAATCTTTCTATATTCTCTTTTCCATCAAGATTTACTCTGCACAATACTTTTATTATTACTTTTCTCTTTGCTAACTCCTCAAAAACTTTAGACAAGTCTTTTTTATTGTCTTTAAGATTAATAAAAGATAGGTTGCCTGAGAAAAAAAGTATTTGTTTTTGAGCACTCAAAAGAAGCTTGCCGAATTCTTTCAGATTCTCTTCTTCTTTGTTGCGAATTATAAGGCTTCTGCTTTTATCAGGGACATATTGGAATATGTCAAATGCTGAAAAATCCTCTTTTCTTTTGGCTGCAAATATCTCCTGTTCAAGCCTTTCCTGAAATACAGAATGAGAAACTTTCTCAACAGACGACCAATAAACTACCTTAAGGGCTCCGCGGGTACCCTCTCTAAAAACCCTTGTAGAAATAGTGCCGAAATTCTTTTCAATATCTTCAACATACCTGTCTGCTGTCCTCCAATTTTTTCCTAGATGCTCTGCTATCTCCTGAATGCTTCTTGGCTTGGAATATACAAAATCTTCTATCTTTTTTATTGTTTGCGAGTTAAGCATAATAATGTTATATATTTGTCGTATATAAATGTTATCATTAGATACAACACCATTGACAATTTGTTGTTAGAAATGTATATCACCGATACAAGTCTGTATTATATTATGGCTTGCATAGAAAAGATTTACAGCGTATCTGCACTTGTTGGGAATGGCGCATGCAATGCCAATTGTAATTTTTGTGCAGGCAAATACCTAAGGCCGCAGGCAAAAGATAATCCTCTTTATAATAAAAATTTAGAGGCAGCCATCAAGCTGTCGGCTCGCTATGGTGGTTGGTCTCTCTCCTTAACAAGCAGCGGAGAGGCTACCTGCGACCCAGATTCGCTAACAAAGGCGTTGGAGGTCTACCAAAAATGTGCAAAAGAAGGGGCTTATTTTCCAAATGTTAATTTATTCACAAATGGAATTAGGTTTGGAGAAGATGATTTTTGCAGAGAATATTTGCCCTTATGGAGGAATTTAGGTCTGACAAATGTTGCAGTTTCTATTCACGCTGTAGAAGAAAAAGAACAAGCCAGAGTCTATGGCTTAAGCGAGTATCCAAGTTTAGAAGCAATAGCAAATAATATTAAAGAACAAGGCGTCGGCGTAAGAGGCACATTATTATTAAGAAGAGGCGGAGTTGATAATTCTTCAAAATATGAAGATTCAGTAAAGAAGCTTATTAGCATGGGAATTGATAATATAACTTCCTGGCCAATAGGTAATCCAGATGGAACACGGAACGAGCACACTCTTTCTAGAAGGGGTTTATTCAGCATAAGGAGATGGCTGCATCGCAATGCAAAATTATGCCACGGGCACGAGTGGGGAGGAGGTGTATACGACTATAATGGCAGTATTTTAAGAATTACAGATTATGTTACAAGACACAATCCTAAAAAAGATTTTGTAAGGCAGCTAGTAGTATTCCAGGACGGAACTGTTGCTTATTCCTGGATAAGGGAGGGCGCTTTATGCATGAAATAAAATGGGTAAATTAAAGAGCCTTTCTATTTTTGTGGGGCAAGGGTTATGCAATGCAAGATGCAGTCATTGCGCAGGCATGCCCCTTAGGGAATATGCTCCAGTAGAAGATGGAACAGTAGATGAAGTCTTAGTTTACAGAACATTAAAAGATTGTTATAAGCAAGGAGCTAGGTCTCTCTCTTTAACTAGCAGCGGAGAGCCTACGTTATCTCCTTTAGCTGTAACAAAGGCGCTTCATCTTGTAAGAGAATGCGAAGATGAAGGAATTAGATTCGATCCAATAAACTTATATTCTAATGGGATAAGAATTGGTGAAGATGAAAGATTTTGTCAAAAATATCTTTCTTTATGGCAGGTTTATGGATTGAAACAAGTCTATGTGACTGTGCATGATATTGATGAAAGCAAAAATGCTGCGGCCTATGGGATAAAGAGTTACCCGCCATTAAAACAAGTTCTTTCAAGGATTCATAGTGCAGGATTGTTAATGAGGGCGAATTTAGTATTGAACAGGAGAACTATAGGCACATTAGATGATTTCACATCCTCTATTAGACATCTTCTCCATATTGGAGTTGATAAGGTCTCAGCTTGGCCAATAAGAACTCTCGATGATAAAGTAGACACTGAACTTTCCCTGCCCACGGAGGAATTAGAACAAATGGAAATATGGGCAAAAAGAAATTTTGATAGCAAGAAAGTGAGATTATTGTTAGAAAAAAGCAAAGTTGCATATAAAACAGGCCAGAAACTTGCTCTATTCCCTGACGGAACTCTTTCAAGTAGCTGGTGCAATCATTAAAATAAATCTTTTCTAATCCTAAACCGAGAACCATGGGAATTATTCAGTCCTAGCTTCTGCTTCTTCTGCATCCTTTGCTTTTGATGCAAAATAATCTGCGATTCTAGACATATCTCTTCTTATACCATCTAATTGTGCAAGAGTTCGGTAATGCGCTTCAAATCTTCTGTAAAGAGGCCCTACTTGGCCCAAAGAAAGGCAACATGCCCATCCAGCAGCATACTCAAGCATCTCTTGAGTATCGTCTCTTAAAGGTATCTCTACTGTTTTCTTTCCTAAAATATCTTCTATTTTATCTGCCATATCTTTCTCTCAGATTTGTAGTTCTTAAAAATTATCAATATATAAGATATATAGTACTTACTTCACTCTATTCTCCCTCAAATTTTACAACAGAATAAACTTCCCACTTGCTTAATTTTTCCCTGCCTTTTAATTCCGGCAGCTCAATCACAAAAGCTATCTCCTCTACAATTCCGCCAAGTTTTTCAATTAAATTGGCAGCTGCCCTCATGGTCCCACCGGTTGCAATTAAATCGTCTATAATAAGAACTTTTTGCCCAGGAGATATTGCATCTTTATGAACTTCAATAGAATCTTTTCCGTATTCTAAATCATACTCTTCTCTTTCAACCTCAAAAGGCAGTTTACCTTTTTTTCTTATTGGCACAAATCCAACTCCGAGCTTATGCGCTAACACGCTTCCAACAATAAATCCCCTGCTCTCTATTCCAGCAATAATATCAATTTTCCTGTTTTTATACCTGTTTTCAAGAATCTCTATTGTTCTTTTGAATCCCTCATTATCTTTTAATAGAGTTGTTATATCTCTAAACATAACCCCTGGCTTTGGCCAGTTAGGAATTGTCCTTATCCTGCTTTTAATAAACTCTTCATCGTCTCTTCCTATTTTTTTTATTGTCCCAACTAAAAGCTTTTTCATTTTTTCTGCATTTTCCCCAAAAATCTTCATTATTTCTTCCCATGAAACAGGCTTTTCATCGGTTTTCCAGCAGTCGTAGTCAGTTGACATAGCTATTGCAGAATATTCTAATCCAGCTTCTCTGGCTAGTGTTGCTTCAGGCGCAATTGACATGTTAACAACATCTGCTCCCCATGAGCAAAACATCGTGCTTTCAGCCCGCGTTGAAAATCTCGGCCCCTCAATTGTAATAACAGTCCCTTTTTTATGGTATTTAATCCCAAGCTCCTGGCATGCTCCAATTATTTTTTCCCTTAAAAAATCCGAAAATGGCTCAGCAACGCTCACATGAACAGGCTCTTTTTCAAACTTGTCATAAAAAGTTATCTGCCTATGCCTTGTAAAGTCAATGAACTGGTCCAGGACAACAAAATCTCCTCTTTTTATCTCTTCTCTTAAAGAGCCGCAGGCAGTTGTGGCTATTACATGTGTGCATCCAAGCTTACTTAATGCATAAATATTGGCTCTATAATTGACTTGGCTAGGCGGAATTTCGTGTTTTTTGCCATGTCTCGCAAGAATACATACTTCCATACCATCAAGTTTTCCACACGATACAGGAGAGCTCGGGTTTCCATAAGGAGTTTCAACATCCTGTTCTTTGTATTCTTTTAGCAGTTCTGGATTATCAAGCCCGCTTCCCCCGATTATTCCTATTTTAACCATAAATCTACCTAATTTAAGAATTATAAATATATTTGTGTATTTTCTTATATGCTTTATAGATTATAAAAACTTAAACTTTCTTTTTTCACAAAAAAGAAAAATATATTTGTAAATTTATAAAAAAGAAAAGTTTATAAAATAGAAAGCCCGAGTAAAGGAATGAATAAAAACTTAAAAGAAATCTTATGCAAAGCAAGGTGCTTTGATAAAAAGGAGAAATTAGAAATTATTAACTTCTTGTTAGAAAATCCAGACTCTTCTTTAGAAGAAGTATCTAAAAAACTCAGGACAAAGACTTCAACAACCTACAAGTACCTGCAGCAAATGCTAAAAGCAGAAGTTATAACTGCGAGTAAGCTTAGAGGTAAAATAAGTTTTAGAGTTGGAGAATTATCTTTAAACATAGATAATTCTGCTGTTAGAAGCTTATTTCAAAAAGCAGGAAACACTGAAAATTTAATTATCTTTGATGTAGATGATACTCTTGTCAGAAGAAGTGACATTCCTAAACAGCTGTCAGAAGCTGGAAAAAATGCAATAAATGAAGCTCAGCTGTTAATGTCAGAAAAAGGCATTCCAATCTCTCTCCCGCCAAAAGAGCTTTTTTCAGAGAAGTGGATACATGAGAAATATGGCAATTCAATACAGTGGTATATTTCTGCCTGGTTAAGCATTGCAGGCCTTCCAGACAGCAAGCTCAAAGAGCAATTGGTAGAAAGACATACAAAAGAGTACTATAAGGCTATCGAAATCACTGCTTTAAACTGCGAATTATTTCCAGATGTTGTGCCTTTTTTAGAAAAACTCAAGAGTAGGTTCTACTTTGCAGCAATTTCCAATTCTTCTAAAAAAATAGTATCTGAATTGTTAAAAAATAATGGGATTTTAAACTATTTTACTAAAGAAGGTAAGATTTTAATAATTGGTGGTGATGAAATACCAAAAAGCAAGGAAACCATAGAAGAAGTATTCAGGCTTGCAGAAATTTCTCCTAGAGACAGCTATCTAATAGGGGATACTGGAGGAGACATCAAAGCAGCAAGAGAAGCAGGAATTCCTCCGAATCAGACAATTATAGTCTATAGAAACATAACTCCTTTAGAAAATTCCAGGCTAATAAAGCCAAGAGCCAAAATAATAGAAAGCTTAAATGAAATAAACTTTTAGATTTTAAGAATTAAATAGCGTTTTTACGGTCGTTGATCTGACAGACTTTTTCCTCACCGTCTTCGTTAAGTACTGGGGCTATTTCAACAAGTGCGCCTTTTGGTATATCCGTAAAAGGAACTTCATATGTTTTTGTCTCTATTTGCTGTAAGGAATACGGAGTCCTCCCACCAAATGCAGCCTGTGGCAGTTCGCATGGATTAGGAGTGCCTGAACATGGAAAGTCATTAACTTTCTGGATTGTTACAGACTTTCCGTCAATTATTATCTTAACTTTTATGACTGCGTCATTATTCCCTCCAGCCATTCTTTTGATTTCAATTTGGTTAGTATCTACTGATGCTGATTCGTTGGACCGAGCTTCAGTAATGCTAAGCCTTACATCAGTGCAGGCAGTTGGTGGTTTTGTCCACAGAAATGGCCTAATCATTAGCCATAATATTGCTATTCCAGCCAGAACTATAAGTATTAATAAAACCGTTGTTATTATCTCTGATTGTGCTTTTCTCTTCATTTTCCTACCTCAAATTAAATTGACTATTCATATATTTAAAAAAATAAAAAAAATAAAAAATTAAAAAGTACTAGGCAACTTTGATTCTGTCAGTAACTGGGCACGTAGTATCCTCTCCGTTTGAGTTTTTGATAACAGCAGCAACTTCTACGGTTGTACCGCTAACTATATCAAACTGGGGGGTAGTATCAACTGGCTTAGTTTCTAGTTCACCTATAGTGCCGCCTAAGCTAGTTACTGTACCTCCAGCAGCCACTTTAACATCTGAAACTACTACGTTAGCACCTCCGGCCAATCTGTTCACTCTAACTACATTTGTAGCAGCATCTACTCCGGCAATACTTAATTTCACTTCAGTGCATTGTGCAGTAGGCACCTTGAGGAATTGGTTGATCACTAGCCACACTACAACTACTGCTGCTAAAACTATAAGTATCAATAGAATCGTTGTTATTATCTCTGATTGTGCTTTTCTCTCCATTTTTATACCTCCTTTTTGTAAATTAATATTATAAGAGTTAAGGCATTTATAAATGTTTTTGTTATGTTAAGTCAAGTTCATAACTTAACAAATAGCCTGCTCGGATAATCCTTTACCCCTCTGTGATACCGC
>Ga0315277_10004707_pt1 | contig 18107 bp, 11 predicted proteins | sample YL17G05_15_MG_FD_203695 | JGI IMG/M metagenome (GOLD analysis project Ga0315277, IMG submission 203695) | Sediment microbial communities from Yellowstone Lake, YNP, Wyoming, USA - YL17G05_15 | ecosystem: Environmental > Aquatic > Freshwater > Lake > Sediment | place: USA: Wyoming | collected...
ATCCGGGCTGCGGCCCGCAGGCCCGCTGGCTTTGTTGCTCGCTCCTTACATACCGCCCCGGGTATGCTCGTCGCTCGCGCCTCGCCAGCGGGCCTGGGGGCCTGAAGCAAAGTGTAAACGTTATTCATTGACAGACCCTAAAGAGCGCCTGTCCCTCGCGGGAATTCGTCGCTTTTCCCATCCCGAGTAGAGCGTGGCCCAGGTGGTGGCGACTGTGCTGCCGGGGATCGCCCTGGGATTGCTGTATGGCGCAACCGGGAGCCTCTCGTTGCCGTCATGACCAGATGGTTTGAGCGGGTGTAAAAAGACGGACAAGATTATTACTGGAAGTAAAAGAGGCCGGACGCCGCGATCACGGACAAGCGCATTGACTGGCGGAACCTGCGGCGTTGCTACGGAATGGCCTGGGGCGGGACCGCAGCTATTACAGACAGATTAGTGGTGCCGAAAAGCGCAAAGCTTGCTACATTGCGATCCGAAGTGACTTTTATATATCCACCGCTGATATTCTGATCTTTCAGGATCGGGAAGTAGTCCGTCAGGAGTCCGGAACTGCGCCGCCCTGCCGGGATAATCTCGATCTTCGAAGCGACGCGATTACCACTGGGATCGTACACCTCGATGCTCGCGTTGGCGGGCGAGCCATTGGGATTCAAAATGGCAAGGCCGGTAAAATAGCTTGAGTCCGAAACAACCTGACTAAAAACCATGGTGCTGCGGGGTGTTGAGACCAGAGGGAGTGAAGCGGCGAATTGATTGCGGTCTGGATCTCCGAAGACCACGCTGCCGGCCAGTCGCGGGCCGCTGCTGGTAATCTCCAGATATCCCTGGATTTGCGCGTCGCCGGCGGCCACGAAATAACGTTGGTTGCTGATATAGATTTTTCCCTTTGCCTGGATCGGTTCCACCTTGGTGTCGCCGATCTGAGTTCCGTCGTCCTTGATAAAGCGCATGGTGACGGTACCGCCCGTTGAATCGATGTTCACTATGGACAGCGTTGAGCGCCAGGAGCTCCCGATCACGTACTGCGGGGAATACAGAACCGTTCCCCCACCTGCGGTATTCTGGCCGTTCAAACCTTCCGAGTACTGGCCGATCTTGCCCAGGCACTCAAAACCGACGACTGGCTTGTCTGAGCTCACCCGGATATAGTCGGACGTGGCCGGCGTCACTCCCGGGAAGAGTGCTGATAAGAATTCCGCTATTCCGCCGCGGGCGCCGGCAGTACGAACGACAGCGGCGCTTCTTGAGTTGCCATCGGCGCCATAAAGCTCGAATGTTACCTTTGCCGATTCGCCGCTTGGGTTCGTCACATGGATTTGCGTCGTGCCTTGGTCTTCGACTTCCGGCAGGATAAAGGACGTCGCGGTTGAAGAAGAAACATCGGCGCCGTCGAAAGCTGTAAGGCTTCCGTTAAATATCAGGAAGAAGCCGACGATCTGCCTGACTGAACTTTCCAGCGCAACCCAGCCGACAGGCTTTGCCGCAATCAAGCCGTCACCGAAGATCTGGTAGTCGATCTTTGCGAGTTGTTGGCCCGGATTCAATCCGATGGTTCTGGGATTAGTGATGCTTGGACCGGCAATCAAGGTCCCGGTCAGATCGTAGCCCTTCAGGGTCAAGACCGCGCTGGTGGAGCCGAGGTTGACGAATGCGAGCCCGGTGAATTCGCTGTGGTCCAGCCCCGTTCCGCTTTCAGCGTTGGTCAGCAGGCGCGGGAAAAACAAGGAAGTTGCAGGTTTGTCTGATGCCCAGCCTGTGGGAAGGTCGATCTGATACATCTCGACCTGATCCGTTCCGGAGCGTCCCCAGTTGGAGGTGAAAATAACGCGCGTCATGTCCCGGTTCGTGCTCGCTTGCGTTTCGGCCCAATAATCGTGCTCCTGATTTGGATCCACGAGTGTGTGGGCGTGTGCCAGGCGGAACATCCGGCCGTTCGCTTTGAGTTCCATGGCGAAAATCTGGTCATCCATCCAGGTATAACTGGTGCGGCTACCGACATGCGTGGATACCACAGCCCAGCCCGGCAAAAGATGCGCACGCCCGGAGAAATGGAAGCCGATCTCGCCGTGGCTAAAATCAATAGGCGACAGGTTGGTTATTGTTCCATCGACAAGGTTAATCATAGCGATATTGTCCGAGTCGATGTCTTGATAAATCATCACCTCCCGGCCTTGGGCATCCAAGGCCAAGTCCGAGTGTCCCATGATGCGATGCAAACCCCTGCCGTTGGTCAAATCCCGATTGTACGCCATCAATCCGCAAGGATTCGCATCGGTGCCGATCTTACCTTCACCACAGGCGTCAAAATAGGCGAGGTAGTAATTTCCCAGGGGGCTTATCGTAACCGTGTCTACGTCGTCTACGCCGGCGACTCCACGCATGTCCCGCTTCGCAATGACCCGGTCGGCCTGTTGATCGTACACAAGAAAAGCGACGACATGCTCACTCTGGTCCTGCGCCATGAATCCCCAGTAACGGCCGTCCAGGGACGGGCTTCCTTCATAACGTGTCCAGACTGAGATTAATGATTGTCCCGGAAAATCGGCGGCAAAATCGTGCACGAGGCTCTGCCGGCGATTGGCGACCTCGTATTTCATGAGACGAGTCTCCTCCGAGTAGTAGAGAACGTTCGGATCGGCAGCGTCCCAACGCGGATCCACAGCCCCTTCGAAAGGAAGAACGCCCAGAGGTTGCAGCGTAGCGGCCTCGTACAGGTACCAGGTCGCTGCGGTGCCGCGCACGAGTATGCGAGTTTCATTGGCGTTGAAGGACTGCACGCGGGAATACTCGTTCTTTAAGCCGCCCGAGTGATCGCTCGGGTCCACATCTTTGGTGCGGTCAGTCACTCGAACGATGCAAGTTTTAAAAACCGAATCCTTGAACCGGACATGTGGCTGAGGTTCCGAGATGTCAGGAACCTGGTAAACGGTTTGATCGGTCACTGAAGGAAGTTGCGGACATCCTGTATCCCGGGCAGCGATATTAATGGTTCCGGTCTTTGTGCAGGTAACGCCCGGGACAAGAGCGGTCATCGTCCAGGTATAAGTGCCCGATGTGGCGTAGGAATGATTGGCGTTTTGCTGAGAAGAGTGAACGCTCCCGTCGCCAAAATCCCAGTCAAAGCTGGCGTTACCCGTGCAGCCGTTGGGTGCGGCGGCCGCAGTAAAAGAGACCGCACTTTCTGTCAGAGCATTGGCTGGGACGGACGCAGTGCAGGACAGCGTGCAACCGCTTGCCCCGGCTTTCCACTGGTTAAAAGCGATGTTCAGGAGTGCGGCAAACTCGCCTGATGCCTTGAGTCCGCCCGCGGCGGTCGGGTGGCTGTCACCGGGGGAGGTGGCATAGGCCGCAAAATCATTGTTTATGGATTGAAGGTGCTGGACGGCGCCGCCAAACCAGCGATGATGGTTGCCGTCGGATGCACCCAGGTCGTTGAGATTAGGATTGTCCGTGCGGGAAGGGCCGCCGTTGGAAGTCAGGACATTGAAAAAATCGAAAACGAAGACATTGGCATAGGGATAACTTTTCAGCCATTCATTCAGCAGCCAATTGCTAAATGCCCGGGCATTGGCCGCGGTGGCCTCGTCCGTATCCCCTCTCACCAGAGGTGGTGCTGCGATGACCACAAAAAGCTTGTCCTGGCGCGTCGCGAAATAATTCAAGATTTCGATATAGATGCCCTTGGCATTGGCGACGGTATGGGCTTCTGAGCCGGAGCCCTCGCCGCGCAGAGCGTTCTTCTCGATGGGAGGAACCGGGTCAGCGGCGCTGCCTCGCAATTGGGAGTTAGGGAAGCAGGATTTGAACATGATGATTTGATTTGATCCGCCAGGATCAGCAGCCATTCGTGAGTAGGTGCAGTGCTGGCCGCTTTCCGCGTAGAGAGCATTCAGGTAGGTGTCTCGGCGCGGACCGGAAAACCAGTTGTACCAGTGCCCGATGTCGGTGTGATCGCCTATCGTCCCGTCACCTACATCGGCATCGCTCGGACCCCATCCGTAATTCGTATCGCCCACGAAATAATTGTTGTCGCGCAGCGTGACCCCCAGCCGTCCGTTGTCGTCATTCAGCCAGTTCTCTCCGGTGGAGTGGTGGATGAAGATCAATTTGGCCGGCGTGGATGGCGGATTGGTATTCGGAGACACGGCGAAAACCACGCCGTTCTTGCCGGCTGCCCTGGGATTCCCGGCTGCCCGGAGAGCGCAGGCCGGTTCGAAACCCGAAATCAATGCAAAAACGGCGATGGAAACGAGAGCACCTTTTTGGAAGCCCATCTGTCCACCTCTGCATGTGGCCTACGAATAACTTCGTCGAGCGAGTGTAGCAGGATTTTATTTTGTGCAGTCAAGATAAATGGGCACTCAACGTGCGAGGAGCACTAGCTGAGATTTCTTACTGTTGAATACAAGTAAGTGCTGAGCGACGCCCGGTGCGGATCCCATCGCCCCGGGTGTCGGATCAGGGCCAGAAAACAGTCGTGCGTAACATCCTCGGCCTGCTCGACGGATCCAAGCATGCTGCACGCGAAGCGGAAGGTTGTGCTCTTGTGCCGCTCGTATAGCATTTGAAAAGCTGTCTCATCCTGCGTGATCTCCGTGTCTTCGTGGTGGTAGCGGACGAGTTGTGCTAGTAGGCCTTGCCAAAAACCGCTTTCTCTTCAGCCGGCTGGCCGCAGCAAATGCACACCCCTTCCCCTTTATCCTGATCAAGCGGGATACAGCGGGCGGTGGCCTTGGTCTCATCTTTGATTTGCTGTTCGCACCGGCTGCTGCCACACCAATAGGAGTAAGCGAAACCATTTTCGACGGCAGCCTGGAATTCGGTGTAGTCCCTGGGATCCTTCGTGTTTGCCTGACGGAACGCCAGTGCCCGCTGATATAACGATGTATGAATGTCCTCGAGCGCCTTTGAAGTTGCCCCAGCCAGATCCTGCAGCGGAACGGAGTACTTCCCCTCTTTTGCCCGTTTGTCGCGGCGGGCGAACACGAAGCTGCCTTTGGAGACGTCTTTTGGTCCGATCTCGATCCTCAGCGGTACACCGCGCATCTCCCAGTCGTTGAACTTGAAGCCTGGGCTGATTCCGTCCCGGTCATCGCTCCTGACACGGAAGGCGCTGTCCAGCAGGATGGATCGGATCTTCCCTGCCGCTTCGAGCACCTGGGCCCTTTCCTGGTCGTTCCTGTAAATGGGCACCAGCACGACTTGGATCGGAGCCAGCCGCGGGGGCAGAATCAGTCCCTGGTCGTCGCCGTGCACCATGATGATCGCACCGATGAAGCGGGTGGAGAGTCCCCACGAAGTGGTCCAGCAGTATTGCAGGGCTCCCTCCTTGTCCAAGTAGCGGATGTTAAACGCTTTTGCGAAGTTCTGCCCGAGGTTGTGCGAGGTGCCCGACTGAAGAGCCTTGCCGTCACCCATCATCGCTTCAATCGAATAGGTCTGGTCGGCCCCGGCAAAACGCTCCGAAAGCGACTTGCGTCCGGGGATGACGGGAACAGCAGCCTCGTTTTCGGCGAAATCGGCATAGATATCGAGCATTTGCCGGGTCTCGGCCTCGGCCTCCTCGTAAGTTGCGTGAGCCGTGTGTCCCTCCTGCCAGAAGAACTCCAGAGTGCGGAGGAAAAGCTTGGTCCTGAGTTCCCACCGGACAACGCTGTTCCACTGATTGATCAAGATGGGGAGATCACGATAAGACTGAATCCACTTCGCATAGGCGTGGCCGATGATGGTTTCAGAGGTCGGGCGGACGACAAGAGGCTCCTCGAGTTCCTCTCCGCCGCCGTGCGTGACGACCGCCAGCTCGGGAGAAAATCCGGCAACGTGCGACCGTTCCTTTTCGATGAAGCTTCGCGGTATCAACAGAGGAAAAGCGGCATTGACGTGGCCGGTGGCTTTGAATCTCTTGTCCAGCGCCTGCTGAATGTTCTCCCAAAGCGCCCAGCCGTAGGGGCGTACGATCATGCAGCCGCGCACCGGTGCGTAGTCGGCCAGCTCTGCGCGCAGCACCAATTGGTTGTACCACTCGGCGAAATCTTCGGCACGTGTTGGAAGTTTGAGATTAGACATGTCCCATATACCCCTGCCCGCTGCCTATTGTTGAGATCAGTTCCGCACGCATACCGTCGCCGTCAAATGCCCGGCTCACATGCGGCCGTCAGAAGTTATCAACAATAACAGATTTTTGCTAGAAATGAGTTAGTCTCGGAGGTAGGGCGTCTAGCACAAATACGCACAAGTATCCCGTTTTCTGAAAGGATCCCCCTAGAAATTGCGGATTGCGGAATGCAGATTGCGGATTGTCAAGACAACATTTTCGTTTTTCAATCTGCAATCCGCAATTTCATAATTAGTGGCGCAGCACCGCTGCATGAGCAACTCCCGTGAAAACCCCCCGAGGATGTCTCATTTTGGATGGTTGTGGCCCTTTAGATAAATGTCAGAGCCGCGAGCGTAGCGAGCGGACTGCCACGACATGATTCGATGGCCTTTCAAATGCAGATCAGAAAAACTCTGATAGGAGAGAAGTCTAGCCCTAATGCTGTGTGATCCCGCTCCCTGCGGTCGCGACTCTGAAGGCCTGCTTATGGGGCAGCAAGGCCGCGGTTATCGCTCCGTCTTAATATCCATTGGTGATTTTCATGCGCAATGGCGCAGCACCGCTGCATGAGCAACTCTCCTGAAGATAGTCGGCATTTGACTTTGCATTTCTTGGCGCTCTTCGTGTTCTTGGTGTCTTTGTGGTGTCAGTTAAATGCCTTACCACAAAGACACCAAGAACACCAAGACCACCAAGAACTACAAAAAGGCGGATTTTCATGCGGAGCGGCGTGGGCCGCTAACTAAAAACGCTGAGAAATCTCCCAGTAGGCGAGGCTGCCCGTACTTCCCGCAGGATATATCGAGTGGATGATCTTTCCACCGTTCGCGTAGCCATAATAGAAAGTCAGGGTCGTTTTCGCTGTAGCCTTGAAATCGATGCTGAAATCGGCCAGGTTTCCCAGATCTCGGGTGCCGCCGCTCGGCCTCCCGGAAAACCCGAAAGTTGAATATTGAAATGCACCGCCTCCTGAGTACCACATGTCCGCGGGCTGCGAAAGCCGCAGCCAGCGATAGTCCGAGCGCACCATCACGCGCGGATGGGGCCTCAGGATGACTTCAGTGAAGTCATCTTCGAGGTTCATCATGTTGTAGAAAGGAAAGCGCGCGCAGATTCGCGGCGTAGGCAGGATCTGGAAAAAGGTCTGATGCTTATTGTCGTTCGGATCGCGATCCCCCGATGTACGATCGGTTCCGAGCCGCAACCACGGTTTCCCCGGAACTCGGGGAAACTGGTAGCCGAGTTCTGCAACATACGCCCAGGCCCTCTGGCTGAGCTTGCCCCAATCGCCAGTCTACAGGGCACCCCAAGCTAGCAGATCTGCGTTTCCCAGTTTGCGAGTGTAGTGGCCACCTATGGTCGAGATGTTCAGGGAAGTGGTGTCGAGCTTTCGAACGCTCAATGGGCGGTTGTCCGTCGGGATCAGGCCGCGATCATCGCGGTAGAAGATGTAAAATAGCCGGGCGTCATATTTCTTTGAGGCCCCGGTATGGGTGATGCCCGCATAGACGTACTCTGTGTCAGGAACCTCCTTGTTGCCGTTGAGTTCGAAGACTCCCACAGTCGGGCGCGCGGCGACCACGGTCACATTCGTGCCGTGGGCATTGTAGGAGAATTGGGCTCCGTCCGCGGTACGCTGCACGTGGCTGAAAGCGAAGTTGCCGATCAAGCGGTGGGCTATGCGCTCGCGCTTGATCCAATCGAGCGTCGTGTCCTGGGTGAGTGATTCCTGACCCTCTACGAATTCGAAGCGCCCCAGGCGGAGGCTACTGTTTTCCCCGGCCACTCCCTTAAACCTGACATTTGCCTGTCGCACGAAAATGTAGGCCACCCGGCCGCCATTCGCTGCTCGATAGGCCGCTCCGAGCCCCAGCTGTCCCTGAGGCGCCGGTGCCGTCGCATCCTTGGGAAGGCCGGCTAGGATGGGAATGGAAACCTCGGCGAAGATGTCCGCCCGACTCGTCGAGTGCTGAGCGGTCAAGCGCAGGTAGCTCGCGAAGAATGCGTAGTCGTTTTGTTTTCCCACGGCTGGCGTGCCGGGATCAAACCAATCCCATCGCTCCACGCGTCCGCGAAAAGACCCGCCCAACTGCCATCCTTCATGATGCGCCGGCGGCGGCGACGGATTCGCTGTTTTTTCCTTCTCTGCTTCGTCTGAGGGTGCTGTTTTTAATTCGTCCGAAGGGCGTGCCTCTGCGGGATATTGAGATAGAGACACGATCAGTAGCAGTGCTGCCCACATCTAATTGGCTCCTTCTATTTTCGTTTTGCCCAACTTTTGCTGGAGAGGGCGCTTTCGAGGTCCCGCGCCGCCGGACGGGACCTCTTTTGCCGAGACCTACACACGAGTCTAGAACTTGTAGCGCAGGGCGAACTGGATCTGCCGCGCCGGCGTCGCCGCTTCAGTTACAGTGCCGAACTGTGGGGTGTTGACATATCGGTTCGGCGTGCCGTAGTTCGTGTGATTGAGAGAGTTGAAGAACTCCGCTCGAAACTGAAGTGCATGCGATTCCCGGATATGAATTTCGCGTATCAAAGCGAGGTCCAGGGTATTGAGCCCCGGTCCGATTACGGTGTTCCGGCCGACATCTCCAAACGTGAATGCGGGAGGGGTGATGAATGCGGTCGTGTTAAACCAGCGGTCGCCTGATCGCTGATCGGCGGGCAGATAGATGAGCAAGTTCGTCTGCTCCGGTCTTGGAGCTATATCGAATCATAATCCTTATGAGTCCGGGGATCTGAGGGTGATGCGGGAATCTCCTCCAAGTCGTCACAATCTCAGCAGGATCCAGTTCGTTCGCGCTTGGAGCCTGAATTCGTAAATCATATGTTCTGGGCTGGGTCAAGTACCGCACCACAGAGACGCAGAGCACCCGGCGAGTTCAGTTATCTGGACAACAAACAGGTAAAACTCTGCTGTTTTGACAGAGTCTTTGTGCGGCCGTTATTGCGGCTTTGCCTCATCAACAAGTATTCAGAGCCGCGGCCGGAAGGGAGCGGGGATGTGACAATACTGTTCATCATCCCCGCTTGCTTCGCGCGCGGCTCTGAACGATCCATGATGGGACCGCGCAGCCATTGTTGGAAACACATCCAGCTGAGGGCCGATAGCTGAAGGCTGACCGCTCAGCGCGGCTGGCTCGGGGGCTAAACCGCCCGATTTGGTTGCGGCTGCCGGCCGCGCTGCGATCTCTGTGGTTTATTACAGCTTGAGCTTCAGCTTCTTCATGACGGACAAGTTGCGTTCGATGAGCTGATGCCTCTGCTGTACGCAAGCTCGGGAACGGTATGGATCAGCCGGAGTGTTCAAAACATAGTCGAGAAGCTTCTCCACCGTCGTCGTCGCCACGTGCATGCGCGTGTCCGAGGAGCCGTAATAGATGAAAACATCTCCGTTCTCCTTGGCAACCCAGCCGTTGCTGAAGACGACATTCGAGACGTCACCGACGCGTTCCTCTCCTTGAGGGGCGAGGAAATAGCCCGCCGGCTTGTGCGCGACCTTCTCGGGACGCTCCAGGTCGCACAACAGGAGGTAGAGGACATAGCGCAGGCCGGCCGCCGTGTTGCGCACTCCGTGTGCCAAATGGAGCCAGCCTCTCGCGGTCTTGATGGGCGCAGGGCCCAGGCCGTTCTTTACTTCCTTGATGGTATGGTACTCGCGGCTGTCGATGATGATTTCCTCGTCGATGACCGCGTTCTCGATGCTGTCGGCCAGACCCCAACCGATGCCTCCGCCGGAACCCGCCTGTATGAACTCGTCCTGCGGCCGTGTGTAGAAGGCATACTTTCCGCGCACGAACTCAGGATGCAGGACGACATTTCGCTGCTGGGGTGATCGCGTCTTCAGGTCAGGCAGCCTTTCCCAGGTCTTGAGATCTTTGGTTCGCGCGATTCCGCCCTGCGCCACGGCGGAAGAGGTGTCCCACGAAGGAGCCTTGGGGTCCTTACGTTCGGTGCAGAATAGGCCGTAGATCCAACCGTCTTCATGCTTCACCACGCGCATGTCATACACGTTGATGTCGGGATCTTCCGTCTCCGGCATCAATATGGGATGGTCCCAAAACCGGAACCGATCCACACCGGTAGCGCTCTCCGCTACGGCGAAGAAAGACTTGCGATCTACCCCTTCGACGCGAACGGCCAGAAGGATCCTGCCGTTCAGTTCGATGGCGCCGGAGTTGAACGTGGAGTTGATGCCCATTCTTTCCATCAGATGTGGATTCCTGTCATGGTCCAGGTCGTATCGCCAGAAGACCGGCGTATGCGCCGCGGTGAGAACGGGATAAAGATAACGATCGAACAAGCCGTTTCCCTCTTCCACTTTCACATTTTCGCGCGCCAGAAGCGCTTCGTGGCGCCGCAGGAGTTGCTTCAACTTCGCCTCGAATTCCGTCCTAGTCATTATTCCTTCTCCCTGCTTGGAATTGAGTCATCGGGTTATTGAGTCATCGAGCCATTGAAAAAGGCCATGCCAAATTGTTTATTGGGGCTATGCATCTGACTCCAGTAAGGACTGCCTGAACGGTCCGGTCTGAGCCAGATGAGCCTTTGCGAATCTTCGCGCCTTTGCGTCTTTGTGGTGGGGTTATTAAAAACCACCCCAAAGGCTCAAAGACGCCAAGAATCGCCAAGGATTCCCTTCAGCCCAGGTTGGGGTCGTAACATCGCTAGTTACTGGAGTCATGTGCATACCCCCATTGTTTTTTCAATGAATCAATGGCCCGATGGCTCAATCACTAAATTCAGGATTCTGTCGAGCCTCTGCATCGCCTCGAGGCAGGTCCTGCTGTTGTGGTAAGGGCCCTTCCATTGGCCGACCTTGTAACGGCTCGGGTCCGGCATTCCCTCACGTGAGACTTGCCAGAACCATTCGCCGTAGACTCTGTCGATAAGTTTTTCTTCTATGAAGCTCCAACATTCGTGCGCGGCATGGAAGAAGTTGTCTTCTCCTGAAAGCTCGTAAGCGTTCAGGAATCCCACGACCGCCTCCGCCTGCGGCCACCAATGTTTGTTGTCGTCTGTGATCCCCGATGGATCCGCTTCGTAGAGCAGCGCGCCGTCCCAGTCTCTGGCTTCGTCGTAGACGGCTCGAGCCATCCGGAGCGCCGTGTCTTGCACTCTTTTCCGCAAAGGCGGATCCTCCAGCGTATCCGCGGCCTCGCATAAAAGCCAGCTGCCCTCGATGTCGTGCCCAAAGGAGATCCGGTTCGACCGGCACCTCCAGGATTCCGTGAAGAAGAGCCTGAAGTGAAAAGATTCCGGGTCGAGGATGTTCTTCAAGAAAATGCCGATGAGCTCTCGCAGCCGCAAGTGCGATGATGCATCTTTTCGCGCCTGCACCAGGCTCGTGTACGCCTCGAGGACGTGAAGATGGGTGTTCATCGACTTCTTTTCGTCCATGTCGACTTCGCTCAGCCGCTGATCGGAGGCCGGTGACCAGTCGCGCTCGTAGGTCTCGAAATAGCCGCCGAATTCCGAGTCCCGGCTCTTTTGCTCGATCAGATCAAACACCTCTCCGGCTTTCCGGATGGCTGAGTTGTCGCCGGTGGCCTCGCAGTACTCCACCAATGCGTAAAGGGCGAAGGCCTGCGCGTAGATTTTCTTCTTCGTATCCAGCGGTCGGCCCGTGCAATCGACAGTCCAATAGACACCCCCGAAGTCCGCATCGACGAAATGGCGCGTCAGATAGTCGAAGGCACGCTGCGCCAGCTGCAAGAGTGCTGCCTCATGATGGGTTCTGTATGCCTTCGAGAATGCCCATAGGATTCTGGAGTTCAGGATGATTCCCTTTTCCGAGTCCTTAATAACCTTAAGATCGTTCTCAATAGTTCCCCAGAAGCCGCCGTGCTCATTGTCAACGGAATGCTTGATCCAGAAAGGAAGAATGTCGTGCGTCAGCTCGGCTTCGACCCGGTCCCGAAAAGATTGAATCAGTGATCTTGGTATCATAATGAGTCCCGGCTAAATAAAAGCGATGGACATCAGGAAGATACAATTGACGAATGACGATTTACGATTTAGTAATCGACTCAGGCTCAATCGTAAATCGTCAATCCGAACTCTCCCTGATCTTCGAGCCTCAGTAGTCCTCCTACTACATGCCTGCCTGCCCGATCTTGCTACGGCGGCAAACATTCTAATGCGAAACCGATCGAAGTTGGCAGAACAACCGAGGCCTGAAGCTGGCAGTGCGCTGTTCGCAGTCAAAGCTAGGGAGCCGCTTGAGCCGGCATCTTGCCTGCCGAATCCACGTCTCCTTCTACCCCCGGCGGTAGCGGAACCAAACCGCTACCGTCTGCGGTTCATTCGCGCTCTGCTCCGAGATGGGACGCAGTGTAACCAAATGCTTGTCCGGCCATCCGCCATGGATGTATTCAAAGCGGCAGTGTGCGGAGGGGCGCGTCAGCCCTGCGGTCGGTCGTGCGCGACTGTCATTCGGATTAACGGTGCCGGGCAACAGGATAACGCTGCTGTCTACCGGGCTGTTTCCCATCCAGGGCTCGCCGAAGAAGGCCGGCTCGCTCCCGCTGTCTGCCGCCAACAACCAGGGCCCGCAGAACAGAGCTGCTTCTTCAGGCTTTTCCCCAACCTCGCGAGAATTGAAGAATTTGCCCGAGCGTGTCAGAAAGCGAAGGCGGTAGTCGAAACCGACGTCGAGCACATCTCCTTTTTCCCACCTTCGCCGGACCACCGAGTAGCCGTCGATACTGCGGCTTTCCGCCGGGCCGCCGTTCAATCGCAGCGTACAGGCGGAGGCCCAATCCGGCTGTCGCACGGCGATGGAGCCCTCCCATGACGAGGAATCCCGCACCGCGATCCTGAAGCCGGCCCGCGTGCCTGCCCCCACCGATTGGATGTCTTTCATCTCCAGGGAAACCCGGTCCCCAGACCAGGTGCCGTCGAGGAAGAGGTTGATTTTCACCAGGTCATCCTCTGCCTTCACAACCGCGTCCATGACGTCTCGAAAGGCGCGCAGCCCGTGCATTGTGCAGCACCACCATGCCCTCCCGACGCTTTCCGTCGGCCTGTAGCCATAGCGGAAGCTCGTATGGTGGCCGAAATCCCCGGTGTTGAACTGATTGAAGAAGAACTCGTTGAGCAGGCATCGCTCCGCTCTTTCGAGGTACTCAGTCCTGCCGATTGCTTTCCAGAGCTGCAGGCTCAGTCGGACGAAGTCCGCTTCGGAACAGCCTTCGTCCCTGCCTTTTTCTTCTGCTTGGACATTGTTGGGTCCCGTGCCGAAGTACTCGTAGACGCCTCCGTAAATGGTGTAATCGGAGGACGAAATCAGATCCCGATACGCGTTCTCCGCATATCGAAGCTGGTCCGCGTTGCCTGTGGCTTGATACAGCTGCGCGATCCCGCGGAGCGTCGTCAGGTAGCCATGGCTGTGCTGGTTGCCGCGCGGCTGAAGCCAGGGAATGATTTTGCCGGCAGCGTCGTAATATTTTCGCTCGCCCGTCTGCTGCCCCAGCAGTGCGAACGCTTCGATCAGCTGTGTGAAGCATATAAAACCGGAGGCGCCCTGTCCCACCAGCCGGTGCATGACATCGGGATTGGAGCAGCTTTCCTGGATCTTTAAAAGGAATTCCGCAAGACGTTTTGAAGCTCCGAGCACTTCCTTGCTGGGATGCACCGCATTGTATTCGAGCAATCCGACGAGGAGGCGTCCGTTGCCCCACAGGAGTGCCATCTGCTCTCGGCTGATGTTCTGAGCGGCGAATGAAAGGCTCGCATCGCCGAAGCGGCCATCCTCACGCTGGAAAGCGAGAGCCTGGCGCACGATGGCATCAAGCCGGCCTATGCCCTCCTCGGGCGGGAGCATGGCGAGCGCACCAATATAGCGGCCCGAGAGGTCGCCGCTGTAGTTGGTGAATCGCCGAGGGTATTTCGGATCGAGGGATACGTCGGCGATTATGAATGGAATCGAGAACCTGGGGACTCCGCTTTTGGTCAGTCTCTGCTGAGTCATTCCGATCCGGGTGCGCAGTTCCCCGGCGGGAACGAAAAGCGTACCAATCCTGGAGCCTGGTCGGCTCGACAGCTGCTCACGAACGGCACTGAACCCTCTTGAAGAGGAAGAGGCCACAGCTGTTGCGGCGGCAGCGCCGCCGGCCGTTTGAAGGAAACTCCTGCGACTGACACTCTTCTTCAACATTGGCTAATCCTCCCCAAGCAAAGGTATACCACGGAGATGCAGAGGGCGCAGAGGATTTGGCTCACTCCGGTGTTTCCTCTCTGTACAACAAACAGGTAAAACTCTGCTGTTTCGACAGATTTTTTGTGCGGGCATTATTGCGGCCGTTGCCTCATCAATAAGTATTCAGAGCCGCGACCGACAGGGAGCGGGGATGTGACACAATAGTGTTCATCGTCCCCGCTTGCTTCGCGCGCGGCTCTGAACGATCCATCACGGGGCCGCGCAGCCATTGTTGGAGATACATCCAGCTGAGGGCTGACCGCTCAGCGCGGCCGGTTCGGGAGCTAAACCGCCCTATTTGGCTGCGGCTGTCGGCCGCGCTGAGATCTCTGTTCCTCTGTGGTAAGTGATAGAATCGGTACGTTTCATCAGGACACATGACATAGAATGATTTTCCTTTGAGTTGGAGCATACGATGCCGCAGAATCGTCGCGAATTCCTGCAAACATCCGCCGTCTTGCTGGCGGCGAGTGGGAGTCCCAAATTGGGTTCTGGAGGAAGCCCCCGCCAGGGCAAACCGGGGGATCGGGATTTTGCTGATTTCCAAAAGAAGCGCCGCAAGGAGCTTTGGGACCTTTTGGGGGATCTCCCGTGGAATCACAAGCCCGGACCGCCGAAGCTTGTCAAGAGAGAGCGGCACGAGGGTTACACTCTCGAACGCCTCGTGCTCGATTTGAACGGCGTCGAGCCCGTCCCCGCGCTCCTGCTCGTGCCGGACAAGCGCCCGCCTAAAGCAGCTGGTCTCCTCTGCATCCATTGGCACGGTGGGATGTATGACCTGGGCAAGGAGCAGCTTCTGGTAGGCGACGATGCTCAGCCTGCCTATGCACCCGTCTGTGCCGAGAAGGGATTGGTGACGCTGGCCATCGACAGCTGGTGTTTTGGCGAGAGGAAGCATGACCCAAACGGGCACACGGGCGAAGAGGACGCATTCAAGCTCATGCTGTGGCGCGGCCAGGTGCTCTGGGGCATGATGATGTTCGACGAGCTGCGAGCCCTTGACTATCTCGCGAGCCGGCCGGAGGTCGATCCGAGCCGCCTGGGAACCCTGGGCATGTCCATGGGGGCGACGAAAGCCTGGTGGCTGGCTGCGCTGGACACGCGCGTGCGGCTCTGCCTGGATGTCTGCTGCCTCACCGATTTCGAAGAGCTGATTCGGACCCACAACCTGAAGGGACACGGCATCTACTATTACGTCCCTTCGCTGCTCAAGCATTTTCAAACCGCGGAGATCAACGAACTGATCGTGCCGCGCCCGCGCCTCAGCGTTAATGGCCGTAAGGACAACCTGACCCCGCCCGTGGGCGTCGAGCGTGTCCGAGATCATCTTTTGCCTCTCTACCGAAAGCACGGAAGGGAAGGGGATTGCCGCGTCGAGCTTTTTGACTGCGCGCATCAGGAACTGCCCGAAATGCGGAGCCTCATCCTCCAATGGATGGACAAATACCTGGTACACCCTGGCAGCGGGTAGAACGTAACAATGCATGGAGGGGAGCCGGCGCGACTCTTCGCCGAATGCCCTAGATCGGTTGAATGGCTGCAGCGAATACCATATGCTTTAACGAAATCACGAGAAGAAGAGGAGAAGCGAGGAGCTTATGAAGAAACTGCTTGCTGCATTATTGTTGGTGTTGCTCGTAGGAGTCACTGGGGTTGCGCAGGAGACCGAAAAGAAGCCGGAAGCGAAACCGCAGGATACGAAAGCTGCCGAGACGCTTCCTACTGTCGACCAAATCATCGACAAATACGTCGAAGCCCTGGGCGGGAAGGCCGCAATCGAGAAGCAGACCAGCCGCGTGACCAAGGGCACTTTCGACATCCCGGCCTTCGGTGCCAGCGGCACGTGGGAGGGCTATGCCAAGGCTCCGAATAAGACCATCAGCATCATTGATGTTCCGGGCTTTGGTGTCATTCGACAGGCTTATGACGGCACCGTTGCATGGGAAGACAATCCTCAGACGGGAATGAACGAAAAGAGCGGCGCCGCGCTGACCAGGGTTAAGCTGGATTCCGATTTTTATCGGGACATCAAGCTGAAAGAACTCTATCCCAAGATGACTGTCAAGGGGAAGCAGAAGGTCGGAGATAAGGACGCTTATGTGATCGAGGCAACCCCTGCCGGAGCTAGTGCCGAAACGTGGTACTTCGACGCAGAAGCCGGCTTGCTTCTACGCGCCGACTCCGAGCGCGAGGGCCCGAGCGGGGTAGCGATGGCCCAGGTGTACCTCGAGGATTACCGCGAGGTGGATGGCGTTAAGATGCCCCATACCATACGCCAGACGACCGTGGAGTTCGCCATCTCCATCAAGATCAGCGAGATTAAGCATAACGTCGATGTCGAGGACACGAAGTTCGCCAAACTGGCGGCCAAGTAGTTCAATAAAGATCAGCCACGAGTTTCCTGGAGCGGCACAGCCGCAACCGATTTGCTTGGTGTCCTTGGTGCTCTTGGTGTCTTGGCGGTGAGGGTTCTTTAAATGACACCACCAAGACACCAAGAACACCAAGAGCACAAAGATTTCTTGGGAAAAAGGCAAGGATTTGTATAAGTGGTACGTACTACATGAAGCTCCTTTGGCGAAATTCGTGGCTGGTTTCTCACTGCAGGACTATTTCTATCTCGCACGCTACCGACTGACCCGTGGCTACGCCGGGAATCTGGTTTAACCGCGCCAGTACGGGCGCGAGAATGGTGCCTCAACCGAGGCCCCGTAGCGGGCCTCAACCAAAGTTGGGAGAATGAAAGAGAAAAATCTGCTTGCTTTCCACTGCGGCTATCGGGCTCATCGCACCTCCGGAGACAGTCCTTTTGGTTTTTGAGTTTTTGTAGCGTTCATTGAGTCTTCGGCGATTTCGTGATCTACTGCCGGTGGACCAATCATCCCCAGGATGGAATCCGAAATCTGCCTGGCGGTCAGAATGTCGGTGTTAAAGACGACATCGTAATGGCGCAGATCATCGATGTCCTGCTTGAAGTGGTGTCGAACAAAGTTGCGCCGCTCCGTATCCATCTGCTCGATTCGCTGCCGCGCCTCCAAGGCTGGTATTCCCGAGCGCTGCATCAGCCGCCGGGCCCGAACCTCCGGCGAGGCGATGATCCGAACGTGCAATCCACGAGTCTCTTCCCGCAGCGCAAAATTCGCACCGCGGCCGACCAGGATTGCCTCCCCACGGGCTACCATGTAGGCGAAGGTCTTAAGCAAAGCCTCGTGGTATTCCTCGGCGCCGAAAGAGGCACCCGCAGCCATTGTAAGGAGGCGCTGAACGGTCTCATGAATCAGGTTCTGCGACCGTTCGTCCAGCTGCTCTACCAGACTCTGCCGCACGTGGCTGTGCTGAGCGATGTGCTCCACGATCTCTCTGTCAAACACCCGCCAGCCCAGGTGAACTGCCAAGTCCTGGACAACTGCATCTCCGAGGCTGCCGATTTTGCGGGAGACCGTAATAAACCTATAACGAAGGCTAGTTTCTATGGGTGGGCTTTCATGGAGCGCGCGGTCGCGAACGTTGCGCAGCAGCATCTGCCGTTCGGCGAGCTGTGCGGATCCATAAGCGTCACCGGATTTTGTGGGTAGCATAGTGACCTCCTGGAACCCGGTCTTGGCCCTATGCTACCACCGTTTCCTCACATTGTCACAAAGTTCACACCACAGAAACGCAGAGGTTAGGGCCTGTCAATGAATAACGTTTACACTTTGCTGCTGGTCCCCAGGCCCGCTGGCGAGGCGCGAGCGACGAGCATACCCGGGGTGGTATGTAAGGAGCGAGCAACAAAGCCAGCGGGCCTGCGGGCCGCAGCCCGAAGGG
>Ga0315277_10004708_pt1 | contig 18102 bp, 17 predicted proteins | sample YL17G05_15_MG_FD_203695 | JGI IMG/M metagenome (GOLD analysis project Ga0315277, IMG submission 203695) | Sediment microbial communities from Yellowstone Lake, YNP, Wyoming, USA - YL17G05_15 | ecosystem: Environmental > Aquatic > Freshwater > Lake > Sediment | place: USA: Wyoming | collected...
GTTTCGACATTTAACCATCTAAGCATTAAGTGTTTAAGCATACATAAAAACCCGTTTGGTCTTCGTACGTAAGTCTCTTCTCAGGTGTATCTAACACGGGAAGTCTCAGTCCAAGAGCGGAGAACCTGATGGTTTGACCGCAGAAGCCAAACCAAAACCAGCGCAAGAACAAAACGATCAGAAAGCAGACCCATTGCGCGCAAAGAGCAAGAACATTGCTCCAATACGGCTACAGAGCTGGCGGGCCCGGAGGGATTCGAACCATCAATATCGAGGGCTCGAAATGCTTATCCAAGACTCATCGAATGACGGTGGGGCAGTCTCTCAAAGCTCTCATTTTGGGCTTTTTTCTCAGTAACATCAGATTCATCCCTGCTTCCTCTGCGTTGTCTTGGTCGGGGAACGTTCTTAGTTTGTCGCTTGTTCTTTGAGCCGTGTTTCAATGAACTCTTTGAGCTTTCCCTCGTCGTACTCTCTCGCTTCCTGCTGTTTCTTCAGGTGTTCTTTGACCATCTTGAGGAGTTCATCCATTTTTGTTGGTTTGATTATGTAGCCGTCGGCACCTTTGTTGACTGCTTCGACAGCGTTCTGTAGACTTGGATAACCAGTGACGATTATCTTGACCATCTTCGGTCTCGTCTCTTTCAGCGCTGACAAGAGCTGTGTTCCTTCCATGTCGGGGAGGCGAATGTCGATCAGTGCGAGGTTGTAGAAGTTGGCCTCAGCCTTCTTGATGGCGTCTGTTCCGTCTTCTGCTGTGCCAACCACGTATCCCGCGCCCTCTAGGGCTGGTATGAGAGATTTCCTAATGCTTTCGTCATCATCGACCACGAGGATTCGGGCGGCTTCATTCATGCTTCGTTCACCTCCTTCACTTCCGGTTTGATTGGCATTGCCACGGTGAAGGCTGTGCCTTTTCCAACTGTGCTTTCCAAGGATATTGTTCCTCTGTGGGCTTCCACTATACGCTTGCATATGGCTAATCCTAGTCCCATTCCCTTCGCTTTAGTGGTTTGGAGAGGTTTCCAAAGATTCTCCTTGACTTCCTCGGGCATGCCTGCGCCCGTGTCCGTGAACGTTACCTCAACTTTGCCGTTTGATCTCTTGCTTCTTATTGTGAGTTCGCCCCCTCCCCGCATGGCATCGATTGCGTTTTGGATGAGATTCACGAAGACTCTCCTAGCTTTTGCCACATCGACTTCCAGTCTTGGCTCTTCTTCCGTCAAATCCAGGATCGTTATGTTCCTCGGAACTTTGGTCAGGAGCAATGCGTCTTTGGTGATTGATTTCGGGCTGGTCTCCGCTAAGTTCAGTTGCATCGGTCCGGAGTAGTCCAAAAGGTCGTTTATGATCTTGTCCGAGTATTCGACATCATCTTCGATTAGCTGAAGCATCTCTTTAGTTCTCTCATCTGTTGTTGAACCTAACTGCTCCTTCAGAACGTACGCTGCGCCAGCAATTCCCTGTAACGGATTGCGAAGATCATGACCCACCATCGCCGCCGTCTCTCCAATAGCGGCCAACCGCTCAACCCTGAGAAGCCGCTCCTCCAGTCGCTTGCGCTCGGTGACATCGCTCCAGTAGCCATAGACGTCAGTCGGGTTGCCGGCTGCATCACGAACCACATTCGCCTCCTCACGTATCCACCGATAGTTACCATTCTTATGCAGAAATCGGTACTCGAAGGTAAACTGTCCTTCCTTCCAGAGTCGGGGAATCTCCGCGAGGCATGGGAGTAGGTCCTCAGGGTGAACATGAGACTCCCAGAAATCGGGATGACCGACAAATTCCCGTGGCTCAAAGCCAAGCATTGTAACGACTCTGTCGCTGATGTAGGTCAGGTGCCAATCGGAGAGACCTGCCAAAGGTCTACCCGTATAGATAACAGCCGGGTTCGATGTGACCACATATTCGAGCCGCTCTTTTGTCGCTCGAAGCTCCTCCTCCATTCGCTTGCGTTCGGTGATGTCTCTTACAATGGCCATTGCTCCGACGAAATTTCCATTTTTGTCGGCGACGGGAGACGTGTTCAGGTTTGTGTAGATCCGTCTTCCATCTTTGCGGAGAAATTCAAAATCAAGTTGCTCTTTAACGCCCCGCCTACGGCGTTCAAGGTTCTCCTTGGCAATTGTGATGCTACCTTCATCCATGAACCTGAATAGTGATGCTCCAAGCATTTCATCTATGGCATACCCTAGCATATCCGCCATATGCTGATTGACGAAAGTAGTTTTGGACTCCGCGTCGATAACCCAAATGCCATCTAAGGCATTTTCAACGAGTTGGCGGTATTTATTTTCGCTTTCTTGCAACTTCCTAGTCCTTTCATCCACCAAGCGTTCTAGTTCGGTGGAGTGGCGCTGCAGCCGCTCCAGCAGCCGCGTGTTCTCTACCGCAATAGCCGCGTGGTTGGCGAAGAGGGTCAGCAGCTCTAGATCCACTTGCGTGAAGTGTCTGGCCTCCTTATTGTCTAGAACGTGGATCACTCCTGTGATTTGGCCTTGCCAAGTCATCGGTGCGCTGAGGACGGCGCTGAACGGTTGATCCTTTTCGTAAACAGTCGCGCGGCCTGCCCAGGTGCGATAATCATCAATAACTAATGGCTTCCCAGTCTTCGCCACGGTACCTGCTGCCCCTTCACCATACATGAGTACCGTCCCTGTAACATTCTTTGGCGTATTGTAAGATACAACGCAGCGAAGTTCCTGTTTCGCGGAGTCACAAAGGTACAATCCTCCGCCAGGCGCGTTGAGCAGCCGGGACGCCCGCTCCACGATTGCTTGTAGCAGTATAGGCAGATCTCGCTGTCGTGTGATATCGAGCACGGTCGCTTGAAGGGCAGCCAGTTCCTCGGCCCGGCGGCGCAAAGCCTCTTCGCCTCGCTTGCTTTCTGTGATGTCCTTTACGACGCTGACCCATCCCGTTCGTACTCCTTTGTCATCGACTAATTGCGACACAAGGTTTTCGGAAGGAAATGCGGAGCCATCCTTCCGCTTCATCTTGTAGTCAGCGAGGTGGAAGGGTAAGCGGCCCTGCTCCACGGCAGGATACAGTTGAGATTGAAACTCTCTAAGGGCTCCCGCGCTTACGTGAAGAAAGTCAGTGGTCTTACCCAACATCTCCGCTTTCCCGTAGCCGAAGATGCGGCACGCAGCCTCATTACATTCCAAGACTGTGGGAGGATTCTTCGCGTCTAGGACGAAGATGGCGTCAGTCATACTGTCAAATGTCTTCCGAAGTAGCTCTGCCTGTCGCAGTACCGTCTCTTCTGCCCACTTGCCCTCACCAGTGCTCCTGGTTATCCCAGGTTTCGTCTTCACGACTGTTCGTTTTCTTTTCTTCAAATTTCTCAGCTCAACTTGAACTCAATCAATTATTCGGAGGCAAGTTCTGCAGCTTCCTCTTCGCCTCTTCAACGTATTCCCGGAGGTTGTGGTTTGCTTTCTCATCGAACTCCAACCGCAGCTTGAAGTAGAATCTCTTGGCGATGGCTTTGCCTATGGTTTTCTCGCTTGAACCGAACGTCTTCTCTAGAATGGAGAAGAAAGTCTCTAGGCGGTAGGGTAACTCATCCTTAGTGATAGCGAAGCATCTCTCCAGATGCAAATATAACGAATCTAGAACGCCCTTGCTTAGAAGTGCAGTCATGGTCTCGTCTATGGACTCGACGAGTCTTTCGTTGAAATCTGCTGGCACCTTGCTTTGCAAGGGTTCTCGTCTACTTTCCTATCGCATCTAGATGGGCCACATTTCGATAGGAAAAACCAATTGCATGCAAGGGCAGGTTATGTACGCAGAGCACTAAATATCCACACTCGTTTGCTTCTGATAATGCGACGGTTGTGAATACGGCAAAGATGGTTTACAAAAAGCGTTAGGGGCAAGTCACGTAGTAACCATTCTCGCTGGCAAAATCTTGGTGGGGCCCGTGGGATTTGAACCCACGATTCGTGGGACTAATGACCATTTTAGGAGCCCGAAGGGATACGAACCCTTGATACTTAGGATTCGACCAACAACAGCCTCGAAACCTTGGAACACCTTGCAGGTCAGAGTCTGAGGGGCTGGAACCGAAAAGTGTTCAACTCCTGATACTGATCTTCTGGTTTCAGCGACATACGACACTTGGACGAAAATTACACGATCGAACGCGACTGCAGCTGCTGCTCCACCGACGCCCTACCCGTGAAGAGCGTAAAGTGGCTTGCAACAAAAAACGCGTAACCGAGCTGGCAGACTTTCAGAAGTTTGGACAGGCAAATCCCATTAGGTGAAGTGGTTATTCAAAACGCGAAGTCACGTGAAAGACGTACTGGGATGGCTACTCGAAAAGGACCAACCTTCAATCCGTTATCTTACCCTTGCAGGGTTACTTGACAAGCCAGAGAGCGATGCTGACGTAAAGTCTGCTCGTTCTGCGGTCACGGAGAGGGGGTGGGCGGCGGAGATACTCAACAAGCAGGCGGCAGGTGGCTGGTGGGTTTCAGAAGAGAACCTCTTTTGGCCGAAATTCCTAGCCACGAACTGGATGCTGCTCACGCTATCTGAATTAGGGTTGAGCCGAACGGAGCCGCGGATCAGTCGGGCCTGCGAGTTGTGGATTAGCCGTTTTTCAAAGCCGGATGGCGGGTTTGGGTTTGAGCAGAAACAGAAGAGCGAACTGTGCATAGTAGGGAACACGACTCGAGCCCTGGTGAAGTTTGGCTACGCGGATCACCCCAAAGTGAGAAGCGCGTTCCGGTGGTTGGTGAAAGAGCAGAAGGAGAATGGGGGATGGCATTGCTGGGGAAAGAACGGCGTCATCGACGCGTGGGAGGGCATGAGCGCATTCGCCGCCTACCCCAAGCAGAAGTGGACGCGAAGTATCAAAAGAGCAGTTGAGAGAGGTGCAGAGTTCTATCTTGAGCGGAGGCTGTACAGGCAGGGGAAACGGTATGAGCCCATGTTCCGTTTCCACTATCCGGAACACTACTGCTATGATTTACTCGTGGGTCTCGACTTCATTACCGCACTGGGTTACGGGTCCGATAGAAGACTGAAGTACGCTACTAGGTTGTTGAAGGAGAAGAGAAGGCCGGATGGAAGATGGAACCTAGACGCCGTTCACCCAGACCTTGATGCCAGAGAGTCGTTCATATACACTGAATGGCAGAAGAAACACCCCTCTCTTCCCCCTGAGAAAACATTCGCATTAGAAAAGGCAGGGAAACCAAGCAAGCTGATCACCCTCAAAGCCCTGAGAATCCTGAAACGAATCGAAGGCTCCCTCCCGTGATAATGTAAAGCGTTGTGTGTGATATCTATGGTACGTCCGATTGAAGTAGGTCACTCGCCAATTCTTGTGTATGCCACTGTTAGACTCACACACCTCGAAAGAACGAAACACAGAGCCTAAATGACTAAGCCGAAGAAAGTCACAACATATACAGCTTCGCCAGGGAAATAAACTAACGCGCAGAAAGGTAGCCGCACTACTGCCTTCGGAACATCACTTAGCGGCATCGCTTTCCCAAGATAATTGTACGAACGATTCTGTCCGCCGAGCTTGTCCACCACTCTCGAGATCGCGAAATCGTTTGTGAGCCAAGGAGCCCAAGCAGTGATAACTACCACGAGAAGTATGCCCAAAGCTGCAATGCGCTTCTTGACTAGTGCCACCTGAATTTCAACCCACACCTACACCCGCTATATCCACTGAAGCATCGTCATAGTGATGCTTATTTCTCGTGGCAGCGACACTTTCTTGCCCTATGGTTTGAACAGCCAAACAACCTGTGATCCTTGCAACCACAAATTATGCACCTCTTCTCCGACATCCAAACATCACCTGCCAATAGCCCGATTAGCTGTGGTCTCTTGAGAACTATGGGCAACTGAATTTGAACCAGTCTTGCTTTCGTGTGTGTGCGCACCACGCTCCCCGCACACGCGAAAGGTCCAACTCTTCCTGGGAGACGTCACCAAAATGCTTGAGTATCTTGCGGAGAGACAGCTTGCACAAATGCATTGCCAAGAGGATCCCGGACATGATTAGTCGAGTTTGGCATGGCTGGACCACACCAACGAACGCTGACGCTTACGAAACGCTCCTCAAGAGCGAGATTTTCAGTGGAATACGGAACCGTCAGATTGCTGGTTACCATGGAATTCACCTGCTTCGACGGAATCTGAGCGGTGAGGTGGAGTTCGTTACCGTCATGTGGTTTGACTCTTGGGAAGCTGTTCGAGAGTTCGCTGGAGAAGACTATGAGGTTTCAGTTGTTCCTCAAAAGGCAAGAACTTTGCTTTCGCGGTTTGATCAGCGCTCCCAACACTACGAAGTCAAGGCAGAAATGAAAGCCTGACCTCACACTAGCAGTTTTTCATATTCGACGGCCTTTCGGAGTACGGGTGCAAGTGTTGAGCTTGTTTTTCGTGTGTGTGGTAGGCTGGTGCGCCGCCCCCGCCGCCGCCATCAAGTTGAAGAAACAGAACCTACAGCGGTTCTAAGTCTCCAGCCAACGACTCTAGAGTCCACTTGAGGCAGCGCAAAGAGACCAGATACCACCTCTCAAGCCCCCGCTCTACAAGATCCTTGTCTCAAGCTAGCTCAAGGGTGACCACGTTTGGCTCATCTGTGAGAGATAGTTGACAGACACACACCCCCATACCCCTCATGTGTTACATCGGACGATCGATTGTATTTCAAAGCGGCTTGTTTTACGACTTTCTTGACATTGGGCCCCTTAGTTTCCGCTTCATCGGCTTCCATCAGCGCGGTTGGCGCGAACCTTACGCCTCTCGCCAGAAACATTGAGAAGCAGCAAGTGACCATTTTGGATTTTGAAACCATAACAATTCGTCAACAGCGAAACTCTAACATGCGGCCTCCTTGGGTTCTGGCTAACATAAGTCAGTTTTTGACCTCCAATTCTATTATGAGAGGCTACTGAAACTGAGAAGACCAAGAAAGGAACGATGAGCCAACAAATACATGGGAATGACGGTTTGAAGAGATTATCCGCGAGCCAAGCTGCGTGGGTTCGACAACTAGCGGCGAGAATGCCGTTCTACAGGTACATGGGGATTCGTTTGACAAGGCTAAGTTGGGGGCGTTCAGAGATTAGAATGAGGGTCAGCAAAGAGCTTACTCAGAATGCAGGGTTCGCGCATGGCGGAGTCTCCGCATCCCTCATCGATTCAGCGGTGGGACTTGCACTATGCACGATGATTGACAAGGAGGATCTGATAACAACAATCGACCTTCAAGTCAACTTCCTTGCACCCGCCAGACCAGGCGTCCTCAGGACTCGAGGAGAGATCGTCCATAAGGGCAAACGCATCGCAGTAGGCGACGCCAAGGTCACAGATCAAAACGGAAGACTAGTCTCCAAGGGAACTGCCACATACATGATCCTAGAAAATGGAAGACGCGCTTCCTGACGACTGAGTTCCAGTTTTGCAGCCCTAGGGCACAGTTATGCGCTCACGCACGAAAAATAACTGGTTCAAATCCGGGTGCCCGCACCACTAGACCCCCACACACACAAAACAAAACCAACAAACAACGAACGATCGTTCCTTTTTTTGGGGACGCGCCTGCGATAGGAGACACACCAGAATCACGGCATTTCTGATTTGGTTTGGTGTTAGGGGTTGCATATCTTCATAGACTAGTTACCAACGTATTTTCTGGCGTCGATTGGAGGTAAGTTCGATGACAGACTTGGCGTTAGCTCACATTGTCGAACCGACGAGCGACACAATAGACAGATGGAGGAAATTTGGCAACGTGGAGGGAAATTCATTTGATGACAGGGGATTGTGGATGACCGAGGACCATACCGTTGCGCTTGCTAGACCAGGTGCCCAAACCTTCGCCCTTTTACACTCTCCTGTGACATTGACTATGACAGTTACCTTTGATTTGCCACTTCTGAAGAAGAAGGTATACAAACCTCTCAGAATTTTCGATACCGATTTCTCAATCGACAGAGTTCTGATGATCATGAATGTTCTCGGGATTACGGTAAGCATTGACCATCTTGGAAAGAACACGCCGGCGCTTTTCTACACCCCGAAAGGTTCGATTTTCGTCGCGCCACGAATAGAGGCTGAGGATCCTGTGGCTCTTGGTGAGGTCTCGCGACTACCTGGACCTATTGAAAGGAGAATCATGAGGCGCCGCCGTGATGACACAACCTTGGAGCCCGATCCGAGGAAAGTCTTTGTCGTTCACGGTCGGAATGAAAGTCTACGGAGGGATTTGTTCGCGTTTCTTAGAGCGATAGGACTACAACCCATCGAATGGTCAGAGGCAATCAAATTCACAGGAAAAACCTCACCGTATATCGGTGAGATTCTTGAAGCAGCATTTCATAACGCACGTGCAGTGATTGTGCTTCTATCACCTGATGATGAGGGCAGACTTAAGGATGAATTTCGGCGTTCGGATGATCCAGAGTATGAAAGAGAATTGACACCGCAACCACGACAGAATGTGATATTCGAGGCGGGATTGGCTTTTGGATACAAATCCGACCGAACCATCTTGGTTAAGGTTGGAGAAGTAAGGCCATTCAGCGATATCTACGGGAGGTATGAAGTGAGACTTACGAACGACGGCAAACGGAGAAAGGAACTGGCTAACAGACTCAGCAATACGGGCTGTGCGGTGGATCTGAGGGGTGACGACTGGCTATCAGTGGGTAATTTCGAGTTATCATAGAAAACCATGCATAGATTGCACACAGCACGAATTAGTGGCGTGCGCACTAGCAGCCACGACAGACAACAAAAAAACTGCCAACCGCTAACCGTTCCACGGTTGTTTTCCTGGGGGGCGGTCTGATGGTGCGCACACACACGAAAACTGGTGCGATTACATCGAACCAGAGCTGCCCAAGTGGCAATTAATGAGAGATTCAAAATGACCGATCACTCTGATCTACGTTGACTGACTAAATTTCTGAGTGCTGGATATGTGAGCGCTGGTAGCGCAACTAGGAGGAGAATGATGATGATTACCGGAGCCACTATGATCATCTCTGCTGCGAAGACTGCAAATCCCACTAACAGAAAAATAACGGCCACGGCGTAGAAGGCTCTTCCAAGGATGTACATGGTTGCGAAGAGCCTGCGTGCTATTCCTTTCCACCAGACATTGCCAACGAATTTTCCTCCCGCAAAAGCCATCGCCGTGAAGAGCACATATAGGCCCCAGAAGACCATGATGAAGTCGCCAGTGATCGGACTCCCATTGGGAGTAATAGTCGGTATCAATGTCACAGGCTGATTTCCGTTCATCTGACGAAGATAGAACAGGACAGCAATTGCTCCGACAGCGAAGACTCCACGAACTCGTTCCCGTCTGACATCATCATCGTCGATTCCCTCGAACAGCCTTTTTCGAGACAAGACTAGCCTCACGCCACGTCTCTTTCAGCCCTTAAGAGTCTTAACAAGATCGCAATCCGTGGAGCATTTCTTGGGCGGCTCAACGATCATGCGACGCTGTTAAGGGCACAAAGAGCTCACCCTCAACAATCGTAACAGACGGCCTAATCTCGTATGCAAACGCATTCAACGAAACACTACGATACAAAGGAGCGAAGCACATCCGAAAGCCACGATTCATTGACCTAGCCAATAACAATAGAATCGAAAGACTCCATTCGACTATGCGTGAACGGACGAAGGTCATGAGAGCCTTCGACACAGACCCGACAGCAAGTCAGACCATGCAAGGCTACCGCGTGTACTACAACTTCCTCAGACCACACATGGCCTTAGACGGACAGACTCCCGCCCAAGCTGCTAACCTTGATCTTCAACTCGGTCAGAACAGATGGGAATCAATGATTGCGAAAAGCATGAAAAATGTGGTGAATGTTCCGACAGAAATCGATAGCAATGCGAAGTACAGGAAACGTGCCGCCATCGGAGTGGTTCGCAGATACAAGAAAGGCAAAGCAAGCCTATCATGGTTGAGAGGCATGATTGCTGATCTGCGAAACAGGAAAGGCCTAACTGAAACCGAATTGAAACAAGTGCTGAGAGATGAGAAGTCTGTAAGTCTCATTCGGTTGCTCTAGGTTACCTGAATCGGTGCTAGGATACCATCCTTGTCCGCGTTAGCCGAATATTCCTCGAATGTGCTATCAATCCCTCGGTAGTTACCGTTCAAATCTCTGGTCAGTAAATCTTTCTCGACCATACTTTGTAGCTGGCTGTTCGCTGAGTCCTCGTCCGTATGTACCCCATAGTATCGACGGCAATTAGCGATGAGTTCCTTGTTGTGCATCTTAACTAGACGACCAGCCTCATAGGATGGAAAGTAATACGAGTTACTCCATCTCAGAAACGGCACTATCATCGTCAGATGCAATACCTGTTGCAAATACCTAGAACGTTGCCGAATTACGTCCGCAAGAATCATGCTATATAATCTGGTTGATTCAATACTATCAGCTTTCAGGTTGCTCATCGCTTCTCCGATAGTATACTTGCCATCCCCCACTCTTTCTATGTAACGAAGCTCTTTGAGTACATTGAAATACTGTGGAGCTCGTTGTCTTCTCTTGTCACTAAGCCTCCGTCCCAAGTCACGCATGGAAACTGTCTTCCTATCGCTCTGTTCCAAACTGACCAGTATTCTCTTGAATGGTTTCATTGCTACGCTGACCGTATCTATCGTAACGAGTTTCTCATAGAGAGACGTCAGCAGAAGTTGCTGAGATCGATTGATTATTGTGGAATAGAGATTATTTGTATTCTTGATCAGTTGCCTTCTAGTCGAGCCGTGAAAACGGATTTTTCCTCGTGGGCTTCTTTGCCAACGGAGCGAACCAACATTACTCAAGTTAACTGTTCTTATGCGGAACTCATCGGTCTCATGATCAACAATTCCATCCTGAACTATGAGCCCTAATCTAGCCTCAGATGATTTTTCGTCAATTTCTGAGACGTAGATGTACGGACTGAAATGATTGCGTGCATATGACAGAATCTGCTTCTCATGAACCGACTTGAGCATTTCTTCTGTCATGCTATTTCGCCTCACCTTTGGCATACTGGTCTAGTACTGTAGGCTTAGTGGTTTCCCCTGCTTTTTTGCTTATCCAAAAGGCCCAGCCAGTAGATGCTTGCTCCCAATACTCCGTTATTTGGCCGGTAGACATCAGATATAGGCCGGTCCCGATACGGTCGGGTCGCGCTTGCATGGTCTTGCTGCGTGTGTCGAATGGGTCGAAGATAATGGTCTCATTGGCGTCGGATGACAAGACGATGATCACGTGATCAGGAGGGTTCGGAATACCCAGTTCTTCCGCAGCACCACGACGATCATCAAGGTACTTGTGTGATAGCTCAATTATGGGATACGAGCTCTCTTTGTCCTCAATAATCTTAACCATAGTGTCATAGGTTATCCCAACTTGCCCAAATGCATGATAGCCATAGCTCGTCAATACTTTGTTCAGATTAGGAACGATATCAATCATGATTGGTCCGAAATTCAACCTATATCTACACAGTTGGTTCACTCGTGCCTCCGACAATGCAATTGCGGGAGAACTGTGGGAATCTGCCAACGCCTTCAACACATTTCTGATGCAAGTAGGAACGCACGAATTTGGTAGTGCTTGGAACTTGAAATGTGCAGTAACTTCAGTGACATCATGCTCATTCTTGCCATCGAGATGTGGCGTAGGAACCTCACTTGTAAGCGACAAAGGCATTCTCGGATGGCTGAACAAACGGGTTTAACGCTTTCCATTTTTTATCCCCTAAAACTCAGAAAAATGGGGTAAAATGCGACGATTGGATTCCATGTCACTCGGTTGCAACAGGGAGGTTCGATGCCAGCATTTTGCAACAGAGCCCTCGGAGACGACGCCAAGGGCTTAGGTGATGTATCCTGCTTCTCGTATGGTTCCTTCTGCAAGCATCCTCAGACTATCTACTTGGTTAGAGATGGGTACCTTGCCGTCTGGGCTGGGGGCTACGATCATTTGTGCGATTCCGAGCTTTTCGAGCTGAGATATTGTTCGCTGATTCTCAGCCATATCACCTGATAACAGAAGCCTCCGTTCACCCTGCGGCCCGGTGTAAACGGATTGAGTTGTCTTCGTGTTTAGCCCAATTCGAACACAGATTTCCTTTCCCTCTACACAATTCAGACTCCTGAATTCCGTAACAAGCTTGCTGAAGATGTCTAAGGGTAGGGCGTTTGGATGCCAAGCATCCCCCAGCCGAGCAGCACGGCTCATGGCGGCTTTGCTGTTTCCTCCTATCCAGATTGTCAGGTTCTTTTGAATGGGACGCGGTTCGAAGACTACGTCACTGAACTTGTGCAGAATCCTCTTGCCTTCAAAGCTGGGTTTCTCATTATTCCATAGAGTTCTGATCAATCTAATGGACTCGTCAAACCTTTTTCCCCTGTCGTGGAAGTTCACTCCTAGATTCGTGAATTCCCGCTCGTTCCAGCCCGCGCTGGTGGCAAGGATCACTCTTCCTCCGCTCAGGTTGTCGATTGTGGCTAGCTGCTTGGCTACAACGACGGGGTTACGCATCGCAGTGATTAATGACGACACGCCCAGTTTCACGGTGCTAGTGAGCGGGGCGAGATAGGCTAGGGACGTGATACTATCGAGAATCCTTTCGTAAGGCGTCCCGCTCTGAGTTGCCATAAGTACATGGTCTGTCGTCCACACAGATTGATAACCCAGCTTCTCGGCTTCGAGGGCCACCGTGCGAAAGCCTTCCACGGTCATTGTCTTACCATAGTTTGGGATGCATACACCAAACTTCATCCGGAATCACACGTTCTCAGGAGGGTTTAGACGCTCGTAAAATCCCTTCCCCTGGCAGTTGCGGTTTCACAACTGAAATACGCAATCCCTGTTCTTGGATGGGGTGGGGCGGCGCAGGCTTTTGGGGAACCTATGTTACTTTGCGATTACTGAAGACCGGTATCCTACAGTCTCAGGAGGGTTGTGGCGGGAGCGCGTTACGTTGAATGTTGCACGTGGGTTCCGATTTCGATTAATCACCCTGAACCTCCCGTTTTTGCGTTCAGAGCGCGATTACGTTATTACGTTTAGCATCCTTTCAAGTGGTGGATCTCAGTATTGCCCTGATGCCTTCTCTTGGTGACACGACTTTGATGAATTCCCTCGCAGATTTTACGACTTTGCTATCTAGCGTGACCAAGGTTAACCCGTGCTTAACGCATGGGATTAGGATAGGTATGTCGCTTCTATCACTGATTTTCAATCGGAAGCCCCGCACCTCTTGGCGGGAGGGCTTCCTCAGGATGAGCAGGCTTGGGGCGATTTCGTCGAGTATGAACGATTCCACGATGCCTGCTGGAACTCGGAATTTCCTGACTAGCGCGAACCTTAGCTCTCGAAGAACATAGTCGCTTGTCAGCAGTCTAGCTTTCCCTCTTCTTCCCAGCTCAAGAAGTCGCCTGCCGTCGCTCTCTTCAATGAGAAATGCTGTTACTAGGACATTCGTGTCGAGGAAGTAGCCGGGGAGGCTCATCCGTACTCTTCCTTGAAGACCTCCCGCCTAACACTCTTCGAGATCCTAACTATGTCGGCCTCGGTGATCTTATGCCTCCTTGCGAAGTCACTCTTCCAATCGGGCGGTGCCTCTTCGCCGAACTCGACCTTCCTCGCCACCATCCGCCCCGTGTTGTCTGCTGCAACTTCGACTACGTCACCGACCCGGAGACCAAGCTTCTCCCTGATCGACTTGGGAATGGTCATCTGATGTCCTCTGGTGACTCTGGTGATAGCTCTCTGCTGTGACATGGCCTCTTGGAATTGCGACTATAGGAATTAAGGATTTTCCTTTTCCACCCTTTGCAGATATGGAAGAACTCATCTTAGATGCACGTTACTTTCCGAAAGTCCCTTTTCGTCATGCTCTCTGTATTACCAGGAAGTCATGATCCACTCTCTGCATCTCGATTTTGTCATGGATGAGAGGCTGCTTCAACTAAGATAATGGACCGACAAGGTTAACTTGTTTTGAGCGCGAATACGGCGAACCAGATACGTTTTGATTGGAACCCAGGAATTGAGTTACGAAGACGCCCCGCGCATAACTGTGAAACCGCCTGGACCAAAATCACAAGAACTCCTAGCGAAACAGCGCAAGTTGGAAACTCGAGCGGTGATTTACAGCAAGGCGTTTCCGTTCGCGATTGATTCAGCGAAAGGTGCGACCATCAAGGATGTTGATGGGAATCTCTACGTCGACTGGCTCAGTGGGATATGTGTTCTCAACCTGGGACACAACAATCCGTTCGTGAACGAAGCAGTAAGAGCCCAAATGGATCGAATCTGGCATGCTCTGGAAATACCCACGGAGAGCCGGATTAATTTCATGGAGAAGATCAACTCTGTGATGCCAGGCGCCCTGCGCGATCATGCCCGATTTCTTTTCACAGTAACCGGTGGTGACGCCTGTGAGGCGGCAATAAGCCTCGCAAAACACGTCACCGGCAAGCATACAATGATCGCCTTCGAAGGAGCATATCATGGCATTCATCAGGGAATTGTAAGTCTCACCTCAAGTCGAAAGTATCTCCAAACTTCCGGAACGATAAGAAGCGGCGTGTTTCATCTCCCCTACCCATACTCGTACAGGTTCCCCTTTCCGGCAGAGAAAGGAGATGAAGGCAAGGTGGTTTTGAGATATCTTGAACATTTGCTAGTCGACGAACATTCTGGTCTAGATGAGCCTGCTGGAATAATTGTTGAACCCGTTCTCGGTGAGGGAGGGTACGTTGTACCGCCGGCCGATTTCCTTCCCGGCCTAAGGGAGATAGCTGACAAGTTCCAGATCCCACTAATCATCGACGAAGTACAGGCGGGATTTGGAAGAACAGGCAAGTTCTGGGGATGCGAGCTGACTGAAACAAAACCGGACATCATGTGCATCTCGAAATCCGTCGGTGCCGGCCTTCCACTCTCCTTGATCGCTTATCGCGAAGATTACGACGAAACAGTCCCGGACGCATTTCACCTAGGAACCTACCGCGGGAACCCCATCGCAACCGCGGCCGGCGCAGCAAGCATAGACTACATCAAAAAGGAAAACCTGCTAAGCAGAGTCACTAAGCTAGGTGAGAAGGCAAAGTCAAGATTCGAAGGGATCGCAAGCTCCACCAGCAAAGTCGGAGAAGTTCGAGGAATAGGTTTCATGATAGGCAACGAGATCGTGGAATCTAAACAAACCAAAACGCCATCCAAGGATTCAGCGGTCAAGCTAAGGAAGATGATGTTTGAAAACGGGCTGCTTATGCACACTTGCGGACATTTCGGAAACGTGCTCCGATTCATGGCTCCCTTAGTGATAAGCGAAGGCCTACTGGACAGAGGCCTAAGCATTTACGAAAAAGCCGTAAAATCACTCTAACCGGATGGTCGCATCGGAATGACAATCAGGACCGTTAACCCCTACACCGAAAAGACACTTCAAGAATATCACGAAGAGAGCCTTGACGAAGTCAGAGCCAAGATAACAGGGTTGAGAAAAGCACAGCAGGAGTGGAAACTTGACCTTGACGCCCGGATGCAGGCGCTCAAGGAGGTCAGGACCCGGTTCGCTTCAGCGAGCAACGAACTCGGAATACTCATGAGTACTGAGATGGGTAAACCCGTCTCTCAGAGCGAAGCGGAACTAAAGAAGTGCCTCTGGACAATCGATTACGTAATCGAAAACGCTGCAAAATTCCTAGCTCCTGAAGAGGTTAAGACCGATGCCAAGAAAAGCTACATAAGATTCGACCCGCTCGGAGTAATCCTGCTCATCATGCCCTGGAATTTCCCCGCATGGCAATTCATCCGAGCCGCCGTTCCGGCATTAGCTGCAGGGAACGCGGTTCTCTTGAAGCATGCATCATTAGTCTCAGGGACGAGCGTGAAGCTGAGCGAGATTTTCGGCCTCGACGCATTCAAATCTTCAGTGACCCGAGGAGAAAACGCAAAGGAGGCGATCAAGTACTCAGACGGCGTATCTCTAACCGGATCAACCTCCGTCGGAGCAATGGTCGCCGAAGAAGCGGGAAGACAGCTCAAGAAAGTAGTCTTGGAGCTTGGAGGATCGGACCCCTACATTGTGCTCGACAGATCGAACTTGGATCAGGCTGTCAAGAATTGCGCTGTTGCACGGATGCAGAACAATGGCCAGTCATGCATCGCCTCGAAGAGGTTCATAGTCCACGAAGACGTGTTCAATGAGTTCTACGCAGGTATGAAGGATGAGTTCTCGAAGGTTGCGATCGGAGATCCGCTCGATAAGAGCACGTTCCTCGGACCACTCTCAAGTAGAGACCAAAAGGAGACTGTGGCTGATCAGATCAAGAGAATGAAAACCCTAGGGACCGTGGAAGAGCTCGCGGGCGGGCTTGGAGGCAATTTCATTCCACCAACGATAGCAAGGATCGAATCAAACTTTGATGAAGAGGTTTTCGGGCCTGTTGCAATACTGAAGAAATTCAAGACCACCGAAGAAGCAATCAACCTAGCGAATGAGACCGCTTTCGGATTGGGTGCATCAATTTGGGGTGATCCAGCGAGTGCTGAGAAGCTCGTTCCCCACATCGAGGCGGGATTGGTATTCATCAATAAAATAGTAGCATCTGACCCACGTCTACCGTTTGGTGGAGTGAAGAAGAGCGGGTTAGGAGTTGAACTCTCGCGCTACGGACTGTTAGAGTTCACAAGCAAAAGGACAATTTGGGTGAATTAGCCAGCCGCAAGAGAACTGCGCGAGTATTCACCGATTCACGTCTTCCACGTCCTTGTACCATTTGCTCTTAGTACAGACTCTTGCTCTGAGTTTCCAAGCCAAGGCTTTTGGTTTCTTCTCAATCATTTCGAGAAGTGTCTCTATTTTGTGTGAGACATTATTGCGGTCTTCTTCGGTAAGCTCGGGATAGGAGGAAAGCCGGTTCTTCACCGGGTTCAGATTTGTGGTGACAGTGTAGTAGAATCCCCAATCTGCGGCCATTATGTTCGCTATGTGTTCGTAATTTATCGATTCCTTGTCGTCAGACCTAACATCATGTTCTCTCATAAGCAGTATGGTATCCTTCACATGTTTCTCATTCAACTGTACGATCTGCATCTTTTCCAGAAGCAGTTCAGCGAGAGGAATTGTTGTGAAATCTTTCTCAAGGCGGCCTCTGAAATCGATTTTGTGGCACATGCTCAATTCGTCGAAGAATACGTCTGCATGCAGTTTTGATGTTGGGTCCGTCACCACAAATCGTCCAGACACGGCCATGACCATCTGAGCATTTCTATCCATCAAATATCCGTGCTTTGCCAGTATGTCGGTGGCTTGGTTCCTGCCTTTGGAGTATGCTGCGAAATCAAAACGACTGTGACCTTAGGGTACTTTTCAACTACGCTTTGTACCAAACTAAGACCCAAAACACTCGGCTAGCCAGCTATCTTCATAAGAATTCCTTTCGAATTACACGATTGAGAAGTATGCTTGAATCTATCGGGCTCTATGGCTAACTTTCCAATTTCTCCGACGCTAGGAGACGTAGACAATTACTAGATCCATCAAATTGGTGCCGGTGTTGTTGGTGTAGATCGCGTCGTCCAGCCTTTTGAGAGCCTTGGAAGAGTCATGCATCTTCAAGCACTCAAAGAGATCTACGCCTGCCCTCGCAGCACGCTCTGAACTGTAGCCGTCAACGACGGCGCCTGCGATGTCAGTGGGCCCATCTGTTCCGTCGCTTCCGATAGATGCGATGGTTATCCTTCTACTGCCGCCTATCTTCAAAGCTGTTGCCAATGCCAATTCCTGGTTTCGACCACCTTCTCCATGTTCTCCCTTGATGGTCACAGTCGTTTCACCACCGGCAACCAAGACATGCGGAGGCTTGAACGGTCTCCCGTGCATCTCAATCTCTTTTGCAATGCTTGCTAAGACCACTCCGACATCCCTGGCCTCCCCTTCGAGACCGGTAGAAATCGTTGTTGCCTCCACTCCGAGTTCGGCGGCTCTTCTTTCGGCGGCTCGACAAAGCATCTTGTTGTCGGCAAAGATCAGATGGTGTACTTTCAGACTGATCCGTTCAAAGTCGCTCAGCTT
>Ga0315277_10004709_pt1 | contig 18096 bp, 27 predicted proteins | sample YL17G05_15_MG_FD_203695 | JGI IMG/M metagenome (GOLD analysis project Ga0315277, IMG submission 203695) | Sediment microbial communities from Yellowstone Lake, YNP, Wyoming, USA - YL17G05_15 | ecosystem: Environmental > Aquatic > Freshwater > Lake > Sediment | place: USA: Wyoming | collected...
TTACAAAGTTTTTGAACGTCTCAACAAAGGATAAGATTAATTTTCTTAGAAATACTGTTGTTGAAAAATTATTTAATATCAGTCAAAAGGAATCAAACCAATTCAATAGGGCAGCAATAATTTCCAGGTTGTTGAACATCCAGGAAAGGATGAATGTCTCATGGTTGGGTCAGCTGCCTTATAATTTATTTGAGAGACTGCTGAGCATTCCTTTGGATTTGATTGACAGTTTCATTGTCTATGTCAGGGTTTGGGAGCAACCATCAATATATCAGGTATGCTCAATCCTGCAACAGATTGGAGATAGCAGGGCATACCTATGCATTTATGATACAGGAGATTGGAAAATTTTGATTAGAGGAGTTTGATATGAAAAAGATTTTATTGACTGCATTGGTTTTAATTGCGCTCTTTTCAACAGTTGGCCTGGCAGATTACACCTGCTCGAACTCCACAACGTCTCACTTCACAACAACAATCAATGTCAATGGGAACTTGGTTCCTGTCAGCTATGACGAGACCTGCAAATTCAACTGCAAGACAGAGTCAGGGAAATGCAATCCATCGCCTTATGACATCAACTACGTAGATGTCTCGGTAATGTTCATTGTCTTTGCAATAGGCCTGGCATTCTTTTACATACATGGAAAGGTTGGCAATGAGGGATTCAAACTATTATACTTCATGGTTGGTCTGATGTTCCTATTTGCATCTCTGTTGTTGGCAATTATTTTGATTCAGCAATCAAACAAAAGTCTGACGTTTGGAGCAGTAGAAACTTTGATATTCTTCTTTGAAATAATCATAGGATTCAGCATCCTGGTTTTGTTTTTGTTCATCCTGGTTGATGCGTTCAAACTGGCTCAGGAAAAGAAATTAAAGTTTTGGTAGTAAGCATGGTTGAAAAGATGTTGAGAGTGCATGAGAGTTTCAAGACAATGCTAGACAAGACTATCAAAGAAATAAACAGTCATGCAGACAAAGACCACCAAATAACAATGGTTGAACTCACAAAAATCCTGGCATTCAACTCAAGTGGTTCAGGAGTCCTGGCAATCAAGATGCCTGTTGTAATCATCCAGGACAAGAATCACAGAGGCAGACCAAACAAACCTTTGTTGCAGAGATTCATCAACATCAATCTAGAGGATTACCCACGTTAAGGAGATGAGTTCATGCCATGCAAAACTAAGAAAACGAAAAAGAAAAGCACAAAGAAAAAGAATCAATAGAATGCGGACTGGAACCACTTCGGATATCAATTATAATATAAGACATTTAACTACTTACCTTGGTTCGAATCCCGGCTACCCCATTAATTTTCTCAACATATTTATCGATTATAAATTTGATCTAAACAATGGTTCCAGTATTATTATTCTATCCTGTCAAACTCGACCCTCTTTCCTCTGATGTATGGAGACACACTATTGACATTTGTTGCTCCTTTGAAATACATCAGCTGGTCTAGAGTTGCTCCCGCCCTGGCTAATTTTGTCAGCCTGGAATGTCTGAAATTGTAAGGGCATAACTTTCCATTAGACAGTTGCTCAACTATCTGTTCCATTCTCCTGGTTGTCATGTTCAATAGAAAGTTGGAGTTTGAGGCAGACCAATAGGATGAAACTATGTCAAAGAATTGCATGTTAGGTTTCATGGTCAGAGTTCTTTCCCTGATAATAAACTTGTTCTCCTTTCCCAATTTGTCAGTATGGAATTTTATTTCCAGACAACCATCCTCTCTAAGGATAATATCTTTCTTCTCTAGTTTAGTAAGTTCATCAGGCCTGGCTCCGGAGAAATTAATAATTGCAACTAGGAACTTATCTCTCAGGTTGGTTGCTTTGTCAACCATGGCCTGGCTCATCTCAGAAGTAACCATGAGGTTGATGTCTTTCTTATAGACTGGCACCATAGCACCTATTAAAAAAACAGTAAGCCAACTGTTTAAAGGTTTCGGAAAGTGTTACGCTTTGCGAAATCCCTAAGGAGAAAAGCGTTCTCTTTCTCTCTCAACCCTTTTTTTCATGCTCCCTACATACTAAATTGGAAGATAATGATTCCCTGAGAGAGAAGAACTCATCATTGCTTAGTATTTCTCTCTCTGCCCTGAGTTTCAAACGTTGGGAGACTCTGTTCCCAACCTTGAACTCCATCTCAATCAATGCCTGAGATACAAACGTCTTATTGTGCCTGACCTGGATGAAATCATTTATGCTAGACATGACCTTGTCAAACATCATCTGTTCCTCATCCTCTGTTACCTGTTTCTTTCTGACCTCCTCATTGACCCTGCCCTGCACCCACCTCTTGAACTCATGCTCTTTGTCTTTGTAGCTTTGCAGCAACTCAGGAGGAAAGGTTCGTTTCCATGCAAAGACCTCAACAGCAGTTCCATCCCTGTCAATGAAGCAATGCCTATAAGTCTTTTTCTGCTCCTCATTCCATTCAACCCAGTATGCAGTAAAGATGTTTACCTGGTTCCTCCTGTCAATCTTCCTGGTCTCAATCTCAATGTCAATCAAAGGCTCTGTATTGGAGTCTAGATACTTTGATGATGGCAGGGTCAGGATGCAGACAGTTCCCTCAAACCCATGAGTCTGCATTATATCAAGCAGCAGTAGATTGTTGAACTCATACCAACGTCTGCGTGGCAGACCACCTGCCTCTGTTCCAATCTCCTCATACATTATGATGTCTCCACGTTTGACTCCCATTGCATAAAGCTTTGAGAACTGCTCAGGATGGAACACTATGAACTTAACATCAAACAATTCTCTCAGCATTCTCCATGCTATTTCCATTGCAACAGTTGATTTTCCTCTTTGAACCTTTCCAATAATTTTAATGATGCAGTTCTCTCTGTCAACATAAATCTTTTTTAGAATCCAACGTATCAAAGGGTCTGCACGTCTCATCCTTAGAATCTGAGTCCTGGTTCTATTCTTCTTCAATGCTAACATCAACAATGGCCTGGAGTTCCTCGTCTGTTGGTTCTGACTCTCCTGGCTCAGCTGACTCTCCTGGTTTTCGTTCATCCCAAAGCCTCCTGCCCTCTAACAATAATCTTTTCTTTCCAGCCAATCTGATGAGATTGGCCAGTCTTATTTTTGCACATTGCAGACCCAATGAGGAAATCATCAGTTCCCTATCATCAGGCCAAAGCATCACGTTATTGTCTATGCTGCTCTGTTGAGGTTGCAAAAACTCAAAGAGTTTTTTGTCCTGCTCTTGAAAATCATTGTCAGTATCAGCAGTAAACACCAGGATTATATAGAGACCCTCAACACCATCAACAAATCCCTGGTAGTTTCCCTCGACCAACGCCCTCAATGTCCTGTCCATCTGATTGAAAAGAATCTGTTTGAAATCAAGTTCTCCACGTTTGAATATTTTTTTAGAAGTAGATTTGAATTGTTCTCCAACCAATGCTAACCACCTGTTGGAACTGGAATAGGTTCCTGAGTTGCAGGAGTAGACGTTCCTGTATGCTGCAATCTATATACTTCAATAACCTCTTTTGAGTGGTCATTCCAAAATATCTGACCAGGCATAATAAAATAATTATAGACTGCCCATGCAGAAAGTATGAAAGCAACTACAATGATGATTGTAAGGATTGTCATTTTAGTTGCAATATCCATACCACCACCCTGAAATCTCAGAGCATTCTTTTGAACTTTGTAAATTCCATGATTCAATGTTGCAGAGTCAACAACAGATTCAAACTGAACCTTATAGATTCTCTGATAGACTTCTTTTGCTCTTTTCTTTTTTTCATCATCATCCTTTGATTCTGAAATATATTTCTGCTCAGCATCTGTAAAAGGCCTCATGGTTCTTAGAACAAATTTGATTGGCCAGTAAACTCCTTTTGCAGGAGAAAATAATTTCAGGACATCCTCTCCCTTTGAGCCTGAATAGATGCTCTCAAACTCCTGAGGTTCCAATGAATCTTTCTGGCCTTTCAAATAATATTCCTGAGAATCGTCTTTATTTTTTCTCCTCTGAACTTTGTCTCTGACAATTTTGATTCCACCTGCTCCTCTGAGCAGCCAAAGTTCAACATCAACCCATTTGCCAGGAGAGATATAAGGAATATTCATTATTTCTGCTCTCCTCTGTTAAAGAAAGATGGCAGAGAAATCAAAGGTTTGTTCTGAGGTTGCTGAGTTCCTGCACCCTCATTGTAATTATAGATTTCTCCAATGACTTTTTGAATCGAGCCATCCTGAGGCATTTTCATGATAGCCTCCAACAGATTTATCAGGGAATCTGAGAGTATGTCAGAAAAATAAACTTCTTTTGAAATTCCTGCTGATTTCCAGTTCATCATGAACCAAAAATCAATGTTGTTTGCAATTATAAGAATCATATTGTTGACCTCATGTTTTTCCATCTTTGAAAGAGGCATGAACCTGGTCAGGTTGAGCCTTAACATTGAGAGCAAATCATTGACGTAATCCTCATTCATCAGAGGTTGCAACTGCTTACCACTTAAAGTTTGTTTTCTTTCCCAACTGCCAGGGTCTTTATCATTCTTTTTGACAAAAACCTCATTCATGAAAACATGCCTGACAAATTCTATTACATCATCTGTAAAAACAATCTGTTTGACAAACTCAGGATTTCGTTGAGAAACCATACCTGGTTGCACCCTGGTAACAGGTATTTCCATGATAGATTATTGTATTTAGAAACTGTTAGTTGATGTTACATGCTGTTTAAGTATTTTTTGGAGCCAAAGAATCATTGGTTATTGCAACTGCTACGTTGCTATCAAAATCGTTGCTAGGATTGAGGGAGAGGCTAAGCACCAACTTCTCCCGATGATATAACTAAATTGGGGTTGGTTTAAAGATGCAATTTACTAAGTTCAAAGAAAGAGTTTCTCATTTTAGTAAAGGCATGTCTATTGGCCAAATTCCTCAACTGCTCTATGTAGTCATGATAATTGTTGCATTTACAGGTGCAGCTTACATCATGGCAGAAAGTTTCCAGGGAACTACCAATAACACATCCAAAGCTTATACAGGAATTGGATACGTTATTTCGTTCATGGACAACATAGTCAAGAACTTGCCAACTGTTGGAATTATAATTTTCATAGTTCTGTTGGTCGGAGCAGTCATGTGGATTAGACAAGGACAGAAAGGAACAGGTGGAGCCTGACCACCTTTTTTTTATTTTTTATTCTATTTCTTAGAAATTAATCATGTCAAACAGATCTCCCAACTGGCTCCAGTCTCAATTCTATGAAAGCAGCTGCTGATTGGTTCCAATCATGGACTGGAAATCATTGGAAAAGAATTATTGATAACAATGTTGTTTCCAGGATATAGAAATTCTTTTGGTGGCAGCTTTATGTCAACAGACTCATTCAAGAGTTGAGATGTATCTGATTGACACCTACATTGACCTGCTGCAATGTAAGTTGCACACCATTCTCTTTTTTCCATCTGATTGACATTCAACAGATAAAGAAACAGGATGAAACTCAAAGCTAAGAGCAATGTATTGCAGAGCCTTTCAAACACTCCAACATTCCAATTCATAATCCACCCTGCTGAGTTTGACTACCTAGACCCTTACCTCTATAAGTTACAAAGGCCAGGAAAAAGCAGAATACAGCAACAATGAATGGCAGATTTTTCATGCAGTAAGTAACAACCCAAAAATGATTGCACAAAGTTGTAAATTCAGTAGATGCATTGCAGACCTCCCAATAACCATTTGCAGTTACCATACTGAACCAAACTGCAATGAACATCACAAAGACAGAAATAGGAAAATACATTGGATGCATGTTTGAATAGTAAGCTAGTGAGGAAATAATTACAAACAATGTAATCAATATGGCCAGGAATCCATAATTGAAAGTATCAAAGAAAGCAGTTGCAGGTTGGGTAATCTTTGCTTTTGTCTCATTGGAAATTCCTGTAACATTGTTGAATGCATCAGTCATGTAACCGCTACTCATTGAGAACACTAGAATCACAAGAGCAATAATCAACAGAGTTGGGATTGCAAACAGAATGTCAATGATGCTGCCTTTCATATATAAACAAACAGTTTGCAAACTGTTAGTTTATTATGGTTGATGTAATTACAAAATCTGCTGAGTTGAGCAAACAGGCTCAGCAAACAGGTCAGCAAACTTATTTTTATGACCCTTATACTTCTACATTGATAACTGCCTCTCCTGAGGGAAATGTTTTAGTTCAATCTCCTGGTGGTGGTTCATCTAAAACTCCTGCTCAGGTTCAATTGGAAAAACAAATCCAGGGAGCAGGTGGAACTGTTACTCATGATGTTTCTGAACAAATTGCAATTGGTTTGCAGGAGCAGACAAAAAAAGCATTGTTAGGTCAGCAACCTGAATCATTTGAAATTGTTACTTCTGAATTCAAAGCAAAAGCAACTGGTGGAATAACTCCTCAGGCATTGGCAGGAGCAACAGGTTCAGTAATAAAGAAAGGTTATACAATAACAGAGACAGGCCAAATTGTTCCTGCTGCACAAAAATTTAAAACATCAACAGGCCAGGAGTTTATTGCAACACCAACAGGAACTGCAAAGACAGGAGAATTTTTATGGTCAACACCCTATGGAGAAATCAGGGCAACACCTGAGAGATTGGAAACAGAAATTGAGAGGCAGATGGATGTAACTGCGATTGGAGAGCAGCTTAAAGTTCAGATGATGGAAAAAGAAATGATTTCAAAAGAATCTAGAACATTACCTGCACGTCTAGAGTTTGCATTGGAGCATCCAACCAAAGGCCTGGAATACATGATTGGTTCTGAAATCCTTTATGGCAATCCTTTAGACATTAGAGGAATTTCAAAATATGAACAGGAAAGAGAGGCCTGGATGGAAAATATTTTGAGAACTCCAACAAAAGATAGATGGCAATTAGCTTTGGGTGGAATGTTTGAACCTGTTACAATGGTTGCAGGTGCAAAGGCATTGAGTGTTCTACCTGGATTAGCAGGAACAGGAATTGGAGCAAAGATTCTTTCAATGCCTATGGCCAAAGAGGTTTTAACTGGTGCAGGTCTAGGAATAACAACTGGATTAACTGCAATTGGAACAATTGAATCTGTTGAAAGTTATAGAGCAGGAGAGCCAGGAGAATTAGGAAAAGGAGTTCTGTTAGCAGGAGCAGGAGCATTGGGAACAAAGTTTGTTTGGGAGACAGGAGTGGAACCTGCATTGAGAGAATTTATAATTGTTAGGCAGACAACAAAAGGTTTCTCTGTTTCAAAAATTCAGATGAGGTCTGATGATTATTTTGAGGGAACTGGAAAAGCCCTCTATGATACAAAAGTTTCAGGAGATGAGGTTGCATCAAAGGTTGATTTTGGATTCATTGGAAAGAAAGTTGATGATAAGTTTACAGTAGAAATTGGTTATGGAGACATTGAGAGCAAAGCAATTGAAAGAGATTTGTTCATGAGAAGAAAATTTATTGAACTGCCTGGTCAAACTTTTGTATCAGAGCAGGTTACTGTTCCTGCACCAAAGGAAAATTTCTTTATTTCAGGGTTTGAGACTGCAACAAAATCTGTTGAGGAAACTATGTTTAAAGAAAAAGTTGTTGGCCTTTCTATTTCAGAAAAAATGTTTGAGGATGAATTAAAGACTGTTTTTAAAACAGCAGGAAAGACAAAGGTTCAAGATTTCTTTTCTATAGATACAGTCATTGATGAAACTAAGATGCCAACTGAATTTTTTGGTGGTGGTGGAGTATCATCAGAATTAATTGAATCAGGAACACCTGAATCAATGGACATAATCAAAGCAGTTAAAAAAGATGTGTTAGGAATGCATACAAAGGCAGTCATGGAATTTGTTGACAAAGCTGCTGAACCTGATTTACAAATTCCTTTTGTTAGTGGTCTGACAAAAACTGACATAAAGACAGAAACAAAAAAAGATGTTTTTAATATAAGCATTCCAAAGACTGATGTGATGCAGATTGAAACAACAAAAGAAAAAGAATTCCTGGCACCATCAACAGGCCTGGAAATTACAGGAGTCTTTGAGGAACCAAAAGAGGAACAGGATATTTTCAACGTTTCACTTACAGGAGTTGGAACTGCACAATCGCAAAGGCAGTCTGAATTGCAATTGACAGAGACGTTGCAGATGACAGATTTGACAACCGACTTTGGATTTGCACCACCACATGCTGACATTACTTTTGAACCTGAACCAACTCTTGTTCCACCATTGGGTGGTGGTTGGGATTTTGGATTTGCTGAGGAACCATTCAGGAAAGGAAAGGGTGGTGGAGGCAGAGGTTTTCTTGATGCTCCATCATGGATTGCGTTAGAATTGAACATACATGGAAAGATGCCAAAGCATCTGACAGGATTGGAGATTAGGCCACTAGCACCATTGAGAAAGAGGAGAAAATAATTATGACTGGTTCCAGTAAACTGATCTTCGGAATGGCTCCAATCATTGTTTTATTGATGATTCTATTTTCAACAAATGTTTCTGCTTTCAGTTATACTTATGTAACAAATCCTGCAAATTCTGTTTTCTTTAGTTCATGTGGTGGAACCTGTTACAATGCAACTGGTTCAAACGATACAAACTGGAATAGTTATGCGTGGGTTCAATGTGGTGGTTCTCCATGTGGTTCATCAGAACTATTGACAAATTATACCTATGATTGGAGATGGTTAAATAACAATACTGGAAACATCACAATAATTTACAAATACAATTCTAGTTATGGAAACACTTTCTTTAAAATTTGGAACTGGACATCATCAAGTTGGCAAGTTTGTAATTGGTGGGCTATGATGGGAACAGTTAGAAACATTACATGTATTATAACTCCATCAGCAAAAGCCGATTGGTTGAAAGAAAATCAACCTCTAATGATAGATTTCTCAGGAACAGTCAATATAAACAGCAATGGAACTTTCTATGAGAGCATGGTTACCTGGAATATTACTGCTCCTTACATTTCAAACTGCTCAAACAGTTCTCCAACAATGTCTCCTTATCTGACTTACACATGCAAGAATGAACTGACAACTAGCAATGTCAATTGCGATTTGGATACATCATTGCTAATTTCAGGTGGTAATAAGTCTTTCCAATTCAGGAATAATTACACTTACCAGGTCTGTCTAGAACCTAACAATACTGCATATGTTCTGAATGCAACATCAAAATATTCAAACATTTCTTACTCAACCAGGTATCATTTCCTGGAGAATGCAAACGTGAGTTCAAACCAGGCCATGACTCTCTATCTATTGAATTCATCAGATTCAACTCTGATAGCAATGATTATAAAAGACCAGGTTGAGAATCCTGTCGAGAATGAGATTGTTCTGATTCAAAAGCAGGATTTAGGAACAGGAACATACACCCAGGTTGCAGAGGCCAAATCAGATTTCTCAGGGTATGCTTACACATATCTGAAAATGCATGAGATTTACAAATTCTTTTTAATCAAGAATGGAATTGTTCAGAGGGAGTTTGAACCAATGCAACTGGAATCAACAACTCTGACTTTCTATGTTTCTCAGATTGACACTCCTGAATATTTTTCTTATTACAACAATGTTGCAACATCATGCACAAACGTTTCAAACAATCTGACATGCAGTTGGGTTGATACATCAGGATTGACTGCTGACATGAATCTTTATGTTGGAAAAATTGACCAGGTTGGAGAAACAACATTTTGTGATTATACTGATTCAAGTTCATCAGGAACATTTGTTTGTGATTTGTCTAGTGGTGGAAATTTCAGATATGTTTTGAAAGGAACTTACCACTCAAACCCAATAACATACGTTTGGCAGTCAGGTTACATTGGTGGAGCATCAGTTGTTGATTTTGGAGTTGTTGGTTTAGTTCTGACTTTGTTGATTGTGATGTTTGTTTCTTACATGACTCACAATGACGTTAAATTATGTTTAATATCAACTGCTTTTGCCCTGATATTTTGCTCGGTAATCAGCCTCATAAGATTTGGTGCAGATGCAATGGCCATGACGTTTACAGTTGGAATCATCTCAGGTATTGTTGCATTTAAGATAAGGTTTTAACATGAAAGGAGAGGAAACAAATTTAAATTCATTGATTTTGTTAGCAATAATCATAACAGTTGTTATTGCAGGAATGCTGACTTTTACAGGCAGCGTTGTAACTGCATACAATAAAACTGCAAACTTCACTAGCATCAACAAATCAGTTGAGTTGGGAAATAAAATATCCCAATCTTACGAACTTTTCAAGAATGAGCAGAATACAGAGACCTTTTGGTTGGGCAATGCTCTAATCATTGGTGCAAAAGTAATTTATAATTTCATCCTGATTTTTATTTCAATTCCTGATTCACTAGGCAGCTTAGTAAATGATTTTGGTGCAGCAATCAGCATACCACCAATGTTCTTGGCAGCTGCAACAGTCTGCATCATGTTCCTGGGTCTAATTGTAATCTTTAAAGTTTTGACGAGGTCTTAAAATGAGTTACTTATACACAATACCAAATGCAACAAACATTGGAGAGTTCATCAATCAGACGACCTCTCAGATATGCCAGGATGTCTCTCAACCTGCAACGTGTGGAGCCTTTTGGTTCTTTGATTTCATGTTGATTGTTGCATGGTTGATTCTTTTCACGTCATTCAGGAGCAGGTCTAGTTTCAAAGATGCGTATGCAGGAGCATCAACGATTGTAACATTCTTTGGAATAATTTTATTTGTGATGCCTTACAATCTCATCAGGAATATTGAATTGATTTTCCTGTTGGTCAACATGTTCATCTCATTCATAGCACTTTTCTTTTTGAAAGAATAGACATTTGGAGTAGCCCATCAGAACAATTTAAGGTCTAAGAATTAAAGTGGTTCCATTATTCTCCTGGTAAATACTGGTTCCAATAGCAGCTGCTTACTTTTTCTTTGGCCTGAAATAATTGTAGAGCAGCAGGGCAAACCCAATTAATCCAAAGATTCCTGCCAATGCTCCTGCTCCAACTTTCTGAACCTGAGATGTTGAGAACAGAGCATCAATGCCAAAGACTATTGCCAGGAACAATGCAATGAGGTAATATTTCATAATTATCAGTTCATTCTTTTGACACTTAAACTTTGATGATTTTTCCATTTGTGATACATCTCAAACAAAAATTCTTTGAAACCCTCTGATGGAATGAATGCAGTATAATTGTTGTTCAATTCCATAACTTTAGAATCCATATCCCTGCCTGAAAGATGCACATAGACTGAGACCATATCAGAACTCATGCTCCAACCTAAGTAAACTTTCATCTGCTGCTCTGTAAGATATTTTGCCAGGTGCGTTGCCCTGGAATGTCTGAAAATATAAGTATAGACTTTTTTATTGATTCCAATTTTCTGAGCATGTTCTTTGACCAGTTGGTTCAGTCTCTCTATGCATATCTTACCAAACACGTTACCAACAGAACCTGCGTATTCCAAATATTCTTTCAGGAATTTGTCAGAATCTAAGGTTGTTATAATCCTAACTCTCCTGCCTCCTGTCTTTCCATTGAAAATTACAACCAGGCCATCATCATCAAAGACAATATCCTTTCTTTGCAGATTCAACAATTCTGATGGTCTGCATCCTGAATCATAGAGCAGGGAGATTATTGCCCTGTTTCTGATTGATTTTGCAGAAAGGATTATTTTTCTTATCTCCTCTAACGTAAGGATTTCCTCAGGCAGCTTTGTCTTGATTCTTATTTTCAGTTTGTAATTGCTGAAATCAATCTTAGGCCTATCCCATCTGATAAAGATTCTATACATGTTCCAGTAATCCTGCTTTGTCTCGTCAGAGAGTTTTGAATCCCTGAGGTAGAAAAAGAACTTGTCAACGTTCCTCTTTGTTATTTCTGAGAGTTTGACGTTTGAGAACTTTCTGAGCAGGATTACATACTTTGCCTTTCTCCTCTCACTCAGACCTCTCAGGCTCAATTCCCTCATGAAATTGCTGACTACCAGGCTATTTCTCATGATATTCTTTAGGATAACAATCTTTAAGAATACACCACTTTGAACATTTATTATGAACAAAAGGACTGCAAGGATACCTGTGTTTCCAAAGACGTTGAAAAAGCTGATTTCTAAGAAGTTAAAATTACAGGCCGAACTAGATAAAAAACTTACCTGGGATGAATTCCTTTTAAAAGAGTGTGATTGTTAATGAATCCTGACCCTATACGCATTGAAGAAAAACTTAAATGCGGAGGGCAGGACTCCAACTTTTCTTTCAATTCCCACCAACCTGAGAGTAAAAACACATTTTTACCTTTACTGCTCCAGGTATAGATGAGGGTCTAACTCCAAAGGCCATAGCAAAGAAATTAGGAAAGACCAAACAGGCCTTAAACTATCATCTAAAGAGAATGATGGCCTTAAAGGTCATTTACAAAGTGCAATCATATCCCTGGGCAATCTACAAACTTACATCATTAGGGAGCAAAGTAAAGCAACTCCTCAGACAATCGGAACATCTGACAACTTTGTGGAGAGTTCACAATCTGATTGTTGGTTTCAGAATCAGGAATTTTGGAACTTATACTTTTATTGAGACCACCAGGAAAAAAATAATTCAGATGCAGAATTGGAAATATGTTTCTGAGAATATAGATGATTTTGTTATTAACGTGCAGGATACAGGCCTGTTGAAAATTTATGTTCCTGAGCAATATTCTAAAGACCCTGACATTGCAATTGGAGAAATGTTTTCTAGAGCAACTCACGTTGCACAACTCTATTGTGATAAATACAACATGAGTTTGCAACCAATGTGTGTGATTAGAAAAGCAGAGAAAGAACTTTGCAAATCAGAGGCCTTAGCAAAAATCTTTGGCAGAGTTAAGTTAGAGGAGATGTATGTCAATGCATCCAACGGAGTTGAGTCCTTAGAGGAGCCGATGGATTCTTATGCGATTGAGAAACTTCTGAAACTGCCTGACGTGATTGAAAAGCAGCTGACTCCTGCCCTGGAACAATTCTCAAAGAATATTGCTTTGCACTTAGAGGTCTTGCAGGAAATGAAAAATACGTTAAAAAAAATAAGTGAGGTTGATAAAAATGTTGCAAATAGCCAATAAAGGATTTGAGATTAGAGCAGCAGATGGAAAGAAAACTCTGTTGGGAGTTTATAGGAGAGGATTGAATGAGAACTAAAGAAACAATCCAAAAAGCTTTTGTGAAGTCTGCTACTGGAGAGTTTTGTTACAATGCCAACAAATTGAAATTAGAAGTTTTGTTGGACATTAGAGATTCTCTCAAAAGAAAACATAGAAAGCTGACTGAACAGCAGAAAAAGAAACTGAGAAAAGGTTTAGAAAAATATTGGAAAGCGAGGATAAGAAAATGACAAACTATAAAGTCAAACTGATTAGTGGCCTGGTAAGAATTTTGTCAGAGCAGGAATATGTAAAATACAAGGAATTTTTTGACAAAGCTGACATCAGGAGTGTGAGAAAGGTATGACCAGTTACAGGCCACGTCTGAATGAGCAGCAGAGGAAAGAATTACTTAGATTGTTCCTGCCAAAGCTAGAATCCTTTTTAAAAATCAAAAAAATCAGAGATTCAGATGAAAATAAATATGAGAACTTTTTCCTGTTGGTTGACAAGTTCCTGCATCCTGAACCTTTGAACAAATGCAAGACATCTTTTTGGTTTTGGTATAACAGAAAGGATGCCTTAGAAAAATTGCATAGTGAATCAAGAGACAGAATCAAAGAAATAAAAACAATTCTAAAAAATGGATTTCCAAAAACCTCTGAGAATGATGGATTGGAACCAGTTGGGAGATCTGTTTGACATGATAACAATAACTCCTGATGGCTCAGTCTATTACATGCATTTTCGCATGGGAAAAATTAGCTATGACCATCACACTTTCATCCTGTTCAGACATGCATACCAAAGAGTTCTGAAACATGATGCCTATGGATGCTCTGAAATATTTTTAAAGGAACTGATTGAACTGGGTTGCAAATTGTTTCTGATAAAAGTTGACAATAAAACAGTTTACAGGATTGCAGCAGAGAAGATGATGCAGAGAGGGATTCATGACAGGTTAGAGGCGACCCAATCAATGCATGTCTTTGTTCCAATTGAGGAATTGGAGACGATTTAAAATGTGTCAACATACTCATACAGAAATTATTGAGAATTTTGGAAAATATGTTACTTATAGGTGTAAAAGATGTGGAGAATTAATCCATAAAAAAAGAAATTGTGATGACAAGACAAAGCAATTAAATTTAAAGATGGTTGCATGAAAATCTGCGTTGATTGTGGCAGAGCAGTTGGAGAGGTCTCAGAGCCTTTAGAACCATTCAATTGTGGTTGCACCAGGAGAATAGAGGCCTCTGCATGAGATGGAAATTCTATCTCAGCATAACTTTGTTGACAATCTCAGCATTCCTTTTTGCCCAGTTGATGCTTGTTCAACATGAGAACACTCATTTTGCAATCTACAAGATGTTTGGTTACAACTCAACAGTTCACGTTGGATTTCTCCAGGGCTATGTTCAATTGAACGACAATGAAACTTTGAGTGAGACCGACTCAAAAATAATCAGGTCTTTGCAGTCTGTTGTTGAACTGGAATCCTATCAGTTGGAGGCCTTTTACTTTGGAGTAATCACCCTGCTGATTGTGATTCTAATTTTAGTTGACTCTTATTTTTTCAAGTTCGTTGAGACGTTGGATTTGGTTCAGAGGTTCGAGGAGATGCAGAGGGCAAAGAAACTGGCAGGAGAAATCAGGCATGAATAGAGTTGCTATAATGTTCCTGGTTGTGATAGTTGCTTACTGCGTTTACTGGATTTACAAAAATATTTTCTTTGGTCAGCTGCTGCCAATGGTTCTGATTCTAGTGATGGTTGCGTGTGGATTCATCTATTACAAAGTGATGGTGGAACAATGAAAGAAAAGAATCACATTATTAGAAAGATTAAGATGCACTTTGCAAGAAATCCTCAGAAACTTTACTCTGTTAAATATTTTGCAAACAAATGGCAGAGGAAATACAAGACTGTCTATTGCTACCTGGAGAAAATGGTCAGGGAGGGTTATGTTCTAAAGTTCTATTTCTCTGCCAACCAGGGAATGTTTGCCTGGGGGATTCCCAAACCTATCTTTGCAGTCTATGTTCTCAATCCCAACCTTTCCAAAGGTCAGACTGCCAACAAACTAACACTTTCTAAACCAATATCTCTACTATGAATAAGACTAATAAATTGAGAGTTTTGACAGTCTGCGTTTGTTTGGTCTTGGCAGCACCAATGGTTGCATCAGTTTTAGTTCCTAATCCGGTCAGCAATGTTGTTGTTTCTGATTCTACAAATTCAGGAACAGAATACAAATTCAAAATCAAAGAGGGTTTCTTTGGAGAATTCTGCCCTGTTGGAAAACCATGCATTCCTCTAGAATACAGGGAGAACATAATCACGAATGCAGGTCTGAACCATCTAGAATTAATGATGGGAGTGGGAGCATCTTCTCCTGTTAAATATTTGGCATTGGGAAACGGAACAACTGTTGCAGTTGGAGACACAACTTTGAATTCAGAGCAAACTGATTGTGGCCTGGCACGTGCAACAGGAACCTATTATGATTTAGGAACTGGTTGGTGGGAAATCAATACAACTTTCACTTACAGTTGTTCTGTTGCTAGAAAGGTAAACACGACTGCAAATTTCAATGCATCTTCGACTGGAACTCTGTATGCAGGTGGAACAATCTCTGATGTCAATTTTGCAACAAATGGAGACCAACTAAAATTGAGGCATAACTTCTCTGCATCAGAAGGCTAATAGAGTGGTTGGTATGGATGAACAGGCCATGTTTGTTAATCATATTTGCAATTCTTTTAGGTGCAACTTTAATGATTAGACCTGTTCATGGATTGATTGATGCAGAAGAAAAAGAATTTGTTTCATGCGAAGTCTTAGAAAATGACCCTGATTTTCTTTTGAATGTTACTGATTGCAGTTCTGATTTAAAGTTTGATTTAACTTTCAATCCATTAACAACAAAGAACACTCTGACTGGTTGGTTCAACATGACAGACGAATCAAATAAAACTGTTTTTTCACAACAGTTTGTAATTAAAAAGTCAGTTAATCCAAAGATTCCAATAACTTTGAATGTAAAGAACCTGACCTCTAAGATGTTTTTGAAGTGGGGTTTAAATTCTTCAACAGTTTCAGTAACAGAAAATTCAGTTTATAGAGTAACATCTGGTGATATAACACAATTAAATTCTGCATGGTATTCAATAGATTTGCAGAAAACTGGATGTAATGAAGGTAAAACCTGTGGTTCTGAAACTAATTTAACTATTATGGGATATAATTTACCACAATATTCTTCATCTAACGCTAAAAGATTATCTTCATCAACAAACAGCAAGGGTATGGATTATGCAAATACTAGCTTGGTAGAAAATGGTTTGGTTAGAATTGCAGTTTACAGTATAAACAATACACGTAATTTTTATGTTGGGAATGTTTTTTGGAATTGGACATCAATAGGTTATTTTACTCCTAGATATTATACTATGAATTATATTGCTACTGGTAATGATAGTTGGAGATATGCTTACTCTACTAGTCTACCTTTTGCAATTTATGTTACTACACCATACGCTGCTGATGACCCAAGATTACAAATTTGGAATGATAGATATATCAATGGCACTAAATACGATGTATCTTATGATGTAGGAGCTGGAGCTGACACTTATACTTTTGGTGTTGTTAATGAAGGTGTTAATAGAAGGGTAGCTTTTATGTATGATAGTAATAATCATAATAAATCTATTCTATACCTAGGCACTAAAACAAATTCAACCCAAACTATCAATCAATATGGTAGACAAGATACAAGTGAGTATGTTAATATGGGATTTCATAATCCTACAGTTAATAGTGCTGGAACATATACATTAAGTTATCTTGTTATGTTTGGCCATAACGGTCTTACAGCAGTTGCTAACAACGAAACTGTTTGGAATTTGGATTTTAACGAGCAGTATCAGGCGTGGTATAATCCTACAACACTGACTGCAATAACAGGAACTCAAAAAGGCAGGAACAATCTTACAGGTAGTTATAATTATTCTGCAAATGGAACTTTAGCAGACTTTAATTTTTCAACTGTTGTTGGAATGAATTACACATACCCAATATTTGAGGTTCAAAATCTTTCTAGTATTTCAAGCATAATTTCTCATGTTTGGTGGAAAAATTACACAAATTCATCAGACTGGATTCAACTGACAAACTATTCTGACTTTGTGATTCAGGAGGGAAACTCAACATTCTTTGGTTACGATTACATACTTATTCTTTTGAACAAAACATTAGGCAGAGAAACTGCAAACTCTGAGACTTATGAGTTGTGGATTAGCAACACATCAGACCCATACATTGCAGGAGAGACCTCTCCTTTCACTAGAACATTCAATATTCCATCAAAAGATGCAAACCAGTTCAATAAATTGATTGCTCTGACAAAGAGTTTCAATATTCCATCAAAAGAATATAATACTTTTATGAGGAATCCTATTGTTCAGAGAATGTTTAACATCTTATCAGAACCAACAAATAATTTCTTTAAAGGTTTTGGATTTATTAGAATAACAAATGTTCAGACAAAGGAATATGTGCAGGTCAGCAGGAACATTATTTTAGAAAGAACATTAAATGCAAATGAAAAGACAAGCAATACTTTCTCTGCATTGCTAGTTGCAGGATTGCAAACGTTTGAGAGGTTCCTGAACATTGGAACCAATGCAGCTGATTCATTCTTTTATATGATTACAGGAGTCAGGTTCCTGAATGTTCCAACAAAGGATGCAAACCAGTTCAGCAGAACTATCATTGTTACAAAGTTTTTGAACGTCTCAACAAAGGATAAGATTAATTTTCTTAGAAATACTGTTGTTGAAAAATTATTTAATATCAGTCAAAAGGAATCAAACCAATTCAATAGGGCAGCAATAATTTCCAAGTTGTTGAACATCCAGGAAAGGATGAATGTCTCATGGTTGGGTCAGCTGCCTTAT
>Ga0315277_10004710_pt1 | contig 18096 bp, 16 predicted proteins | sample YL17G05_15_MG_FD_203695 | JGI IMG/M metagenome (GOLD analysis project Ga0315277, IMG submission 203695) | Sediment microbial communities from Yellowstone Lake, YNP, Wyoming, USA - YL17G05_15 | ecosystem: Environmental > Aquatic > Freshwater > Lake > Sediment | place: USA: Wyoming | collected...
GACGGGTTCATCCTCGACGTTGGAGGCGGCGGAGAGGGCATTATAGGCAAGCTTAACGGCAAGCAGGTAGTTGCCATCGACACAAGCGAGCAGGAGTTACGGGAAACCGAGAACGAAGCGCTAAAGATAGTCATGGACGCGAGCGGCCTGAAATTTCTTCCCGAGTCCTTTGGCGTTTGCACCGCTTTCTTTTCGCTCATGTACTTCAACCATGAACAGCAATCGGAGACATTCAAAGAGGCTTACAGGGTGCTAAAAGTCAATGGAAGATTCCTGATTTGGGACGTCGAGATTCCAAGGAAACGCCGAGACTACATAGCGTTCTCTATCCGTTTGGGAATAAAGCTTCCGAATGAAGACGTAAAGACTGGTTATGGAGTAAGATACAAGGTGCAAGACATCGGATATTTCAAGGAACTGGCGCGGACAACTGGATTTAGAACGGCCAGTGAATGGCGTAATGATGGAATTTTCTATCTGGAACTCTTGAAAGTGTGATTGAGTTTCGATAAGCAGGGTGGGTTGCTTTCGAGAAGATTATTCTCTGCAGTTGGATTAGATGTCCGTCGAGATCAAGCGGGCTCCCGCACTCAAGATCCCAATCATTCCAAGTTCATCGGGGCCAAGGTCGTCATCGCCCGCAAACAGAACTAGAAGTGGACTGCAATAAAAAGCTTATACGAACCTCTTTGTTATCGTGAATGCTCATGCTAAAGCGTATTCGCGTCGTGCCTCTGGCTGCCGAGAGCTTTGGCGTGAGATCAATGTGCACCTACGTCGAAACCCCAGACGTGAGGATTCTCTTAGACGCTGGCGTTTCACTCTGTCCCAACCGTTTCGGTTTACCTCCTCACCCGAAAGAGTTCAAGGCAATAGTTGAAGCGCGCAGAAAAATCGCAGCGACAGCGAAAAAAGCCGAAATTGTTACCATAAGCCATTACCACAACGACCATCATACACCGGCCTTCGAAGACTGGCTGTGCAACTGGACCGAGGCAAACGAGACAGCTAGGCACATATACGCGGGGAAGACCGTTCTGGCAAAAAATCCCAAGGAACACATCAACTACAGCCAGAGAGAAAGAGGATGGATGTTCCAGAAGACAAGCGGAAAATACGCAATAAAAGTCGAGACTGCTGACGGGAAGACCTTCGTCTTCAACCAGACCAAAATCAAGTTTTCAGAGCCCGTTTCTCACGGCCCAGAGAATTCCGACTTGGGATGGGTCTTGATGGCAACCGTAGATTTTGAAGATGAGCGGTTCCTCTTTGCCCCTGATGTTCAGGGCCCCATGTTGGAACGCACTCTCGAAGCCATCCTAGGCGAGAAACCTCAACTAGTAATGATCGGGGGACCACCATCATACCTCACGCCCCTGAAGGTCGGCGAAAACCAAGTCCAAACTGGCCTCAAGAATTTGGAGAGGATTGCCGCGTCCGTGCCGGTTGTGATTCTTGAGCACCACATTTTAAGAGACGAGAATTGGCAGGAAAAGGCAACGAGCGTGTTCTACAGTGCGTACAAGTCTGGTCATACCGTCCAAACCGCGGCAGAGTTCGTGGGAAAGAGAAACGTTTTCCTTGAGGCAGGCAGGAAGAGACTCTTTGCTGACGACCCGCCGTCGAAAGAGTTCAAGGCGTGGATGCGCTCGGGTGAAGAAACAAGGAGGCATGTCAAGCCTCCAGTTGAAACGTGATGAATCTGCATGATGGTTTGATTTCACGCTGACCAACACGGAGGCAATGTCTTGGGATTCGCTCCACATAGATCTTTTGCATATGCTAGGTTCTAAAATGTAGAATCTTACATCAAGAAACGCGAAAATCGTTCTCACGTGCAAGAGGACTCAAGTGCGCGTTAGAATGTCTTGGCAAGGATCATCTGAACACGTTTTCTGTGGCAATGAAACGTTTCTGCTTCAGCATTTCTCTCACGCTTGAAAGCGCGCGCGCTTTTGAGGGCCGGGGCCGGGATTTGAACCCGGGCGCTAGGCTCCACAGGCCTATAGGCTACCAAGCTACCTCACCCCGGCCGCATTTGATGGACTTTTACCCGACCCCGTAACACCCTCGCCTATTTACGTTTGCGGTATAAGTGTATGCCGTCTATCGTGTCTGCAAGTTGGAAGCCTACTTCTATCAGTTTGGAGGCCTCTTCCGGGGTCTTTGCCGTCTTGACCGTGAATTCGTCCTGTGCGTCGTTAAACAGTTTTTGGTCGAGTTGTACGTATAACAGGGTGTTATCGCTTTTCTTATGCCCTAGAAAGGCCATGACATGTAGTAGGTCTTTGGTCTTGTGGTATTCCATCGTGGCTTTCCAGTGTCGTAGCGTGTGGAAGTGTATGTCTAGGAGCCTGGGGTTCTGTAACTTGACAGCCACTCTTTTTCTTGCTCTGGAAAACATGGCTTTGAGACTGTTCAAAGTATAGGACCCGAACACTCTAGTATCGTTTCTAGGCATGGCGTTTAGCATATCTATGAGTTTCTGGCTCAGATTGTTCCATTGTCTCGGCAGACTACCCTTCTCCGGTTCGTTGAGCGTGATAAGCCGTCTCTCCAAGTCTGTATCTTTCCATTGTAGTCTTACAGCTTCGCCACTTCGCATGGCTGTCTGCTTCAACAATTCCAGGAACGTTGCTACACTTGTCGAGGAGCCAGCGATCAACGAGTCAATCTCTGCTTCGCTTGGAATGAACGGTATTTTCCTTATGACCTTGGTTCTCGGTTTCTCCCAGGCTGGTAGACCGTTGACTTTCAGGAACAGTGAATAGGCGTTTATGACGTTGCGTTTTCTGTTTTCGCCCTAAGTTTTCTCTTTTGCTAGGGTTTCTTTGACGCTTTCGGGGTCCAGTAGGTTAGCGTTTCTTTGCTCTAGGGCTCTTAGGCTGCCGTTGTTTGTGCGTATTGTTTCAGGTGCGTAGCCTTGTTTTTCCATGTAGAAGCTGTATTGAACGAGTTTTCCTTTGAGGTCTTGTTGGGTTTGTTGGATGTCTCCAGGAACAGTTTTGATTTCTGTTTCCTGGTTCAAGTTTTTCGACGCTTCCTTCAAGCTGTCGCAGACTTGATGTGTCCTATTATAGGGACGCAACTTATTTAAGTCTTGTCCTGCATTAGGACACGCATGCGAAGCTACATTTTCACGGAGCGAGAAAGGGAAGTTGTCAACGGGTTTCTTACCGGAAAAGTCAAGCCTGGAGACCACATAATGCGCCAGACCATTTCTAGGCTCCGGTCTTTTGAGGTTCTGGCCTCTGATGTGGACCTGTACGTAAGACTCAGAAAAGCGACGGCTACAGGCCCGGCATAACCATCTTTGAACAGTCCTCCCGGTCCCTACGCATCGCAGACCATCTTTGTACAATTGATTCGAGCCGCATTCTGGGCATTGGACGGTGGTCTCAGACATTGGCTAGTTTTCTCCAAGTTTCTTTTGGAGTCTGAAACCACAATCCCCACAGAGTAGGCCCCAAGTCTCGTCATGTTTTGTGACTTGCCAGTCCATCCGTCCCGTAAAACCGCATACCTGACACTTATCTTCAAAACTACCTGGTAAGCGTTCCAACTTCACAGTTTGTTTGGTCAGCTCATCTAGAAGACTGGCTTCAAGAACACACGCCCTTTGACGTGTGGGTAAACTGGGTTCCGGCGACGGAGAAACGCTGGTGTCGTATCGCTCTGTTTCACCCACACCCCGAGGGGTATTTAGTTTTGCGTCATATACCTTAGGGCTCGGTGACTGTTCAAAACTATATACCCCATGACCTGTGGGTAACAACCTTTTCAGACGTTTGTCATTCGGATCGGGTTCTTCCAACAACAAACCGACTGATTGCAGAAGAGAAAGGACTTCATCGAGACGTTTAGTTCCTATCGTTCTATGGAATGTCTGATAATAGAGGGCTTGGAACTCTTTCTTGGTAACCCCTGACCCTGGAATCTTTCCTTTGATCTGCACAAAAATGTTGAACACTTCAGGAGGCAAACCTAACTCGTTAGCTGTGCTGATTTCACTATAGAGCTTGAAACCTTCAGCGATGTCTGTCTCGTTCACGATTATTGCATTTGCGATTCTTTGTCTATGCCATAAGTTGAGTAGCGCATGGGCTTTTATCAAAGCCAGAAGTCTGCTGATGTCTCTCTGATGTCTTGGAATCAGGTTATTATGTGCTTTGAAAAAGCGTTCCGCAATCTTGGCACGCAAGTCTTCAGGGATTATGATAAAGCCCACGCCTGCCGAAGCAACAGCGCTGACTCTGTTGGCTAACCATTGCCTTTTGGGATCTGACTCCATATACTTCTGAAAAGCCTGGCGATCACTGTCCTTCTGAATCTTGAGCAGAATTGCGTCCTTAATTTTCTCCTGTGTAGTCTCTGGACTCAGCAACAAAAGCCTGGTTCTTTCCTGATCTTCCATGCTAAACTTAGCCGTGCAAAACACAACAGTAGGATAACCTTCGATCAAAACAGTCTTTGTGCGCAGACCTGCCTTCTCTCTCCGATCTGTGATTTTCGCAACAAGTGTCTTTCGATCATGGCTCAACAACGGCCTTAATCGTTGCAAAAGCATGTCATGCGGCTGGTCGATGAAGATCAAGATTTTCTGATGCAGGTCAATTTGGATTATTTTCCGCCTCAGTTTTTCGTCTTCCAAATCTCGTGTGTCGCTCGGATCAGGTAGCAGGACACCATATTCATGGAAGAAAGCTGTAGGACTCACATAAGAGTATTCAATAATACGCTGTTTGGGGAAATACCATGCAAGCTCAAGAGGAATGTAGCTCTTGCCGGTGCTGGATTCGGCAAGGAATCCTAGGTTAGTTTGATCTTCTTCTGTGTATGTGAGAGTCATGCAGAGGAAGGCGATGGCTTTGTTTTCATTGTCACGCTTCACCGTAGACCCAAGAATATCAATAAGCTCATCTATCGTGATGGGTTTGTTAGTTTCTTCTATCTTGGCTTTCAATTCCTCTTTAGTCTGGGCTAGTCCTTCAATAGGAAAAGTCTTATTTTCACAGGCAACCATAAAGAAGTCAGCCCTTGTGTTTGTTGGGCCGGAAGGAAACCGATAGTCTGTTCAAGGGCGCCCACACGAATAGCCCCCTACTTGCTAATCGGCCATCTTCCGGCCATTCAACCATCGATTCTCAGTCCTTTTCCTTTGACAGAATAGGCTCGATCTTCAGGACTCGATTTACTTCAATGGCTACAGACTCGATAGATTTCCCAGATTCCTTCTCGTAGAATTCAAGCCAACTCTTGGGTATGATGACTGCCCTGCTTGTTTTCCCAACTTCTATGATTTTTCGGACAATAGGCATTTTCTGCACCTTTTGTTTAACAAGAGTCTTATATCTGTTGACAGTAGAGAAAAGCATTGGCTGTCAAGATAGTGGTTTGCGATGAATAAGAAACTGTCAATGAAAGAAACTATGAAGCCAGTCATAGACGCATTAATAGAGGGAAAAAAGACATGGAGCGATTTGAAAGCACTCAGAGTTCAGAAAGGAGAGATTCCAGACAAAACGCTTGCAAGATTATTAGAAGACTTGGAGTATTGGGGCCTTGCTAAGAAGGATAAGGAAAGCCACTATTGGATTTGGTATGAAAGAATATTCAGATCAGATCAAGAATATGTCCTAGCCATTGAACACTCACGAAAACTCGTTCCCGCACTTAAGAATATGATCGACGTTTCCTTCAAATTTCGAGACCCACTCTATTCTGCTGCTAAGGAGCACTTGAAGAGCTACCCCGAAATTTATCGTCCTCTGGGAAAGTTTGAGAAAGTATTCAACGAAGAGAACAAGGAACTGCTTCAAAAATACAATCCCGAGCTTGCAGGATCGGATCCTTTCATGCTCATTTCAATCATCCCAAGATTGGAATCAAGAAATCCGATAGAGACACGAACGCTATTGGATAAATTGAAGCCCTTCCTTGACCTCTATCGTGAATTCTCGGGGCGCATCTGCGAGCTTCAGCTCAAAATTGAAATGGGAGAGCCTCTTGAAGGTATGTGTCATCTTTGTCCTAGAGTCCAAATCTTAAAGGCTGAATAGACATGCAGCGCGCGCGCTCTCTCGCGCAACACTCTGTCTGAAGAAAAGTCAGAAAAAGCCTGATGCAGAAAAAGGGTGGGGAATGATGAGCGACTGGGTCTTCAAGCAGTTGTGACTGATGCTTGTTAACTGATTTGGAAGTTGCTGTTGCTGCTGTCGGTTATTGACGTAATCGACGTGCTGGTTATTCTTATCTTATAGTCGGTTCCAACGGTTTGTGTTGAGGGTATAGTCCAGCTGTAGGAACCGTCATTCGCCGTGCTCGATGAGATCACCAGGTTCACTACACCGCCCTTAAGCAGCTCTATCTTGACGTAGGCGCCGGGGCTCCCGACCGATGTCCACGTGATGCTGTGCACTGAACCTCGCGCCCAGTTCTGCCCGCCGTTAGGAGATGTGACGGTCAACGCGCCAGCGGTGATTGCAAAATTGCTGTTACTTGAGTCGGTGCACACCGATATAGTGGTGCTCGTTATCCTGATTTTGTAATCAGTCCCAAGAGTCTGCGTCGAAGGTATTGTCCAACCGTAGGAACCGTCATTCGCCGTGCTCGACGATATGACTCTGTTCACGGCACCGCCTTTTAGCAGCTCAATCTTCACGTTCGCTCCGGGGTTTCCTGCAGAAGTCCAAGTTATCGAGTGATATGTGCCCCTTACCCATTGCTGCCCGCCATTCGGACTTGTAACAGTAATCGATCCGGGTCGATAGCGTGCAGTGTACACTCCGGCTGAAGTGATCGTTAGAGTTCTACTCGTCGTGCCTGTGCTCCATTCATAGAACGTGTATTTTCCCTGAGTGGCTGGAACTGTGAAAGTGTGTGTCCCAGTCAAGCCGGTAAAGGTGTGAGGAGTAGTGTAGCCAGTCGAGACACCATCCTTGGTAATTGGTGTAGCCAGCCATCCATCAGTGCACCAAGACCAGATGGTGGCAGAGTATCCTGCTCGATAGTTTGCAGTGTAAGTTCCAGCTGAACTGACCGTTATGGTTCTGTCCGTCCAACCGGTGTTCCAATCGCTAAACGGATGACCCGCCGAATCGGTGCTTGGTACTGTGAAAGTGTGGGTTCCAGTCAAGCCGGTAAAGGTGTGAGGAGTAGTGTAGCCAGTCGAGACACCATCCTTGGTAATGGGCACGGATACAGATCCCTGAAGGTAGTCCGAAGCAGTGATGGTGACAGAGTATCCTGGCGTGCCTGTATCTTTGTAGAACTTGGCCATCCAAGGCAAAGGCAAACCGTTGAAATAGCTGATTATGTATCCGTCCCAGCCGGGGCCGGTGCTGGGGTTGTCGTAGACAGCAGTTATTGGTGTCGCTGAGCCCATAGCGATCGAGGCCTGTGATCCTGGCACGGGCTTGAAGACTATCCAGTAGGCTGCACCTGCAACCAGAGGATAGGAAGAAGAGAACTCCGCGCCCTGCCATGACACTGTGTTTACCATAGTGAAAGTGGTTGCCAACAATATCGTACTGCTTGGATATCCACCACTGTTGGGTCTCAACTGAACAGTGAATGGGCCTGTTCCTTCGCCGGCCATCAGTTCAACCTTCTTTAGACTGTATGAAACGGTCGGTACGTATTTCACTCCGTACACGTAGCCGCCCACTTCGTAGTTCGCGGAAGTGTTGACTGGATACGAAGCATTTAACCCTTCAACATACTGAACTGCCCCGAGAACCGTTCCACTCATGGCTACTGCCAACGATAGCAAGAGTATCAATACTATTAGTTTCTTCATTTTTCACTCCCAGACTATAGGCTTGGTTATGTAGATTTAACATTTATGGAATCATCATCTATCGCATCAAACGGGTAACGTCTCTCGCGGAACCTAAAACTCGATCGATCGGCGCTTAACATGGGACTTTCTTCCAAAAAATAGATATAGCCGACTCGATTAGATGGTTTTGCCTAAAGGAGAAAGGAGAATGAAGATTCTAAAAGGAAAATGGATAGCTTGCACTATTACTCTATTCATTTTGCCACTGCTAATTAACGCATATGTCACTCGGACGTCAGCTGTAATAACCACTCTCAGATGGTATCCGGATTACAACGGTGATGGCTATTCTGATTTAGCCATAGGCGTCATAGGCGAGAATATTGGAACGATTGTTGATGCGGGCGCGGTGAACGTCATATTCAGTTCTGGAACAAGGCTTGATGCAAACACCGTTCCGGATTGGTTCCTGCACCAGGACACTTACGGTTTTGCTGATCAATGTGAGAGCAACGACGAATTTGGGTCCTGCATTGCGGGAGGCGATTTCAACAAAGATGGTTATGCCGACCTAGTCGTAGGGATTCCTCATGAAGATTTCAATGGGCAAGCCGACGCAGGTGCTATTCAAGAAGTTTTTGGCGCTTCCAATGGTTTCAGTAAGGGATACCTGTTTACACAGGACAGCGCGAATGTGGAGAGTGTCTGTACTGTGGGGGATCAGTTTGGATACGCTCTTGCTGTTGGAGACTTCAACGGTGATGGCTACCACGATCTAGCTATTGGTGCTCCATACGAGAACGTTGCCCCCTCTCGGATGGATGCTGGCGGGGTCAATGTCATATATGGTTCCCCCGGAGGCCTTTCAGCTACTTGGGTACCTGATCAGTTTTGGACCCAGAACAACCTACCGCGGAGTGATGGCTCTGAGTCGGCTGACTGCTTTGGATCTTCTTTGGCTGCCGGAGATTTCAATGGTGATGGCTTTGCTGATCTAGCTATTGGAGCTCCATTGGAAATAATTAATACTGTTGTCAACGCTGGAGCGGTTAGTGTCATATACGGGTCGAAGTCAGGTCTCAGTGCAACTGTCAAACCTGACCAATTCTGGTATCAAGGCTCGCGGGATATGGGCGGGGTGTCGGAGCTGGGCGACTTGTTCGGTGAGGCTTTAGCTACTGGAGACTTCAACGGTGATGGCTATGCTGATCTATCAATTGGAGCTTGCGGCAAACGCATCAATAATGTTCTTGGCTGCGGAGCAATATACACTATATACGGATCGGCGACAGGGCTTCAACGTGTCGGGGCCATGTATTATCAAGGAGGTCTTTTCGGAGCAATAAAGGACATGGCTGAAAGAGATGATAGATTCGGGGATACTTTGGCAACTGGCGATTTCAATGTTGACGGTTATGATGACTTGGCTGTTGGAATTCCCTACGAAGATGTTGGAACGATAGTTAATGCCGGCGCGGTGCAAGTCTTCTATGGAAAATCTGGCGGGCTTCAAGCCACAAGTCCGGACGATCAGCTTTGGACCCAAAACAGCGCGAACGTCGACGATTCCTGTGAGGCAAACGACTATTTCGGGGACACCTTAGCTGTGGGATACTTCAACCGTGCCAGCGACAAGACTGCAGATCTAGCCATCGGGGTACCGGGCGAGGACGTATATTACATGATGACAACAATACTTCGCACTAATGCTGGCGCAGTCAACGTCATATATGGTTCCACCGCAGGCCTTTCAGCCACATCTTTTGCTGATCAATTCTGGACCCAAGATAGCGCTGGCGTAGACGATACGGCCGAGTCGTATGACTTCTTCGGCGGACATCGCTACTAATACCTCCCCTTTTTTCTTTCTTTTCGATGGGGTTTTCCTGGCACATGTCAGATCTTATTCGCTGATTTCCATGGCTTCGTCTTGTGCTTCTTCGTCGTAGCCTATGTATGCTTCCAAGGCTCTCAGGCTCTTGATGCCGCTGATGGCTTTGAGGTGTGTGATGCTTCCCTTATCACGGTTCATCCCAATCTTGCTCAGCTTCCGAAGCCTGAGATAGTGAGCATAGAACTCCGGTCCCAAAACCTTCTTGCATATTCGCCAGGCCGTTGTGCTACCTATATCTGGAAAAAGCCACTTGGCCTCCACCTTTTCGGAATGGTCAAGAGTTTCTTTTCGATTGTTTCGTAAGTGTAAAGGGTTTTTAGTTTTACTCTTTTTGGTTTGCACAGATAGGGTACTAGGTATTCTTCAACTCCGTAGAACTTTCGTGGAATCTTGAGAGGGGGCACAGTTTCGCCGTGTTTCTTGCGCTGGTGAAAATCAACGATCACATAAGTCTCGGTTATCTCCATGTCTTCTTTGACTCGTTCGTAGGCCTCACTTTTACGCACTCCAGAATGCCATAGCAGAACCAGAAACGCCTTCTGTTCGAGTCTAATTTCTGCGGATTCCAGCTTTTGCTTGAAATCTTCAACGCTCATTATAGCCTTCTGTTTGCCGTACTTGTATCGATGTTCATACATTGCTATAATACACCCCTATTGTTCCATTTACCATGCATTTCATGGCGCGCGCGCTTTTGCGAGCGAGCGTTATGGAAGATGATTCCATAAGTTAGATATATCGTTTCATAGATAATCAAAAGGCAACGCTTCTTGTTAGCCAAGAGGTGTAAATAATAAAGGAAGAAGAGAGGAAATGAAAAACAAACAAGCGATATTGATGATTCTTCTGGTTACGCTATCTATGATTATTGCTGCGAGTTTTGCACCCTCTTCTGTTCTGGCGGCCCCAATTGTAAGCACCAATACAAATATCACCAATGAATTACACGGCCAGGATGAGCCGAACATTGCCATAAATCCCCTCCATAACCGTCTTCAACCCAAGGATATTCACGTCGCTGTAGGAGCCAATGATTACAGGGGAGGAAATTCTGTTCCAGGCTTGTACACAAGCACAGACCTTAATACATGGACTTATCATTCAGTTTCGAAACCAAACTATATGGCTTTTGGAAACCCGGTTTTGGACTATGATAGCGCAGGAAACCTGTACTATGCGTACATGGCGTTCCAAGTCGATGTAAGCGGCAACGCGTATGCCTCAGCGATATATGTTTCAAAATCCACCGATGAAGGCGTCACGTGGGCGTTCTTTACACGTGTCTCCAGTTTGGGAAGTGGAACTGACCCATACAATGACAGACCTTGGCTTGTCGTTGACAAATCCAACAACTACGTGTACGTCACTTGGACACTTTGGCACGGTAAGGGTGCTTCGTGCATTGGCTCAGACATAATGTTCGCACGCTCCACCGACGGGGGAGTGACTTTTTCCGCTCCATCGAGGCTGAGTTCTGACTCTTCAATCACACACGAGCAGCGCCAATGGTCTCAAATAGCTGTTGGTTCTGGCGGGAAAGTTTACGTCACCTGGCGTCGATTTGGCAGTGCAACATTTACGAGAGCCATTTTCATAGCGAAATCAACCAATTACGGCGCAAGTTTCACGACAGGAACCATCGTGATTCAATATCCAGACTTCGACAGCGGTGACTATAGATTCTCGGCTGGGGATGATCCTGCGACGTGCACTTGGCCTCAAATAGTCGTGGGACCTGAGGGTAATCTGTACATCGCGTGGCATGTCTACATCTCCGACGGCGACAGAGATCTCAAATTCATAAGGTCAACGGATGGCGGAGCAACTTGGAGTTCAAAGATAACCGTTGCCAGCAACGTGAAAGATCAGTTCTGGCCAGTACTGACCACGTCTCCAACTGGTCGAATCGATGTGGTCTGGTACGATCGCCGGGACGACGTAAACAACCAACTGGTCAACCTGTATTACACGAGCTCAAGTGACAAGGGTGCAACTTTCGGCTCGAGTATTGTCAAGGTGACTACGGCTGCTTCAGACACATCGGTCCCGTATAACCCTAGTGCCGGAAAATACTTCGGAGACTACATTGATATGGCGGATACAAGCGATGGAGTTGCCCTGGCTGTATGGACGGACACGCGAACGGGCAATCAAGAGATATTCATTTCAGCCATATCACAGTCAGCACCTGCGGTAAGCTCATACTATTTCTATCTTATGACCAACACCGGGGTGGTGAGAGTCGATCCATCCGGCGCGACGACCAACCTCATCAACGCCTACGGCGGAAGTTACTCAATCAGCATACTTGGTGATAGGCTCTATGTACCAAACCCAAGCAACGGAGCAATCATGATCTACAACCTCCAGGGAAATCCTCTGGGTTCGGTTACACCTGCCTCAGCAGCTAGATCATATATTGCACTCACTGCTCTACCCGGAGGAAAATTTGCACTCCTTGACAACAGAAATGACAAAGTATACTTCATAAGCTCGGCAGGGACTCTGTTGAAAACAGCCAACATTCTTGACCAGCCAGACAGTCAAGCGCAGAACCTATGTGGAATTGTCGTTGGCAACAAGTTGGTGGTCTCAGAAAACGGTAAGAAACAGATTATTCAGTTCGATCTGACCACCTATGCGAGAACAATGCTCAAAGACTTGAGCAGCCTGCCGGTAAGCTGGCTCGGCGCAATAGCTTATGCAAACGGAAAATACTACGTGTGCACTCCACAGAGTATATACTCTTTCACAAGCAGCACCAACGCGATCAAAGTTGCTGATATCCCTGAAAGCAATCTCGTTGGAATTTCGGTTCTCGATAGTACCTACGCATACGTTGCCGTGAACTTCGCAGGAAAAATCTACAAGGTTAATCTAGCGACTGGCACCAGCACAGTGTTCTTGTCAGGATTGAATTATCCGAAAGCTATGGCGTCCACAACAGGAATAATACTCTCGGACGGTTTCGAGTCTGGCAGCTTCAGCGCCTGGACAGGCACAAGCCTAACAAGTGGTGAAACAGCGACTATTGTGACTACGATGGCTCATCACGGCACACACAGTGCCAAATTCACCTCAAATGGCGGGGGTGGATTCGAATATGCCAGTTGCTACAAAACCGTTTCATCGTTGTCTGAAATATACGCACGCGGTTACTTCAGAGTAACGACATCAGGGATCGTTGAAAATGGCGACCGAATCTCATTCATAGCATTTGCAAACGCAAGTGGCAACTATGCGGCTTATGCAGGATGGGGTAAAACAGGCGGAGTTCTGAAATGGTCTCTGGTACTTGGCTCACTAACCGCGTATTCCACAGCCAGTCCGTCACTAAACACTTGGTACTGCGTTGAGCTTCACTGGAAGAAAGGCACCACAACAGGTCTAGGCGAACTATACGTCAACGGCGTAAAGGTGTGCTCGATAACAGGCAAGAACACAGCACCCTACGGAAGCATCAGTAAAGCAATGTTCGGGCTGGCACTCCTGAACTGTGGAAGCGCAACAGCCTATTGCGACTGCACAAAGATCGCCATCAAATACATAGGTTTAGAATCCTAGCGCGCGCACTCTAAGGAGCAAACTAACCAGCTCCCCCGTTTTTTTAACGCTAACACCCAATCCTATTCACTTATCTCCATTGCCTCGTGTTGCGTTTCTTCATCAGCGCTTGGACAAACTCCTTATGAAGCTAAGTGCCGACCAGTTTCCCACGCTCTCCGCGTGGGCATGCCTCAATGGCTCTGTATACAAAAGCATCAACAAAACACACAAAAAAAAGAAGGTTGTGCCGACAGTGGAGATATATCCACTTGAATCTGGGTTACCTCACCCCGGCCACTATTTATTGACCCCGGCCACTTTTCGACCATCAATTCCGCTTCCTTAGGAAAACCAAATTGTCTTTTTGGCATACATACTCGAAACCAACTTCTAGCAATGATTTGACTTCCTCGGTTTTGTCAGTAGCCTTGACAGTAAATTCATCGGTTCCAGGTTCAAACAACGTGTGCTCAATGTTGATGTATATCTCCGTATTCTGAAGGCTCTTGTGTCCCAGGAAGTCTCTGACGTAGTAAGGATCCCTTGTCTTGTGATAGAGCATTGTAGCTTTCCAATGTCGCAATGTATGAAAGGATATCCGTTGTAATCTCGGATTCTGCAGCTTGGAAGCAAGATTCCTTCGGGCTCTTTGAAAAGTTGCCTTCATCGAGTTCACCGGGCCATCGCCAAAGACTTTCCGGCTATTCCTTGGGAGTGCGTTCAGCATGTCCATGAGTTTCTGGTCAACCTTCCACATTCGTGGATTTGACCGCTTTTCGGGAAGGTTCAAGGTTATGATGTTCTTTTCAAATTCTATGTTTGTCCATTCAAGCCTTTTAGCTTCGCCGGACCGCATTGCTGTCTGTTTGAGCAGCTCCAAAAATGTCGCTGTCTTCTTTCCGCATCCGGCTATCAAACAGTCTATCTCTTGCTCGGTAGGTATGAAAGGAAACGACCTTGTCACATGGCATTTTGGTCTTTCCCATTGCATACCGTTATGCCTTAAGAATAGACTGTAGGCATTGATAACATTGCGTTTTCTTGCTTCGCTCCAAATTATCTGTCTTGATATAACTTCCTTGACTGATTCCGGGTTCAGTAGGTCCGCGCCTCTTTCGACTAGGATCTTCAATGCTGTTTTGTTGAGTCTAATGGTTTCTGGACTGTAGCTCTGTTTTTGCATGTGGAAGCAGTATTCGATGATTTTGCCTTTGGTTTCCTGTCGGGTATTCTCCAGTTTCATCGCAACAGTCTTTGTTTCAGTTGCGGTGGTCAAATTTTCCGCTTCCTGCAGGATAGCGCATATTCGACCTTTGTTCATTGTCAGACAATTCATTTTAGGCTTATGGTCACAAAATCGTCTTCCACATTCCACACATTGAAATCTCTGAATAGCTCCTTCTGTTCTTTGGAGAGACCCGGCCTTATAGATCCGCCTCGAACCGCATTGAGGACACTTCAGCGTCAAGACTCGTCATCGTCCTCCAAAAACTCGAAAGGCTTGCCTCTCTTTCGTAACTGATTAAAACAAGAATTACATACTCGCATGATGCCATTTTCGCTTACGAGTTCCCATTCAACCGCAAGACTATGACACGCTTCACATGGTTCAGCGGGTGGAACATGAAGCACTTTTGTAGCGGGTGTAGCAACTCGTCCGCTTAAATCTAAAAATTCTGGAAGATCATTTCCTTCCTTAGTATATTCACCCGCTACACTCGCTACTAAACGAATATGTTGCCAGATGTGGACGCCTGCTTTTTCATCTATTCTTGCTGTTGTCTGTCTTGCCTTTGGCAGGTACTGGTGTATGTTCTGTGTCAAAATTGCTTTCTTACTTGTCGGTAATCCGTTTTCGTTGCAGAATTGAATGTATTTTTGGTAGAGTTCCGCTTCTGGTATTATGGCCTTATCGTTGGGATCGTATTGGAGACGTTCTTCTATGTAGGCTTTTGAACTGTTGCTTTTCCTTATGTATTGTCGTCTTTGTTCTTCAATGTCTTCGTTTCCGCTAAATTCCCCTTTCTCTATAAGCCGTTTCAATCCTTCTAATGCCCAGTGAAAGAGCCCCGAGAGCTCTTGCGGTGTTGTCAGTTTATCCAGAATCTTCGGATCGCACTTTTCACCAGTGAAAACATTATTACACGGGATTATTTTCCATCTGCGAAAATATGCGTCTGTGTCGTCTTTCGTTTCTGGAACTTTGTTGCAGCTGAAGATTAGCTTAGCATGGTTTGTGAATGTAAAAGGGTTTTTGAACTTGTATTCTGCTGATATGGGATCGTTGCCGGTTAGCATCTTGAAAGTACCGGTTTGAGTCAATGGCGTGTCTGGAATGTCTGCGCACGTATTCGCTAGTTTTCCGTAGAGTTGCGCTTTGGAGAAACGGTTATAGCATAATTCTTGAAGTGTTTCATGACTTACGTTTTCTTTTCCGAGAAATGCGTTTAATAAGTTCTGAAGTGTGGTTTTCCCGTTTTTTCCATCTCCAACCAACATGAAAGCTACGTGATAAGGATGGTCTCGCAGCAGACAGCAGCCAAACACTTCTTGGACGAGCGACAGCTGCTTTTCTCCAACCACTTCAGTTAAGAACTTGGCGATTGCAGGGCATTCAGCCTGGAGATCGTATGTTACTGGGGTTTGAGCCAGATGGAACTCTTCTGGGTTGAAATGGTGAAAGCTGTTTTGTCGCTAGGTCGAATATGCCGTTGAGCAAGACTATTCTGTTGGGATTGATTGTTCGGGGTCTGTCAAAAAAGGTCTTGCCTTTGATATGGTGTATAATATCAGCGTAGTATCGATGTTTGTTTCTTTCTTTCAGTCGTGTGGCCATTTTTTGTTTTATAAGCTGTTCGCCATAGGGAACGTAGATGCCTTTTTCAGAGTCATAGACATGGACGGTTCCATCGTCCTTCATGGTTAAGAAGTGATGTTCTCTTAGCATGTCTGCAGCAAACAACATGTGGTCGAAAGTTCCATTTTCGTCAAAATACTTGTCATGATCCACGACTTCTGGTTCATGCTGAACATGTTCTCTATAATGCTCTTCGTAATGCTTCACTTTCTCTTCCAGTTCATTCTTGTTCCGTGTCATTCCGCAAAAATCTGGTGCTTGCTCTTCAGCCATGCTTCAGTAGCCTCTAGTTCTCAATATTGCTCGCGCCGGGGCCATTCTTCAATATTGGCGCAATGGTTAGGACGTTATCGACTTCTATGGTTACAGCCTCAATCGGTCCATGCTTTTCTTCAAGCAGGTCGACCTAGGATTTAGGCAGAAAAACAGCTAGTCCGGTTCCAATCTTGCAGATTTTTCTTTTTATCGGCATTCTTCGTTTTCTCCTATTGCAATCGAATTTAAATACTACTAAAATATAAAGAATACCTAAATAGTATCGAGGTACAAGAAAGTGAAAGGAAGAAGCCCGCATAATAGACCGGGCGTAAGAAAGAACGATATCTATGGACTGCTGCTCGACATGGGCGGAGAGGCCCGTTGGAAGGACCTTAAAGACAAAGCACGTGCAACATTGCACTGTGGTCCTACTACATTGAAGCAGACCCTAGATCAGTTGATAGAAGACAAGAGTGTAGTCAGAGAAGCAAGGCTAAAAAAGAAAGGGGCAGAAGTGTGGTACAGAACCATAACCCAACTCGATCTTCTGAAGCCAACCATAGTCTGGAAACCGACGGTCCAGTTCAAGCCTCATGAAGACATACTCGACAAGTCTTACAATCACATTCGAGAAGAAGCACGGAAACTTGAGGGAAAAAAGAAGGAAGATTTTCTACGAGACCAATTGTACAGATTCGTCTTGATTACAGTGAGATCTCATATAGGCCAGTTGTTAGTTGCTTTGAGAACGGCTGAAGTCCATAAATTGAACAACTCTGAAGCTCTTCAAGCTTTTGACCTTAACTTCGACTATTCAGTGAGGCGACTAGATGGATTGCTGCTTGGGCTTCTTCTCGAATATCGCGAATACTCGATGGAAGTCATTGATCAGATATTGCGTGAACCTTTCAAACCAGCAAGTCTTCCACCGCGCTCTATGAAAGAATTCTTAGGTTCAACAGCTTCAACGCTGAAATGGATAGAATCATACGGAAAAGAGACCTAGAAACAGCACAGCGCGAGCGGTCTCAAAAGTGTCTCTTAGGAATTCTAAGAATGTTGGTATACGGAGATACACTAGGTAGATGCATTAGGGAGATACACACTAGATATGGAAAATGCCATCAAAATGGCATAGTACGCACTATAGTACGCAGTATAGTGAGTAACTAGATACTCACTAGAAAGTGACAGTAACGAGACTTTTATGAGACGCTTAAGCGATATGTTCGTGACGATAAGTGATGGGTGGCAGAAGAACCACAAAAGAAGAGTTCGCACAGCTGGAATCTCTGACCAGGGAAGGACTAACCTGCAGAGAGATAGCTCAGAAGCTCGCCAGGTCTCCGGCGGCCATAAGAAACCTACGCTACAGGAAACATCTCGCTGCAAGGGCAGAAGATGAAACCAAAGCCCTTTTCAAACGAAGAGACGAGTTAAGCAATGTAGTGAAGAACCTTCAGGGACAGAAAACAGTCCTTGGCTACGAGCTGGACTATCTTAGGACTGAGAAGGAAAGATTTGACGCAGCCATCAAAACAGACAAAGCCCTACTGCAAGGAACCCTAGCTCAAGGATGGATGAACCTAAAACAACAAAGACCAGACCTTTTCACTCTATCTGGTCCAGAACAAATAACCATGCTGCTAAAAGTGCTCTTGAAATGAGCTCGCATTATAATAGCGCGCATGCCTGTTCCGAAAATGGTCAAAAATGGTCTTAATTCGTCTTTTGCGATTTGGGGGCAATTTTAGGACTCGC
>Ga0315277_10004711_pt1 | contig 18094 bp, 15 predicted proteins | sample YL17G05_15_MG_FD_203695 | JGI IMG/M metagenome (GOLD analysis project Ga0315277, IMG submission 203695) | Sediment microbial communities from Yellowstone Lake, YNP, Wyoming, USA - YL17G05_15 | ecosystem: Environmental > Aquatic > Freshwater > Lake > Sediment | place: USA: Wyoming | collected...
CAAAAACAATATGTCTTTTCCGCAGGGTTCAAAGGTAACCCCGAGCATCCTCCAGCGTGCGGGCCAGTCCACTCGCCAAGGAAGTTTTCCTTGCCCACTCTCGCGGATATCAACCTCCCCTGCATGACCGCAATCACAGGTGTATTCGACCATCGGATATTCATACAAACGAGGATGGGTTGTCGAAAGGCGACTGCATGTTTCGCATTTCACATTATACGGTAGCCAGTCTTTTGGCATCTGTCTTCCAGAGATAGTTTCAAGAATATTTTTAATTTTATTCCTGTTTTCTATTGCAATTTGAATCGATTCGTTATATTCTCCTTTTTTATACATTTCGCTTGCGCGATATACTCGTGGGTTCACTCCAATCTCGTGCAATGAATCCAAAAACGATACTAGATAGTGATCCGCATAACTCTTATGGTTACCACAGGGGCAAGGTATCTCCGATAAGGCTTTGCCTACATGCTGCTCATATGATACGGGAAGATGAGGATACACTTTACGTAATGGGTCATAATCATCGCAAATATAAATGAACTCTGCATCACCGCCTTTTTCAATAAGACAGCGATACACCGCATCAGTGGTGAGGATCTCTCTCATATTCCCTATATGTATTGGGCCGGACGGCGTAATACCTGTAGCTAACACGTGTTTTTTCTGTTTTTTAAGTAGTTCCTCTGCTAAAACATCTGCCCAATGCATAAATGAATCACCAACGAATATAGCGTTATAACGCTCGTGCTCTAATCAAAGAGCGCAGAGGTACACCACCAACTTCGTTCACTGACCGTTTATTGAGAATACAGACACATAAAATAGGGGTTCCCTTCTCCGCTTTTACTGCCTTTATTGCACTTCGTAAAGTTTCACCGGTTCCAATAACGTCATCAACAAGAATCACATTTTTATTAGCTACAGTTGCATAGTTCGAACCGAATGCACCGGTTTTTTCATGATGTGGTCTGAATACTGCAAGGTCAAGATCAAGTTCCTCAGCAATGTACGTCGCATAGGGAATTCCATTGATTGCGATACCTGCAATCACATCAACATCAATTTCTTTTTTCTCTAGTTCTTCAAGGATAATATCAGATAACGCATAGGAGATTGATCCGATACGAGACGGAGACACTCCAATAGAACGCCAACCTACCTTTAATTCCCCTTCTGGTTTCTTTTCCTTTCCGCGGGTAAGAAGCCATGATGCTGTTTCTTTTGACACGTTAAGTTCTTCTGCAATTTCGTAATCGGTAAGTCCGCTTTCTTTGAATTTTAACGCTTTTTTAATAAGAGAATCTGTTTCTTTCATATTGATAACACCCTCGAAAATAGGTATCAACCTACGATATTTAGATGTTTGCTCTTCCTATCTATAATTTGTTAAAATGGTATCGTAAAACTAAAATAGTACAATAACATGCTGTACTCTAACGTGATCGTATGGCACAAGACAAAAAAGGAGAAGGATTTCACTCAGGAGCCGGATTAATCCGGTATTTCGACGCAGAAGAAAAAACAGCGTTTAAGATACCACCCTGGTTTGTGGTTTTTGCTTGTATTGCAACAGCTGTTGTCGTCATAGCAATTCAGATGTGGAAACCGCTCTAAAAAAATATTTTTTTTATTATTGTTTTTTTAATTGTTGTATTGTGAGTTCTTTTGCTGTTTTAAATGCTTCGTCAACCTTATCCCGGTTTGGTCCACCGCATTGTGTAAGTTTTGGTTTCCCACCACCGCTGCCGCCGAGGATTTTCCCGATCTGTAAAGCAAGGGGTCGTAAATCTATCTCTAGATTGTCAGATGCAGCTGAGACAAGTTTTTTTCCATCATAGATGTGAGCAACAAATCCTGGTTCTCTGATAATCGTTGTGGCTATTTTAATAGCATCTGTGTCACTGAGACTGGTGATAATTTTTATCGTAGTCCCAGGAATCAGGAATGCATCATGTTGTAATCGTTCAATGATATCCAATGAAACTACTTTTTTTTGTTTCTGCGTATTTTTCCATTCGTTGAATAAATGATTACCTGCATCAACAAGAGTTGGGATCGATATATTGTCTTTCTTTAGTGCCTCTGTCAAAAATCTTTCCAATGTTTTTTCCAACTGATCTGCAGATACTGAAAAGATTTGTTCTACCTCGTGTAATTGCTCAGATTTATTTTCATGACTTGTAACGGTATATAACGGGGAAAGAAGCATAATCACACGATGATACAGTTCGTTTTCTTCTTTCTGGTATAAATCTGCTACCTTTCCTGCTGCGAAAGTAATTCGATTCACGCCATCCTGGATACGTTCCGTTTTGAGGATACGTATTTTCTCAATTTCCTTTGTGTTGTTAAGGTGGGTGCCACCACAGGCTTCCACGTCGATACCAGGGAGGTTTAATACACGAATTAGGTTCCCTGGCGGGACACCACCTTGATATAATCGGAATCCATACTCTTGTTCTGCCTTATTTCGTTCCATTATCTTTTTTTCAACTGGAACTGCTTGTCTTACAAACTCGTTTGCTATGTTTTCGATTTTTTTGATTTCATTTTCAGCTATAGGTTTGTAATGAGCGAAATCAAACCTGGCGTCAGTCACTGCGAGTTGTGAGCCAGCCTGCCATATATGCTCTCCAAACAATCTACGGAGGGCACCATTTACCACGTGAGTACCAGTATGATGTTTCATAAGTGTATAGCGATGATCCCAATCGAGTTTCCCATGCACCGTGTCTCCCACATTAACAGGATGTTCAAGAACATGGATGATGGAGTTCGCTATTTTTTCAACATGTACAACTTGGAACGGTTTCCCCTGAACGATTAGGATTCCTTTGTCCGCTGGTTGTCCACCGCCTTCAGGATAGAACGCGGTTTTATCAAGGATTACTTCAGTTCCCCGCGCTGTGGTTTGTTTCCAAATAATCGTCGCATCAAATTCCTTCATGTAATGGTCATCGTAATAGAGGGTATGTGTGAAAGGTAAATCAGTGCGTACATTTGATATTTCTTCCCCTGGTTTTTCGTGGGAATGTAGTCCTGCAATTAACGAATCAAAATTCGATGGAACAGAAACCATGACGTTTTCTCTTTGTGCGATGTTCTGAACAACATCAGGGGGCATTCCATGAGTATCATATAGCATAATTAATGCATTGGAGTCAATAGTTTGTTTTTCTTTTAGAATTCTATTAATAAGTCCTTCTCCTTTTGATAGAGTGTCGGAAAATCGTCTTGTCTCAATGTCTAGAATCTCACCAACTTGGTCCTTGCGTTTTTTAAGTGATGGAAATTCTTTTTCAAGATAGTCTAGTTGCTGTTCAACAAGTTGTCGTAATGTTAGGTTACACTGCAATTTTTCAAGGAATCGGATTGATCTTCGAATCAGTAATCGCGCTAAGTAACCTGCTTTCACATTCGAGGGAACGATACCATCGCCAAGCATGAATGAAAGACATTTGGTATGGTCTGCAAGAGCGTAGATATTTGTTTTATCCGATGTGTCTTTTATGACATCAAGCAGGAATGTAAGCATCTTTGGAACAGCCGTTTCAAATACCGTCGGTGTCCCTGTCGTAAACCATGCGATTCGTTCTAATCCATAGCCTGTATCAACGATGTTTAATGGGTTTGGTCCGTAATGCTTGCCTTCTAGGATAATCTCGCCATGTTCATCTTCTTTCATATTCATGAACACAAGAGTCGCGATTTCAAGTCCACCAGCAAGGACCTCTACACAAGGTCCTGCGTTTCCTCCGCCAGTCCAGAGTTGTTCTTTATAATTGATAGTTTCTCGGGGGATACCGATTTTTTTTGTAAAAAACTCGTCACAGTAAGCAACTGTTTCTTCTTTCCAGTAGATTTCGTTGATATTTTTATTAAATGCATGGTGTCCCATCATCTCAAATGTGGTAAGATGTCGTCCGCTTTTTCCTACTTCATCAAGGTCATTGAGTCGAATGCATGGTTGTGAAATTACCAATGGGTTAGCTGGGGGAGGGACCATTCCTGATGTTACATGAGGTTGAAAATCTGCAATCGAGGCAATGGTAAGATAAATATCAGAACGCCATCGCGCGATAACTGGGCAACGTTGTCCGGTTTCGGGGTAATGGAGTCGTTGATGATTGTGTTTTTCAAAAAACGAAAGAAAGTTTTCTCTGACTTCTACGAGTGTTAACGGTTTTTTTGAAGGAGAATTCCCGATGAAATTAAACTTCATGCATGGTTGATCTCCGCATAACTCAGCCTGGCTATCTAGTGTCCAAAAATAGTTACCACATGTTTTACATTTCTTCCGAATATAGTCGTTGTTATGAAAGAATTGTAGGTCGTATTCCGTTTGCATGGGTGAAATTGTCATAGGTCTCGACTGGTTTGGAATAGACAAAAGGTTTAAAGTTTATTCGATGATCATATCATAGTTTTTTTTAGGGTTAACTCATAATAACCCCGTTAAAAGATTTTCAACCTTTCAGGGAGGCTCTGACTCTTTATTACTAACGAATTTTAAATTGAATACATTAAGTAAAAAGAGGTGTGACTTTTCATCGGTAGTCCTTTTTCTTCGTTTCACACTATGCAGTATATTCAGTCGTAATCAGAAGAGTCGGGTAAAGTAAAAATTATAGTCTTTTTTTTCTCTTTGGGGACGAACGAAGTGAGGATATGATTAGGGATGCTCATGAGCTGACTACCATCATGTACAAGTTCATCAACTATTGTTTTTATGAGGTATCTATAATAAAGCATTAGTCCTTTGTCGGTCAGTATAATACGTGGATATCCTCTCAAGTATTGATTTGTTATTAAACCAAGTTTTCTTAGTTGTTGCACGGTTTTATCAAGATTGGCGATTGAATTGAACATGATTTTCGGTGTTATTTCCGCGAGTTCTTGTAGTCGATCTATGACGCTTTTTTCTAATAAATCTATATCATTGATATTTTGTTTTTTAGTTATTTTCCTCTTATTATAGAAGTGTTTTTCTGACTTGATCATTTTTTTATCTACATTGGTCACGATATCTTTTTGTGATGAGCTCGGGTCTGCGTTTTTCACTAATGCGCTAATAAGATTTGCTCGTTGAATGTTTTTTTTATTTTGTTGGAAGTATGCGATAAGGCTAAGGATTACCTGGCATTTAGGTTTTGAGAAAACGTATTCTTCTGTAATATCTGTTAAAGGTATGTTTGTTTTTTCCGTAGCCATATTTCGACTACCTCCTAGTTCTGAAAACTACTAATGAATTCATCTATTATAAAAGTTTTCATGGAAGCATTGGAGAACCCTGATAATTTATATTGATAATGAATTTTGAAGTTTTATTGATGGCTAAACGAAGCAGGAGCAGATATCTCGCGGTTTAACCATCATCAGGCAGATGGTAGTTGATTTTTTTTCGTGAGGTATGCGATGGTTATTGTTTTTTAGTGGTTTAAAATCAAACGATCGATAGTTTATTGTCCTGTAAGTAATGAAAAAGTTTATCTTTAAAATTCATCATTCGGTTGATTGAAACTTAAGAAGCGAAATATTTATAATAAGTTAATCCATAAAATATAGTAGGGGTAATATGAAGAAATTGATTCCTTGTATTATAGTAAGTCTAATTGTATCGATAACTAGTATTGGGATTGCAAGTGCATTTAGCTTATTTAATAATGTAGAAACAAACGAATCAACTCAGGTTATGAACAATGGATATGGTTTACAATGGATGAAGGAGTATGGAAATAGTCCTTGGACAGACGCACGATATAACGGACCTCAAGCGATTGGAGATTGTGATAATGATGGGAAGAATGAACTGCTTATCAGTGGAAGGGATTGTAACATCCGTGTTATGAAATGGGATGAAAATGAGCAGACGTATTCAGAGGTTTATGCATTACGTCCACCGCTCTATCCATTCGTTCATTGTGATGCTGGTGGGATGGCAATCGGTGATGTGACTAACGATGGGGATAAAGAGATCGCTGCGACGTGGTATACAACTGTCTATAAATATAATGCTATTAAATATAGGATTATTGGGTTAAACCCCTATATTTTTTGGAATAATGGTGGCAATCCTGATTGTCTTATCGGGGATTGTGATAACGACGGCAAGAATGAAGTAATTTTAAGTGGTGGTCCAATGGGGCGACAAAGTCCAGTTGGTGAAATTACGGTATTTCGATGGAATGGTAAATACCTGCAACGAGTCGCTGAATGGAACGATCCCGATGGAGATGGATATGTATATATGGCGGGTTTGGGTGACGTGGATGTTGATGGGGAAAATGAGATTGTTTGTGCATATGAAAACAAGGTTATAGTTTTGAATTGGGATGACCAAAACAAGGTGTTTATTTCCACGAGTATATATAGAGCATTAGGACAAAATTCCCCGTTTGGTGTGGTCTGTAAAGACTGTGATAATGATGGGAAAGCGGAGATCCTTTTAAGTTATGTCGACTATACGGAAACTAACGACCCTCAGATTACGATCTTTAAATGGAATGGGACCGAGTATCCGATTCAATTTGATATCACGTGGCCGGGGGGAGAACCAGTAATTGAAGGAATCGATGTTGGAGATACCGATGATGATGGCCTCAATGAAGTGGTCGCAGGGGCTGGTTTGACTCATATTTTACAATGGAATGGTTCGACGTATGTCGAAGAAGCGGTGCTTCCTACATTTGGTTGGATGGCTGTCGTGTGCATCGGAGATTGTGATAACGACGGGAAAAATGAAATCAACGCAGGAAATGTTATAATTGAATCTGGGCAACAGTACACCGAATGGGTTTTTAAATATGGTTGGGATACGTAATTCTTTGCCTGTTTTCGGGAATCAAAACCTAATTCGTCTCTCACAAATTTTTAATGAAAAAACACGAGTTATGTTTTAGTCTTGAACATAGATTTTCTATAGAGTGGTAATTTGGTGGAGAAAACAAGTTAAGATAGGTCTACTCTCAGGGAAAATAATTAAAGTTTTATCTTTAGAATGTATGCGATTGGACGATATTTAAGAAACGAAATATTTATAATAGGTTCAGTCTTAAATACAGTAGGGGTAACATGAAGAAATCAATTCCTAATATAATAATAGTCTTGATGGTGTCTATAAGTAGTGTTGGGATCACAAGTGCATTTAGCTTCTCAAATAATACAGAAGCAAATACATCAACTCAGGTTACGAACAATGGATATGGTTTACAATGGATGAAGGAGTACGGAAATAGTCCTTGGACAGACGCACGATTTCAAGGACCGCAACCGATTGGAGATTCTGATAATGATGGGAAGAATGAGCTACTCATCAGCGGAAGAGATTGTACCATACGGGTTATGAAATGGGATGGAAATGCACAGACTTACTCACAGGTTAATGCATTGCATCCACCATTCTATCCAATCGTACAGTGTGATGCTGGTGGGATGGCAATCGGTGATGTGACTAATGATGGAAAAAATGAAATTGCTGCGACGTGGTATACCGCGGTTTATAGATACATTGCTTTTAAATATTGGATGATTGGGGTAAACCCCTGGATTTTTTTCAATGATGGTGGTAGCGCTGATTGTCTTATCGGGGATTGTGACAATGATGGGAAAAATGAATTAATTTTAAGCGGTGGTGGTGACCGACAATCGTCAAGTCCAGTTGGTGAAATTACTGTGTTTCGATGGAATGGGTTATACCTAAAACGAGTCGCTGAATGGAATGATCCTAATGTGTATGGATATGTGTACATGGCTGGTTTGGGTGACGTGGATGCTGATGGGGAAAATGAGATTGTTTGCGCATATGAAAACAAGGTTATAGTTTTGAATTGGGATGCCCCAAACAAGGAGTTTGTGTCCACGAAGATTCAAAGACCCTCTCCTCTAATGGATACTCCCTTTGGTGTGGTCTGTAAAGACTGTGATAATGATGGGAACGCAGAGATCCTTCTAAGTTACTACAACCCTCGGATTACGATCTTTAAATGGAATGGAACCGGGTACACAACACAATTTGATATCAAGTGGCCCAATCAGGACCCGGTGATAGAAGGAATCGATGTTGGTGATACCGATGACGATGGCCTCAACGAAGTGGTCGCAGGGGCAGGTCAGACATATGTTTTACAATGGAATGGTACGACATATGTCGAAGAAGCAGTTCTACCTACCTTTGGTTGGATGGCGGTCGTATGCATCGGAGATTGTGATAACGATGGGAAAAATGAAATCAACGCAGGAAATGTTGAAGTTGAATCTGGACAACAGTTCACTGAATGGGTGTTTAAATATGGTTGGGAGACGTAAGACCTAGCCTTTTCTTTTTTTAAGAAACATATTAATATAATGTCGATATATCTATCGACAATCATGGTAGGTTCTTGAAGGATATGGGTATTAAAGAAGTACTGGCAGAAAAAATCGCGGGGGAGATCACCCTTAGTTCAAAACCAGGGGAAACGCTCCGCAAATGGCGAACTACGTTTAATATCGCTCAAGCCGAGCTTGCAAATTTTTTGGGTGTTGCTCAAAGCGTTATTAGTGATTATGAATCAGGGAGACGGAAATCCCCCGGAATTCATTCCGTAAAAAAGATTGTCGTTGCTTTCTTAGAAATCGATGAAAAGAAACACGGTGGTTCGGTAATCCAGCAATATCAGTTCATGGTGAAGTCACAAGATGGGATCATTGATATCATGGAATACCTGTATTTGATTCCTATTGAGAAATTTATAAAAGAAATCGACGGAAAGGTGGTCACCTCATCAAGCGTCAGCCTTGATCGGGCTATAAAAGGATTTACACTTATCGATGGAGTTGAGACGATTAAGACTCTTACGGCGGCAAACTATCCGAATCTCTATGGATGGAGCACAGAGCGGGCGTTGATTTTTACGAAAATTCAGTTTGGTCGAAGTCCTATGATTGCTATCCGTATTCATCCTGTAAAACCATCACTTGTAGTGTACCATCAACCCGGAGGCGTTGATCCTCTTGCAGTACAGCTTGCAGAAAAGGAAAATATACCGTTAGTGATAACAGAAATGCCACTAGAAGAACTACGGAAAAAACTTATTTTGCTTGGGAAGTGAAGACCTATGACGGATGTAATTGGATTATGTTCCATCTGCGAACGACCGGGTACGATGTTTACTTGCTCTCTTTGCGGACGACTTGTTTGTGAGCGGTGTTACAATCATCGCCATTCGATTTGCATCGAATGTAAATACATGAAAAAACGATCTGATTCTCCCTTAGTTCCGATGGATTAAAATCATTTCAAGGAAATGCTCTGAATATCTTTTAAAACCATCAACTATATATGTTTTGTATCAGTCAAGTGACAACCTTCAGGGATTCAAATCCCGTCCCCTGCTCTAAGATCACTGACCTCTATCCGTCAATGTATAGCATTATATAGTGATTGTATTATTTACGCAACCAAAAAAAAAAGGATGTAATGAAAAATGTATCGAGACAATAATAGAGGCGGTGGCTATGGTGACGCACCCCGAGAAATGCATAAGGTAACATGTGCAGAATGTGGAAAAGAAACAGAAGTTCCCTTTAAACCAGATGGTGCTAGACCAGTTTACTGTCGGGACTGTTATCAGAAACATCGGCCACCACGTAGATATTAAATCTCTCTTTATTTTTTTAGTTTGCATGCTTCAGACCGGAGTTGTTTGAGGAGGTATTAGATACATGGCGACTGATGAATATCGAAAAAAACAGAAACTTCGCAAGAACAAACTACAACGAAAAAACGAGAAAGACTAAAAACAAATCTTTCTTTTTCCTTTTTTCTAAATTTTTTATAGTTCATTGACTGTGTTCGTTCTGTTTTTTCCTTAAAAACATATACTTAGAACCACCAGGATTTTCATAAATACGTTTCAATTACTGATAACTTCCCATACTGGTTTCTTTATAAGGGTAGCTACCATATCAAAATCGGAGATTAAATTTTGAGAAGAACGGAAAATAGATTTCTTGAACAATCCCATAATAAATATCTTCAGATAGCGAGGGATTTTGTTAAAGTTTGCCCAAAATGTGAAAGTAATAAGATTTTTATTAGAAACAGAAAAATACCAAAATATAGATGTCAAGGCTGTGGCAACGAATTTGATAATCCCAAAGCTGAGATAGTTCATAAAACGATTAAACAACATAGAGACTATGGCAGACAATACACTAATCCTGATAAATAAATAATCGTATGTTTGGTTATTTTCTTTTTTTTCTTCTGTATATATGATTTGCAGATAGATTCAATAAACTATTTATGTGGATTTCTTATCTGAGGTCTTGAGAACATGACGATAAAAGCGTCAAAACGTGCACAAGGCGTCGAGTATGCGATTCGAGATGTCCTCATCCCAGCACGACAGCTAGAGAAGAAAGGCATCACAGTTCTAAAGCTGAATATCGGTGATCCGAACGGGTATGATTTTGATACGCCTCAACATATAAAAGATGCATTATACAAAGCAGCGAATGAACAGCATAACGGATACGCACCCTCAGAGGGAATCCCAGAGTTGCGAGGTGCGATCATTGAACGGGAAAAGAGAAGAAATAAGGTTTCCTACGAGCCTGATGATATCTGTGTAACGACCGGTGTTACCGAAGGCCTTCAAATGCTTCTAAATGCATCATTGGACCCAAACGACGAATTATTAATTCCCGGTCCCACATACCCACAGTATAACGTCATTACAAAATTTAGCAATGCAGAACCTATTCCATACCGTTGTATCGAAGAAGAGAATTGGCAACCTGATGTTGACGATATCCGAAAAAAGATCTCAAAACAGACCAAAGGAATTGTACTCATCAACCCCAATAACCCCACAGGTGCATTGTATTCCAAGAAGGTACTACAAGAGATTCTTGCAATCGCAGGTGAACATAAAATCATGGTGATTTCTGACGAGATCTACGATGATTTAACATTTGATGGGAAACAGTATGCGACAGCCTCCCTTACGAACGATGTCCCTGTTATCACATTCAACGGATTTTCAAAAGTATATCTAATGCCGGGGTGGCGTATCGGGTACACCATGTTTAAACATAAAGGGGAACTAGATGAAATCCAGGATGCATTTATGCGGATTGCTCGATCGCGGCTCTGTGCAAACTCGGTATGTCAATACGCATGTATCCAGGCGCTACAAGGACCGCAGGATCATATTAAAAAGCTCAATGATAAGTTGCGGAAACGACGTGATTTCTCCTACAAACGCCTCAACGAAATCGAGGGTATTTCCACCGCGAAACCTGATGGAGCGTTCTATATTTTCCCAAAGATTGAGGCAATGGGAAAAGGACCCTGGAAAAATGATAAAGAATTCGTTCTTGATCTATTACAAGAGGCACACGTGCTGGTAGTGAATGGATCCGGATTCTGTGCAACCTACGGGAAAGAACATTTCCGAGCAGTGATTCTTCCACCCACGGAAACCTTAGAAAAAGCGTTCGACGAAATGGAAGTGTTCATGAAAAAGAGGTTGAAGCAACAATATAGTATTCATTCAAGCACGTAGAATACTTTTTTTTTTCTATCACATCCAAAGATATATTATCGAAATAAAAATCGATGGTCGAAAAGATTAAGAATCAATGATTAAATCGAAGATAAGTCCATTAAATAATAAATGTTATTCGAGGTTTCAAAACAGTTATATGGAGCGTCTTCATTCCGAGTTGCGGGAAGGTATTATAGTGCCACCAAGATCCTTAGTTGAAATATGCTTCCACGGACGAGGCGGACAAGGTGCAGTCACTGCAGCAAATCTTCTTGCTGCGGCAGCTTTACAAGATGGAAATAAAGGAGTACAGGCGTTCCCTTTATTTGGGGCAGAGCGACGTGGCGCACCAGTCAGAGCATTTGCGCGAATATCAGGAGAAGAAATCCACTTAAGAAGCGAAATCTATAACCCTGACATTGTTATTGTTCTTGATGAAAGTATCATGGATATCGTAGATGTGTTGAAAGGTGTGAAAGATGAAGGAAAAATCCTTATCAACACTAGAAAGAAACCAAATGATTTTGAGTTTTCTAAAAAATATCATGTTGCCACCGTAGATGCGACCGGTATCGCACTAAAACATGCTATCCTTGTTGGAGGAATGCCGGTGGTAAACACCCCAATTCTTGGCTCCATTCCGAAGATTCTAGATCGAGTCACGCTTCAGTCAATTCAAAATGTCATCAGAGGTAAATGGATTGGTAAAAAAGATCTAGGCGAGCGTAACGTGAAAGCAACACAGGATGCATTTGATCAAACAGGGGTGAACTTTTGAAGAAATATCCTGTTGAAACAAGCCTATCTTATCCTAAAAAAGGCGCGATGGGAAAAACTGGGAACTGGCGAGTGTTCAAACCTATTTTTGATACGAAAAAATGCGTCAAATGTTTACGGTGTTGGATCTCCTGTCCTGAAGGAAGTATCCGCCGGGAAAAAGACGACTCAGTAAGTATTGATTATGATTTCTGTAAAGGTTGTGGGGTTTGTGCCAATGAATGTAATGTGAAAGCGATCATAATGGAACGTGAGGAGGCAAAGAAGAAATGACGGTCATGATTGATACCGGGAATCGTATCGCAGCAAAGGCAGCAATGATGGCAAAACCAGAGGTCGTTGCAGCTTATCCTATTACACCTCAAACTACCCTTGTCGAAGCAATTGCAGAGTATGTTGCGCGGGGGGAATATAAAGGTGATTATATCTGTGTGGAAAGTGAGCATTCTGCGATGTCTGCATGCATTGGAGCAAGCGCCGCTGGTTCACGGACATTTACCGCAACCTCATCCCATGGACTCCTGTTGATGCATGAGATGTTACATTGGACGGCTCTCGCTCGACTGCCGGTGGTGATGTGTAACATCAACCGAGTTGTAGGACCAGGTTGGAATATCTGGGTAGATGAAAATGATTCTATTTCACAGCGGGATACCGGCTGGATCCAATTTTATTGCAGTAGTAATCAGGAGATTTTTGATACCGTTATACAAGCATTCAAACTCGCAGAGCATGAAAAGGTCGTGTTGCCAGTCATGGTGAACCTTAATGCATTCATTCTATCTCACACATCAATGCCTGTGGAAATCCCTGACCAAAACGTTGTTGACGAGTATCTAGGCAAGTATATCCCAAAATGGAAACTTGATATTGATAATCCAACGACGTTTGGAAACATCATTGGACCTGCACATTACTATAAAGTCCGACGAGCGATGCAAGATGCACAACTCAATGCGAAAAAACTGATCCCGCAGATAGCAAAGCAGTGGATGAAACTCTCCGGGTACTTTCATGGAGATTTACTTGAGTATTACAAATGTGATGGTGCAGAAAATATTCTGTTGTCCATGGGTGCGATTGGTGCGGAAAGTAAGATTGCGATCGATGAGCTGCAAAAAGCAGGACAAAAGATTGGTCTTGCACGCGTTCGGGTGATACGACCGTTTCCCGTTGAAGAGATCATTAAACTAGGTAAACAAGCGGATCTTGTCGTGATTGATCGTAATATTTCTGTTGGTTTAGAAGGTGCTCTTTTCTCCGAAGTCAAAGCAGCATTATACGGAGAATCAGATGCAAAAGCAACTGGCTTTATCGCGGGACTCGGCGGAAAGGATGTGACCTATAAGGACATTGAAACGATGTGCATGAAATCGATGAAGGGAAAAGCAAAAGAACAAGAATGGTACGGGATGGAGGAATAGAGGATGGCGTTGAAAGATTTACCAGTCGATGAATGCCTTCTACAGGGAAATGCTTCTTGTCCGGGCTGTCCAGCAACCATTGGATTACGTTTAGTGTTGAAAGCACTAGGAAAAAAAACTATTCTGGTTATTCCAGCATGTTGTACCGCAGTCATTGAGAGTATGTACCCTTATACCTCCTTTGATGTCCCAGTGATGAATATCGCTTTTGAGGCAGCAGCAGCAGGTGCGTCTGGTGTAGAAGCAGCACTTCGACAACAGGGACGTACAGATATCACGGTTGCCGCGTGGGCTGGTGATGGTGGTACCTATGATATCGGTATTCAAGCACTCTCCGGTGCCTTGGAACGAGGCACCAATTTCATCTATATTTGTTATAATAACCAAATCTATTCAAACACAGGTATTCAACGGAGTGGAGCAACACCATTTGCTGCATGGACTACGACAACAGTTGGTGGGAAAGCCGAGTTTCGAAAAGAGATGGGAGAAATTATCCTTGCACACCACATACCATACGCAGCACAGACTTGCATTAGTTATCCAGAGGATGTTTATAATAAAATAAAAAAAGCGATGAGTATAAAGGGCCCAAAATACATTGAAATTCTCGCACCATGCCCACCTGGCTGGCGGTTTAGCATGGATAAAACCTTGGAAATGGGACGTATAGCAGTCGATACTGGTGCGTGGTCATTATGGGAATGCGAAAATGATGTGATGACATTCAATGGGAAAAGTAAGATTCTTTTAGAAAAAAAGGTTGAACGTAAACCTATTGAAGAATGGATAAAATATCAAGGTCGGTTCAGTCATTTGTTTAAACCAGAGCGAGATGAAAAAAGGTTAAAAGCAATGCAAGAGCACGTCGACCATCTTTGGGATCGTTATCGAAAGTGTTATACAAAAATATAAAAAAAATCATTTATATGAGATTATCCTTCTTTTAAAACCCGTGCTCCTTGTTCATCAACTGTACAACAAAAAACCGTTCCAAATTCCGAGAGAGTCTTACAAAGCATGGGGGTATTACCTATTGCAAAAACCGAGTTACCCAACATACACATACTTGCTTTTCCATACTGATGTGTAGCCTTAATTGCTTGAAGCACCGTTACATCTGCAAGACCTATCTTTTGCGTAAACTCCCATGCAAGAGAAAAAAGATGTTCAACAGAGGGTTTCTCTAACAATTTTTTTGTGCAATACTGCCCATATGATGCAATCTCACGAAGCCGTGCAGCATCGGATAAAATCTCCTTTGTCTTAATCTCTTTTCCGATAACACATAACACCATGTCGAATTTCCCAGGGATATGCTCCTGCATCCCCCATGGCGGTAGTCCTGCTTTTCGTCGAATCTCAATACCACCAAAATTACTAGCAATCACATCACCAAGACCAGTTCGTAATTGAACTTCAGCGTAATGAGCAGCTTTTACTGCATTTTCTCTTGGAAGTTTGAGAAGATCTGCGAGAGCAAGCGTTGAACTGAGTGCACCTCCTGCACTCATTCCAAAGCCCTGACTTATCGGTAGATCTAACATGGTATCGATGGTAATCTTGAGTGGTGTTTCTCCTATGAGATATTTTAAAGCTAATTTTGTAACAGGCGCATCGGATGGGAATCTGTTAATATTGACAGCAAGTGTCTGATATAACGCTGGTTTTATTGTCACTTGACTGAGTGCACCTAGCGAGATGTTAATACCAGCGCCACGTGATCCAGTACGATCTATATCCTGATCAGAGTATACCGGTTCAAAAAACGCAGAAATGTGTCCTGGAGCAAAAGCTATTCCTTTCATGACCTCTCGCAGGTGATTATTTTATCATATCAAGGATAAACGAAGCAAGCTCTTCTTTTTTTCCCTTTTTCCAGGAGCTTTTTCCGTTTTTTGTAAGTATAAAAATCTCATTATCCTTAACGCCGAATCCAGCAATTGTATTTCCCACAGCGCCGTCGAGATGATGCTTCTCTACTAACTGTTGCGTCTGTCTCTTTACGTTTATTTTTTTTTCTTCTGTTTTATAAGCAATAATTTTTGTACGCGGCGATTGTAATCGCAGTGCCTTAAGTATGGTTGGTGCCTGAACACAGATAATAGAAAGATTTTCTTTTCCGGAGGGAATCTTTCCTTTCTGTTTCTTTGGAGTATAATTTGCTATCGCTGCACACACAATGATGCTATTGAAAGGTTTTACACTATTGTTTTTGATCATTTTTAGAAGATCATTTACTGTTTTAAAACGTTTGTAGGGGATATAAGATGGAATAGGCTCCGTTGCGCACCCGTACCAGAGTTCAACATCTGCTCCTCGCTCAAATGCATTAACACATAAGGAGATTGCGGTTTTCCCAGAGCTCCGGTTTGTTAGTAATCTGATGTCATCAATTGGCTCTGCAGTAGCGCCACCGATGATCAGTATTTTTTTATTAAGTAAATCTTGCTTTCCAACCGCTCGAATCACTATTTCTACGATCTCGTCAATCTCTGCTAGTTTTGCTTTGTTTCCTGAGATAAAAGGATCAATAAACAGAACGTCATCGGCTTTGAGAATATCAATATTTTTTTGTACGATTGAATGGTCGTACATCGACAAATGCATGGCAGGAACAAGAAGGATAGGCACTCTTGACCCTATCGCTGTGGTTGCACACGTAGTCACCGGTGTATCATCAATTCCTCGTGCTATTTTTGAAATCGTGTTTGCGGTACACGGTGAGATGAGCAGGAGATCAACTGGGTCTTGTACCAGGCCACACCAGGAGACGTGTTCGGTTTGACCTGTGAGTTGTATCACGGGTTTATGGGAGGTTGCAAATTCTAATGCATCTGGGTGAATGATGCGTGTTGCAGCAGGGGTCATGACTGGGTATACTGTAGCTCCATGGCGGATCAGTTCCCGTGCTAGTTTAATACTTTCAACGGCAGCAATACTCCCTGTAACCCCAAGAACTATTCGTTTGTGTAAGAGTTTGTTGGTTTTTTTCCCGCGTAATTCGTTTGCAGGATGCATTTCATCACAATTTTTTATCGTACGACCATTACAGTGCGACTCGCGTGTCGCACCACTTTATCAGTTACGCTACCAAGTAAAAATCTTCCTTCTTTTCCATATCCTTTATAGCCGATGAAAATAATATCACTGTCATGTTTTTTTGCGATGAGGAGGATTTCATCAGCAGGATCACCTGTTTCAACCGCTATTTCGACTTTACTTAATTTTCCTTCGAGTCCTTTTGTGATCTTCGTAAGGTTTTCAATGGCTTTTTCTTTAAAGGTTCCAGGTGTGACGACTGTAGTTAAATCAATAGTGGGAAGTAACATATTGGTAAATGTTGATTCCACTAATGCAGCAGGGATTACTGTTAGGAGTACTAGTTCATCATCATGTGTTGAACATTGGACTGCTAAATCAATAGCTTTTATTGATGCTTCTGAGCCGTCATAGGCTACAAGTAATCGTTTCATTTCTTACCACGGTGTTGGAAGTAATATAGAACTGACTAAAAAAGATTTTGTATTTCTCTTTTTTTCTTTTTATCTGTAATTTATTTGAACAAAAAAACATGAGTCTTAAAACCGCGTCAATGATTGACCGATAATTTTTTCAGGATATTTTTGTAAGTGCAGAGAAAATTTTTTAACAATTTCATGATTTTTCAGGAAGTGCAATTAGATAACCACCAAATCCAATTATCCAAATGAAAATAGGATAAATCATCATGCGTTCCATTCAACCTGATCCTAGCCCCAAATACTGGTTAACGAGGTAGAGAACCGATGCTGATAGGCTCATTAATCCTAGTAATACGTTTATAAGTGAGAATGGTAGTTTCATCAATTTATAGGAATAGGTAGCTGATAGTCCGCTGAACAGGAAGGCAAATACTGCAGCGATAAAATGAATCGAATAGCTGTTGTGTGTAAAGATGCTCACTCCAATAAATCCCAGAACCGTTAAGGTTAGTAAAACAGTTAATATCTTGACGTTGAAAGCACGCTGCAGAAAATACGTTCCAACGATCATGAGTAAGCCTAGAAGAAAAATTGACCCATTAAAAACGATTGCATATGGCCCGATTCCTAAATAGCTTATTTCACTCTTTGATAAGCTATATCCGGGATACAGTGCTTCTGCAACGATTATTCCCTGAACAAACTTAGTTGCTGCTATGAAAAAGAGGACGCCTGCTACCTTACCATTTGAGTATTCCATGATGCATGTTTTTATTAATTGCGACTGGGAATACTGCGGGGTCTGAAACGAAGTGAAAGACCCGCAGATGAAAAGTCGCATCTCTTTTTTCTCTAGATAAATAATATCTTTTTTGTCGCATGCGGCAGGCATTTC
>Ga0315277_10004712_pt1 | contig 18092 bp, 15 predicted proteins | sample YL17G05_15_MG_FD_203695 | JGI IMG/M metagenome (GOLD analysis project Ga0315277, IMG submission 203695) | Sediment microbial communities from Yellowstone Lake, YNP, Wyoming, USA - YL17G05_15 | ecosystem: Environmental > Aquatic > Freshwater > Lake > Sediment | place: USA: Wyoming | collected...
TACGTGGGCAGCTTGATCGGGTGGTGTTCCCAGGTGGAGGATATTACGCAGGAAGCCTACCTGCGTCTGCTCACATCCGCGCCGGATCGGCTGTCGGACAGGCAGTTGAAATCCTATCTGTTTACCACGGCTACGAACATTGTCCGGGACCTGTGGCGTCACGGCGCGGTGACGGGTGATTGGATGCCTCTCGACCGGGAGAGCCCTATCCACACGGTATCGATGGAGACAGCCGCCGAGAAAATCGACGTCTCCAAAGCCTTGGAGAGTCTGAGCATCATGCAGCGATCGCTGGTCTGGCTCGCGTATGCCGAGGGATATTCCCATCGGGAGATCGCCGAAATAACCGGCATCAGAGAAAAAAGTGCAAAGGTGCTGCTCTTCCGGGCGCGACAGAAATTCATCAGCAGAATCCGGGGGAACGGTGCCTTGACCAAGAGGAATTCATGAAGACGATGCCTTGCTGCCGGGAAGAGGAAGTGGTTGCCGCAGTCATCAGGGGAAATCTCGACGGGATCTTGTCGGAGCACGTGGCGTTCTGCGTAAGTTGCCGCACCGCCGCTGACGTGACGTCTCTGCTTCAGCGTGACCAGGTGGGCAAAGAGATCGACGTTCGTTCAAGCTATATGATCTGGGCAAGGGCAACTCTACTGGTACGCGCGAGACGAAGGCGCGCTCAGAGACTTGGTTTGATCCTCGGCATTGTGTCTGGCGCACTCGCCGGCTATCTGACAAGTCTCCTCGTTTTGCCCTCCGGAACGAAGGTCTCGCTCGATCGAATGGCGGTTTTGCTGTCCCACTCTCTGGTGCTTCTATTGCCGGCCGTAGTAATCCTGGCCGCCGTGGCGCTGATTGTTTATTCGGATTCTCGCACTCCGGCAATCCGAAAATACTGAATATCGCTCGTGCCCCCGCTTTTCCGATTCCCGGCGGACGTGGATTTTTAAACAGCTTGAAATCCCAAACCAAATCAAGCCGACTCCACTCGGCCAGGGCAATCCGATAAGTGTGGCGACCGGATCCTGATCCTCGTCCGGCTTGGATGTCTTCGGGACGTTCAGGGCTTTGAATTGTTCAATCTTTTTGCCTCCGAATAGGCAGCTTGATTCGTCTATCCATTGAGTCACGAAGAGAATACTGAACAGCCCTCGCCTTCAAGGCGAGGGGTTTCAACCATCCTCCATGGGGACACTAAAAAAAGCAGCAACCCGACTCCGGGATTCGGTGTTGATGACAATGGACGAACATTAAACCGTGGACAGCGAAGCCGTTCTTCTCCGGAAAATGGACGAACATCAAACCGTGGACGGCGAGGCCGTTCTCCTCCGGGCCAGGCTGGGCGATGAAGCCGCGCTCAAGGTCATCTACGACTGCCATGTCTCGGCGGTGTTCAGGACCGCCCTCCGCTATACCGGCTCCGTTGAAGACGCCAAAGAAATCACCCAGGATACGTTCGTAAAAGCTTTCCGTAATTGCCGTCCACCTTTGCGGATCTCCCTGTGCATCGGGACGGACGCGGGTCGATTTGCCCTTCCTGGATCAGGAGTTGAACAGCTTTCTGCAAGCCAAGGATTACATTTTCGGACGGTCGTGGGCCCGGGCGGTCAACGCCTTCCGGGATTTTTTAAAAACGTACCCCGCGGGCCGTTACGGCGACGAAGCCTGCTTCTGGCTGGCCAAAGCCCTGGACGGCCTGGCCGGCGAGGAGCGGATGATCGAGCGCGTCCTGGACCGCAAATCCGAAGCCGTCGAGGTCCTGAGCCGACTGGCTAAAGAGTATCCGAAAAGTCCCTGGCTGGAAGAAGCCCAGCCTTTCCGAAAGAAACTGTTAAGCGAAATCGCCTTGATCGGAGGCAGCAGCAGACGATCTTTTCTGGCCGGATTTCTGAAGGAGGAAAACAAGACCCTGGATCAGGTGCGGCTGGATGGCATCAGCACGCTGCTGACCTGGGACCGGGGTTGGGCGGCGCCCGTAATCGAGGATTTACTCAAGGGTGTGGCGGATCCTGAAGGGAGAAAGACTGCCGTCCGGTTCGCCGCGCGGTACTTCCCCGACGAGACTGAATCCTTCCTCCGCGAGGCGGCCGCCCGGGACGCCGATGCGGGGGTCCGGGCCGAGGCCGCTGCCGTGCTCGAGAGACTGGAGATGGCGCGCATCCCCGTCGACGCCCTGTTTTTTGTCTTCTCGGCCCGGCTTACCGACCCGGCCGCCCTGGCCATGTTGCCCGAGAACACGGCTAAGCTTTTCGACCTGGCCCCGGCCTCCGCCCGGAACAACCAGGACGCCGAGAGGAAGTGTGATCTGTCGTTTAACGGAAAGCTCCGCCAGCTGAAGATGAAAGGCGGCGGGGCGCTCGATCTCGACATGAATTGGCGAAGGGATTTGCTTCGGGATATCCTGGACGGTCCCCGTGGAATTCGTCCGCGGGAAGGAAAACGGGTTGTCGTCGGAGCTCTGCCGGCCGAGTCCCTGAGGCCCTGGATCGATCTGCGCCAACGGTTGTCACGTCCGGGCGACGGGGGCACGGTGAAAATCCCCGTTTCACGAATTCACATACATATGGCATGGATATCGGGAAAAGCCGCCTTGAACACCTGATTTCCACCCCAATGGTCCCAGTGCCAGTGCGAATTAATGAGGTACCGAACCGGGTTCCGGGTGAGCCGGCGAATCTCCTTCAAGATGATGGAAGCCGTTTCAGGGAGGGCTGCCGAGTCAAATACCAGCACCCCTTCTTCCGTCAGGATCGCGATGGAATTCCCGCACATGCCGACATCGCCATAGGAAGTGGCGGTGAACAGATACACACCCTCTGAAACCTTGTGGCAGGTCACTTTGCCGTATTCGGCGGCGGGCTGCGCCCGTGTGCCAGACAGCGACAGGATCCCCAAAGGAACAATGACGCCGCTGATTGCGTGTCCATTCACGTCCGACCTCCATCCTATCGGGGACGCACCGAGGCAAAGTCAATTACCAGAAGGAGATAATCGGATTTTGCCCCTCCTATTAGGGCTCCACAGGGACCTTGTGCCCCGTTTTCTGAGTTCAAGGATAGAGTACGCATCCGATCCAATACTTGCTAGCATGGATTTTGGATCAAGATGTTGTCCTTATACAAATCCAAAACATTCACTCAGCCTCTAAAATGATTGTAGCACGGACAAATACACTCGGCCGGTACATGGCTTGCATCAAAAAGGCGCGTCCCAGTTCTCGATTGGCTTAAAGGGCAAAATCAGCCCTGTAAATCGAGTTTAATCCTCTTTTTTAACCCTATTTCACCGGTTACCGACTGCATGGGTTCAGTTTGCGTTGGTGCGTCCCCGAATTTTGAATTTTCCCTCAGGATTTTTTGGAGTCGAGATCGTCCCAGAGGGCGTAGGCCTGCAGGAGTTCGTCTTGCAGGTCTTCAACACGAGCCAAAGCCTGCCGGATGGCTTCGGGAGTCTCACGATAGAAGTCAGGTGCGGCGATCGTCGCGCTCAACCGCTGCAGTTCGGCCTCGAGCGCTTCAATATGCCCGGGCAGGCGGTCGAATTCGCGCTGCTCGATATAGGACAATTTCTTTCTTGCCGCCTGCCGCTCCGTTACCGGCAGGTCCTCAAGAGGCTCAGCAGCGCCGCGCCGAGGTTGTTCGACCGCTTCGGAGTCAGCCAGGGCGCGCTGCCGCAGCCAGTCGTCATACCCGCCCACGTATTCCCGAATCCGCCCTTCACCTTCGAACACAAGCGTGCTGGTCACGGCGTTGTCCAAAAAGACCCGGTCGTGGCTGACAAGCAGCAGAGTGCCCGGGAAATCGACGAGCTGCGCTTCGAGCAGTTCAAGGGTTTCGAGGTCGAGGTCATTCGTGGGTTCGTCGAGCACGAGCACGTTCGCCGGCTGGATCAGGAGCCGGGCCAACATCAGACGATTGCGTTCGCCTCCTGAAAGCGCCTTCACCGGAGAGCGCGTCTGCTCGGGCTGAAAAAGGAAATCGCGCAGATACCCGTTCACGTGGCGCGGCCGGCCGTTGACCATGACGGTTTCGCTGCCGTGGCCGATCGTTTCCAACACGGTCTTTTCCGGATCCAACTGAGCACGCTGCTGGTCGTAATAGGCGATCCGGACATTGGTGCCGCGCCGCACTTCGCCGGCGTCCGGGGCCAGTTCCTGCAGCAACAGGCGGAGCAAAGTCGTCTTGCCGGCGCCATTCGGCCCGATCAAGCCAATCCGGTCGCCGCGCAGGATGCGCACCGAGAAATCCCGCACGACCGGTGTGCCATCGAACGACTTGCTGATTTCTCTGGCCTCGAACACGACCTTCCCGGATGGATCCGCTGCATCCAGCTCGATGCGCGCAGTCCCGATCTGAGCGCGCCGGGCCGCCCGCGCTGCGCGCATGGCCATCAACGCGCGCACGCGTCCTTCATTGCGCGTGCGCCGCGCCTTGACCCCTTGCCGCAGCCAGACTTCCTCCTCCGCGAGCCGGGTGTCGAACTTTGCCTGGTTCACGGCCTCGTTCGCCAGCGACTCCTCTTTCCGGCGCAGAAACGTGGCATAGTCCCCGGGCCAGGAGGTGAGTCTGCCGCGATCGATCTCGAGGATCCTGGTCGCGAGGCGTTGCAGGAATGCGCGATCGTGGGTGATAAAGATGACGGCGCCCGGATATTCGGTCAGAAAGCCCTCGAGCCAGGTGATCGCTTCGATGTCCAGGTGGTTGGTCGGCTCATCGAGCAGCAGGACGTCGGGCTGCGCTACCAGTGCGCGGGCAAGCAGGACGCGCCGGCGCCAGCCGCCGGAAAGGGTGTCCACGATGGTATCGGCGGGGAGCCCCAGCCGTGCGAGCACGAGTTCGACGCGCTGCTCCACCCGCCAGCCGTCCTGCTCCTCGAGTTCGTGCTGCAACCGGCCCAGCCGGTGGAGCGACGCCTCCGTGCCTTGGACGGCGACCTCCACGGCAGCACGGTGGTAGGCAGTTACCAGGTCGGCCAGGTCGCTCAGCCCTTCGGCGACGACATCAAAGACCGGCCGGTTCGCCGACAAAGCTGCGTCCTGCTCCAGGCGCGCAGTCCGGATTCCAGGCTGCCTCACGACCGATCCGCTGTCCGGCTCCTGTTCACCGTTGATGATGCGGAGCAGCGTGGATTTTCCTTTCCCGTTTCTGCCGATGACCGACAAACGCTCCCCCGCTTCCACCTGCATGAAGATGCTGTCGAGCAGCGGCAGATGGCCATAGGCAATCGAGACACGGTCAAGCGTGATCAGCGGCATATTCCAAACGTATCACGAAAGAACAAAAAGGACGCCGACAAAGGCGGATTCCCTGCACCTGTGAAAAGCAGAGACGTCCCGGTATGCCATCCTCGTATTTCCGATGGACTCGATCAGCGGATCCAGCCCTGGCCGGTGCCGATCATTACATCCGTTTCAGCCGTCTGCTTCAGGACGATGTTTTTCCCCAGAACATCCCCCTCGAAACGATTCCCCTCGATGCGGACGCTGCGGCAGGCCTCCAGGGTAACGGTCGCCTTGCGGGCATGGAAGGGTGCAAAAAGCAGGCTCCGGATCAGCCGGTTGCTCGAGAATGCCAACCCGTCCACTGATTTGGCGAAGAGAACCGGATAATCAAAAGGGTGAAACTCGTTGTCTTCGATCCGGATGTTGCGGTGAAAGGGATACGCGGGATCGGGTTTGGGAATCTCCGGATAGATGCTGATGATTCCCTCGCAAAACTGATACATCGAAGTCAAGCAAGGATCTTCAAAAACATTTCGACGTATAGTCACGTCGGTCACCGCACCCGACTCGTACCAGTAGTTGGCATCGCCGGCGATGAGGATGGCCAAGCCGCTCGACTCGAAGCGGTTATCTTCAATCAGGACGCGGCCCGGCGTTGAAATGAGAACACCGCGGGCCCGGTTGGAGGCAAAATGGCAACCACGGATCGTCAGCTCGGGCGCCCATGTCAGGTTCTCCAGGGCGTCGCCGGCTTCGATATCGGCGGGCACGGGCTTCTCGAAGGTGACTTCGAATGTGTCCCGGTCTTTGGCCTCATACCCGGAGCAAACGCTCTGTCCCATGGTCCGCATCGTGCTGTTTTCGATGAATCCGATCCGGTCGCCGGGCATTCCCCAGGTCATCCCAGTAGACTGCTCGTGCATGAATTTGCACAGCAGGCGGCCAGGCGCGGGCCGGCCGATGATGCGCACGCTCGTTCCATGCACGTTGATCGGATCATCCATCAGGCCGTGGAAACGGCTGGCTTCGATCCTGATCAGCCCGCGGCAGTTGGAGAAGTGGGCGCCGTCGTCATGCCCCGAGAGGACCTTGCGGCGCGGTGACGGGACGACGTTGTAATCCCGCAGCGTAATGTTCTCGGAATACTGGGCCAGTAATCCCAGGCCGGCGCAGTGAAACAGATCGACGTTTTCGATCGTGACGTCCTTGCTGTCGACAATGAAGAGTCCGGCGTGGTCGCGCGCGCTGTGACGGAGGACGAGGACGCTCCCCGGCGCGGGCCGGCGGGTGAAGCGGCGCTGCAGCCGGACTCTCCCCTTTTCGAGTTCTTGGGCCCGGTAATCCCTCTACCCCCGGCCCAGGCAGCCCGCATCTCCCGTTTGAGGGACGACCCGGAGAGTCTTCCCGTCGAATTCCATCGTATCCCGCCAGGCGCTTTTCCAGCCTTCGCCGACGAAAACGAGTTTGCCGCCCTCGATGACATAGGGGAACTGCCGGTCGTCGATCCGCAGGTCGAGGTATTCCTCGGTCGCCGCATCGACCACGGCTTCGGCGGTCAACGGGATATCCCAGTCGATGGAGCAATTGCGGATCACCACGCCGGTGGAGCGATCCACGGTGAACGGCTGCATCCGGTCGTGAAAGATAAAAGTCGATTCGCCGCCATCAATGGTCAACCCGGCGAATTTCTCGATGAAGATGGCCAGGCGCTTGGGATTGTTGTCGGTCGTGTTGGACTCGAAGTAGGTTTTCTCGACGGCGCCCTGGGGCCAGAAATCGTATCGTCCCCGGGGGAAAACCAGGACCGGATGGTCGAGTTTGCGGCAGGCCCCCAGCGCGCGCTGAACCGCCGGGACGGCGTTTTCCCGGCTGTCCGGTTTGGCTCCGAAATCCGTCACCCGAACCTCGGCTGCGGCACGGCCCGGAAGCAGGTCGAATGAAAGGGCGTTCGCCATCAGACAAGCCAGGATCGGGATCAAACAGCGGAGAAAATGACTCCTGAACATTTCCACCTCCCTGAAATCGCGACTACTCCGCGATCATACGACGGATTGCTGATATGAGGCGTGCGAAACCCGTAGTTTAAGTCGAAATCCCGGTTCTGTGGCTTGGACTTCGACCTGGCCTCGACCCGGATGCGGAAGTGGTTCTGGACAATCCGGAGAATTCGGGGGACAGGAAGCTATGAAAAAATCGAACAGGGAGCGCAGGCCCGTGGGCAAGTAGGTCCCTTCCGGCGGCCGGGATCTACTGGCGGGCTGGAGTAATTGATTTTTTGCGATCATTTCACAGCTTCCAGGCACCGATTCTCCCGGGACAAACGACGGAACGCTGCCTGGGCTGCAAACAGAAACTCCGTCACGCTGTGAACGACCAGCCTGGGTTGAAAGGCGTATGAGCTGTCGTCGACCCGAACGGGACTTCGGGGGAGTTGGATGTCATTGTCCGATAAATCCGTATTACGTCCAGAACTCCATTTTTCCTGTCAGAAAATGCGCTTTCGCAGCTTTGCTTTTTGTTGCGAAGCTCTCGCATTAGCTCTATGCTCTACCCACTCAGAGGAGCATTTTTTGGCAAAACTCGCCGTCAAAAGGTTACTACGGTTTAGAGGCTATATTTTTGCCGCATTGATTTTCGGAGTTGCGCTTTGTTCTTTTACTTATGAATTAAACCAAAAAGAAGAGGCTGAAGTCTACGCCGCCTATATCAACGCACATCTCCTTAGAAATCCGCTGACAAATGTCCCGTTCAGCCGCTTGGTTATTGACGATCTTACATCTGGACTCCCATTTCGAGATTCATTGAAAGAGGAAATTGCCAAGCTCGGACAAAAAATGGACGCCCAAACTGGCAGGGATTTTCTAGCCCGCAACGCCCGATATTTCGGTGGCTTTTCTCTAAGGTTGTTCAGAAATGGAATTATGGGCCGTCGAATCTTAAACACGAGAATCAAATTTCAAATCGCACACACTTTAATTTCTGAAGCTACCATGGAACAGATCTTTAGCAATGGCGGCTGGGATGAATTCAATAAACGATACCCAAACTGTCGTGGATCCATTGATCTATCAAATGTCGGATTTAACCGAAATAGGACCCAAGCTTTATTTTACATCGGCAGTCAGTGGGATTGGCTGGCGGGGGAAGGGCGCTTGATTCTACTCGAAAAAAAGAATGGCCGATGGACTGAGGTGGACAATATCGTCATTTGGGTGTCCTGAGGATGTGAATCAGATGATGGGCTTTGGCATCTGTCCGAGATATCCGTTATACGTTCCCATGGTCCAAATTGCGGTATCATCTTGTGCAAGACAATTCCCGCCCCCCAATCTACTCGATGCGCAGGGCAGTCATCGGATCCACTCGGGCCGCCCGCCGACATGGCAACAAGCAGGCTGCCAGAGAGACGAGCAATAAAAAGGCGATGACCGAAATGATCGTAATCGGATCATAGGGCGAGATTTCATAGAGAACGGCGCGCAGCAATCGTGTCAGCCAAAGTGATGTGATGATGCCCAACAAGATCCCCGTACCGACCGGAGCCATAACCGCACGGATCAGGAGCATTCGAATATCGCGTGCAGTAGCGCCGAGCGCCATCCGGACGCCGATTTCCGATATTCGCTGGGCCACTGAATAAGAAAGCATGCCGTATATGCCGACCGCCGCAGTTGCCAGGGCCACCCCGGCAAAGATCAGCATCAGGATGAGGTAAAATCGCGGGGTGTTGGCGACACTTCTATCCCATATCGCATACAGTTCATCGAAACTGGCAGTGTCGGTGATCTTGGCCTTCGGATTGAGAGCGGCAACGGTTGCGCGCACCTGAGCCAGAACCGGTCCCGGATTATCTGCCGTGCGGATGACCAGACTCGCGTAAAACGGAGATCGCGAGAACGGCTTGTACAATTGGCAGTTGTTCGGTTCCGCAAAAGCCCCGGTCTTCACAGGTGTCGCAACACCAACTACAGTCAACAACGGCGAGCCGGAATCGGAACGGAGCCGCCGGCCAATTGCGCTCTGCCCGGGCCACAAGGTCGCGGCGCAACGGGAATCGATGATCACTACCTGCCGCGAGGGGCCCTCCTCGGGATCAAAGTTGCGTCCCGCGATAATTGGAATGCCGAGGGTGGCAAAATAATCCTGGGCGACGAAGAACTCCAGTCCCAACACAGCTTCGGCATTGGGCACGCCCTCAGGGAAAAACCGATCACCGGCATATCCGCGCGCAGCCGGCGTCCCTATCGACATCGTCGCAGACTGTACCCCAGGGATGGTTTTGACAAGCGACTTCAGCTGGTTGTAAAAAGAGAACGCCTGAGGCCCCTTGTAGCCCGGTGGCACGGAAACGTCGACCATCCATAGGTTCCTGCTGTCAAAGCCGCTTTTCTTCAGGATCAGACGAGTGAAACTGCCGGCCATGAGCCCGGCGCCAATAAGCAGAACGAGGGCCAGGCCTACCTGAAGGCTCTGAAAAACAAAATGAAATCGCCGTATTCCACGAGTGGTGCCGGCAAGACGACTGGTTTCCGTCAATCCCGGAATTCTATTGCCGCCGACAGCCCTGAATGCAGGAGTCAAGCCGCTCAGGAAGCAGGCCAAGATAGTAATCATGCACACGAAAGCAAATAATCGAGCGTCCAGTGCAGAATCGTAACCCATGAAGAGCCGCTGCAGTCCCATGGGCAGAATCGCAAAAATCAGACGTGTCATGAATGAGGCCAGAAGGAGGGCTGCCATTCCCCCGGCAACCGAAAGAACCAGGCTCTCTGTCAGGAAGTGGCGCAGCAGACGCCCCTGGCTCGCCCCGATCGCCGCCCGAATGGCAATCTCGCGCTGACGCGTGGCGCCGCGGGAGAGCATCAGATTGGCGACATTTGCGCAAGCAATCAGGAATACAAAGCCGACTGCGTCGAGCAGGACAAGCAATGCAGTCCTGGCCTTGGGATCCAGGCGACGGCTGATGCGCCACAAAGCAGGAATCCTCTTTCCTCTCAGTTCCTGGTTGAGGTGGATCCGGTCGGATACCTGCACCGCCTCGTGCCGTGCCTGATCGAAGCCAAGGCCGGGGCGGAGACGCGCGAGAATGGAGAACATCGAGCCGTTGGACTCCTTGGTCCAGGGCACCCAGGCATCGGGCCTCGAGCCGGGAGGAAACTCGAAATTTCGAGGCATGACGCCGACAACGGTATACACACGATTGTCGAGCGTGACCGTCTTGCCAAGGACCGCAGGGTCGGACCCGAACTCGCGTGCCCAGTATCCGTCGCTGATCAGCGCAACTTGATCCCTGCCCGGTTGTCCATCTTCGGGCAGGAAACTGCGTCCCAGCCTTGGCTGCACGCCAAGCATCCCCGGAATGGCAGTTGAGATCGATACGGTCGGAGACAAGCCCACTTTGCCGTTCGGGGAATTCGAATTGTGCCAGGCCGAATAAGGTTCGACGCCGGCAAAAATCTGCTTCTGCGCGCGCCAGTCTTCGATTTCCTCAGCGAGGTAATGCGGCATAGGAAAAACCCGGTCAGGCGAACTGCGGCTCGCCCATTCAACGGTCACCAATCCGCCCGGATCCCGGTAGGGTAAGGGGCGAAAAATGAGCGCGTCGGCGACGCTGAAAACGGCTGTATTGGCCCCGATTCCGACAGCCAGGGTAACGATCGCTGTCACGGCAAAACCGGGGTTGCGGCGCAGAGAGCGAAAAGTATAGCGCAGGTCCTGCCACAGCGATTCCACGATGCGGATGGTGTTCATGCGGTAGATCCCCTCACGAACATAGGTGCCATTGCCGAATTTCTTGTGCGCGGCACATCTGGCTTCTTCGGGAGACATCCCACGCGCGATGTTCTCGTCGGTCTCAATGTCGATGTATGACTGGATTTCGCGCGCCCGTTCGTCATCCCAATAACGACGCCGGAAAAATCGGCTCCATCCCATAGGATTACTCCGTGGCGGGCCGGAGGATTCGATTAATCGCCCGGACCAGCAGATCCCAACGACTGATGTGCTCCGCCAGTTGCTTTCGTCCCGCAGGTGTCATCCGGTAATACCTTGCCCTGCGGTTGTTCTCAGAAGTACCCCAGAACGAGGAGATCCATCCCCGATCCTCGATCCGGTGAAGCGCCGGATAAAGCGAACCGTGCTCGACTTGTAGCACGTTTTCCGACTGGCGTTCGATCGCATGCGCGATGGTGTGGCCATGAGCCGGCCCCAGAACCAGCGTCTGGAGCACGAGCAGGTCAAGGGTGCCCTGCAGCATCTCTCCCTGAATGGGTGGTGTTCCTTTTTTGGGCATGCGTCGAGCATACTCCAAAAGATAATCTACTGAAATAAAAAAGGCACATTATGGGATATTGGCGGCATTAATTCCGTTCAGAGGATTTCTTCAGAAGCACATCTACTCAGGTGCTAATTGCATTTCGTGCGGTTTCGGGCCAAGTTGCGGACGTATAGTGGGCTTATCGTACATAACCCGTTGGCGACTAAATGCAAAGGCTTGGGACATTGCCCGAAACGATGCAAAGTGGAACCAATTTGGAACCAAAATCAAGATCTTTAGATTTTAGGGAATTTTTTATGGCTGTAAATTATTGATTTTATTGGTGGAGCTGGCGAGGATCGAACTCGCGACCTCCTGACTGCCAGTGAGGAGGTAACGAACAATTCGGAACAAAATCAAACTTCCTAATTAATTCAAGAAATTCATTTTACCCTTTATTTATGCCTGTCCCCGTGTTTTAATCGGTTTTGTGATATTTAAGCTCTTTCACCAGGATTATGCTACCCCGGTGCTACCCCAAAAGCGGCACTGTGACCGCCTGATGATCGGACAGGCGGTCACGGCCTGAACAAAAACGAAGCTCCCCATGCCGAATAAAGACCTGACCGCCGCCTTCGTTGAGAAGGTCAAAGCGAACGGAAAGCGCACGGATTATTTTGACACCTCCCTTGCCGGTTTTTCGCTGCGGGTGTCCGAGAATGGGGTCAAGAGCTGGTGCGTCTCCTACCGCTTCGCCGGCAAGTGGACTCGACATACTTTCGGGACTTTTCCCGTTATCAAGCTGGCCGAGGCCCGGGAAACGGCCAGGGATGCCCTGCATGATGTCGCGCACGGCATTAATCCGGCAACGAAGAAGAAGGCGGAGCGATGCGCGGAAACCTTCGATTATCTTGCGCGCGAGTACCTGGACCGGCACGCAAAAATGAAAAAGCGAAGCTGGCGGGAGGATGCGCGCATCCTTACGGCCGATCTGTTGCCGGCCTTCGGCGGAATGCGCGCAAAAGACATCAGCCGGCGGGATGTTCGGGCTTTTCTCGATCGCAAGGCGGCGCCGGCGCCGATCATGGCCAATCGGATCCGTGCGACGTTATGCAAGATCTTCAACTGGGGTATCGCCGCTGAAATCATCGATGCGAATCCTGTTTTTCTCGTGCCTGCGCCGGGCAAGGAACGGCAGCGTGATCGTGTGCTCACCGAAGAGGAAATCAAAAAAATCTGGAAGGCTCTTGAGCAGGACCGGGCCGATGGCGATGCCATGCATAGGCGAGAGAAATTTCTCTCTGCTGTCATTTCAAAACTGAGGTTGCTGACGGCTCAACGCGGCGCCGAAGTCATGGGCATGGAATGGAGCGAGATTGACGGCGACTGGTGGACCATCCCGGGTGAAAAGACCAAAAATGGCCTGGCCCATCGTGTTCCGTTGACGGCGCCGGCGCTGAGAATCCTCTCGGAAATCAGATCAATCTGTGGCGGATCTCGGTATGTCTTTCAAAGCCCGAAAAGGGAAGACAAGCCGATCCGGAATCCGCAAAAAGCGCTGGAGCGAATCCAGAAAGCCACCGGTATAGATTTTGTCGGGCATGATTTCCGGAGAACCGTGGCGAGTCATATGACTGGCATGGGAATTCCTCGGCTGACCGTAAAAAAGATACTGAATCACGTGGAGCGAGAGGTGACCGCCGTGTACGACCGCCATTCCTACGATGTTGAGAAGAGGGCGGCTCTGGAGGAGTGGAGCAAGCGATTGATGCTCATGGTTTCCGATCTGAAGGAAGTGCAATCAGAGGCGTAGAAAATTGACGGATCGTGTCACTAGCCGACCGTGGGGAGGCCGTCGATTTCTCCGAAGTGCTTGTCGCGGGTGACGAGGGTGAGAGTGTGCTGGCGGGCGATGGCAGCGATCCAGAGATCGTTTTCCGGTATCGGGCGGCCCTTCGCGCGCAGCATATTTTTGATCTGACCGTAATGACGGGCGGTCTGGGTATCGCAACCGAGCACCGTGGTGATGGATGCAAACTGCTCAATTCGGCTCACATTTTCCTCAGGGTGCGTCGACTTTTCTGCGCCATAGTAAAGCTCGCCGATTGCGATGCTGGGAACGAAAGCCTCCTCAGCTTCTCCGAGCATGGTTTTGACCACTTCTTCATTCACGAGCAGGTCGATGATAATGTTCGTGTCCAGAAGATATCTACCACTCATGGGAATCGACCTTTTCGCATCCTTGCTCGATCGCCTCGCGCATCAGTCGGGCGTCCTCCGGCGTCAGCTCGCCGGCAAATCGCAGGAGTTGCCGGCCAGGCGCGCCGCGAGGCGTTGAAACCGCCAAGGCGCGCGCAAACTCCAGAACTCGCCTTTGAAGCTCGGGCGCCAGGGCTTTTACCTCCTCGGCTACCCGGTCCACGATAGAAGTTTCCATTGGTCCTCCTTTCGCAATTTTACACCAAGGATACTCACCCCGGACAGCTGATATCGTCTTTTGTTCTTCCGGGCTGTCAGATTGCGACGGACGAGCTTCCGGCCTGAGTATTTGGGCCATGCGCCGAAGCCCTATGTATCCCATGGTCGGTCCGACACCGGGTGAAGCAGGAGCGTTCTTGCCGAGTCAAAATGCACCAGTGCCAGGAGAGGTTTACGGTATCCTGCGCTTCTTTTTGCCGCTTTTTTCATGGCGGCGGCCCTCCGTACCGTTGGCTCAACGATAAAATCCAATTCCGGATCGCGCCACCGGCACCCGGATCTTTTGAGCCGGCTATTCTTTAGGGAGGGGTTTTGTCCGATAAACCCGTATTACGGCCGGAATAGGTACCGTTTCATCGCGGCCGCGGCTGGCGCACCCACCGGGATCTGGAATTGGGTCAGGGCCGCAAGGGTAAGGACTTAGGAAGGCGGTTCGCATTCGGGCAGCCGCCAGTCGCCGAAATGTTTCTCCACCCCGTTGTGTGCACGTCGCCGGCACGGAAATTTGGCGCCCCGACAACATCTGCAGGAACTCCAGATTGGTGGTCATGCCGAGCAGCACGGTCTGATGCAGAGCCCTTTCGGCTTTGCGGATCGCCGCCCTTGCGGTCCTCTGCGTGCACGATCACTTGTTCGATCATCGGATCGTAGTGAATCGTGATCGCCGGTGGCCCGAAGAAAGCCGTTGGCCGGGTCCCGTACGGCGGCCAGGATCTACTTAGTTACTTGATCAGCTCGAAATCGGTCGTGGTGGTTAGCCTTTGGCCGGAAATGTTATCCAGGATTGTGATATCGAGATCATAGTTGCCCGGCTTCATGATCACGATCGGGATGACGCCAATGATCACGGCCCGCTCTTCGGAAGCCATTTGCACTGAATGCCCCTTAGGATCATCCAGAGTCTGGATCACGTTGGATCCGGACCTTAACTTATAAGAAATTTGCAACGAGAGGTTCGAAGTAGCCTGATCAAGTTTCGCGTTGTACACCTGCAAATACGCGATCAACTGCTGTCCGTTCTCATAGTCCCGCTTCACAACGGGCTGCACTTTCATGTCGCCGATCACGAACTGCTCCAGGCGATCGTACGTAGGATTGACGCTTGCTATCTCCTGGGCCAGAATGATCGTGCTTGCCTGCAATGCATCGCCGCCATAAGCCGGTACCTTCAGCCCCGCGCTGATCGAGCCGAGGTGATTGCTGTTCGGATCTTTTAAGACGAGGTCTATGCGATAGGCTTGCCCAGCGCTTAGCATGACGCTTTTCTGAAAGACCGACCTTTTGAGTCTCCCCGCTTCGAGCGTCTCATCCGTGAAATCGGCTGCGATCTGATTCTCGAATTCGGCAGCAACCAGTCCCTCGACAGTGGTGATCCTGCCGTAGACGTTGACCATGGCGCTATTGAGTCGCTTCTCGTTCTTGAATGCCAGATCACTGTTATCCAGTTCAAGGGTGATAGGGACGAGCACCTTGGAGGACGAGAGCTTGATGAAGTCCGCACGCCACCTGAACGGGATCTGATTGTAGCTGATTTGGTCCGCGGCGGCCGTCTTGAGATCTGTAAAGTCGATCTGCGGCGGCCTTTGCACATTGAAATATCGCGCCAGACGCTGGAAAGGCGCATCCTTGGGCTTCTGAAAATTGGCCTGGCTGAGGTATCCGCCGATGATCTGACCTCGTTTCGGGACGCCGGTGATTTCCTCCTGGGGCGCCACGAGCACTGGAAAGAGAGCCTTTTTCATTTCCGGGTCTATGTCGAGCCGGTATTCATACGTGAACGCCCGGTCGACGAAGAAGAGCTCCACATTATCCGCGAAGCCGTCGATGTGGCGGTAAACCCAGCGCTCATAAGGATACACGCTGGTCAATCGGCCGCCCGCTTGGATTTCGCGCCGATAGGGGACACCGGCCGGGTGCGATTCTTTTTCGTCCGGTTCGCCATAGAAGATATAGACGTGGCCGCGGTCGGTCTTCCAGCCCTGCAGCCCGGCCGCGAAATGTTCATTGGCATAGGCGATGCGGCGGTAGTGCTCGGTTTTGAACGGGTTCTCCGTATGGCTCAGCTTGGGGTTGCGGCGGTCCCAGAACTGCTCGATGAAGTACTCACGCTCTTCGTCGGTCGTGAGTGCCGTGAACGCATCGATTTCTTTCGGCGCGATGATGTAGACGACCTCTTCCGTAAGCCATTTTTTATAGCGATCGCTCAGTTGGGCTTGTTTTTGTCGGGGGATTGCAGTCCCGGAAAGCAGGAAACCAACAAGGGAAATTACGCAGATGCAGGACCTGTATGTACGCACGGGGGTTCTCCGAGATTTGCCCACATCATGTCTAGCGCCTCGGGCTTTGAGTGTTATACGAATCCCCGTTCCGGGAAGCCGAAAATTGTTTTAGTGCGAAAGTATGTCCCGGCCAGACGGGATCCGCTAAGTTCTCCTAACTGGCTTCAATTACTTGTCTTATGCCACTCGATTCCCAATGGCGGGCGTATAGTGGGGATATCGGACAAAACCCCTCCCCGGGCCCAGGCCGCCAGTATGGCCCCCAAAACGGGATTTCCTCAAGAGATTGTCCACGGTGGAACAACCCGGAACGGGATTTTACCCTCGAGCCAGCGGTAAGGAGGCCGCTGGCATGAAAAATGGCAAAAAGAACCGCAAAAAATCACGGGCACCGAAAACGAGACTCCGGCTTCCGGACCTCGACCAGGCGAAAGCCGCAGTGCTTCTCAGCCTGCGATCCCCGGAATCGCAGCGCGGGTACCGGCATGCGATCGATGAGTTCATATCGTGGTACTGCTCCGAGCCGAGATTGTCTTTTAACAAAACCGTCGTGACGCGATACAAAGGATTTCTGGAGGACCGCCATTTGGCCTCTGGAACGATCAACGTGAGGTTGGCGGCCGTGCGACGCCTGGCCTATGAGGCCGCGGATGCCGGGTTGCTCAGCCCTGAACTCGCGGCCGGCATCCGGCGTGTGAAGGGCGCCAAAAAACTCGGTACCCGCCTCGGAAATTGGCTCACTGCCCACGAGGCCCAATCCCTGCTGTGCCTGCCAACCCCGGACACAATCGGAGGAAAACGCGACCGTGCGATCTTGGGGATCATGCTTAGCTTGTGGCCTGTGCCGCCGCGAACTGGCGGAACTGACGGTCCATCACCTGGAGCGGAGAGAAAATCACTGGGCCATCGTCGACATGATCGGAAAGGGCGGACACATCAGAACGGTTCCGATTCCGGACTGGGTAAAGCAGGCAGTTGACGACTGGATGGAGGCGGCGGGTATAATCGACGGCAGACTTTTTCGTTGCATCGCACGGACCGGGAAGGTTTGGGGATCCAGCATCACGGAAAAGGCGGTCTGGCACATCGTGAAAAAATACGCAGCCTCGCTTGGCGTCCCGAAACTTGCACCTCACGACCTCCGGAGGAGCTGTGCCAGATTTTGCCATGCTGCGGGGGGAGAGTTGGAGCAAATCCAGTTTCTGCTCGGTCACGTTTCCGTGCAAACTACCGAGCGCTACCTTGGGTGCAGGCAACGCCTCTGGGGAGCTGTCAACGACCAGATCGGCATTGAACCGACAGTTTGAAGTTTGGCTGTAGAAATGCGGAAAGGGCCAAAAGAGAATGGAGCTCTTACTCAGGACTTTCTTTATCGTTAATGATCAGGTCAAGAGGATCGGATTGGATCGGTTCTCCCGGATCAGCAGAAACGGATCGCCCGAATTCGCCGGGCAAAAGATCCCGTACGCAATGCTTGCGTTTGAGAACGAGCACGGCAAGCTGGGGAAATTATGCTACCGCGAGGGCGGCTATTTCATATTCGACGAACAGGGTAACGTCGATCATGAGAGCGGTTGGAATCATATTCGCATGGTTCTCTCGAGCGAAGGCGATTCCAAATCGTTTGCGGCAAGGAGAGCGAAACAGATTCGGCAGGAAAATACCTGGTCCCCTACCGGGGAACAGTTGCGGCAGATGATCGCGCTCGTCACGAAGAAAGCGTAACAATGGCAGCCGTTCCCTCGAATCGCGCAAAACGGTGATTAGTACCTTACCAGATAAATTGAGTGTTTTAGGACACTCAATTTAGCTGCCTGCCTCAGGGAACCCTCATGGTTATTGGGTTTCCTGAGATTTTGCG
>Ga0315277_10004713_pt1 | contig 18091 bp, 12 predicted proteins | sample YL17G05_15_MG_FD_203695 | JGI IMG/M metagenome (GOLD analysis project Ga0315277, IMG submission 203695) | Sediment microbial communities from Yellowstone Lake, YNP, Wyoming, USA - YL17G05_15 | ecosystem: Environmental > Aquatic > Freshwater > Lake > Sediment | place: USA: Wyoming | collected...
CTGTAGTTGATCCAGGGGTAGATCTCGCGGCCGTCGCCCTCGACGTTCATGGTCAGGGTGTAAAAGGTGTTCATCCCTTTCGCGGCCAGATAGTTCAGCGCGCCGATGATGCCCTTGCCCCGGTCGCCCTTCCAGGTGGGATCGCTCTCTCGCCAGTCCTTCCGATGGGGCTCGAAACGATGCAGGCCGTCCTGAAGGCGATTGGCGGCCCCGCCGTGGTCCTCCGTGTTGTCGAACTCATGGTAGGCCAGGAAGTTCTCCGGACTTTGCGTCCCGACCTGAATGAAGTACTCGCCGGTCCCGGCGTAGCGCAGGTGATGCTCGCCGACGTATTGCAGCATGCCTTTGGCGCGGTGGTCCCGCCCCGTCTTGTCGGTCGGCGCAACCTCGAACGTGCCGCCCGCCCCGTCGAACGAATCGGGCGTGCCGGCGCCCGCGTCGAGACTGACGGCCACCTCCGGTCCTCTGCGGAAAGAGGCCCGGTACGTCCAGGCGCCAGTCTGGTCCGGCACGAAGTGCACGCGCCATTTGTCCCCGCATTCGGCGCTCGTATTCGCGGCATTGCCATCGGCCGCGAAGTAACCCGGAACCACGTAACGAGTCCCGCCATGTGTGAACGTGACGTTCAGCCGATAGAATAAGAACGGATTCGGATTGCTCTTTTCGCAGACCTTGGGGCCATCGAAAGTGACCGTCACGTTGTGCCACTGCTTCAGTTCTCCGCTGACCTGGTTCGCGGAAAGCGCCGCGGCGAACAGCAGCAAGCCGCCGAGGAGCCTGATCGTGCTTGGCATGAGATTACCCGCTCAATCTTAGCGCATCGCCCCCGGCTCCTTGTACAACCGTCGATCGCCGCTAGTTAGGGACGGAGCCTAATTGCGGGAAACCGGCGACGGAACCCAGTTGCGGGAAACCGGCGACGGAACCCAGTTGCGGGAAACCGGCGACGGAACCCAGTTGCGGGAAACCGGCGACGGAACCCAGTTGCGGGAAACCAGCGACGGAACCCAGTTGCGGGAAACCGGCGACGGAACTCAGTTGCGGGAAACCGGCGACGGACCCTAACCGCGGAGGGCGGAATCCGGCTCCGTCCCCAGTTTGCGGATCTTTTCCTGCAAGCTCTGGCGCTCGAGGCCGATGGCCGCCGCGGTGCGGGTCACGTTGCCGCCGTGCTCGCGGAGCTTGCGAGTCAGGTACTCGGCCTCGAACCTGCGTTTGGCGTCGCGGAAATCGGCGATGGCCAGCGCGTCGTCGATGTCGGATGCCGCCTTGACCGGCTCCGCGGCCAGACTCGCCTCGACGTCCGCGACGGCAACGTGATCGCCGCGACACAGCACAACCAGCTTCTCCACCACGTTGCGCAACTGCCGGACGTTGCCCGGCCAAGGGGCTTCGCATAGCCGCAGAATGGCCTCCCGGCTCAACTCCGGACCCGGGAACTGGTGGCGTTTTCGAGCGTCCGACCAAAACCGTTCCACCAGCAACGGGATGTCGTCCTTGCGCCGCCGCAGCGGCGCAAGATAGAGCGTGACGCCCGCCAGCCGGTAGTACAGATCCTCGCGGAAGCGCCCTTTCGCGATCGCCGCCTGCAATTCGACGTTGGTGGAGCTGATCAGGCGAACGTCGATCGTTACGGGCCGCGAGCCGCCTAGCCGCTCGATCGTTCCCGACTCGACGGCGCGCAGAATCTTGGCTTGCGTGGCTGGCCCCATGTCACCGATCTCGTCGAGAAACAACGTGCCCTGGTGGGCCGCTTCGAACCGCCCGGCGCGCGCGGCCGCCGCACCCGTGAAGGCCCCTTTCTCGTAACCGAACAGTTCGCTCTCGACTAGGTTCTCCGGCAGGGCCGCGCAATTCAGAGCCACCATGCGCTGGCGCGCCCGGCGGCTGCGGGCGTGGATTTCCTGGGCCAGCAGATCCTTGCCCGTGCCGCTTTCGCCCAGCAGCAGGACCGGCAATTCGCTTTCAGCCACGCGTGTGGCAGTCTGAAACAGTTCTCGCATCGCCGGCGAGACGCCGATCATGCGGCCGAATTGGCCCTCGCCGGCGAGTTGTTCCCGCAGGCCCTGCACCTCCCGCCGCAGGCCCTGCCGTTCCAAGGCGCGGTTGACCGTCAGGCGGAGTTCGTCCAAATCGAAGGGCTTGGTGAGATAGTCGTAAGCCCCCGCTTTCATCGCCTCCACTGCCAGGCGTTCGGAGCCGTGGGCGGTGATCATGATGACCGCGGGCGCGTCGGGTGTGTCGCTCAACTCGCGCAGCAGCACCATGCCGTCGGCCTCCGGCATCGAGTAGTCGAGCAGGATCACGTCCGGCCGTGCGATCGCCAGTTGGCTGCGCGCCTCGTCCACCGAACCCGCTTCCACGGTGCGGTACTCGGCCCGGAAGGCCCGCGCCAGCGAATAGCGCACCGCGGGCTCGTCATCCACGATCAGAATGGCGCCTTGCATGGCCACAGCGGTCTCATTATCGCAGAACCCGAGGTCCTCGAATCAGCTCACCGAAAAGTGAGACCGACGCGGAACAGGACCAGTGCCTCGCAGCAAACCGCCTGGAACTGCACGCCGGTTTGGAGACCGATCTTTTCCTTGAACCAGTAGTTGACGCCGCCGCCGAGGTGACCGGCAGCGGCCAGGCCTCCTGGCGTAAACCCGAGTCCCAACACGGTGGCATTCACATAGGGATCCCACTTTGCCGCTTTCTTACGGTTCACGAAGTGGTAGCCCGGGTTGAGCGTGGCAACGCCGTAACCGGCATTGCGGTCCGCGGGAAACCTGTAGTAGCCGATTTCGCCGCCGATCACCAGACCGCGCCAGACGAACCCTTCGGCGCCTCCGCCAACACCGACGTTGGCGTAGCCGTGTTGGCAGGCGCCAGCGGAGAAGAAAGTATACCCGTTTCCGTTGTACTTGAAGGTCTTTTCAGCGGGCTCGGCTTGGGGCCAGGCCGGAATCGAAAACAGCGTCATAGCCAGGATCATTCGTTTCATCCCGATCACCTCGCGATGAGATAGGACAATCCGGGGGCCAAACGCTGCGAAATTGAAATCCCTGAAAATAAAGCGTTTCGATCGCCGGCGCGGCGGACTGCCCGCAAGAATCCTCTGGCACTGTCAGCGAAACCTTGCATTTGACGCCCGAGTGTGGTGAAACTGCAAGTGTGCCTCGGACAGCCAGGCGGGGAGACGCCCCATGCTGCTGGTGAACCTGTTCGCCATCCGGTTGTTGAGCTACGCCGCCGGCACGCCGCTGTGCGTCTTTCTGCTGGCGATCCTGACGCGGAAACACAAGCATGCGGCCGAAGACTGGCTGCTGACCGGGCTGGTGGCGTCCGGGGCCGTCTGGCACTTTACGAATGGCCTGCAACATTACCTGGTGGTTGTCGGAACAGAGTCGGGGCGGTTGATTTCCACGCTCGAGGCAATCCGCCTGCTGGCCTCCTGTCTGGCGCCGGCCTTGTTTCTGCACTTGAGCCTGCTGTGGGCCAATCTCTTCCGGAGGGTCACTCGCTGGTGTTGTTTGGCTCTCTATCCGGTGGTGCTGGTGGTGTGGTGGAGCCGACCCGATGGGGGCCCGTTGCTCGCCGGGCTGGCGATGGCCGCCTCCGTCGCCGCGCTGCTTTACGCCAGACGCACGGCCGTTCTCCCCTATGATCGGTTCTACGGCTGGCTGGCGCTGTGCCTCATTGCACTGACGGCCGCTTCGTTGGACCCGACCCTATTGGCGGTGGCATCGCTGGCCGCTCCCTTGTGCCTGCTCCGGTTCATTTACAGGTTCAACCTATTCGACTTTCTGATCGGCCGCCGCGTCCTGTTCGTCTTCACCTTGGCGGGCGTTTCCGCCCTCTACCTTATACTGGTGCGAGCGCTGGCCCGTTGGCTGGAGGCGACCACGGAAGCCTTCGGCCCGCTGGTGGAAGTGACGCTTGTCCTGGGCGCGGCCGTCACCTGGCTGCCGATGTACGAGATCATCACTCGCTTCTTTTCCCGGCAAAGCAGGATCGACGCCGACTTCAGCAAGCGGGTGATCGAGGAGGCGGCGGGAATCCTCGATCTGCGGCCCCGCGCCGAGTACCTGGTCGAACAGATCGGCAAGACGTTCGGGTTGCGCCGCGCGGCGCTGGTTCTCCGCGACGATCCTGGACGGGTGGCAGAGTACGGCCCGCGGACGGGCACGCTTGCCCCAGAGAGACTGCAGGAGCTGGCCGTCTGGCTTGAAGCCGGCGGCCACGACCTGGTTCACGTGAAGCGCCTCCGGCAGAACGAGGCCGCGCGCCGGATCCTGGCGGACACCGGGTTCAACTACCTGTTCCCTCTGCGCTATGAAGACCGCCTGACGGGGATGCTGCTGGCGGATACCGCTCCGCGCGTGTTCCTGGACGAGAATGAAACGACGCTGCTGGGGCTGAGCCGGCAGATTTCGCTCTCCATCGAGAGCTGCCGTTTGGCCGAATCGAAGATCCGGCTCGAGAAAGAACTGCTTCAGCAGGAACACCTGGCGACGCTGGGCAAAGTGGCCGCCACCATCGCGCACGAGGTGAAGAACCCGCTCAGCTCGATCAAGACGCTGGCGCAACTGATGCGGGAAGACCCGGAGGTGGTGGAGCGCTACGACCGGGACCTGGACTACATGATTTCCGAGACCGACCGGCTGAACAGTTGCGTCCAACAACTGCTCACGTTCGCGCGGCCGTTGCCCGGGCCGGGCGGAGAGGTGGCCCTGTCGGAACTGCTCGAGAGCGCGGCCGGTTTTCTCGCGCGCGAGAGCGCGAAGCAGGGCGTCCGCATCGAATGCCGCATCGCGCCGGACCTGAAGCTGGTGCGCGCGGACCGCCAGACCGTTCAGCAGGTGGTGTTGAACCTGTTGCTGAACGCGATCCAGGCATCCCCGTCAGGCAGCCAGGTGCAACTCGAGGCGGTGCGGGAAGAAGACGGCAGGATCCGGCTTCGCATTTTTGACGACGGCCCCGGGATTCCGGCCGAGATCCGCGAGAAGATCTTCGAACCCTTCTTCACAACCAAACAGCAGGGGACCGGGCTGGGGCTGGCGATCGTCCGTAAGAACATCCGGCAATTGGGCGGAGAGATCGAGCTCGAGACACCCCTCGCCGGCGGGCGCGGAACGTGCGTGTCCGTCGCCTTTCCGGAAAACGGAGGAGGGTGAGCCATGCGAGCCGCCCGCCTGGCGTCCTGCGCGGTTTGCCTGTGCGCCGCGGCTCTGGCGCAACGCAGTCCGCTGCCGCCGGACCGGCTGGCGAAGGTGCGCGGTGTGCTCGATGCGGTGTACCGGCTCGACTATGCGACGGCCGAGACGCGCAGCCGGGAGATGATCTCGCAGTGGCCCGAGGACCCCGTCGGGTATGTCTATCTGGCCCGCGTCTTCTGGCAGAGATTGCTGTTCGAGCAGCGGGCTTTGTCGCTCGAGCGTTTCTCGCAGCCGGATTTCTTTTCCGAGACGCCTCGATACAAGACCGCCCTCGACCCGGCGGCGGCGCAACGCTTCCGGACGGCGAGCGAGGAGGCCATGCGCCGGGCCCGGGCGTTTGCCGCGAAGCGGCCCAAGGATCCCGCCGCGCTTTACCTCGCCGGAGCGGCTTACCAGAACGAGGCGTCGTTCCAGATTTCGATGAACAACGCGTGGCTCGCCGCCGTCCGGGCGGGCCACCAAAGCTATCAGGCGCACCGGGAATTACTGGCGCTGGATTCTGGCTACGGGGACGCCCATTTCGTGACCGGCATTTACAACTACACCGTGGGCAGCCTGCCGTGGAAGATCCGATGGATTGCTGTGCTGTTGGGCTATCAGGGCTCGAAGGAGCGGGGCAGGGAAGAACTCGAGACGGCCGCTGCCAAAGGCGATATCGTGGCCGACGACGCTCGCACGATTCTCACCTTGTTGTATTCCCGCGAGAAGCGTTACGATCTGGCGATCCGCAAGCTGGACGAGTTGTGCAAGAGATACCCGGAGAACTATCTGACGCGCCTGGACCTGGCGGGACTGCTGGTCCGCCACGGCGAACCTGCCGCAGCCGTCGAAGTCTACCGGCAGATGCTGGCGACGCCCGGCCCGGTCGAGAAGACAATCGTCTATAACAACCTGGCAATCACGTACCGGACCATGAAGGACTACGCCCAGGCGGAGAAATGGTTCCGGCTCTCGCTGAGCGGAGATTCCTCGCCGGCGCGATCGAGGGCCACGGCTCTGCTGGAGCTCGGCAAGACGCTCGATTTGGCCGGGCGGCGCGCGGAGGCCGTTCAGCAGTACCGCTTGGTGCAGCAGGCCGCCGATTACGACAACTCGCACCGCGAGGCGGCCCAGTACCTGACCCGCCCCTACCGCGAGAAATAAAGAGTAGGACAGGCCTCCTGGCCTGTCGTCTTCAGCATATAGGTAGGAATGACAGGCCAGGAGGCCCATAGGCGCTAACTTAGCCATTGAATAATTTTAATAATCGCGCTACACTGCAGCTGTGCGACTCATGGCCGAAGACTGGAATTTGCTGCTCGCTCAGTTGCCCTCCGGGTGGGAACAGCAGGCCGTACTCAGTGGTGCCTCGGAACGGCTGCGCGGCTTTTCCACCACTTCGAATCTGCTGCGGACACTCTTGCTCCATGTGGGCAAAGGATACTCCCTGCGGGAAACGGTAGTACGGGCCAAAGCTAGTGGGCTGGCGGAAGTGTCGGATGTGGCGTTGATGAAACGCTTGCAGAAGGCCGAGGGGTGGCTGCGCGGCTTGTGTGTGTCGCTGTTGGTGGAGAGCGGGTGGGAGATGCCGGCCGAGGTGCACGGATATGGCGTGCGCGCACTGGACGGGACCTTGGTGAAGGAACCGGGCCGCGGCGGGTCGTTGTGGCGGATCCATTACAGCGTGCGCATTCCCAGTCTGGTTTGCGATCACTTTGAGCTGACCTCCATCAAAGGGGCGGGGACCGGAGAGACGCTGGGGCGGTTCGCCGCCAGCCCAGGAGATCTGGTATTGGCGGACCGTGGTTTTTGTAAGCCCAGCGGAGTAGAAGCGCTCAGCCGGCAGGGCGCAGCGGTGATCGTGCGGCTGAACACCTCGTCTCTGCCGCTGATGGCGGCGGACGGCTCCCGATTCGGATTGGCGGAGCAGATCAGGACGCTGCAGCAGACCGGCAAGGAAGGCGAGTGGCCGGTTTGGGTAGCGGGGAGCCGAGACCGCATCGGTGGCCGCCTCTGCGCCATTCGCAAGAGCGAGGAGGCAGCGGCGCGGGCGCGCCGTCACATCCGAAGAAAGGCGCAACAGGGAGGACCGGAACCGAAGCCAGAGACGTTGCAATACGCGGACTACGTGATGGTGTTCACGACCGTGCCCGCCAGTAGCTTCAGCACCGCGGAGGTGCTGGAATGGTATCGCGTGCGCTGGCAGATCGAACTGGTATTCAAGCGTCTGAAGACGTTGGCCGAATTAGGGGCGCTGCCCAAACACAATGATCAGAGCGCGCGGGCTTGGCTCTATGGCAAACTGCTGATCGCCTTGTTAGGGCAAAAGCTGGAACGGCTCGGGCGCGATATTTCCCCCTGGGGCTACCGTTTGCCGGAAGCCTGGAAATGGCAGCGCGTGGCGGGTCTTTAGTTTTGCCCTACATGCCATACAACAAGCCATCGAGCCCGCGTTGCCCCTGACGAGCGTCTTGGGCCAGTGGAATCAAATCGCAGTGGACCTGCGGGAAAGGTCGCGCAAGCGGGCACCTCAGGTTACATTTCCTTAATCTTTAAGTTAGCGTCTATGGGCCAGGAGGCCTGTCCTACAATGGTCTGGAGGTTACTCGCATGATTGTGATCTTCGTGCACGGTTGGAGCGTGAAGCACACCGAGACCTACGGCGATCTGCCCCGCTGGCTGGAGGCGCAAGGGCGCGCCAGTAACGCGCCGATTCAGGTCGGCAACGTTTATCTGGGCAAGTACATCAGCTTCAGCGACGCCGTCACGGTGGACGATATCGCGCGGGCGTTCGATCAGGCGATACGCGACGAGATCGGCGCCAAGCTGGCCCAGGGAGAGCGGTTCGCCTGCATCACTCACTCCACCGGCGGACCGGTGGTGCGGAAGTGGATCGACCTGTATCACCGGGACCGGCTCGGGCAGTGCCCGCTGAGTCACCTCATCATGCTCGCGCCCGCCAACCACGGGTCGGCGCTGGCGTAACTGGGCAAGTCGCGGCTGTCGCGGATCAAGTTCCTGCTCGAAGGCGCCGAGCCGGGCCAGCGCGTGCTCGACTGGCTCGAGCTTGGCAGCGACCAGCAGTGGGAGCTGAACACCGCCTGGCTCGGCTACCGGTGCGTCGCGAGCGGGCTGTTCCCGTTTGTCCTGACCGGACAGCGCATCGACAGGAAGATGTACGACACTCTGAACCCATACACGGGCGAAGCGGGGTCGGACGGCGTCGTGCGCGCGGCCGCGGCGAACATGAACTACCAGTTGATCCGGTTGCGGCAGGCCGGCGATAAGGTCGGGCACGAAGACCCGGCGCCGAGCGAGCCCTCGGCGTTCGGGATTCTGCCCGGATGCTCGCATTCCGGAGAGAAGATGGGCATCATCCGCGGCGTGACGATGGACAATGCGGCCACGCACCAGGCGGCCCGGTGGGTGCTGCGCTGCCTGAACGTCGCCACGGCCGGCGAGTACCGGGCGGTCGCGGACGAACTGGCCCGCGTCACCTCTCAAACTCAACAGGACGAGCGGAAAGAGCCGGTGCGGACCTTGCTCCGCAAGCGGACATTTGTAACCAGCCGGTTCTCGATGGTGGTCTTCCGGATCGTGGACGACCGGGGAACCCAGGTCGCCGACTACGACCTGTACCTCACCGCCGGACCCGAGTACGATCCCAACGCCCTTCCACCGGGCTTTTTCAAGGACCGCCAGCGAAACCTTCGCAACCCCGGTAAGTTGACTTACTTTCTGGACTACGACGTGATGGAGGCCGGCTTCGCCAAACCGAAAATGGAAGGCCGCCTCGGCTTTCGCCTGGTGGCGCGGCCCAGCGCCGGCCTGGCCTACTACCGGACACTGGATTTTCGGAGCGACCTGCTGTCGATGAACCACGTCCTGGCGCCGAACCAGACCACCATGGTGGAACTGGTTCTGGAGCGGAAAGTGGACGCGCGCGTGTTCCGCATTTCGAACGACCTCGCGCCCAGCCCGATCAACGACACGCCGACGGGCACTCCAGTCGCCTGACCGGGTGCTTTCACCATCGGCATTCGGTGAGCGAGAATTGTTGGCATGGACTTGTCACGACGATCCCTGCTGAAAGCCGGCGCCGCTGCGGCCCCTGCCGCGCCGGCGAAAACAGAAACGCCCAACTTTGTTTTTCTGCTGGGCGACGACAACGGCTGGCCGCACTTGGGCTGTTGCGGCGACCCGGTGATCCACACGCCGAACCTGGACCGCATGGCGCGCGAGGGCATGCGATTCGAGAACGCCTTCGTATCTTCGGCGCAGTGCAGTCCGAACCGGTCTTCGATTCTCACCGGCTGCGCGCCGCACACCACGTCCACTTCGCGCCTGCACACGCCGATGCCGGAGTGGGAGCCGACCATCGTCGACTACCTCAAGGATCGCGGCTACTTCGTGGGCGCTTTCCGCAAGGTGCATCAGGGCGCGCAATTCGACAAGCGGTGGAGCTTCTACGGCGGCCAGCAACTGGATTTCGAGAAGTTCTTCGACGCGCTGCCCAGCGGCAAACCGTTCTATCTGCACGCGGGATTCACGGACCCGCACCGGCCCTACCGTTCGGGCGCCTTCCAGCCGCCGCACGACCGCAAGAAGATCCCGGTTCCCAGGTTCCTGCCCGACACACCCGAAGTTCGCGACGATCTGGGCAACTACTACGATTTCATCGCGCGCCTGGACGCCGATTACGGCCGCCTGCTGGACACGCTCGAGCGCCGCGGCCTGGCCCAGAACACCCTGGTCATTTTCACCGGCGACAACGGCATGCCGTTTCCGCGCGCCAAAGGCACCTGTTACGAAGCCGGCATCCACGTTCCCATGCTGGCGCGGTGGCCGGGACGCGTGCGCGCCGGCAGCGTGACCAGGGAATTGGTCGCGCACGTCGACTTGCCGGCGACGTGGCTGGAAGCGGCCGGCATCCCCAAGCCCCGCAAGATGCAGGGCCGGAGCTTGCTCGGCCTGCTCACCGGCGGCGCGCACCCCTCGCGCACGGAGGTCTTCAGCGAGCGCAACTGGCACGACAATTTCGACCCCATCCGCAGCGTGCGCACCGATCGCTACAAGTTGATCTTCAACGCCGCCCCGCACTTTCCGTATCGCCCGGCGTGGGATCTGGCCGACTCGCCCACCTGGGCCGCCATCCAGAGACTCGGCCGCGCCGGCAAACTCACGCCGCCGCAAATGACCATGCTCGACCCCGCGCGCCCGATGCTCGAGCTGTACGACCTGGCGCGCGACCCCGACGAATTCCACAACCTGGCAACCAGCCCGGAGCACGCGGGCGTTCTCGAAGATCTCAAGCGCCGCCTGAGCGAGTGGATGCACGACACCTACGACTACCTGCCGCCCGCCACCACGCGCCCGGGCGAGCCCGCCGGCCGCGGCTGGCCGGTCTCGCTGTGAGCCGGGAAGGGCTTGGAAACCTGATAAAGTAGTAACTGGCGTCTCGTCCGGGGCGCCCGCTAAGAAAACCGAGGCTAGATCACTGTGCGCTACTCTCTTGTCCTAGCTCTTTTTGCCGCCGGGCTGGCTCAGGCGGCCGACAAACTGATCGGCGGTCCCTATGTGGTCCGTCCGACGGACCGGTCCGTGACCATCGGGTGGGTGATCGAGACCGACACGGTGGCCACCGGCGCCGCCGCCGGCCAGGCCGACCGCCGAGTTCCCGTCCTGCATTGCGAGAAGGTGTCGATGACGGGCCTGAAGGCCGGCGAAACGGTTTACTACGAGATTCCGCCCTCGGCGGGCGGGGCGGCGCCGGAACTGCGCAAAGGCCACTTCAAAACGCCTCCTACGGGGAGCGCGTCCTTTCAGTTCGTGGTCTTCGGAGATACTCGCACCCGTCACGAGTTACACCGAAAGGTAGTGGACGCCATTGTCAAGACCGACCCGGACTTCGTGCTCCACACCGGCGACCTGGTTACCGACGGCTACGACACCGCGCAGTGGCCGGTGTTCTTCGACATCGAACGGGAGCTGCTCCGCAAGACCGTCTTTTTCCCGGTTCTGGGCAACCATGAGCGCAACAATGCGCGATTCCACGAGTTCTTCGACGTGAAAACGCCCTACTACTCGTTCAACTGGGGATCCGCGCACTTCGCTCTCCTCGACAGCGACCTCGACAACTACTCGGTTTCGACCGCGGCGCGCGAGCGGTTCTGGGACGAGCAGACCCGCTGGCTCGACCAGGATCTGGGGCGAAGCCAGAAGGCCGACTTCCGCTTCGTAATCATGCACCACCCGCCCGTCACCGTCAATCAAAAGAATGCCGGCCACGTGAGCAAGGAAGCGGCGGCGCTGCTTCCGTTGTTCGAAAAGCAAAAGGTGACCGCCGTGTTCGCGGGCCACGACCACAACTACCAGCGCCACGTGGAGAATGGGGTCCAGTACATCGTCACGGGCGGCGGCGGCGCGCCCCTGTCCCCGGCCGATCCGCCGCTCCCCGGCGACATCACGAAGAAGGTCGAGAGCGTCGAGCACTTCGTGACGATCAAGGTGGAAGGTGGCCGCGCTCGCGTGGAAGTCATTGCGCTGGACGGCCGCGTGATTGAGAGCGTCGAACTAGCCGCGAATGGACGCGAATAGGAAAAGCCCTGGCCGCGAATGAACGCGAATGGACGCGAATAGGATAGAATCTGGCCGCGAGTGAAGACGGACGAATACGAATATACGAATAGGATTCGATATTATTCGCGTTCATTCACGTTTATTCGCGGCCAGGGTTCTTCTTACTCGCGTTGATTCGCGGCTTACTAACTCAGTACTCGAACTGGATCAGGAACTGGACCTGGCGGGCGTTCAGGGTCTCGACTGGTTCGCGGTAAGAGGTTAGCCGGACGCCTTGCGCGGCGTAGTAGGGACTTACTCGCAGGGCGTTGGAGTGGTTCAGCAGATTGAAGCACTCGAGGCCGATTTGCAGCCAGGCGCGGCCTTCCTTGACCAGGAACGTCTTCATCAGGCGCACGTCGAGCGAGACGGTGGGAGGGGAGTAGAACGGGTTGCGCGACATGCCCGCTGGGCGCGCCGAGACGGGCCAGGCGCCGGTGCGGTAGATGTCGCTTGTTTCGAGCGCGTTCAGGGGACGGCCGCTTTCGGCGGTGAACTGCGGGGCCATGGTGATGCCGGCCCAGGGTTTGGGACCCCGCTCGGTCAGGTCGAACAGGGCGCTGGCCGCCAGCCGGTGCGACTGGTGCTGGCGCGAGCGCGCCCAATCCAGACGCAGGTTCGAGGGATCCATCGGGTGCTCGTCGAAATCCGACGCATCGTCGTGCGTGCGGCCGGCCGAGTAAGCGACTAAGTAAGTCAGGTCCTTGCGCAGGCGGCGGTGCAGGGATACCGTGCCGCCGAAATAGCGCGAGCTAGCCGTCTGCTCGAGTAAGTAACTTGGGGGGAGCGTAAGAGCGGCGTTGCGGATGCGAGACAGATGAAAGCCGGCGACGCTACTAAGTTCGGCGGTGATGGTGGTGTCGCGGTTAAGCGCGCGCTCGACGCCGGCCGAGAGTTTGCGGCTGTAAGTGGCCGGGAAGTCGGCGCTGGCGTGGTAAGTCGCGCGGGCGCCAAGATAGGTCTCCCAGGCGGTGCGTCCGTCCTTCTGGATGGCGTCGTTGAGAAACGCCAGCGCGAAGCGGTCGAAGAACAAGCCGAAGCCGGCGCGGAACACCCAGGGGGCGTCGTGAGAAGGCCGCCAGGCGAGGCCCAGGCGCGGTGCGAGGTTGCGGCTGGCGGCCGGAATGCCCGAGGGCATCCACTGCCGGTCGTAGCGCAGGCCGGCCTCGACGGTCAGCCCCGGGGCGGCCTGCCAGCGGTCCTGGATCCAGAAGCCCGCGGGCAGCGTGGTCTGGCGGGTGCGGGGCTCGCCGTAGGCGCGGATGAAGAGGTCGGGCTTGCCAGACACCAGGTCGTCCAGCGTGGGAAACACCCACACGCCGCCGAACTTGTTGGCCAGGCGCGCGTTCAGACGGACCGAATGCACGCTCGCGCCGGCGTTCAACTGGTGCCGCCCGGCAATGATACTGAGGCTGTCGACGAACTCGGTGTGATCTTCGGTGCGCGACGCGTCCAGCCGGTAGGACTGTCCGAAGGTCACAACGCCGGGGACCTCGTACATTGGCCCGCGCCAGTTGGGCGTCAGGTCGACCGAGCGGCGCGACAGTTGGCCGCGAACGTCGTGCACCAGTCGCGGCCCCGCGACAAAGGTCCATCCGGCGACCAGGGAGTGGTCGCTGGTGAGGCTGGTGCCGCGCGCCGAGCGGTCGGCGAAGTTGTCCAGGTCCTGGACCTCGTTCGAGATCCGGCCGCGGGAAAAGGCGTAGCGCGCCACCAGGCTATGCCGCGAGCCCACCTGGTGGTTCAGTTTGAAGGAGAACTCGGTCTCGCCGGAGCCCGACGGAAACAGGCCGCGCGTCAGTTCGGGCGCCGGACTGCCGGCCAGGGCGCGCGCCACGGCGGCGTAAGCCTCGGGCGGCCCTTCCGACCATTCCTCGCCGGACTCCGATTCCTGCTCGACGGCGGTGGCGAAGAAGGTCCGGTCCCGGCGCGCGGGTCCCATGACGGACGCGCCGGGCTGATAGCGGCGGAAAAGCGGCCGGCGATCGACCAGCGCTTCGGGATTCCTGGCGTTCAGTTTCTCGTTCTGGGTGAAGAAGGTGGCGTCGCCATGCCAGGCGTTGACGCCGGAGCGCGTGACGACGTTGACCGCGCCGCCCGCCGCCCCGCCGAACTCGGCGCCCACCGACACTCCCGAAATGCGGAACTCCTGGATCATCTCGAGGCCGATGGCCACGCGGTTGCCGCCGGTGGTTTCGTCGCGGTTGTCGACGCCGTCGATCGACAGGCTGTTGTTGCGGCCTCTCATGCCGGCGAAGCTGAAGCCCGAATCGGCCGCGGCGTTGCGCTGGCCGGCGGCCGAACGCTGCGTGTTCGAGCCCGCCGAGACCGTCACGCCGGGGGCCAGCAGGACGAAGGTCAGGTAGTTGCGGTTCTGCGCCGGGGCCTCCTCGACGCGTTCGCTGCCCAGCGCCACGCTGGAAGTGGTGGCGGCGGCCTCGAGCGCTTCCACCTGTTCCCGCACCTCGACCTTTTCCATCACCTGCGCCGGCCGCAACTCGAAGCGCCGCGCCAGCACCTGTCCCACCGAGACCGCCACCGATTCGACGACCAGGGTGTCGAAGCCCGGTTTCTCGAGCCGAAGCTTGTACTCGCCGACCGCCAGGGCGGGGAAGCGGAACGTCCCGGACTCGTCGCTGTCGACGCTGCGTTCACCCGCGCCGGCCAGCGACGTCAGCCGGACGCGGACCTGGGGCAAGACGCCGCCCGTCGAATCGACCACGGTTCCCTGAATTGCGCCGCTCGAGGTCAGCGACTGCGGCCACACCGGCGTGGCACAAACCAGGGCGAGAAGGAAAGCGAATCGCAGGATCATGCGGCGACCGGACCTTGCCCTTGCCCGAGCGCGGCGAGAATGCGCTCTTTTCGTTGCTCGGCCGCGCTCACGGCCGAGTCCATCGCCACCCAGTAGACGACGCCGCCGGCGGCGCCGGCCACCCCGAGCACGGCGTAGAAAGCCAGCGCGCTGTCGAAGGCGTAACGCGCCAGGTAGGCGAGCAGAATCGGGATCCCCAGCAGCGGGTAGAGCAGCAGAAGCATGGCCTGGAATCGCCCCACGCCGCCCGAGCGCCAGGATTGCGCGGGGTCGACGGCGCGCGGGAAATGCGTCGAACTCAGGTTTCCGACCGCGAGCATGTAGACGCAGAGAACCGCGGTCACGGAGTAGGCTTCGATCAGCCTGGAAACGGACACCGGCATCCTCAACAGCGCGCACACCACGGCGATGGCGGTCACCTCGGCGAGAACGAAGAACGCCGCGGCGAGGTTCTTTGCCGCCAGCACCGCGCGGAAAGGCGCCGGAAGGACGTAGTAGGCCTGCGCCGCGGCGCGGTCGAATCCGAACATGTTGTAGCAGGACACCTCGCCCAGCAACAACAAAGCGTATACGCTGACGAAAGTCAGATAGTTCCCGGCCAGCACGGAAGCAGTGCCGAGGGTGCGCCCAAAGGTGAGCGGCAGCCAGATCAGCAATCCGAACGAGAAGCCCATCAGAAAGACCAGGCGGAAGCGGGGCGCGCGCACCAGGGAGCGGATCTCCTTTTCGAGCAGCGCGCCCAGGGGATCGGAGAACACCGCCGAAGGCCAGCTCAGCAGCGGCCCGAGCGACCAACGGGACGGCGCGGGTGCGGCCGGCGCGGCGCCGGCTTCCCGCTCGTCGAATCCGAGCGAGCGCGCAAACTGCCAGCGGCCGAAACGCCACGCCGCCGCCGTCCAGAGGATCAGCGCCGCCCAGGCGGCGATTCCGCCTCTGCCCAACGCCACCTCCGCCGTCGCCGTCCAGGGCGCGACGGGGGGCCAGGGGGAGTTGGCCAGGCGGCTGACCGGCTCGGGTATCCCCTTTAGAAACAACAACTGGGGAAGCGCCGCCCCGAGCACCAGCAAGAGAATCACCAGCTCGCGCACGTGCCGCCGGGCCAGCAACCGTCTCAGCAGATCCCGCAGCCCCGCCGAAAGAAAGAGGTTGAAGGCGGCGAACAGCGCCAGCCCGGCCAGGCTGCCGAAAGGAACCATCGGATTCAGGGCCAGACCCAGGGCCACGCCGGCAACCAGCAGGATGACCTCGAGGGCCACCGAGGCGCGAAGCAGCACCTCCAGGGCGAATAACTGGTGGCGCGGAATCGGATAGGTCAGCAGCTTCTTGAGGTCCAGGGAAACGCCGGAGCTGGCCAGGAGCATCGGAATGAGCTGCCAGTACAGGAATGCCAGCAACAGGCCCCCGTGCAATAGGCGCGGAAACATGCCGCGGTTTGCGGGACTGGCGAACAGGGCCGCCGCTCCCACCGCGCCGAGGGCCCAGGAACCGTACCAGAGCCCGGCTCCGGCGGCGGTGAAGAGCAAGCCGCCGCGGCTGGCTCGGGGATAGAAGTTCCAGATCGAGCGCCATTGCGCCCACAGGACGGCGCGGGCTTGCGCGAAGCCGGTCATAGCCAGTCCAGCGTCTCGACGGAGCGCTCGGCCCCCACGGAGCGAACGAAGATCTCCTCGAGCGTCTGGGCGCCGGCGCGCAGGTCGGCCATGGCGGCGTCCATGACCAGCCTGCCCCGGTGAATGATGGCGACGCGGTCGCAGAGCCGCTCGACCACCTCGAGCACGTGGGAGGTGAGAAAGACGGTGGCGCCGCGGCGGACCTGGTCGAGCAGGATGTCCTTCATCAGCCGCGCGCCGACCGCGTCGACGCCTTCAAACGGCTCGTCCATCAGGAACAGGTCCGGGCGGTGAATCAGCGAGGCGGCCATGGCGAGCCGCTTGCGCATGCCCTTGGAGTAGTCGGCGATGAGCTTTCCGGGCTCGCCGTCGAGTTGGAACAGCGCCAGCAACTCACGCGTCCGCTCGCGGGCCACGCGGCGCTCCAAACGATACATGCGGCCGACGAATTCCAGATACTCGGCGCCCGTGAGAAGGTCGAACAGCAGCATCTCGTCGGGCACCAGGCCGATGCGCTGCTTGATCTCGACGCCGCGTTCGGGCATGGGCAGCCCGAGGATCTCGATTTCGCCCGCGGTGGGCGGCGCCAGTCCCATCAGCATACGGATGGTGGTGGTCTTGCCGGCCCCGTTGGGTCCCAGGAAACCATAGAAGCAACCGCGCGGCACGCGCAGGGTCAGGCCGTCAACCGCGGCCTGGCCGCCGTAGATCTTGCGGAGCTCGCGAACTTCGATGGCCGCGGAGTGGTCGTTCATCGGCGCACCTCTTAATCCTACATGGAAATTTCCGGGATTCGGACGATAAGGATTGAGTGAGTTCTGTAGCCATAGACCAAAGCACCTGCTGGCCGCGGGTGATGAAGAGCCTGGGGCGACTGCCGCCCTTTTCCCCGCTTCTGCACCGGCTGATGGGCGAACTGGCGCTCGACGCGGTTTCTTTCAAGACGCTCTCCGACCTGATCGAGGGGGACACGGTGCTGGCGTCGAACGTACTGCGAGTGGTGAATTCGTCGCTCTATGGCATGCGGGCCAGGGTGAATTCGGTTCGCCACGGCGTCTCGATGCTCGGGATTGGCAATCTGCGGAACATCGTCCTGAATCTCTCGGTTTCCCAGTTGTGGAACCGAATCCGCACTCCGGCCGGATGGTCGATGCAGCACTTCAACGGGCACTCGACGGCGGTGGCGATGCTGGCCGATCTGGTGGCTCTGGAAACGAACGCCGAATACGCGGAGGGAGCTTTCACCGCCGGGTTGCTGCACGACATGGGCAAACTCGTTGTCGCCATGGCGCTGCCGGAGGAGTTCATGGAAATCAGCCGTCTGGCGGGAGCCGACTGGCGCGGGGAAGCCGCTCACGAAGAGGCGATCCTGGGCCTGAGCCACGCGGACCTGTCCGCCGCCGCGCTCAGGCACTGGAACCTGCCCGTGCCCATCGTCGAAGCGGTGCGCTGCCATCACGCGCCGCCGGCCGAGGGCCGGCTGGCGCTGTCTTCCGTGCTGTATGTGGCCGACCACACGGCCCACCAGCTCGGCGTCGGCTGGCGCGCCGAGGTCGCGGCCGACGGCGATCCGGCCGAGTTTCTCAACCAGATCGGTCTCGCCGGCAAGGCCGAGAACTTGCTCGGGGAATTCGCGCGCTCCTTCGAGGCCTCCCGCAAGTTATCCTGAGTCCGGCTGAAGGCTGAGCCACCACACAGCCTAAAGGCTGTGCTACCACACAGCCTAAAGGCTGTGCTACCACACAGCCTAAAGGCTGTGCCTGGAGTTTGGCTCCTCCGCCTGTCTCGACGCGGCTGACCTGCTTCGCAACGCTCAATTCCTGCAATACAAAACAGCGGGCGCCGGGTTCAGCGGGAATTTCTCCGGC
>Ga0315277_10004714_pt1 | contig 18090 bp, 10 predicted proteins | sample YL17G05_15_MG_FD_203695 | JGI IMG/M metagenome (GOLD analysis project Ga0315277, IMG submission 203695) | Sediment microbial communities from Yellowstone Lake, YNP, Wyoming, USA - YL17G05_15 | ecosystem: Environmental > Aquatic > Freshwater > Lake > Sediment | place: USA: Wyoming | collected...
CTGCTTTGGGAGGATAAAAACGAATCGTGTGTGTACACTCACAAGAGGCTGGGCGTGTCTCGCTCTGCTCAGTCTCCTCGCCGTAACAGCGTTTGCGCAGTCTGACAACTCGACCTATGCAACGCCAGAGACGGTCCAGGTTCCTTCGTCTGCCCTGCTCGCGGAGGCTGCAGGCCTGGATCAGAAGCCTGCGCGGTGGAATGCCCATTCCCTCGGGGCTACCTGAGTCAAGCACACAGCCATTTACTAGAAATCCTCTTGCATCTTGGAGAGCCGTGCACTACCATATCAGAGGACGGTTGCGGCGCGCGACGCCCGCCGCCGAATCCGGCGTGCGCCGGGGGGCCCAACCGGCTAGGGAAGAAGAGTCGACGCGGGCCACGGTCCAGTGTCGAATACCATGGTTTTCAAAGGTAAGTCAGCAAGTGGGAGGGATTATGAAGCATGTGCGTTTATGGGCAGCACTGATGGGGTCTTTGCTGCTCATCTCCTTGGCTGCCTTTGCGCAGTCGGACAACGCGACCGTAAGCGGGGTCGTCACGGACCCGACCGGCGCGGTTATTCCGAATGCGAAGGTGGTCATCAAAAACCAGTCGACCGGTCTCACTCGTGAGACCGCCACAAATGAATCGGGAATCTACGTGATCCCGACAGTCCCGCCGGGCTACTACACGGTCACGGTGGAAGCGACCGGGTTCAAGAAGCACGAATCGAAAGACAACAAGGTCGATCCGGGGGTTCCCGCCAACTTCAGCGCCACCCTGCAAGTGGGCGCGCTGACGGAAACGGTCGAAGTCACCGCGACCGTCACAACGCTCCAGTCGGAGACCGGCGCGCTCGGCAAGCTCATCGAGGGCAGTCAACTCACCGAAATCCCGCTGAACGGACGCAACCCGATCTTTCTGGCGCTCCTGAAGCCTGGGGTGCGCGGCTCCACGCTGGCCGGGTTCAGCTTCAACATGACCCAAGGCGGCCTCAACATGAACGGATCGCGCACTCAGGACATCCTGTTCACGTTTGATGGTGCGGTGGCCATCCGAACACGGGCCAACGGGACCAGCATCGGCGCGGCGGACCTCGATTCCGCGCAGGAAGTGCAGATCCTGACCGCATCCTACGGCGCGGAGTTCGGGCGGGCCGCCGGCGGCCAGATCCGTATTGTGACCAAGAGCGGCGGGCCGAACCTCCACGGGGTGCTCTACGAGTATGTCCGCAACTACGCCCTGGACGCGAACTCCTGGTCGCGCAACCGCAACGGCCCCTTCAAGGACGGCCTGGGCTACCGGAACCCGTTCAAATTCAACCAGTTCGGGTTCAACGTCACGGGGCCGATCTTCATCCCCAAGCTCTTCAATCGTGACCGCAGAAAGATCTTCTTCACGTATTCGGAAGAATGGGTCAGACAGCGCCAGGAGAGCACAGGGCTACGCTCGACGCTGAGCCCGCTGATGAAGAAGGGCGACTTCAGCGAGCTGCTGAAACAGAGCATCTGGTTCAACACCGCGAAGATCATCAAGGACCCCAGCACGGGCGCTCCGTTCCCGAACAACATCATCCCGGTTACCAAGCAGAGCCCAAATGGCATGGCCCTGCTGAAAATGTATCCGGATCCCAACCTGGCGGTCCCGCAAGGCACCAGCAACTGGCTGGGCACGGTGGGTCTGCCGGTCAATCAGCGGAAAGATTCGTTCGGCGTCGATATCCTGCCATCGCAGAAGGACAACATCCGCTGGCGCGGGTTCCTGTACCACTACATCGATCCCAATCCGTTCCAGACCGGTTTCCTGTATTCCACCCGCACCTACGACCGTCCCAACCAGACGACCTCGTTGAACTGGACCCACACCTTCAGCCCGACGCTCATCTCGGAAACCACGCTCACGGCCAGCCGCGACCAGGTGTTCATTCTGATGACGTTCGACAACCCGGCGTTCAGCCGCGCGACGTACGGGATCAACTACCCGTTCATCTTCAGCGCGGCCACCAAGGATCGTCCCGACAAGATCCCGACCGTGGCCATTCAAGGCTCACCGTTCCAGGAGATCACCGGCACCCCCTATCCGTCTTCGTCCAAGGGCCCGATCTACGTGGCCGCGAGCAACCTCACGAAGATCGTCAACAACCATATGGTGAAGTTCGGCTTCTCGGTCGAGAAAGCCGGGCAGAACGACTACGATCAGATCAACATCCAGGGCGTGCCGGGCAGCCCGGACAACCAGAACGGGCGGTTTGAATTCAACGATGCCCGGGTGGGCGGTTCGGGCGTGGCCGTCGGCGATGTGGCCCTAGGTCTGTTCCACAACTACGCCGAGATCGGCACCCGCTCTTACACGCCGTACCGCGGCTGGATGTACGAGTGGTTCGCGCAGGATGAATGGAAAGCCACGCCGAAGTTGAAGGTGATCTACGGCGTGCGTCACACCATCTTGCAGCCTTACTACAGCCTCTGGCGGAACATGACCATCTTCGACCCGAAGTACTATGATCCGGCCAAGGCCGTTCAGGTCGATCCGAAGACGGGCAACCCGATCGCGGGCACAGGCGATCCCTACAACGGGATCATCATCCCGGGGGACGGCTGGACGGCGGGGGCCAAGGGCCGTGTGCCGATCGCCACCACGGGCGAGTTCGACAGCAAGTTCGTCGGCGAGCCGAAGTACTACTCGAAGATCGACTACGGCAACTTCCAGCCCCGCGTCGGTATCGCCTATATGCTCAATCCGAAGACCGTCCTGCGCGCGGGCTCCGGCAAGTTCACCACGCGCGTGCCGGTGAGCGACTCCGTCTTCCTCGGCGGCAATCCGCCGCTGCAGCCCATGGCTTCCGTTGCCACGGGCCTGGTGGACAATCCGGGCGGCGGCGCCAAGGCCACCTTCCCGCTTAGCGTGAACTCGCAGGCCAAGATATTCCACTCGCCGCAGGCCTACACCTGGAACCTGACCCTGGAGCGGGACATCGGCTTCAGCACGGTCGTGGATGTCTCCTACGTTGGCCGTCGCGGCCTGTTCAACCTGCGCGAGAAGAACATCAACCAGCCTCCGCTTGGCACCGTCCAGGCCAATCCGGGGATCAACATCAACGCGCTGCGGCCTTACAAGGGCTACGGCGCGATCCGCATGACCTTCAACGATGCGAACTCGATGTACAACGGGTTCCAGTTGGGCGTCACCCGCCGCTACACCGGCGGGCTGAGCTACGGGCTGGCCTATACCCTGTCCAAGTGTGAGGATAGCGGGTCTAGCCCGCGCGACGTCATTCCCAACCTCTACGATGCCAGCCAGGTCTGGGGGCCGTGCACTTACGACACCCGCCACGTGGCCGTCATCAACTCGATCTACGAGCTCCCGTTCTTCCGCAAGGCGGACTCGCGCTTGCTTCGCGGGGCGCTGGGCGGATGGCGCATCAGCGGCGTGGCCCAGTTCCAGTCGGGTACTCCGTTCACCGTCGGCACTACCACCGACTATGCCGGAATCGGAGCGGGGAGCGGCAACCAGTTCGGCTACTTCTGGAAGTACGCCGGCTACGGCCAAAGCCCCACCTACCCGCGGCAGTTCGCAGCCGGCGGCACGAGCGATCCCGCCCAGTGGTTGCAGGTGAGGGATTCCAGCAACGCCTTGCTGTTCACTGCGCCCGCGGCAGGCACCATCGTCAACGATCGCCTCCGGGACTACTTCTACAATCCGGGATTCCAGAACTGGAACCTGGGCTTGTTCAAGGAGTTCTCGATCACCGAGCAGCACAAGCTGCTGTTCCGCGTCGAGGTGTTCAACTTCCCCAACCATCCCAACTGGAGCGGTGCGACTAGCGATCCGACCAGCGGCAGCTTCGGCAAGGTGACCGGCAAGTCGAGCGAGCGCAACGTGCAGTTCAGCATGCGCTACCGCTTCTAGTGGTCTACGAGAGGATATCACCCGAACTGGGGCGGCGTGGACAGCAATCCTACCAGCGCCACGTTTGGCATGGTCACCAGCAAGAGCAGTGAACGCAACTTGCAGTTGAGCTTGCGTTACTCGTTCTGACCGCGCGGTTCCAAGCCCCGCCCGGCCCGCGGCCGGACGGGGCTTTTTTTGTGATACGCAGCGTCACAAGTGGTTGCGCATCCGCTCCCTCACGGTCGCGGCTCCGCTGCAGATTCGGAGCCGCGCGCGTCAGCGAGCGGTCTGGAACCTGGCGCAGGCATCAATGGCGCTGTGTATAGAACCGCAGCGGGCGCTCTTCGGCTTTGTATCCGGCGTAGCACTCGACGCGCAGCCGCATTGTCTGGGCTCCGTAAATCCATTATGCTGATCTTTCGCTGGTAGGGCAAAATGCGCCGGCTGGTGATTGCGCTGCTGATGGTTGGGGCAGGTCTTGCGGACGAACTGCCTTGGTACATGCGGGAAACCGCCATGACGCCGGAGGGCCGGCTGACCTTTCTCGAGAAGGGCTGGTGGCCGCGCGCCCAGCAGCTTGCTGAGGGGCAGAGTTTCACGCTAGACCTGAATGGCGACGAGCGGCCGGATACGCGGATTGAGCGCCGGGACGGCCACCTCATCGAGACCATTGATGGTGCGGGCACGGCCCACGTCGTCAGTCTCAACGGAACCGGGATTGTGGACCGGATGATTGTCTACACAGACAACAACGACGACGGCAAAGCCGACGAGATGGAGATCCGTCACTACCGGGACGGGTATCTGCGCTATGCGTGGTTTGGCGAGAACTACGACCAGGACGGAATCCGGATCTTCGACTTGAAGAACTGGTCTTACGCCGGCAACAACGCCAGCAACAAGTTCCGGGGCAATCTCGAGATCTATCTGAACAAGTACGACCCGGTGGCGCGCGCCTGGGCGCCGCTTTCGGAATGTCCCTTTGCCTTCGGCGACCCCAATGGCGACGGGCACAGCGAATGGGTGGTGCGGGTGAGCGTCGCGCCGCTCAACAGCAACGCGGGCGCCGACACGGATTATGCGAACAACTACGAGTACATGTGGGCGCCGCAAGCGACCCCGCTGGCCCAATCCGGGAACGTGAACGTGCGGCTCAGCTATAACCTCGACCCGGAGCCCCGGCGCGATCCCCTGAACAGGCCGCACTACACCTTCGGCTTCACGATGGTGGGCGCCCAGCGGTACGACTATCCCGGAATGTTCTACACCAACCCGCGCCGGCGGCCGCCCCAGACCGTGGTGCGCATCCCCTGGAATGCGGTCGAAGGAGTGGCCCTCAACTACCCGGCCGAGAAAACCGGCTTCAGTTGGGACGAGGCCCGGGAGGTTTACCGTTGGGAGGGGCAATTCTGGATTTACGAGCGGCAGTTGCTCTACAACACCGGCGGGCCCACCACGCGCTGGAACATGCGGCGCGAGTTTTCCGCCAAGCCCTCCCGCCAGCGGCAACTTTACTACTCGGATGTGGACCGGCGCTATCACCTCTACGGAGCCAGTGAAGGCTGGCTTGAGGTGGGGCGCCTTGTCAACCAACAGAAGGACCTCGAGATTCGGGTCTTCGATCGCGATGGCGACGGGTTCCTGGACACCTGGGAGGTGTTCGAGGCGGGCAGCGCGGCGCCCGCGCGCGTGAGCCGGGTCTCCAGCCCCCGCGCGCAAATGGTAGCACTCTCGCGCGAGGCGCTGGCGGAAGAGTACAACCGCAAGATCCTCCCTGAAGCCATCGCGGACAATGAACGTCTGATCGCGGAGCTGAAGAGGTTTGCGTCCAGTCCGCTGGCGGCAGCTTACGAACAAGAGGCGCACAAGGCGGCCAGCGCGGAGCGCCGCCGCTACTGCCTCGACGTCGCACGGGAACTCTGCTTCCTCAAGGTGCGCGACGCGCTCTACGCGCGCAACGCCGCCATGGTCTATCCGCGTCTGGAGCAGGCCGCGGGCCGCAGAACGCTGGAGTTGGGGCCGGTGGAGGGCCGCTACACCGTGGGCGACACGCTGGCCTACTGGAAGCTGGCCGGGCAGATCGAGGAGTTCGTGACTGCTTACGGAGAAGGCAAGCTGAAGGAGGCGCGGGAAATGCTGGAGAGGATTGGACCATGAACGGGTTCGTCATTCGAGAAGCGCGCCTGGTGCGAGTTTCGGTTCCAATGACCGAGCCTTTTCGCATCAGCTCGGGCGCGGTGGATCGGAAGGACGCGCTGCTGGTGCAACTCTCCGACGGAGAGGCGTTCGGCTGGGGAGAATCCTCGGCCATGTCCGGCAGCTTCTACTCGATCGAGACCCCGGAGAGTTGCCAGCGCGAGTTGCTCGAGCGCCTGCTGCCCGCCACGGTGGGGCGGGGCTCCGAGTCCATCGAGGAGTTCAACCTCCATCTGGAAACACTGAGTTCGAGCCGGTTTGCGCGGGTGGCGCTCGAAACCGCGGCCTGGGAGCTGGTGGCGCGGCAGCGCGGCGTCTCGCTTCGCCAACTGCTGGGTGTGCCCGACCGGCCGATTCCTTCCGGTCTGGCCGTCGGACTCTACGACAGCGAAGCCGAGCTGTGCGCCGCCATCGCGCGCTACTGGGGCGACGGCTACCAGCGCCTGAAGATCAAGATCAAGCGGGGCCAGGACGTGGCGCTGGTAAAGGCTGTCCGCCGCGAGTTCGGAGACATTCCGCTGTTCGTCGATGCCAACGCCGACTACACGCGGGAGGATTTCCAGGTCTTCGAGCAGCTCGACGAATACGGCCTGATGATGTTCGAGCAGCCGCTGGCCAAGGACGATCTTGAAGGTAGCGCGCTGTTGCAGCAGCGAGTACACACGCCGGTCTGTCTGGACGAAAGCATCGAGACGGCCGCGGACGCCCGCCGCGCCATCGAGCTGGGAAGCTGCCGGATCGTGAACCTCAAATTGCAGCGCGTGGGCGGGTTTTTGGAAGGCTTGCAGGTTTGCCAGGTCTGCCAGGAGCACGGCATCCCGCTGTGGATGGGCACTATGCCGGAGCTGGGCGTGGGTTCCGCGCAGGCGCTGGCGCTGGCCAGCCATCCGGGCTTCGTGTTTCCCACCGACGTCGAGCCCAGCCACCGCTGGTATCTGGACGATGTCGTGCGGCCCGAGATCCGCCTCGAGCAGGGCTGCCTGACGGTCCCCGAAGGCCCGGGCCTGGGATACGAAGTTGACGAAAGTAAGGTCGCGCAATACGCGGTCGGGCAGTGGCAATTCTAGCGTGACCCAGCGGGGACGAGCGCCGTATGCTCCTGCGCCTGGCTTTCGGATCCGGAGGATGCCAGCGACAGCACCTCCATGCGCAGGCCTTCGGGAAGCTGTTGCAGCAGCGTGGCCCGCCCGGTTCTAAACCGGAGGGCGTCCCGATACCGGTACTCGGTGGCGCTGAGCTGGACGAATTCCACCGCTTCGGTAGCGCCCACGCGCAGCTCCAGTTGGGTATCCCAGGGAATGTCCCGCAGCAGCAAGCGGGCGCCAGGCGGGACGCAGACCGCCGGAATAGCGGCAGCCGGGTGCGGCGCTGCGCTCAGCAAGTTTTTGAGCGCCGACCACCAGGAACCGCCAGCCTCCGCGCGCCGGGCATTCTCGATATCCGCCGGCGATGCCAGGCCGATCGAGTAGGTCGGAAACCGGTGAGTGACCAGTTCCTCTCCTTCGACGGCCAGCCGGTTGGGTTGGGTGTGCAGTGAATAATCACACATTGTCTTTTGCCTCCTCTGAGTTTTGGTCCCAGTCGAACCTTCTACCATTTCAACACAGGAACGGCAGGGCTGGGGCGGCGCGTGGTTTATAATGGCCCCTTATGGCTGATGGACAGATTCATCGCAGAGACTTGTTTCGGGCGGCTGGCGCCGGCACGATGGTCATGACAGCCGGCTCCTATTCGCGTGTGTTGGGCGCCAACGACAAGATCAACCTGGGCGTGATCGGCTGCGGCGGGCGCGGGCTGGGCGTGATGGGCACTTTTCAGAAGAACCCGGCCATTCAGGTGACCGCGGTTTGCGACGTCTACGGAGTGCAGATCGACCGGGCGCGCCAGCGGGCGCCCGAGGCTCGCAGCTTCACCGACCACCGCAAGCTGCTCGAGACCAAGGAAGTGGACGCGGTCCTGATCGGCACTCCCGACCACTGGCACGCGGCCATCGCCATCGACGCGCTCAACGCCGGCAAGGACGTCTACGTCGAGAAGCCGCTGACGCTGAAGATCGAAGAAGGGCCGGAAATCGTGAAGGCCGCGCGGGTGAACCAGCGCATCTGCCAGGTCGGAATGCAGCAGCGCTCCGGGCCGCATTACATCCAGGCGCGCGACGAGTACGTCCGGGCGGGCAAGCTGGGCAAGATCACGCTGGCCCGGACCTGGTGGCATGGCAACGGGGCGCACTTGCGCAAGGCCCCTGCCTCGCTCCAGAGCCAGCCCTCGAACCTGGACTGGGCGCGCTACCTGGGCCCGGTGAGGTGGCGGGACTACGACCCGCAGCAGTACTACAATTTCCGGGCTTACTTGGATTTCAGTGGCGGACAGGTGACCGATCTGTTCACGCACTGGATCGACGTGGTGCACATGTTCATGGATCAGGAGGTCCCCTGTTCGGCGGTCGCCGCCGGGGGCGTCTACCATTACAAGGACGGCCGCACCGCCCCCGACACCATCTGCGTGCTGCTGGAGTACCCGGCCGGGTGGACCGCCACCTTCGAGGCCACCCTGGCCCCGGGCATCACGGGCGACGCGGTCGAGATGTGCGGGACGGAAGGCCGCCTGTGGATCAGCCGCGGGCGCTTCGAATTCCAATCCGCCGGGAAGGGCGCGCAGCCGGTGATTGTCAAATCAGATGGCGACCAGACCATTCACCACGTCAACAATTTCATTGATTGCTGCCGCACGCGCAAGCTGCCCAACGGCGATGTGTTGATCGGGCACCGCTCGGCGCAGGCCTCGCACCTGGGCAATATCGCCTACGTCCAGAAACGGCGCATCCGGTTCGACCCGTTGCGCGAAGAAATTCTGCCACTGTAAACATATGCTTCGACTCATCATCGCTCTGCTTCTGTTCGTCAGCGGCGGCCTGGCCGCCGACTCCCGTCTGGACCAGGTGGTCGCCGCGGTCCGCGCGGAAGTGAAACCGGATCAGGCCATGGAGTACATGAATCGTGTGTACGCCACGGACCGCTGGTTCACCTTCCCCAAGTTTCAGGAGACCGCCGAGTACCTCACGCGCACGATGAGGGCGACCGGGCTCCGGAATGTCGAGCTTCTCGCCGCGCCCGCCGACGGCGTCAGCCAGTTCGGATACTGGACCATGCCACTGGCTTGGGACGTCAAGCAGGCCCGCCTGGAGATCGTCGAACCCGCGCCTCCGGAAGAGTTCCGCGTGCTGGCCGATTACCAGAAGGTTCCGGCGTCGCTCGGGATGTGGAGCGGTCCCACGCCGCCGGGGGGCGTAGTCGCCGAAGTGGTCGAGCTGAAGCGCGGCTCGACCGCGGAAATCCAGAAGCTGGATCTCAAAGGCAAGCTGGTCTTGACCCGGCAGAATCCGGCCGGCATCAGGTGGTTGTTGGCCCGGCAGGGCGCCCTGGGGGCGATCAACACTTCTTCAGAGAACCGTAATCTGAAGGACGCCTACCAGTGGGTCAACTCCTGGGGCGACAATAGCTGGGGGTTCAATAAGGGCGATGCGCCGCTAGTATGCTTTTCGGTGACGCCGCGGCAGGCCGAATTCCTGACCGGGTTGCTGGCCAGCGGCGCGAAGGTGCGGGTCAAAGCGCTGGTCGACAGCCGTCTCTATTCCGGCGCCTACCCGTACGCCACCGCGGTTGTGCCGGGGAGCGGTTCCGGCGAGGAAGTGCTGGCTCTGGGCCACACCGCCGAGCAGGGCGCCAACGACAACGCCACCGGCGTGGCCGCCATGCTGGAAGCCCTCGGCACACTGAACCGGCTGATCGCTGCCGGCAAGCTGCCGCGGCCCGCACGCAGCATCCGGATGCTGGCCATGGGCGAACTACACGCCTCGATGCACTACATCGGCACGCATCCCGAGCGCATGCGGCAAACGGTGGCGGCCATCTGTCTGGACACTCCGGCTGGCTTCTATGAGCTGCCCGGGACCGAGTACGGCTTTCACTTGAACCCGGACGTGGCGCGCTCCTTCACCGACGCGCTGATTCTGCGCGTGGCCGAGGCCTACTTTCCGAAACTCTCGCCGCCGCGTCCCTTCCGCGCGGCGCCTTACGCCACGGGGACCGACACGTTTCTGGGCGATCCCCTGATTGGCGTGCCGACCGTGTGGCCCTTCAGCGGCAGCGGTGTTCACGTCCACCACATGAGCGCGGACACGCCCGACCGGGTGGATCCCCGCTCGCTGCGCGATCTCACGGTGGTGACTGCGGCCTACCTGTACTTTGTGGCCTCGGCCGGTGAGCCTGAGGCGCGCTGGCTGGCCGAGGCTGCGCTGGCACGCGGCCGCGAACGCGTACAAGCTGCCACCCCGGAGCGGATAGCCTACACCGTGGACCGCGAGAGCCAGGCGGTGCTCTCGGTGCTCCGGCTGGTTCCTGCGAACCGGCGCGAGAAACTGCGCGCGGCCCTCGAGCCCATGCTCGAGCAGCTTCGCCAGATGCGCGCCGCTCCGCCCGCTTCGGAGCAGCCAATAACCGAAGCCGCACGCATCGTGGTCAAGCGCAAGCGGTTTGGAACGCTGCCGCTCGACGAAATCCCTCCCGACCAGCGCGAAGGCTATCCTTCCGGCGCCTGGTCGCTAGTCCCGATCAGCGCGCTGTACTGGTGCGACGGCCAGCGCAACCTGGCGGAAGTGATCCGTCTGACCCGGCTCGAGCGCGGCCCCACGAACTTCGACTTCGTGGGCTATTTCCGATTTCTCGAAAAGCGCGGCTACGTCGAGTTTGTGAAGTAAAACACGCTTCAGCTTGTCAGTCAGTTTGACAGCCAGTAACCGGGCCGGGTGCGCACAGTCACGTCTGTCCGGTCTCTGATCTTCACTTCGATCTCGTGGAAGGCGCCCTCCTCCCGGACGGCAGGGGAGAAACTCAGCAGGTACTGGCTGTGCAGTTCCTCCCCGATGCGCGAGATGGCCTGTTCCAGAGACCTTTGCTTCAGAAACGAGAAGTGGCGGCCCCCGGTGTACTTCGAAAGAGCCTCCGCCGCATTGGTGGTGGCCAGCCGGGCGATCTCCGCGAAAATAGCCAGCAGGTTCATCCCGCCGGCCTGGCTGGCGGTGGCGTCCGGCTTGGCGGTGAAACCCGTCAGGAATGCCGAGTAAGTGACCGGGTAGACGGTGACGTTCTCCAGTTGCGCCGTGGTCACGGCGTCTTCGAGTTTGCCTTCGCTCGAGCGGTCACGAGTCTCTCCGATCAGCAGCAGCACCCGCCGGCGCTGAATAGGACATTTGCTCAGCAGTCGCACCGAGGCGGTCACCGCATCGATCATGCGGCTGCCCGAGTAGCCGGGCTGGATCGCTTGAAAGGCCTGCTTGAGCGCGCGTGCGTCCGAGGTGAAGCCCTGGATCAGCCGGACCCGGTCGTCGAAGGCGAAGACCGCGGCCTCGCCCCGTTCCCCAATCACCAGCGGCTCGATCATGCTGCCGATCTTCCGGATTCTCACCAAAGCCGGCGCGGCCAGGGAGCTGGATTGAACGGCAATCACCAGCGAGATCGGAACGAAGTGCACGTCCACGCGGATCTGTTGGGGCCTGCGGTTGTCGTAGAGCAGGAAGTCTTTCTCGGTGAGGCCGTCCACATAGTCGCCCTTCTTGTCCGTGACGGTGGTGGGCGCAATCACCAGCGGGACGGTGGTGCGGAAAGTAGGCTCTTGCGCCAAGAGTCCGGCCAGCAGCAACACGAAGCTGGCGTCACTTGCCCGCAATCAGATCCCCTGCCGCGAGCCGCACCTGGTCCCACTGTTCCGGGTTGTTGCGCCAGATCTCGATATCGAGCATGGCGGCCTTGCCAAACGGCTTCTTATAGACGATGCGGTCTACCAGCCGGTCTGCGGCGTCCTTGTTGCCGGTCTTCTCGGCCAGCAGCCAGAAATACTCGTAATCCTGCAAGCCCCGCCGCTGGGCCTTCAACCGGACGCTGGCGATGGGCTGCCGGTAGCCCATCACTGCGCCCCGGTAAATGAGCTGCCCCGAGCCGTTGTAGATGCGGCGCGGCTCCTTGAAGTTCTCGGCCTCGTACCAGGCTGCGAAAGCGTTGTGGTCGAATTCCCACTCCACCCAGCCCGCGCGGTATTTCCATCCGATCCAGCCGATGGCGCGGTTGACCAGCAGGTCCAAATCCAAAAAAGTGTTCGACCCGCATCCCGAGTTGCGGCGCTGCTCGTAGATCATCGGCCCGTAGAACCAGCTCTCGACGCCCTTCTTGCGGAAGTACTCGATGGTGTCGATATCGAACGAAACCGTGTGGCAGACCAGCAGCTCGACTTCCTTGGAGAGCTTGTCCATGGCCTCGCGCGAGTAGCCGCCGTCGATGCGGTACTTGAACCAGCCGCGGCCCATGGCCTCGTGAAGCAGCCGGCCGTAGTAGATCATCATTTCGTAGGCTTCCTCGTTGTAGGACTCATCCAGGCCATTGAGAAAGGCGATCTTGTCGACCTTGCGCCACTGGGGACTGGCGTCCAGGTGCGCGCGGATCTGGCGTCCGGTCTCCTTCCAGACCGCCTCGTACTCCGGGGTGCGCCCGCCCGGTGGCAGATCGATGGGCCAGGCGTTCCCGGTTTTCCGCCTCACATCGAAGGGCAGCATCATGTGGTCCAGCGGCACGCCATAGCCCGGTCCCCAGTAACCGTGTTTTTCGGTGAAGGCCGAGCCATCCAAGTAGGGCGCCAGGCGTTTGTCGAATTCGGTCCAGTCCAGAGTGACCTCGGTGCCGCTGACGGAGATCTTGGGGCGATAGGCGTAGATGAGCGGCAGGAAGCGGTGCTGCTGGCCGAGTTGGTAGTAGAGCATCTCCTCCTCGGGCGGCATCTGCCGCATCGAGCCGTTCCAGATGTCGCCGCGCAGGTGGTTCTGCTGGGGCAGCGCGAAATCCCAAATCTCGAGCGCTACCGTGAGGCTGTCCCGCCCGCCTTTCCAGGTGACCTCGACAGTTCCCGTGTAGCGCCCGGGCGGGGCCTGAGCCCGCTCATGCGGCACAAAAATGTCGATCCAGACGGCGTGGTTCTTCTGCTCCGGGATGTTGTTGTGGAGATCCGGAATCGAGAACGGGAAGCCGCTCGACAGACCGGCCCGGCGCTTGGGCATGAGCGCGTCAGCGTACCAGCCCGGCCCCAGCGAACTCTTCTCGTAGCCCGTCGAGGCCTGCCGCACCTGCACGTACCATTCTTTGAAAATGGCGAGGTTTCGTCCGGCCAGGCGTGCGCCGCCGGAGGCTTCCAGTCCGCTGAATGCAAGATCCACCTCGCTGACCGGCTGGGGCGCCTCGATGATCACCTGGAACGCCACGAATTCGTTGCGCGCCGACTTCAAAGAGACCGTTCTGGTGGCGGCGTCCCATACCGAGTTGCGGGCGCGGAAGTCCCCGCTGGGATAGTCCTTGTGGATGTCCACGCGGTCCTCGAGCAGCCGGCCGGTGGTGGGACTAACGCGCACCCCGTCGCTCACCACCCACAGCTTCACCGCGGGGGTCTGCGCCGCAGCCACGAGCGCGCTCATCGCAAAAACAGCCAATGCCTTCATGACACCTCCGAACATGGAATAATAGCGTAACTCGGGAACACTTTTGAATTCACCGCAGAGGCGCAGAGGACGCCGAGGCTTTCTCAGCCTCCTCTGCGGCCTGCTGCGGGTTGGGGGTGAATGGCAAACAATGAAGCGCTTTTCCCTGCGGCCTCTGCGCCTCTGCGGTGAAAACTCTGGCCGGTCTGACCTCAGAGGCCTCACAAGACTACTGCTGGCAGCCAGCCTGGCGCTGTGCGCCACCCAGGCCCAGGAACGGACCGAGAGTTTTCTCGGGAACCTGGCGCCCATCATTCGTTCGATTCAGCAGGAACGCGGATTCCCGCTCGACTACGCGCACCGCAAGGGAGTGTCTGTGGAGGAGTGGCGCCGTCGCGGCCGTGCTGAAGTCCAACGCACCCTGGCCTTCTCTCCCAAACCGGCACCGCTGGACCTCCGCGTTCACGAGGTGATCCAGCGCCCCGGCTATGAGATCCGCAGGGTTTCCTTCGCAGGTTCGCCGCACTATCGGATTCCGGCTTTTCTACTGGTCCCCACCGAGGGCAGGCCGCCGTATCCCGGCGTGGTGGCGCTGCATGACCACGGCGGGTGGTTCTATCACGGCAAGGAAAAGCTCGTAAGAATCGACGGCGAGCACGCGGCGCTCAAAGCATTCCGCGAGCGGTCCTACGGCGCGCGGACCTTCGCCGATGAGCTCGCCAAGCGCGGCGTCGTGGTCCTGGTCCCGGACGCCTTCTACTGGGGCGAGCGCCGCATCGAGTACGAGCAGCCGCCCCCGGAACTCACCAAGCGGCTGGCTGCGCTGAAACCGGAACAGGTGGAATACGTGCAAGCGATGAACACCTATCTGCGCGAACGCGTTTACGAGTTGAACACCTGGCTGGCTTTTTGCGGAACGAGCTGGATGGGAATCGTCAGCCACGATGACCGGCGCAGCGTGGATCTGCTGGCCTCGCTGCGCGAAGTTGACTCGCGCAGGTTGGGGTGCGTGGGCCTGTCCGGCGGGGGCTACCGGGCCACCTACCTGACTGGCCTGGAACCCCGTTTGCGGGCTTCGGTGATCGTGGGCTGGATGACCTCGCTCCCAACCACGCTGGACATTCCGTACTCGGTACACTCCGGCCTGTTCGATGCCTTCGGGCTGCACGCCAGCCTGGATCATCCGGACGTCGCCGCGCTGGGGGCCCCGGATTGCGCGGTCTTCGTCCAAAACTGCGCCCGGGACCGCCTGTTCACCCGCGCCGGAATGGAGCAGGCCGCTGAGAAGATCCGCAGCGTATACGCGGATTTGAAGCACCCCGAGCGGTTCCGCTCCAGGTTTTACGATGTTCCGCATCAGTTCAACGTTGAAATGCAGGAGGAAGCTTTCCAATGGCTCGATACTTGGCTGCGAAAGTAACGCTGCTGTGCGTCTGTGCGGTCATGGCGCGGGCGCAGACGTCCGAGGAACTCAACTTCATTACGGGCCTCACCGAATTCCGCGAGATCCGCAGCATGCTGCCCTCGTATTTGAGGGCCCGGGCCGAGGCGCTGCTCCAGCAGCGCCGGCAGACCATCGCGCAGTTCGCGGGCCGGCAGGATGTCGAGAAGCGCAAGCAGTACCTGCGCGAGCGCATGATCCGGGCGCTGGGCGGGCTGCCCGAGCGCACGCCGCTCAACGCGCGCCTGGTCGCGGTGGTCGAGCGCGAAGACTACCGCATCGAGAAAGTGGTCTTCGAAAGCCAGCCGCGTTTCTACGTCACCGCCAACCTCTACCTGCCCAAAACCGGCCAGCCGCCCTATCCCGGCATCCTGTTTCCGGAGGGGCACGAGGCGGGCGCCAAGGCCCACGAGGCCTGGCAGCAGATGCTGGGTTCGTTCGCCACGAAAGGATACGTGGCGCTCACCTGGGATCCGCTGGGCCAGGGCGAGCGTTCGCAATTTTACGATCCCGAGGCGAAGGCCTCGAAGCTGCGCGGCTCGACCACCGAGCACTCCATGCTGGGCATCCAGTGCCTGCTGGCCGGCGACAACGTGGCCCGCTACACCATCTGGGACGCCGTGCGCGCGCTGGACTACCTGCTGTCGCGCAAGGAAGTGGACGCCACGCACATCGGCTGCACCGGCAACTCCGGCGGTGGCACGCACACCGCCTATCTGTCTGCTCTGGATGACCGCATCCAGGTGGCCGCGCCTTCCTGCTACTTGACCTCCTGGCAGCAGCTCTTGCGCACCATCGGCCCGCAGGATGCCGAGCAGAACCTGCCGCCGTGGATCGCAGACGGACTGGACCACCCGGATTTCATCTACGCCTTTGCGCCCAAGCCCTACCTGATGCTCTCAGCTATTCGCGACTTCTTTTCCATCACCGGCGCGCGCAACACCTTCCAGGAGGCCAGGCGCGTCTACGCGCTCGCGGGCGCCCAGGAAAAGCTCGACATGGTCGAGGCCGACGACGGCCACGGCTATTCGAAGCCCCGGCGCCTGGCCGCTTACAACTGGTTCAGCCGCTGGCTCAAGGGCGTCGAAGACCAGCGCCCGGAACCCGAAATCCGGCAGGCTACCGAGGAGGAACTGCGATGCACGCCCACCGGGCAGGTGGCCACCTCCCTGGGAGGCGAATCAGTATTCACCTTGAACCAGAAGCGCGTCGAGCAACTCAAAGCCACAAGGCCGCCGCGGTCGGAAGTTCGAACCTGGGCTGGGCGGTTGAGCGGATTCGAGCCCGCGCAGGGACCCGTCGACGTGCGGCCCTACGGCAGTTTCACACGCCCCGGATACCGCGTCCAGAAGCTGGTGTACGAAACCGAGCCGGGCATTCTCGTCCCGAGCCTGCTGTTCATCCCGGACGGCGGGAGCGCCCGGAAGGCCGCCGTGCTCTACGTCAACGGGGCGGGGAAGGCCGCGGGCATGGGGGACCTCGAGCCGCTGGTCCGCTCCGGGATGGTGGTGTTGGCCATCGACGCCCGGGGATTCGGCGAGACCCGCACCAGCGCCGAGAAAGATTCCCCGCGGCCTTTCGGCGACTACTCGAGCGCCATGACCGCGCTGCTGACCGGCAGAACCTTGGTGGGCATGCGCGCCCAGGACATCGCGCGCGGGCTGGATCTGTTGTCCGCGCGCCCCGAAATCGACGCCGAGAAGATCTACGGCTATGGCAAGGGCGCCGGCGCCGTGCCCATGTTATATGCGGCCGTGCTGGACCAGCGCCTCCGCCGCGTGGCTCTGGATGGAATGCTGGCCTCCTACGAATCCGTCACCAACGAGAGGATCCATCGCGACGTCTTCGAGCAGGTCGTTCAGGGCGCCTTGAAGTACTTCGACCTTCCGGAACTCATCGCCGCGCTGGCTCCGCGGCCCGTCACCGTGGTGAACTCGGTGGACCCGCTGGGACAACTGCGGCAACCAAAAACAGAGAGCGGCGCTTTGGCCTTCTTCAGGTAGGCGCCCTGGCGGCACGGTCTTCAGCGGGGAGATCATTCTGCCTTCCGGCGCCCTTGTGGGATAAGCTTCAGCTTGTCTGGCCCATTCTCCACCACAGCGCGAAACAAGCTGAAGCTTATCCCACGCGGACCCCCCAGAGACTGAGAAGGTGTGAATGAATGGGTCGAACACCGAGGGAGGCAGGCAACACAGCCTGCCCCACATTGCAGCCAAACCACTTGGCGGTGCGTGGGGCAGGCGGTTTCGCCTGCCAGCCGATTCATTCACACCTTCTGAGGCATTACCTGGAGCGCCCGGAACTGCTTGACACGGCCGACGCCAAGCGATAGAGTACGATGCAGAGGTTATTTTCTCTTTTGAGGAGGTGCCCTATGAAGGCATGGTTCTTGATTTTCCTGCTTGTCGTTTTGATGGCGGCGCCGGCTTGGCCACAGGCCTCGACCGGGACCGTCCGCGGGACCGTCCGCGACCAGAGCGAGGCGGCTATTCCCAACGCCACAGTCGTTTTGACCAATACCGACACCAATGTCTCCTCGCAGACCACCACCAACGTGGCCGGTTTCTACGTGTTTGCGGGCGTCATTCCCGGCCCCTGCAAGCTGACAATTGATGCTCCAGGGATGCAAAAATTCGAGGGCACCGTGACCGTGCAGGTGCAGAGGGATGCCATCGTGGATGCCGTGCTGCGCGTGGGTCAGACCACCACCGCGGTTTCCGTGCAGGACGTGACCCCCATGATCACCTCCGATTCCGCGGTGCTGGGCCACGCGCTCGAGCGCCAGCGCATCGAGCAGTTGCCCATCAACGGGCGCAACTTAACCAGCCTGCTGAGCACCGTGCCGGGCATGGAGGGCCTGCGCGCCTACGGCCTGCGCTTTGGCTCCCAGGAGATGGTGCTGGACGGCGCCCCCATGGCCGACCGCAACTGGGGCGACCGGCTCGTCAACCGCCAGCCCGGCCTGGACACCATCGAGGAGTTCCGGGTGGAAGACAACAGCTCGTCGGCGCGCTACACTCGCCCCACCACCATCGTGGCTTCCACCAGGAGCGGAACAAACCAGG
>Ga0315277_10004715_pt1 | contig 18086 bp, 21 predicted proteins | sample YL17G05_15_MG_FD_203695 | JGI IMG/M metagenome (GOLD analysis project Ga0315277, IMG submission 203695) | Sediment microbial communities from Yellowstone Lake, YNP, Wyoming, USA - YL17G05_15 | ecosystem: Environmental > Aquatic > Freshwater > Lake > Sediment | place: USA: Wyoming | collected...
CGGAAACACACGTGATCTTTGGCATGCCGGAGTTGAGCAAAGGCACTCAGGCTACAATTCACAACACCGCTGTTCTCGTGGGCCCCAATGGCTATGTAGGGAAATATCGCAAGATGTATCTTCCAACCCATAGTGTCTTCGAAGAGAAGAGGTATTTCCGCCCGGGACATGAGGCGGCGGTCTTCGACACGCCGCTTGGAAAGATTGGTTTAATCATATGCTACGACATCTTCTTTCCAGAAGTGACTCGTCTCACACGATTGATGAAGGCCCAACTCATCGTGTGTATTTCAGCCTCCCCAGCGATTAGACGGTCGTTTTTCGAGACGCTAACGTCCGCAAGGGCACTCGAGAACACTGCCTTCTTGGCCTTTGTGAATCTGGTGGGCATCGAAGACGGATTACAGTTTTGGGGAGGAAGCAGACTAATTGGACCACAAGGAAGAATCCTGGCCAAGGCCAAGTATGACGAAGAGGATCTAGTGATCGGCAAGGTTGACTATGCTGACATTAGACCCATCGAGACATTTGTCCCAACATTGAGAGATCTCCGCCCCGAATTGTTTGACAAGTTGAAAGAATGCGCTGAGAAGCTCTAGAACTTCATCTGAGGCTCTTGACAGCCGCTTCGATGCGATCCAACGCCTTCTCCAGGTGCCCATAAGCTGCAGCATACGAAATCCTGGTGTACCCCTTACCACGACTGTCGAAAGCAGAGCCAGGAACTGTTATGACAGAGCATTCTTCCGAAGAAATTCCGAGAACTCCTCTGAGCACATACCGAACGCTTTAATGTTAGGGAAAGCGTAAACCGCACCCTCTAGAAGTTTGCAGCGAAAACCCTCAACAGAATTAGGTCGCTCGTGAACAAGGTGCCGGCGCTTGTCAAACTCTGCCACCATCTCCGTCACGAAGCTCTGAGGACCCTTCAGCGCTGCCAACGCAACACATTGCGACAGACTATTCGTGCAAGCCACTATGTACTCATGCGCAAGGCAAACGGCCGAAATAAGGGCGCTGGAACTGTAGATATATCCAACTCGCAGACCAGTCATCACAAAGTTTTCGAGAAAGAGTTAACGGCCAACTTTCGCTCAGGCATTCCATGAAGAGCAGCAAGACAATGGTGTTTGGCACCATCGCAAACTATTTTCTCATAGACCTCGGAGATCACAAGCATATCACGCGCCACAGCAATCTTGGCCAAACTTGATGTTTCATCGTGGCTGAGAACGCCGCCTGTTGGACTGTTTGGAGAGTTGACAACAATCACACGTGATCTTCCTGTGATTAGCGACGTCACGTCGTAAGTAAACAACCCGAAATGGCGCTCTTCTTTCAAGGGAGCAGTTATCGGAATCCCATTAACCAACTTCACGCAAGGCCTCTAAAGGATCAACCCTAGATCCGACACAAGCACCTTATCACCTGGATTGATCAGTCCAAGCAATGATGCGAAGATTGTTGCACTCTCGCCTACGGTAATAATGATTTCGGTGTTCGGGTCGTACTCTACCCCATAGTCACTAGAAGCCTTTTTCGCGAGCACCTCTCTCGGTTCACAGACGCCATTGGTGGATTCAGGTGGGTTCATAATGGGATTTACCGCTCTTCGCGGCCTCTGCGCCAGCACCTAAAACATGTCCCGGAGCACAGAAATTCGGCTCTCCAACGCTCAGATCGATGCAGTCAGGCATTGTCTTGGCCAAACCGATAAAGTGCCGCATTTATGACCCCTTGAGGCATTTGAGGCGCTCCGCAGGCTCGTATTTTGAATTCGCCAAACACTCGCCCCACACCTGGTCATCGCCCCGGGATAAAATAACTCCCTCCGCCAACATCCCCTCCTTCTCCCTTGAAGATGTCATCCTTAAAAGCAAAGCCTGTATACTAAACCGTATCCATTCGACAGAACCTGCTGGAGTAAAGAAATGACGCTGAGAGAGAACGTTCAAAAGTGGATAAATGGCTCTCTAAACGACCCTATCGCCGTCGTCCTGTCAAAGAATAGCCACTTAACCAAAACCCAGCTCGAAACGCTGTTAATAGACATATTAGCCGAGAGTTTCTCGGGCAAACAGTTGAAATACGATGAAAAGGCCCAGTTACGACTAACCAAGGCCAAAATAAGCCGCGGGTCGTTTAATAGGACCTTGGCGCAGGCTAAAGAAAACGTTATAGGATCCATTTATACCGTTCTGCTACTGGGCTATCTCGGAGTGTTCGAAGATACAACACTTGCCCCCTATCTCGAAATAGCGAACAAATTGCACACGTATTTGGAGGCACACAAGCATATGCCCGACAAGGGACAAGAGCGCAAAAACCACCTAAAAGTCATAGAAATAATCAGAGAAGAGCTGGAAACGAACTTAAAACAGCTCTCAAGCCCATCAGAAGGGGCAACGTGACGTCACAAATCACATGCTATTTCATACAGAAATACCGCTGAAAGCACCGACATGAACAGCAGCCGAAATCCGACACAAAAATCAAAAAGAGCCTCAAATTGCAGGCCTCCAAGGTCGAGAGCAGATCCATCAGGATGCAAGCGGGTGCTACGCCAAGTGTGATATGTGACGTCATGAGGGCAATAAGCTGATGGAGAAGACCATAAGACTTAAATCTGAAATGGTGTGAGTGTGATGCGTGATGCAACGTGATGCAGTCTTTTGTGGTCACACCTGAATCACAGAGGTGGAACATCTGATAGATATACCGACTGTTCTGGCAGGCGGCCTGCTTGTCGTAACTGCCGGCGTGGCATTTAAGTACTATAGGGTCCTCCGCACGGCCAGAAAAGAGTATGAAGCTGCTAGAGATACTGTGGAGGACATAGTGCTCAGTTTCAACAGGCAACTGCAACATGAAGGCGAGAGGTTGGAGGCTGTGGCGTATAAGGTCGAGGGGGTCTCTTCCAAGGTTGAAGGAGTTTCCAAGAACGTGGGACAGATGCAAGAATCTCTTCATGCAAGTGAACTTAAACTTGCCTCGGCACTGCAGGATAGGAACGAAGTATTTACAAGGCTTGACGGGATGGACAAGGAGCTACAGGGGCTTGTAACATCACAGTCGACGTTTGCAACTAGGGTCTCCAACCTGGACGAGCAGCTTAAACAATTTATGAATATTTCCGAGCCCAACGTCCAAGCAGTTATCCCTATGAGAAGAGACAGGGTCCTGGCGCCCTTAACTGAGACTGAATTGTCCGTCTTAGAGATGTTGGCATCAGATGGTCCGAAGACTGCTCCGGAGATTAAGGGTCGAGTAAAGCTAAGCCGCGAGCACACAGCAAGGTTGATGAAGAAGCTTTACGAGGGGGGCTACCTGGAAAGGGATACTGGTAAGATTCCGTTCAATTACAGTTTAAAGAAGGAAATGGAGGAAATCTTGAAAAGATCCGAGGGTCAACCCGCCTGACTGGTCAGTCTATCGCCTTCAGCGTCATCAGGATATTGCCTGTTTGACGTGGGCTTGTGAAACTCCTTGTACTATTTTGTACTTCAAATTGTTGAGAGGCCCGTTCTTGACGAGCACTTCCTTCAGTGCGAGCCTCGAGAGATACGTGGCCACGGTGCTCAGCCCTATAGGCTCACCAAGTTCCTGTTCATACGCATTCTGAACTTCTTTTGAAGAGAACCAAACAATAGGAAAGCTCCTTTGGACAATCGTTCGCATTTTGTCATATTTAGAAAGCCTATTGTCTGCAATGCCCGTCTTAGTCTCCATGTTTGCTTCTTCCTTTGGCACCCCTCCGAGCAATTCGACCAGATCAAGGAGTCGCACTGCCTTCTCCCTCGTCACCTGTCCTTCAAAAGCTATCGTGTACCTGTTGCCATCGCTATCGAATAGCTCGACTCGCATCTTTCGGGCGGGCATTTGCGAAACACGTCTTGGAGTGTTCACAAGTTTACAGTTCACAAGTTATATGTGTTATGGTGAAGTAGCACTAGAATATAAAGCCTAATACTGAGCCTAGATTGCAAAAGACATGAGAATTGGATTTCTTTACGAATCACAGGCTTCACATTTGACGGAAAGAACGAATTGACACAGAGCCTGTTTAACAAGCTGATGTCTAGTGGAAACGCAGGGGTGCTTAGTTCACTAAAAAGGAGCATGAAGAACTAAAGAATCGGGCAAATAGAAGCTATAATCAGCCATTACTGCGTCAACTTCACAAGGCGTTCTCAATAAGTGAAGGGAAACGGGTTTTGAAGAGTTAAGGATAAGGCAGTTCTAATCGATGGATAGGGAAGTATTAAAGGTCCTCAATGCGGTGTCAATCGGAAGGACACCATATCATTACCACAACGCGCCACACCCCATGATTTCCACTGGAACGCGCGCGGTCACCATTCAAACCTAACTTTGAACTTCGGCGCAATTCTGTAGTATGGGTCTAAATTGTTGAACATTAAGAGACATTATTAATTTTGATCATTTACCACCAGAGTATATTTATCTGCAAAAGCGAAGAGCACAAGATGATTTCTGAAAGTAAGAGTTCCACAGGAAAGTCTGGGGTGTGGCCCTCCTTGAAGGTTTAGGACTCACATTTGACCTCTTTTTATTTTAGGAATCTTGCGGGGCACATCTACTTTTTTGTAGCCAAGAGCTTATGTTTTCAAGTGGAAAGACGGGTGTTACCTTTCAAGTCTTAGCCGAGGGGTCGCAGATGTCTGATGCAAATATCCTGGATGGCGTATTCGCAAAATCCGTTAGCAACGTAAAGATATTCAAGGACAGGAATGTTCTGCGGCATGACTATTTGCCCGAGAGGTTGCCTCACAGGGAAGAGCAGATTAGACAAGTGGGCGAGACAGTGGCCCCCACGTTGAAGGGTGCCCGAAGCTCCAACATTTTTATCTACGGTAAGACTGGAACAGGCAAGACAGCTGTTACGAAGTATGTGCTCAGTCACCTTGAAGCCAAAGCCAAAGAGCTGGGAGCGCCTGTCAAGTTCTGTTACGTGAATTGCCGGATGGTCGGATCTGAGTACCGCGTTTTTGCCACTCTGTGCCAGAGCGTCGGACTTTCCGTGCCATTTACAGGACTCTCTGTTGGGGAGCTGTTTGAGCGATTTCGGGCAGGTCTGGAGACTGTGAAGGTCATCTTCATCATAGCCTTAGATGAAGTTGACGCGTTGATAAAGGTCAAGGGCGACGGGCTTCTTTACGAATTGACTAGGGTCAACGAGGCTTTGTGTGGGAGCAAGGTCTCTCTGATCGGGATATCCAACGACCTTCGGCTGAAAGAGTTTCTGGATCCGCGGGTTCTAAGCTCGCTGAGTGAAGAGGAAATAGTTTTCAGACCCTACGATGCGGGGGAGTTGAAGGATATTCTTTCGAGGCGTGCAGAATCAGCTTTTCGAGATGGTGTGTTGTCAGAGGCGGCGCTCGGTCTTTGTTCAGCTTTGGCTGCGGCGGAACATGGGGACGCTAGGCGTGCCTTGGATTTGTTGCGGGTTGCGGGTGAGGTAGCGGAGCGATCAGACGCTAATGCCGTCGTTGAGGATCATGTGCGGGAGGCTGAGAAGCATATTGAGCATAATCGTGTGATCGAGGCTCTGAAGAATTTAACTCTACATTCGAAGCTCGTACTGTTAAGCGTCTATGATTTGAACAAGGCTGATGTTCACAGGGCCATCACAGGCGAGATCTTTGAGGTCTACGATGAAATCTGCGGTGAGATCGGGGTTACGCCGTTAACTCAGCGGAGGCTGAGCTCGCTTGTGAGCGAGCTTGACTCGATTGGTCTGTTAAACGCTAAAGTCATCAGCATGGGAAGATATGGGCGGACAAAGAAGATAAGGCTGGAGATAGCGCGCAGCATCATCAGGGATGTCTTTGCTGGGGATAGCCGGATTGGCCTCTTGGTGGACTATGAACCGAAATGCCTTTCGAGACAGAAGAAGTTTGAACGCTGATCAGGGCGTGGTATGCGGTTGTGGGCTTAACGGTGGCTCGTCTTTGCTCAGTTCTGTAGGTCGTTCTAGTTGAATGGGATGACTTTGGTTTCTAGGGTTTGGAGGTTTACTACAGGTACTTTGCTGGGTGTCGGGGTGAACCCAAGCTTCTGCATGTAGTCGGTTTGTTCCTGCCAGCCTCCAGAGTTTACTACCAGGACTCCGCGATAATTGCAGTAGCCTAATGCGTGGATGTGTCCGGCATGAAATATGTCTGGCACTCTGTCTATGACCAGATAGTCTCTGGCCTCGGGGGACAAGGTGGTTTTGCCACCGTAGATTGGGGCCAAGTGGCGGCTCTGCAGTAGTAGGCGCATCGCTTTTTCAGGGTTGTTGTTACTCATGCCTGGGACTGCAGATAACACATCGTCTAGGCTGCGCCCGTGATACATTAGCACTTCTACGCCGTGTAGGCTCAGGTAGCATGGGTCTCCTAGGGAATAGACGCTTCTCGATTCCTGGAGGGTTTTAAGGTACTCATGGGATATCGCAGGCTGTGGCAAAGCTTTTCGGGGGACATCATGATTCCCGGGTATGATTATTACTTGTATGTAGTCTGGTATCTGTTCAATGTACTTTGCGGCGAGGCGATACTGCTTGTACACGTCTCTGATCGCTAGTTCTCTGACCTGATTCGGATAAATCCCCACGCCGTCAACGATGTCTCCGGCAATCAGGACGTACTTGACGTGGCCTGCGATTTCTTTCATCTGCTCGTTGCCGTATTTCCCGTTCAGCCACAAGATGAATCGGTTGAAGGATTCCCTTTGAAACTTTGTGCTCCCTACGTGCAGGTCTGACGTCAACGCGGCATAAACTGGCACCGGTGCCTTGTGTTGCGGTTTTTCGCCTACTTCGGGCAAGATGATGTCTTCAGCGATTAGAAGGTTGCCTCGTGTCTTGATGACGCTTAGGCATACGATCTGGTCGACCAGGAGGAGTTGGGTCCTCTTCTTGAGTTCTTCAGAGGCGTTCTGTGGAACGAGCACCGTTATGTTTGCTTGTAAATCCTCAACCGATAGAATTGTTCTCTGTTTTGATTCTCTCTTCTCGGTAATCATGCCGATTATCTTTAGCCTAGTCTTTGGTGGAGCTTTCAGGGCATCTATGATTGATGCTGCGCTCCTGACGTCTATTCTTTGTCTCAGCATCTTCTCCGTTCTTTTGAATCTGTCTCGGAAATAAGCGAGGAAATCTTCCACTGTTCCTCGTGAGCCCAGTTTGCTGCTTGGGTCCTCGATTATGGTGATGTCGGCGTTGACTTCCTTTGCGTAGGGGTGGAAACCTGTTCCAGTTTCTGTTATTTGGGTTGTCTGTGGTCCCGCGGGTTCCTGAGGTGGCTCCTGCGAAGGCACGATTTCTTCTGCCACTTCAGCGTTGCTCAGCAATCGCTCTAGGAAGTTTCTGTCGATGAATGAAGGCTTCTCGTTCAGGGTTTCGGCCGTTTTTATCGCTTTGGTCATCACTTCGGTCGGGTCTGCTGTCGAAGCAATCATGGTGAGGAATCCGAACGCCTCTTGATCCAGCTGGTAGCCTGCGGCAATCGTTAATTCTACGGCCTTTCGCAGCTTCTCGGATTCGCTCACGGTAGAACGCTTCTCTAGTTCTTGGTCTGCGGGAGTACTATAAAGTCTTCTGCCTTGCTTTATGCGTCACTTCGTTCTTGGTGTGGCGAGCTGCTGAGTTGCTGGAGCCTGTGGTTGAGAAGCTTAGCTGGTTTTGGATCTTGCCTGTTGGGTTCGCTTCGGTGTGTTCAAATCTGTATGGTCAGGTTTTGTTTAGATATGTTGATATTCGGATTTGCGTATTCAGTTCCTTGTGGTGTGAGTTGTGAGTATCGTTCGGAAGGTTCAACGTACGCCAGGCGGCACTTTCTTTGTCTGTGTGCCCAAGCGTTGGGCTGTGGATCATGGGCTGCGTAGCGGTTCGATCGTTGCTGTGGGTGAAACTGCGGATGGCAAGTTGCTCATTGACCCTGAGTATGGTGTTGCTCCTTCGCCTCGTGTGGCGACTTTGAGGTCTGGGCCGCTCTTGAGCCGTGAAATCATAGGGAATTATTTGCTTGGGTTTGACATAATTCGGATTGAGCCCAGTAATCGTGCAGGCTTCGAAGTGCGCGCCGCGGTCAAGAGTACCGTTGATCGGTTGGTCGGTTTGGAGATAGTCGAAGAAGATTCGTCCAGTATCGTGCTTCAGTGTCTGCTGGAACCTTCAGGTTTTCCGCCTGAGAAGATTCTTCGGCGGAGTTATGCGATTGCTGCGGGTATGCATCGGGATGTGGTCAGGTCTTTCGTGGATGGGAATGTCGCGTTGGCCAAAAGTGTTGTGGCGCGTGATGAGGAAGGTAATAGGCTGTATTTCCTTCTGGTTCGGATCCTACGGACGATTGTTCAGAATCCAGGGTTGAGCGGGAAATTAGGCATAACCTCGATTGAGTGTTTGGATTATCGTTTGGTTGCGAGTCTCGTGGAGGCTATTGGCGACGAGTGCGTTCGAGTGGCTCAGAAGACTATTGAGTTGAAGGGTGTGAAGTTGGGGGGAGAGCTGAAGAAGTTGCTTTTGGACTTTCATTCATGCTGCTTCGCAGCTCAGGAGAACGCTTTGAGCGCTTTCTTGATTGGCAACGTGCCTCTGGCCGAGGGTGTCAGGGAAATGCAGGCCGAGATTGAGAAGGCTTTTGCTGGCATTGAGGAGTTGGCGAGGGCTCAGTCGCTTGATGTGGTGCCGCTCGTGTTGGCGGTTGCTTCGTTCCTGAGGCAGATGTACGAGCATAGTGTTGACATTGCTGACTTAGTTGTGCCTAAAAGAGCCTGATTACTGTTGTTGCTAACATGTGGGCTTGTCTACATTGACCAGGCCTCTTGCTTGTGAAACGTGATCCGTTGTTGGGGTGGCATTCTGTTCTTCGAGGTTTTTCAGTCCGGTGCCGGTTTCCCAGATGATCCAATATTATTAAATTCTCATGATGCTTAGTCTTCATGTTGGTTTAGGCTTATGCGGCACGCTGGTTTTGGTGGAAAGCAGTATCATATTGCGTGTGAGAGGGGAGATCTTGCCGGTTATCTTCTTGTTCCGGGGGATCCTGATCGTGTTGACAGGATCGTGAGGTTCTGGGATTCGGCGGATGAGGTGTCTAGTCGTCGTGAGTTCCGCAGCTTCAGGGGCAAGTATAGGGGTGTTCCGATTTCGGTTCTTTCATCTGGAATTGGTCCTGCTTGTATGGCCATTGCTGTGAACGAGGCTGCTAACGTTGGGGTTCATACGTTCATAAGGGTCGGAACCACGGCTGCAATCCAGAAAGGCATTGCGTGCGGTGCGGTTGTTATTTCGTCTGCGGCTGTTCGTCTTGACTGTACGAGCAACTGTTATATCATGCCTGAGTATCCCGCCGCGGCGAACTATGAAGTTCTGCTGGCTTTGATCCAAGCGGCTGAGGGCTTAAACGTGCAGGATTATCATGTTGGTATAACGGCGACGACCGCGGATTTCTATGCTGGGCAGAGCCGAGTCACGGCTAAAGGCCACTGCGGGCAGAATGAGAATCTCCTTCCTGTGTTGCAGAAGGCCGGCGTGCTCAACTTTGAAATGGAGACGGCGACGCTGTTTACGCTAGCGAGTCTTTACGGCTTAAGAGCAGCTTCAGTATGCGCCGTGGTTTCGAATCGTTGCACAAACGAGTTTAAAGCGGGAGCTGGCGAGGAGGCAGCGATTAGAATCGCGAATGAAGCCGTCCGGGTCCTGTACGAGTGGGACAAACTGAAGAAGAAGGCCCGTAAGTCTTGGCTGTTTCCGTCGCTTTTGCGCTCTGCTCGTTATAGCCTTGCTGGTTCTCTTGCGTGTTAGACAGTGACAAGGCTCGCTAGCCGCGCTTTCCCTGTCGTTTTCTCGGAGCTACGCAGACGTCCATCCGTGCGCTTATCGCCGAAGCGGGTTGAACTGCGTTTTAGGGCTCAAAACACGCGAAAGAGGCACCTCCCCCTCCTAGGCCGTTTTTCTGATTTTTGGCTCGGCGACTTACCGATTCGATGAGAGCCATCAAAGGTTGGGTTGGGATCACATGGACAGAGAGAGACGGCCTCCCCCTCCCTCCCCTGGTCGGTTTTTCTGATCTTGAGCTGGGCGGCTTACTGATTCGATGAGGAGCTACTCAAATGTTGGGTTGAAAACACGCGAACAGTTGATACCCCCCTCCTAGGGCGGTTTTTGGGTTTCAGCATGGGGTTTGAAGTGTGGATTGATTTTGGGGTTGAAGAACGCAAAGTCTTACTCTACTGCCAGTCGGACAAAGCTAAAAAGCTACTGTGTAGACGCTTCTATCCAGTGCCGGGGTGGCGGAGTGGTTATCGCGCTGGCCTCGAGATCGAAACTCGCAAGAAAGGGGTCTGTACAAGCAAGCCAGTGGGCCTTTGGGCTCGCAGGGGTTCGAGTCCCTTCCCCGGCGCCATTTTCCCAGTAAAGCGCGCGCTAGAAGACAAGAGATCCTCCATTACAAAGACATATTCAATGAAGCGCACGAACCCACAAAATATCAAAATAGATCCAAGCGACTTTAGCTTGAAAGAAGAGTCTTCTCCTTAAGCAGCTTTCTCAATCGTCGAAAATCTTCACGGTAGCGGTCAACTGCGTAGTTTCCTCGAACAACATAACCAGGATGGTAAAGAGTGAGGACTGGTCCGTAAGACTCATGGGCACTCATGTGACCACTTATCTTACTCATGCACTTTCCAGGCCCAAGCAACTGGTCTGGGGCAAGCTTCCCGAGTGGAACGAGAATTCGCGGTTCTATAACCTCCAGCTCTGCCAGTAGATGCTCTCTGCAATTCTCTATCTCCTCTCTTGAAGGTGACGATTTCTCCCACTTTCACTTCGAGGATTACATTGTACAACGTTGGAAATGTAGAAGTTTCGGTGTGGCGAAAGCCCGATCATTCTCATCATCTCTTCTAGCAGCTTGCCTGATCGGTCTAGCGTAAAAGGAACGCCAGTTTTGTCCGCGCCTAGTCTTCCAGGCGCTTCGCCCACAAAAAAGACTGAAGGAGTTAACACTCCCACTCCGGGAACACGCCTCTGACCTGCGCTCATTGTTCCGCATTTCTTGCAGGTAAGGATTCTATTTCTGATCTCGTCAATAGACAAGCGCATTTTTTCTAGGGACCATCGGGACAACACCGCAGTTCTGGCTAACAACAAAATTGCGTGCGTGCTACAATAACAACAAAGCTCATTTTGTCAAGTTCAACACTTTCTCAAGAGCGGATATTATTCGTTCATCTGAGCCATAATAAACCCGCTTGGCTTCGCCATACCGGGTACTGATCTGCTCTGTCACATCTTTGACTAATCGTTCGACATCTTTCTCGTTCTTCTCTTCGTACCGTATGACAACTACTGAAAATCTGTTAGGCAAATATCCATCCTCTTCTGAAAGTCAACCCATCAGACTCTTATATTCTATTCCATTCTAGGGTACTGGTGCGCAGATTTCAGCACCAGTTTACTAGTAAAACCAGCGCTTCACTCGTAGACGTTCTGGGGAGATAGTAAACCGCCAAAAGGATTATCTTTTTTGGCTTGATCTTCGTCTACGCTGAGATTTAGGATTACTTATCCTAGCGTTAGGGTGCGCTGTATGGTAGCGCGGGCGCTTTAAGAAGTGACACCTAAATTGTGCGCGCTTCACGTTTTCGCCTCTCAACTGTGAAAATTGTTCAACGAACGCGGAGTCGAGAGATGCTACGAGGACAGGGACTTATAAATTGACTTGCGCGTGCTAAGAAATCTCGAACTTTGGAAAAGTTAAATTAGTTAAACGATTAAAGAACACCGGGGTTCAATTGGCTGAAACTAGCAAAGAGTACACTATCTCTGTGGAAGTAACCACGGAAAATGGCGAATCTGACCTTAGAAGAACGTTGAAAGGCATGGAGGCCGAGTTCGGAAATGTTACTTTCACTCTCAAAGTCGACAAGAGAGAGCTTATTCCCCTTGAGACTATTGTCGATGTAACATTACGTATAACGTCAAGTCTTGCAGCAGCTATTTTTCTAAAAATGTTGGAGAAGCTTTGGCAGGATTTGAAGAAGAACAAGCTCGTTCCCAGGACTGCAGAACTCGATGGTGTACAGTCCTTTGCTGAGAAATATCTGGAATCCATAAGGGTCACAGGCTCCACTCTTCTCAGGAGAAACGACAAAGGATTGTATGTGAGATTTACTTTTAGAGATAGTAAGAGGGTTCTCCACATCCTTGACGTTACTAGTTTTGAACCGCAAATAGTGAAGTATGAAAGGAGAAAATGATACACGTGGAAGCTTCAGCAACTTTATCAGACAGCATCATACTTCAGAAGATGCTCTCTGGTGACGTGATAATACACCCCATATTGGATAATAAGCAGATAAGTGGGGCAAAGGTTGATCTAAGACTTGATAATGTCTTCTACCTCATTGGACGATTCAAGAAACCGTATTATGACCCTATGGAGTTGGTCAACAAAAAGGGGGCAGGTCCAGGCACAAGGTATGTTGAAAAACGTAGGGTTCAATATGGTGAAAAGTTCGTTCTACACCCTAACGATTACGCATTGGCTCCCCTGTTTGAATTTGTGAAGCTTCCCAAGAACATACTCGGTAGACTAGATGGGCGCAGTTCTCTAGGTAGACTGGGGATAGTCGTACATTCAACTGCAGGATCTGTTGATCCCGGTTTTGAAGGCCATCTTGTGATAGAGTTGATGAATACTGGACTATTACCTGTTGCTCTTTACCCACTAATGAGGGTGGCCACTTTGATTCTCACGACTCTCAGCACTGACGCTGAAAGACCATATACTGGGAAGTATGGAGACATTGAGGCTTATGAAGATGTAGAATCCAAGTTCCATCGCGACGAAGATCTGAGTGTTATCTCTCAGATGCTGACTTGAACCTATTGTGACGAGCGCGCCTTTGCTTCTGACCACGCATTCTTGAGATGCCACTTTTTGAGAGATTCAACTATGAAGATACGCGTCTTAGGGTCATGAATCATATTTTGGCTTTTGCGCGACGTGAAAGCGTTGAAGATTATACGAGGGTCTGCTGCAGCAGGTATCCCGGCCTGAAAATACTCCATGACATCACTTATAGAAAGCGTTTGGTTTTCTGCAAATTCAAATCCGCCTTTCTTGAAAGCCTCAAGCCTCTTTTTCTCGGTTTTGGACAGGAATTCTGCAAACGGATCCGTTGCCCCAGACATTAGCTTCTTCACTTTTCCCTCGGTGCCATCGTATATTTTGGCAACCTGTTCTTGAACTTCCCGCGGATCGGCTTCTTTATGCTGGTCCCAAACGTTTTTCAAATATTCAAAGACGTCTGTCACGTGTTGGCCTACCGGGGGTGGAAGGTTCTTCTCTCTTTGTGCCCTTTCTAAATATTGCAGAGCAATGAAAATGCGAGAAATGAAGCTGAGATGTGATATTGTCTTCTCATGCGGATATTTCTGGAGGTAAGTCGCTAGCGACAATGCATAGGCTGGGCCAAAATAGTTTACGACATAAATATCAATCAGCGCTTCCTTGAGCCATTCAATTCCAGGATAGTCTTTGGCGAGAGCGTTCAAACCTACGAGATTATACAAGCAATGAAAAGCCTCATGTAGGAGCAGAGGCCAGGAAAGGACATTGTCAAATTGCGCCCGATCATAACGTATAACTGGAATATTGCGATTTTTAATGTCGCGTATAGTTATATCTATGTTAGCCGAACCTCTTGAGGGTCTTGGTACAGTCATCTCTTTTAGCTTATCAGTCAGCAGGTCGGCAATGGTGGTTTGCTTAAATTCCTTGTACTCTGAAAGCACGAAATACTGCGGCGATTCCCTGTACGGTTTGAAAAAATCATATATGAGCAGGTATGCCTCGCCTGGAATTCTAGCCTCAAACACGTCCCTAATTTGGCTCTCCAAATCACTCGTGAATGAAGAAAGCATTCTTATCGCATACCTATCTGTTCTGGATATTATTTCTTGTCGGTAACCATTAGTGTAAATTCTGTAGATATCAAGCCACTTTAGAAAAAGCTCCTTCGCCTTTTCGAGAGATTCTTGTTCTGCTTTGTAGGGCACATCGAGCGGTATGTCTTTGATGTGATCTTCGACTGTTAGCAGACCGTCTAGAACTACATCAAACGACAAATTGCGCTTCCTACTATGAGCTACGAAAAAGGTTAGCTTTCTGGGATAGCTGCGTAGATAATATCCATCTTGTGTCCAAGGCTGTTTATGCTGTCTTCTATTTCTCTTTGCGATTTGACCTCGTTGATTCTTTCAACAAGTTTTTGAGTCTTTTTCACACACTCAATGAACTCGCGCGCCTCATTTGACAATTTTGGTTCACTAGACGGAATCAACTCGTTTTCATAGCTGCTAGACAGAAAAGCTGCCTTCATCTCGTCTTCATGCAAAGTCAAAAAATCCCTCAAGTAATCATTGTTCTTCTTTTCGTTGAGAAAAAGGTCTAACCCGATTAGTCCATGTGTCACTCGCCCAATGATGTTATGAATAGAAAATCCCCTTTCTTCTTCCATGACCTGCCCCCTCTTACACTGCCAAATAAAACATGTGGACAAAACATTTTTCTTCCTATATGTTCTTATAATATGCTATGAACATGTTCTGACATAAACTCTCCCGCTTTTCCAGTCTTTTAATCACTCACTAGCTGACAAAACCAGCAAATTCGAAGAATATGTGCTTCGCAAATTGAATTGAATCTGTTAACGAGCGCGCGCGAAAAAGTATAGGCGCCCTAACGGCTTTAACTTCGATGTCAATATGCTATTTCTCTTTGGTAAGAAGGAATGTTATTTGGAATGTTGCAGCGCGCTTAGTCCGGGGGTGGTCTAACATGTATGAGCTACGCAAGTCTTATTGGAAGAATACGATAGAGAGAAATCAGGGTTCGACCTTGAAAGCTCCGTCAAAAGATGCAGTGGTCAAACGCCTAGTTTTTGTGTGGCGCGATGCAGTCCGAGCAACTCAGAACATGGAGGAGACTCTCAAGAAACCGCACAGAGCGCACTTTGGAAGCGAAGGCGGATACTTCTTGTCTTCGCGAGGAGCATATGCATTCGATCAGATTATTGGTGAATTAAAGAAGGCTGAGGAAACAAGGGCAAAGTTTTCTGACCAATATCTTGAAAGAATTCTGAACGAAGCTATGATTAAGTTGCAGCGAGTCAAGGAGACTCAAATTCACTCAATGGCTCAAGAACAGATCAACTCGCTGTTCGAAATTTTGGCAGCTCCTGCCGTTGACTGGGCTCTTTTGGTGCCCATAACAAACCTAGACATTGAAATGGATGAATTAGAAACCGGAAACGTGAAATTCCTGAAGCTGAAAAACGATTTGAAAACAGACCTAAAGTTGCGATCGGGCAGACTGGCACCTCAACTCGGTAAGATTCTGGACCAAAACTTCGTTGGTAATGTGTGTGCCAAAGTCGTTGTGTCGGCTGTCGATGAGGATCGAGCAAAAGATATCGGCACACAAGAAATTTCCTTGGCACTGGACGCTTTGCGTTTTTATGGACTGAACAGTTGTTTCCCGAATTCCACGTTTGCGAGGAATTACTTTGACATGCAAGGTGACATATCTTCCGGCAAACAAATCATGATACTCTTTTCTTCAAAGGTCTTTACGATTCCCCATGAAATAAAGGGATTTCTACATGATTTCAAGATTACCAAATCTGCCTTAACCAGCATGAAATCGGATGGTTTTGACATACTTAGCGCCATATTGACAAAAAGTGAAAAGGACAGAACCGACTTTGAGAAAGCTCTGGTCACAGGTGTCAGATTCTGCGCATTGAGCACTCAAGATATGAAGATATTCAATTCATTTGTTGACAGTACGATCTCGCTTGAAGCTCTACTATTAGCGCAACATGATTCAAAAAGAGACAATCTGGCAGAACGAGTGGCTTTCATCATAGGGAAGAACCTGAACGAAAGAAACCACTATTATGATGAAATGAAGAATCTTTATGGAATCAGATGCGGGATAGTCCACTCTGGCAATACCGACGTAAGACCTTCAGATTTCCAAGAGCTTCAGTGGATTGATTACACATGCCTGGTCAATATGCTGAAACTTTACCAGTCTCTGAAGATGGGCAGCGTAGCAGACCTCGTTACGTGGATTCGCAAACAGAAATTCAAATGAACCTACTGCATATAGGTTTAGACTGGTCACTGAACGCAACCAGACGCGCAACGTTAGAGATTCAAACTCCGCCAGTATCTTTTACTAGTAAATTGGTGTTGAAATCCCTTCCCCGGCGCTCTTTTCCTAATGTCGGCGCCAATTGCGGTGATTCTGCGAAAAGACGCTAGATTTGACAATGTTAGCTCTGTTTGGACGGCTGGAAATGTTCCACGACGCCTCAGAACTCGATCTTGGTGAGGCTGACAAGAAAAAGCTTGATGAGTTAGATACTCGCCTGAATGTTCTGGAAGAGAAAGTGAAGAAGCTGTAACTCTTTGAGGAGTTGCAACACAGAAACGCGGTGTCTGCTTTATGGATGTAGAAGAGTCATCTGTTCCCCTCATAATTTTCTCTTGTTTAAGCCCATACAGGTCCACACGATTTCTTGCCGCAAAGGTTTAATTTTGCCCTGTTAAATCTGCTTGTGAGAGTATGTTAGGTTGAGAGAACCTTTTGCCGAGTTTGTTAAGGCTGAGTTAGAGCCCAGAACTCTGCTGATTACATGTGGGCTTCCAGGAACTTGGAAAACAGAGACCTCAGAGGAGATCTCAAAAATCAAGGGATATCCAATCCTTCGAACCGATTTGATTCGACTGGAGGTTCTCAAGAATGAGGACATTTTCGACGAAAAAGTTGCGGCAAATATGGGCAAACGAGAGCTTGTCTATGATGAGACGTTTCGCCGAGCGGAAGATCTTGTACGGAAGGATAGAGGCGTTATATTGGATGCTACTTTTGTAACCCAGGAACTGCGAAGACGTGCTGCTGCGATTGCTGCAAAATACAAGATGACTTTTGTCATATTTCAGACTCACTGCTCTGAAGAAGTGTCAATTGCGAGGATTTTGAGAAGAACCAAAGAGAACTACCAGTCAAACGCTCTAACTAGGGAAGCTTATCTTAACAACAAGAAGAAGTTTGAGGCGATTGACTTGGATGATCTGAAAGAGAGATTTCCGAAACTCCAAATACTACACTTGACAGTCGACACTGAGTGTGACCGTCCCGAGGACTGGTACATAATCGGGATGGAAAGAAGGTAGTTGGCCCCCGTTTTATGATAATAGATTTGCATATTCATTCAAAGAGCTGTTCTGATGGAAACTTGACTGTTGAAGAACTCGTTAAGGAAGCTAAAATCAGAAACATTGGGTTAATGTCGATTACAGATCATGACTCGATCGGCTGTCAAGAGAAAGCCATAGCTTTGACAAAGAAAAATGGTATCCGTTATGTTGCTGGAGTTGAATTGAATGTGACCTTCTCGCACCGTAGATACAACGATGGCAAATCAATATCGCTGGATTTCCTAGGTTATCAATTTGACGTAAGGAATAAGGAGTTAAGGAACAAACTTCTAAAAACTGCTCAATACCGTGAGGAAAGGGCTGCAAAGATCTTGGACAATATTAATGCAGAATTTGAAAAAGAAGGAATTGAAAAGTTAACGAAGCATGATTTGAGGGAGATTCAAGATTCCGTTGACGGAGTACTTGGGCGGCCTCACATAGCAGACTATTTGGTAAGAAAGAGAATTGTTGGAACTAGACAAGAAGCCTTTGATAAGTATCTTGTGAAATGTGATGTTCCCAAATATCCTCTTCACATTGAAGAGGCTTCGAGACTGCTGAGGAATGCTGGAGGAATGACAGTTTTGGCTCATCCTAACGATCCTCACGGAACCTCACTTGTGACACTGACTAAATCTCTGCGCAAACAGACAGAGATAGTAGAAGAGTCGATTTTAAGATACATTGATGGCGTAGAGTGTTGGCACTCTAGAAATGACGCTCTAACAACGAATCATTATGTAAAGTTTGCAAAAAAACATGGACTAATCATGACTGGGGGAAGCGATTGCCATCAAAAGCC
>Ga0315277_10004716_pt1 | contig 18084 bp, 15 predicted proteins | sample YL17G05_15_MG_FD_203695 | JGI IMG/M metagenome (GOLD analysis project Ga0315277, IMG submission 203695) | Sediment microbial communities from Yellowstone Lake, YNP, Wyoming, USA - YL17G05_15 | ecosystem: Environmental > Aquatic > Freshwater > Lake > Sediment | place: USA: Wyoming | collected...
CGCCCAGAGCGACAGCCTGGGCAGCCAGGACCACGGCCTTTAGGCCCGAGCCGCACACCTTGTTGATGGTGGTGGCGGGTGAGGTCACTGGGATGCCAGCCGCCATAGCGGCTTGGCGGGCCGCTCCCTGTCCGACGCCCGCCGACAGCACCAGACCCATGATCACCTCGTCCACTTCGCTCGGCTGGACGCCCGCCCGGCGCACCGCCTCGGCGATGGCCACCGCCCCCAGCTTGACCGCCGGCACCTCGGCCAGGCTGCCGCCGAAGGTTCCCACCGGCGTGCGGGCTGCGCTCACGATCACTACCTCGTTCACATCGACCTCCATTGGCTTACTAGGCTGCGCCTGCCTGTCGCTCAGGCGGGCTAGCTGCTTGTTCTATCGTGTTAAGCAACAGCGAGGGTATCTACCGAAAGATCCTCCGCCACTAGTATGCCAGTCTGACGCACAATGCGCACCCTCTCCGCCGCCGTGTCCACCGCCAACTGATCCGCCTCCTAGGGTGATGCTGGAGGGAGGCCCCATCCAACCCCCAGGCGCGAGGGCTGACAAGCGGCAGGCCACAGCGACGCTGGGCGATGACGAACCGCACGATAGCGTTGGCCAGCAGCAGGGCGGGCGGGCCCGCTACTGGCCTTCGGGCCGCTCGGCCGCCCCGCGGTAGGCGATAGCCTTCCGGGGCCGTAGCTGGCTGGCGAGCGCGCCCTTCTTTTGCCGCCGGCCCATGCGGCGGGCCATATCGGCGGCGAAGTTGGCGGCGGTGCTCACCACGCCAGGCTGGTGTGGCAGGCGACGCATGGCGTTCGTCAGCTTAGGGTGCTTTCGGGCGAAGGCGCGTATCTCCTCCAGCGTGACGCCGTAGCCGTCCAGAACACGCTCCATCTCCTCGCGCGCCTTCTCCTTAGCCTCCTGAAGCTTCATCTGCACACGGCTTTTCACCAGCACCTCGCCGTCGCCGGTGGTCTCGATAGGCACAAAGATCGCATCGGCCAGGTCGGTGACCACCTTGGCCTGGACGCCGTCGCTGATCGTGCTGGGCATGCAGCCGAAGGGCTTGACGGTGATCATCATGTGGGCCTTGGCGTGAAGGGTCATCCAGATGTGCTTGGTGACCTCCAGATGCCCTTCGCCGGCGATCAGGCGCTTCTCGTAGTAGCCCTCCGAGTATCTGTCCAGCCTGCCCATGGGGGGAAGGGCTTCCGGCTTGAAGTTCAGCAGAAAGCGATAGTAGGTATAGACGGCCTCGTAGGCCGCCTTGCCCAGGCGCAGTCCCCCCCACACCAGCCAGGGATTGGCTCCCTCCATCCCCTGCTTGTCGGGCTTGACCCAGAGGCGGTCCCTGACCTTGAGCTCATTGAGCCAGACCATGTACTCGAACCAAGCCCCCACCAGGTCCAGCATCAGCTCCGCCCCCTCTTCCTCCAGCCAGCGCATCAGTCTATGGTTAGAATCGCCCTCGGAGTGCTTCAGGAAGAACTCTCCGGTGATCTTCACCCTCGGCTTGACCCTCAGGTAGTCCACCTCGATCTGGCTGAACCTCTTCTTGAGGCGACGCAAGGCAGCCCCGACGGAGGTGCCCTCCCTGATGGCGGTGCGCAGGGTCTGGCGAGCCTCCTCCATCACCACATCGGTCTCCCCCTGCTTCACCTCATAGGGCCGGATCTGGCAGACCAGGTCGTTAACCAGGTCGGCGGCCATCGCGGCCTTGGCCAGACGCAAGAAGGCCCGCGGGGTCATCTGTACGCCCGCCGATTCCTGGTGGACGTCCAGGCCATGAGCGATGTCCAGCATGACAATGCGGAAGTTGGGGAAGCCGGCGCTCTTCAAGGCCTTGCGCAGGTCGGCCTCGTACATGCCCATGCGACAGGGGCCGCAGTCGGCGCCCCAGAACAGGGCATAGGAGTTCTCAATCTCGTCGTCGGATAAGCCCTGGCGGCGTGCCTCAAAGAGGAACTTCAGCAGGTTGCCCACGGTGTAGTAGGTGGGGTTGCACTGGCCGCGGTTGCAGAATTCCTTGCCGATGGCCAGGGCCTCCTGATCGGGGACGGGCAGCCGCTGGGCCTTGTAGTCCATCGCTTCCAGCACCCCCAGGACGATCTCCTCGTGGGTTGGGGTGAGGCCGCAATAGACGAGAGTGGTGCCCCCCTGCTCGACCGGTGCGAAGGCGCGCTCGTGGGGACGCTTAAAGTGCTGCACCTCCGGCTGCTCCAGCCCCATCTCCTGGCACAGGGCCTCCCGATAGGCCTCTACCCTGGCCTCAAGCTCCTCAGGCGCAGACGGGATTGTGGACATAACTATCCTTTCGTGGGCAGAAGCTCTCGCTGCAGCCCCTCCCTGTAGGTTGCCACCCGGCGCTCTACCTCGTCGGCCAGTTCCCGGCGTCGACACACCTCCTCGTGGTGGCGGCGCAGGAAATAGTCGATGGTCTCCACCCGCAGCTTGATGGAGCCCGCCGGCCGGTTCTCGTCCAGGTCGTGGAAGGTGAAGTAGGGCGTATCGGCGGCCTCCAGGGCGCCCTCGACGACGTGATAGATAGGGGAGTCCAGGCCGCACTTGAAGCTGGAGATGTCGATCCCTACCAGGCTGGGGTGGCGGGCCACGTACTTGGCAGCCCATACCTTGCGGCTGGTGTTCTCGCTGAACGAGTGCTTCCAGGCATCATGGCTGTCCAGAGGGTCGGCTATCTCGCCCCGCCGTAGCTCTTCGCCGAACAAGCGGTCCAGGATATCGGCGTCGGTGGGGAGAGAGTCGATGGTGAAGACAGGGTAGCCCAGCTTCTGAATCTGGGCTGGGATATCGTGGTGGACGCCAGGGTCATTGTGATAGGGCCGCCCCAGGAGCACCACCCCCACGCGCCCTTCCTCTTCCAGTCGGTCCAGAACCTCGCGCGCCCGCCGCCGTAGGCCGCTCAGGAAGGTGGTCATGGCCAGATAGCCCTGCTCCATGGCCATCCTATTCTCCTCGCGGCTCACCCCCAGAAGCTTGTGGAAGAAGAGATACATCTGCCTCTCGAAGAGGTGAGGCTCGGCCATGTGCAGGACAGGGTCATAGTAGCCAATGCCTCTCTCAGCGAAGGCATCTCTCTCGGTAGTAAACGCCGCCTTTGCCACCTCGGGGATGCCCTGCACCGTCGGGCAGGCCCAACTGGCCTGGCAGTCATATACCTCCGTGGGTACATTCATGATCACGGGGAAGAAAATGACATCCACTCGTTTCTTGTACAGAAGATTGTGGACGTGGGAGACAGACACCTTGGCCGGGAAACAGGGATCGATGGAGCCACGGCGGGAGCCTTCGCGGTACATCTGGTCGTCGCTGTAGTCAGACCAGACGATGTGCTGGGGCTTCACCCCCAGGCTCTCCAGGTAGGCGCTGAAGAAGGGGGCATAGGAGTACATGCTCAGCACCCGTGGCATGCCGATGCGCAGACCCTCGCGCTGCTGACGCGCCCGGGCTACCCCCCGACTGGCCACAAGCCTCCACGGCGAGAGGCGGGCGCCATTGCTGGCCGAGACCACCTGCGGCGGGGAGTAGCTACGGAAGGCCTCGCGGGTGGCGATCTCCACAAAGTTAGGGTTGGCCTTCTTGACCACAGCCTCGCGGGCGTTGAACGCCCTCACCTCCTCGATGCTCTCCGCCATCCCTCGCTCACAGGTGGCAGCGATGAAGCGAGTGTTGTGGTCGGGAGAGGTCTGGATGTCCACAAACGTGCGCAGGCACTTGTTCTTGCAGAAGAGGCAGCGGGTGGACTCATCGCGGGTGGTCGTGAAGGTAAGCCCCTCCACTTGGTCGAAGCCGACGAAGGAACTCTCCCTGCCATCCATCACGCGGATGGCCTCCAGGGCAGCGCCCAGGGCGCCGCTCTCGCCGGCGTGCGGGTGGACGTAGATTTGGGCCTCGGGAACGCGCGCGCTGATGAAATCGCGCTGGGCCTTGACCACGGCCAGGTTGTAGTGGGTGCCCCCCTGCAAGAGGAAGTTGCGGCCGAAGCGGGCCAGGTTTGTCTCCTGAACCACGTAGAGCCACACGTTCTTGGGCAGGACCACGGCCAGGCCCGCCATGATCTCGGAGGGCTGCCAGCCCAGTTGCTGGAAGTGGGAGATGTCCTGCTCCAGAAACACGGCGCAGCCGTAGTGGAAAGTGGGGGCCCGCTGGGCGCCGAGGGCCATCTCGGCATATTGAGTGATGTCGTAGCCGAAGCGAGCGGCGGTGCTCTGGAGGAAGTAGCCGTTGCCAGCGGAGCACTGGGTGTTGAGCTTGAAGTCCTTGACCTTGCCCCGCTTCATAATGATGACCTTGATATCCTGGCCGCCCACGTCGGCGATGACGTCCACATCGGGATAGTAGCGCAGGGCCGATTGGGCATGGGCCACCGTCTCGGGTATGGCCACGTCGGCTCCCAGCGCCTCCTTGAGGAGGTCCTTGGCGTAGCCGGTGGTGCCCACCCCGCGGATGCGCAGGCGAGCGCCCTGGCTCTCCACCTGCTGCCGCAGCTGTTCCAGCACCTCCTTGGCGTCCTGAAGGGGGTTGCCCTTGCAGAGCTGATAGGCCTTGGCCAGCAAGTGTCCCTCGCCGTCGGTGAGCACGGCCTTAGTAGAGGTGGAGCCGCCATCCACACCCATGTAGGCCTCCACCACCTGGCCCGCGGAGAAGGTGAGGGGCGTGAAGGGCTTGGTGCCGTAGAGGCGCCGGAACTCCGCCAGCTCTTCCTGGCGAGCAAAGAAACCCTTTTGCCCAGTGGCCTCCTTCGCCCTGCGACGGATCACCTCGATGTACTCCTCCAGAGCCACCGTCCCTGCGTAGGTCGCCGCCTGACCCTCCTCCTCTTGGCCGTAGAGGGCAGCGCCCAGGGCGGCGTAGAACAGCGAATTCTCCGGCACCACGATGAGTTCATGAGGGGTGGCGCCTTCGGGCAGGGACAGCCCTCGCTCCTGCCAGATGGTGGGGATGTGCTGTCGCCATGCCTCCTCCAGGCAGGGGAGGAAGGTGTTGGGGCCGCCCAAGAGGAGCACCTTGGGGCGAAGAGTGTTGCCGCGGGTGAGGACGCTCAGGTTCTGCTGAACGATGGCCTCCAGAAGCGAGACCATCAGCTCTTGCGAGGGAACGCCCTGCTTCTGGAGGCTGTTGACGTCGGTCTCGGCGAAGACACCGCACTTGCCAGCTACGGGATACAGCTTGACATTGGTGTAGCGCAGCTCCCGCAACTGGCCCTGGCTCAGGTGGAGTTTGGCGGCGATCCGGTCGATGACGGCGCCTGTGCCACCAGCGCACTTGTCGTTCATGGTAGCCAGCTTTCGCTTGCGGCCGGTCTTGGGGTCTAGCAGCCAGATGATGATCTTGGCGTCCTGCCCTCCCAACTCGATCACCGAGCCTACGTCTGGCTGGAGGGCCTCGGCCGCCAGGGCGATGGCGTTCACCTCCTGCACGAACCTGGCCCCGATATAGGAGGCAATAGTCGCCCCGCCGCTGCCGGTGGCGAAGATGCGGAACTTGTCAGGGGGAAGAGGGAACCGCTGCTCTATAGCCTTGAGGAGCTCTAGCACCTTGTCCGGCTGACGCGTCTCGTGGAACTGGTAGTCGGCCCACAGGATCTCCCTGCTGCCAGGCTCCACCACCACCGCCTTGACGGTGGTGGAACCGACATCGAGGCCAATGATGAGGCCGTCAGGGCCTCCTTCACCGTCGTCCCCGAGGAACGCACCTCCTGCGACCAGCGTTGGGGACGAGGCAACCGTCGCGTCGCTCACGCCCTAGCCCCCATCAGCGACTACCACCTACCAAAGCTCCGATAAATGTTAGCACAGACATAAAGCCTACGCCCATGCCCTCATCAAGACAAGGCCCAGACGGTCCCCCCGACATGCGCACCGCCTTGCCAACTATGCTGGCACGAGCGCTACCTTGCCCATGACCTCATTGTTCTCCATCATTGTCTGGGCTGTGCCCGCTTCCTGCAGGGGAAAGGCGTGGGACACTATCGCCTTGATCTGGCCGCTCTCCACCCAGCGCAGGCCCTCCAGAAGATCGGCCTTGTTGCCCATGTGCGAGCCGAGAAAGTTCATCTGTTTGTTCCAAAGAAAGCGAAGGTCGGTAGGGGCTTCGAAGCCCGTGGTGGCGCCGCAGGTGACCAGGGTTCCGCCCCACTTCAGGCTGGCCACGCTCTCCTTCCAAGTGGCGTTGCCCACATGCTCGAAGACAACGTCTACCCCACGGCGATCGGTGATCTTGCGCACCTCCTCCAGCACATCCTGATTCTTGCGGTTTATCAGGTGTTCGGCCCCCAGTTTACGGCAGAACTCCAGCTTTTCGTCGCTGCTGGCCACCGCGATGGGCCCGGCGCCGAAGATGCGGCAGATCTGGATGGCCATGGTACCCAGGCCGCCGGCTCCGCCCCATATCAGGACGAAGTCGCCCGCCTGAATTCGGGCCCGCCCCACCAGCATGCGCCAGGTGGTGAGAAGGACCAAGGCCAGGGAGCCTGCCTCCTCCCAAGCCAGCCCCTTGGGCTTGGGGATGATGTTGAAGGCGGGCGCACTGACGAACTCGCCGTGGCCGCCGTCGAGAGGGCCGGTCTGGAAGCCCCAGATCTTGTATTGGCGGCAAAAGGTATCCTGACCGTTGGCGCAGAACTGACAGGTGCGGCAGCTCAGGCCGGGATAGATTAGCACCTCGTCGCCGCTCTTGATGTCGGCTACCTCGCTGCCCACCTCTACCACCTCGCCGGCCGCATCGCTGCCGGAGATGTGGGGCAGAATGATCCGCACGCCCGGAATGCCGCGCCGAGCCCAGATGTCATTGTAGTTGCAGCCGGATGCCCTGACCCTGACCAGTACGTCGTTGGGCCCGATCTTGGGCTCGGCCACATCCTTGTAGTGCAGGACATCGACCTCACCGTGCTCTTCGAAGACCACCGCCTTCATCGACTTTCCCCTCTAACTATCGCTGACGGCCGTCGCCGGTCTACTTGGCAACCGCCGCCTCAATCCAAACACTCATAGTCTCCACCGTCCTGAATCAGACTGGCTCCATGACCAAAAATATAAGCCACAGCGGTTGGACACGCAAGTTTCGGCGCTGTTGGTCCATATGCTGATGGCGCTCGTCGCCGCCAGGCCTCGCGCGAAGGCGTGGCGCCCGACAAGAACTGGCGACATTTTCCCCTGTGCCTGTTGACAAGCGAAACCGCTCGCCGTAACATAAGCGCGCTTAGCAAATCATTGCAATTGCAACAACTTGCACAATGACTACTCATCCCACTATTGGCGAGTCGCTGCGGCAGGAGGGCTATCGTTTGACCCCTCAGCGGCTGATGATCCTCTCCATCATCCGCGATAGCAGCGGCCACATCAGCGCCGAGGAGATCCACGAGAAGGTTTGCCAGCAGTACCCCTTTGTGAACGTATCCACCGTCTACCGCACTCTCAACCTGCTCAAGAAGCTGCGCCTCATAAGCGAGACGGACCTGGGCGAGGGCTATGTGCGCTACGAGCTGCTGGAGAGAGGGCGGCATCATCACCTGGTCTGTCGCCGCTGTGGCGAGAGCTTCGCCTTCGAGCACGAGCTCCTCCGGCCTTTGCAGCTTCGCTTGCTGAAGGAGTATGGCTTCAGTGCCGACGTCGACCATTTCGCCATCTTCGGCCTGTGCCAGCGATGTCGCCTGGTGGAGGAAATGGCCGGCGCCGGGGAGGAAACCCAGCATGGCGATGATTGACCCTTCGACACTACAGACTATCGAAGCCCCGGCCATGCACATCCCCGACGGCTTCCTTAGCGGCCCGGTAGCCGGGGTGGGCTTCGCCCTGGCAGGGGTGGCCATAGGCTTCGCCGTCTGGAGAACGAACCGAACCCTGGGCGAGCGCTTCGTTCCGCTCATGGGGGTGATGGCCGCCTTCATCTTTGCCGCCCAGATGATGAACTTCCCGGTGGCCGGCGGCACCTCCGGCCACATGGTGGGGGGAGCCCTGGCAGCGATCCTTTTAGGCCCTTGGGCAGCCATGATCGCGATGACCTCCGTCGTGGGCGTTCAGGCCCTCATATTCCAGGACGGCGGCCTGGCAGCTCTGGGAACAAACGTGTTCAACATGGCCGTGGTGGCCTGCCTGGTGGGCTACGCCGTACATGCTGGTTTCATCCGTTTCAGCCACCTCGCTCCCTGGGTGCGCTATGCCGCCGCCTTCGCCGCGGCCTGGTTGTCGGTGGAGGCCGCTGCTATCGCCTGCTCTTTCGAGCTGGCTCTGTCTGATACCTCTCCTCTCAACGTGGCTCTACCAGCCATGCTGGGCGTGCACGCCGCCATCGGCGTCGGCGAGGGGTTGATCACGGTGGCGGCGGTGGCCTTTGTCGCCGCCACTCGCCCTGATCTGGTCGTGGCGCAAGTGCCGGTGACGGAGGACTAGAAGATGAAACGTCGCCATTATCTTGGCCTGCTGGTGGTCGGCATGGGCATAGCCCTATTCATCACCCTCTTTTCGCCCTTAGCTTCGTCCGAGCCTGACGGGCTGGAGAAGGTGGCCGAGAATGAAGGCTTCATAGCGCAGGCCGAGGACGCGCCCTACGAGGTCATCGCCGACTACGTTCTGCCCGGCGTCGACAACGAACATCTAGCGACGGTCCTTGCGGGCATAATAGGCATAGTTGTCGTGGCCGCCGTCGCCCTCGTCTTCGCCTTCCTCCTCTGGCGGCTACGAGGTGCCCAGCGCCCGACCTCCAGTGGCGGTAGGCCTGGCTAGCCACCGTTCAGCAGCCTCCCCAGGAAGACGACATGTCGATTGGCGTTCCCTTCAGCGAGCGGTATCAAGCGGGCAGCAGCCTCATCCACAACATGGATGCGCGCCTGAAGCTGCTGCTCACCTTGGCCTACGTCTTCGCCGCTACCCTCACGCCCGTGGGTCACTGGCTGGCGTTCGGCTTGTTGGCGGCGCCCCTGGCGGTTGCTGTGGCGGCGAGCCGACTCCCCGCCCTGCTGATCGTCAGACGGTCCGCTCTGGCTCTGCCCTTCATTGTGGTTGCCATACCCCTTCTGTTCACCAAGGACGGCGATACGCTCTTCACGCTCCAGCCCTTCGGCTGGACGGCCAGTGAACAGGGGCTGGCGGCCGTTCTCACCATTCTCACCAAGTCCTGGCTTTCGGTGGTTGCCGCCATCATCCTCACTGCGACAACGCCAGCGCTGGAGCTGCTGCGGGCGATGCGTGCCCTGGCCGTGCCCCGCATTCTGGTGGCCACGGTGTCCTTCATGTATCGCTACCTGTTCGTCATCGCCGAAGAGGCCCAGCGCCTCCTGCGAGCCCGCGATTCTCGCAGCGCCAGGCTGGAAGGCCGCAGGTGCGGCGGCAGCGTCTGGTGGCGAGCCGGCGTTCTGGGCCACATGGTCGGCTCGCTGTTCCTGCGCAGTTACGAGCGTAGCGAGCGCGTTTATGCGGCCATGCAGGCGCGCGGCTACGACGGCGAGCTGCGCTTCCTGCGGCATAGCGTCTGGCGTCTGGCGGAGATCGCTGTGGCAGTAGCCCTTGTTCTCTACATGGCGGGAGTGCAGGTCTATGCGCGCTACTAGGGTTCGCACGGCCGTCGAGACCGCCATCGCGATCGCCAACCTGCGCTTCGCCTACCCAGACGGCGTACAGGCCCTGAGAGGCGTCGACCTCACAATCGCAGCCGGCGAGAAGGTGGCGCTGCTTGGCCCGAACGGCGCTGGCAAGACCACCCTGCTTCTGCACCTGAACGGCATCCTGCGAGGCAAGGGCGACATCCACATCATGGGCCGACCTCTTAGCAACGGAACCCTGAAGCACATTCGGGCTCAGGTGGGCCTGGTGTTCGAGAACCCCGACGACCAGCTCTTCTCTCCCACCGTCTTCGACGATGTGGCCTTCGGTCCCCTATACATGGGCCTGCCCAAGGAAGAGGTGTTGGCCAGGGTGCGCTTGGCGCTGGAGCAGGTAGGGATGGCGGGCTTCGAGGAGCGCTTGCCTCACCACCTCAGCTTGGGCCAGAAGAAGCGCATCGCCATCGCCACCGTCCTGTCCATGAGCCCGGCCATCCTTGCCCTGGACGAGCCTTTCTCCAGCCTCGATCCGGGCGCCCGCGGTGAGCTGATGCGTCTGCTACAGGCATTGCCCCAGACGATGATCGTCTCCACCCACCACATACCGATCATCCGCCACCTGTTTCCGCGGACGGTGGTCATGGATGAGGGGCGCGTCGCCGCCGACGGCGACACGGAGGCCATCCTGGCCGATACAGCCCTCCTCGAAGCCCACGGCCTCGAGGTCTCTTAACCGGCCAGTGAAGGTGCTGAACAAGCACACTGCCTTGACACTCATTTGGAGGTCATCCTAGAATTGAGCTGGCTGGCCGAGGTAGCTCAGGTGGTAGAGCACGTGACTGAAAATCACGGTGTCGGCAGTTCAACTCTGCCCCTCGGCACCAGTTGACCCGCGATCCCCCGCCACCTATCTCGACCTGGGTCGACGCTTCCTCAGCCCAAAATTGCCGACAAGCCGGGGCATCCCCCTATCCCCAGGGCAAGCCTTATGCGTATCATAGATAATCGGGCCGCCAAGGGCTTGAGGGTGGCGAACGACGGACACTGACCAGGGGGCGAATCATGGCACACACCATCTGCCACTTCGAGATTCCCGTCGATGAGCTGGAGCGGGCCAAGAAGTTCTATGAGAACATCTTCGGCTGGCAGATCGTCGACACCGGCTCGCGGGGGTATCACCTCATCCAGATCGGCGAGGGCGAGCTGGCCGGAGGCATGATGAAGCGGGTGGTGCCCGAGCAACGGCCGGTGCTGTACATCGCGGTCGAGTCCGTGGATGAGTACTCGAAGAAGGTGCAGCAGGCCGGCGGCACCATTGTCGTGCCCAAGATGGCTGTGCCAACGATGGGCTACTTCGCTCAGGCCCTTGACACGGAGGGGAACGTTTTCGCAATCTGGGAGGAGAACTCCCAGGCTCAGTAGCAAGCTGTAATCACACCCCTGGCAAGGGGGAGGAGGGATGAACTATGGCTATTGATCTCAGCTTGGTCGGTCAGAAGCTACCGCCCACGACCTTCGAATATGACGAGAGAGACGTCATATTGTACGCCTTGGGCGTGGGTGCCGGCACCGACGAGCTCCAGTACGTCTACGAACCGGGCCTCAAGGTTATTCCCACCTTCGGCGTTGTCCCCGCCTTTCCGGCCCTCACGAGTCTGGTGACCGTGGGCAAGCTCAACCCAGTGATGCTGCTTCACGGCGAGCAGCGCCTCGAGGTGAAGAAGCCTTTCCCCACGAAAGCCAAGGTCACCACCGTGGGCATCGTCAAAGCCATATACGACAAGGGACGTGGTGCCCTAGTAGTGACCGATGCCGAGACGAAGGATGAGGCGGGCGAAGTCATCTGCGTCAACACCTTTGGCGCCTTCATCCGGGGCGAGGGCGGATTCGGCGGCGACCGCGGCCCGAGCGGCCCCAAGAACGTGCCGCCGGAGCGGGCACCGGACGAGGTGGTAGAGATGAAGACTCTGCCCCAGCAGGCGGCCATCTACCGCCTCTCGGGCGACCGCAACCCGCTGCACATCGACCCCAACTTCGCCAAGATGGCCGGCTATGACAAGCCTATCCTTCATGGGCTGTGCAGCTTCGGTCATGTGGCCCGCGCCGTCATCCAGAAGTACTGCGGCGACGACCCCGATCGGCTCAAGGGGATGGACGTCCGTTTCTCGGGAGTGGTCTTCCCCGGGGAGACGATCGTCACCGAGATGTGGAAGGAAAGCGGCACCCAGATCATCCTCCAGGCCAAGACGAAGGAGCGGGGTGAGGTGGTTCTCAGCAGCGCGGTGGCCACTGTCGCCGCATAGCGAGGGTCTCGCGCCTAAGCCATTCTCCGGCACCCGCCGCCCCTGATTCGTCTCAGCCATCAAGAGAGGGAGTGTATCGGTCGGCCTACGGCCGAGCGCCTGTACTACGATGCGCTCTTGCGGACACTGGCCCTACGCGACAAGACGATCGAGCGGCAGCTAGAAGGAGCCAGCCTCAGGGCTCCAGGGGAGGCCTAGGGCGAGGCAGCGTGCCGCCTCTCGGCGCTCTCCAGAGCCTCCCCCGCCTGCGAGACCGGCCTCGCCTCTTTCTGGGCCGGGGCGGCGACTCTCGTCTTCGGGGTCGCGCAGTGGGGGCACGCCACCCAGTTGAAGCTCAGGGGGCGGCCGCAGTTGGCGCAGGGCTCCTTGAGTTGGGTGCGGCAATAGGGGCAGACGACGAAGTCGGCGGTCACGTAGCGCTTGCAGGAGGGGCAAATGCCTTGCTCCTCCAACTCCTGCAGAAGCGCCTCCTCCTCCAGCGAGCGGGCATAGGCTTGGGCCAGAGTCTCGCTGGGCCGAAGGAGCATGTATATGAACCAGCCAGGAATGTTGAACACTAGGACGAGGAGGACAGCCACTATCTGGAAGGCGGCGTCGCGGCTCCTATCGCGGATGTCCCGATAGGTCCAGGCGATGATGCTTATCCACAGAACGAGCACGTAGGCCACGGCGATGGTGGCCGCCAAGGTTGCTATGTTTTCCCAGTTGCCTCCCGGCCAGTCCATGCTCCTGCCCTCGCTTCCTAAGCTGGCCGATTATACCACGCCTTCTCTGGCAATGTCACCTCAGTTTTGCCTTGGCCATGCGAGCCCTTTGAGGATAAACTGGAATGGACTTCCCTAGCTGCAATTACCATGAGAGAGCGGACCAGACCCGCTGACCCCCGAGAGACCGAAAAGCTGCGCCTCAGCCTGACCGACATGGCCTTCGAGGGAAGGGCAATCGCCCGCCACGACGGCCAGGTGGTGTTCGCCGCCTACGGCATCCCCGGCGAGGAGGCCGTGGTCGAGATCGAGCGGCGCAGCAAAGACTACCTGATGGGCCGCGTGGTGGAGGTCCTCTCTCCCTCGCCCCATCGGGTGGAGGCTCCCTGTCCCTACTTCCGCACCTGCGGCGGCTGCCAGTGGCAGCACATCGACTACCCCTTCCAGACCGAGCTCAAGGCCCGCATCGTCGGCGAGCAGTTGCGCCGCATCGGCAAGTTCGAGAAGCCTCCGGTGGCCGCCACCGTGCCAGCGGAAGAGCGCTGGCAATATCGCAATCACGCTCGCTTCAGCACCGACCGCCAGGGACAACTGGGCTTCGTTAGCCTGCTGAGGCGTCGCTTCGTTCCCATCGACCACTGCCGCATCATGCACCCCTGGATCAACGGCGTGCTGGAGCGGCTCCAGGGCAAGTGCGCTGGCCTGCATCAGGTGGCCATCCGCTACGGCGTCAGGACTGAGCAGGCCCTCATCCACCCCTGGCTGCAGAAGATCGACGATTCGATTCCGTCGGGCCAGACCTCCTATGAGGAAGAGCTTCTCGGCAGGCGCTTCCGCATCTCGGGTGCATCTTTCTTCCAGGTGAACACCCGCCAGGCAGAGGTGCTGATAGAGGTGGTGCGCGAGAAACTGGCCCTCGCCCACAACCACCTACTGCTGGACGCCTACGCCGGCGTGGGCACCTTCGCCGTGCTGCTTGCGCCATACGTCAAGAGCGTGATCGCCATCGAAGAGTCGCCGGCGGCGGTGGCCGATGCGGTGATCAACCAGGCGGGGATCAAGAACATCGTCTTCTATCAGGGGAAGGTGGAGCAGGTATTGGCGGAGATACCTGAGCGCCCCGATGCCGCCATCCTCGACCCGCCCCGCGTGGGCTGCCACCCCGATGCCATCGCCGCCGTCCTCAAGCGGCCGCCTGCCAGGCTGGTCTACGTCTCCTGCGACCCCGCCACCCTGGCCCGCGACCTGCGCGCCCTCTGCCAGGGCGGCTACCGCCTGCACGACGTGCAGCCGGTGGACATGTTCCCCCAGACCTTCCACATCGAGTGCGTGGCGACGCTGGTGCGGGACTAGATGACGCCTCTCATCCTTGCCTCCCGCTCGCCCAGGCGACGCCGGCTCCTGGCCCACCTCGGCCTGCCCTTTCGAGTGGTCATCTCCCAGGTGGAGGAGGACATGGCCCCCACAGCCGCAGGCAGGCCCCAAGAGCTGGCCGAGACCCTGGCCCTGGCCAAGGCGGAGGCCGTAGCCACAGAGGAAGGCGAGGGCATCGTCATCGCCGCCGACACCATCGTGGTGGACGGCGACACCATCCTGGGCAAGCCCGCGGATAGCTCAGAGGCCGCGGCGATGCTCCGTCGCCTGAGGGGAAAGACCCATCGCGTGATCACCGGCCTGGCCTTGGTGGACCCTGGCAGCGGCCAGCAGGCGGCCTCCCATGTCGTCACGTCAGTCCGCATGCGCCCCTACAGCGACGCCGAGATCGCCGCCTACGTCACCCGCGGCGATCCGCTCGACAAGGCCGGCGCCTACGCCATCCAGGACGAGGCGTTCCACCCCGTTGCCTCCTACCAGGGCTGCTACTGCAACGTGGTCGGCTTGCCGCTGAAGGCCCTGGTCACCCTCCTGAGGCGGGCATCGCTCGACATAACACCTGAGAGCCTCGAAACGCTGCCGCCGGAGTGCGCGAGGTGTCCGATCGTCGTTGAATGACCCCGACCCCGGTAGCTGCAGGGCTTAAGCCCTGCCCATCGCCCTGCAGACCTGAAGGTCTGCAGCTACGAAACCAACGTTGAATGACCTCCGCGGGCGGTGCTAGAATGCCGTCGGGAGGGAGGGTGGATGGACGTACTCACGGGGCTGAATCCGGCTCAGCGCCAGGCTGTGGAGATCACCGACGGGCCTCTCCTTATCCTGGCGGGGCCCGGCAGCGGCAAGACCCGCGTCATCGCCCACCGCATCGCCTACCTCATCGCCCACGAGCGGGTTCACCCCCGACGCATCCTGGCCGTCACCTTCACCAATAAGGCCGCCCGCGAGATGCGCGACCGCATCTTCGCCCTGGTGGGAGAGGACATCGGCCGCGACATAACTCTGGGCACCTTCCATGCCGTCTGTGCTCGCATCCTGCGCGTGGACGGCGAGCGCATCGGCCTGTCGCAAGCCTTCGCCATCTACGACGAGGCCGACCAGCTCGCCGTAGTCCGGCCGGTGATGCAGGATCTGGGCCTCGACCCCCGCCGCACATCGGCGCGGGCCGTGCTGTCCACCATCTCCCGCGCCAAGAGCGAGCTGTCCACCGCCGAGGCCTTCGCCCTCCTCGTGCGCGACTACTTCCAGGAGGTCGTCTCGCGGGTGTACGAGCGCTATCAGAAGGCGCTGGAGGAGAACAACGCCGTCGATTTCGACGATCTCCTGATGAAGGCCGTTGAGCTCTTTCGCGAGCACCCCGACGTCCTCGACAAGTACGCCCAGCGCTACCTGCACATCCACATCGACGAGTTCCAGGACACCAACATCGCCCAGTACGTGCTCGCCCGCCAGCTCGCCAGCGGCCACGGCAACATCTGCGTTGTGGGCGACCCCGACCAGTCCATCTACACCTGGCGGGCGGCCGACCTGCGCAACATCCTCAACTTCGAGCGCGATTTCCCCAACGCCCGCGTCGTCTACCTGGAGCAGAACTATCGCTCGACCCAGACGATCCTCAATTCGGCCCACAACGTCATCAGCGTCAACCGCCAGCGCAAGGAGAAGAGCCTGTGGACGGAGAACGAGCGCGGCTCGCGGCTGGTGGTGCGTGAGGCTTACGACGAAGAGGAGGAGGCGGCCTTCGTGGCCGAAGAGGTGGAGGCGCTCACCAAGGATGACTCCTACTCGCCCCGCGCCTTTGCCGTCATGTACCGCACCAACGCCCAGTCCCGCCCCTTCGAGGAGGCCTTCGTCCGCCGCGGTATCCCCTATCGCCTGGTGGGAGGCACCCGCTTCTACGAGCGGCGGGAGATCAAGGACCTCCTGGCCTACCTGCGCCTGGTTCACAACCCCTTCGATGCCGTCTGCCTCCTGCGAGTGATCAACGTGCCACCGCGAGGCATCGGCCAGCGCAGCGTCCAGGAGCTGGGCCGCTGGTCGAAGGAGCTGGCGATACCGCCCTACGCCGCCCTCCAGCTCCTGGCCGAGCAGGAGTCGCCCTCCGCCCACGGTGAGCCCGCCGAACCACCCGTCGACAAGCTCAGGGTGAGCGGTGCCGAAGCCGCTCATGGTGAGCCTGTCGAACCATCCTCCGACAAGCCCGGGACTAGCGACGCCCCGTCCTCGCACCCCTTCCAGAAGCGAATCGCTGCCGCCCTCCTGCGCTTCCTGGACCTGCTCAACGAGCTGATCAGCGCCGCCCCCTCGCAGTCTCTGGCCGAGCTCCTGGACGCCATCATCGCCAGGGCCGACTACCGCCGCTACCTGCTGGAGGACTTCCCCGACGGCGAGGAGCGCTGGGAGGAGAACGTGCAGGAGCTGCGGGCGGCGGCCAGCCAGTACGACGAGCTGGCCCCGATCGAGGCCCTGGCCCGCTTTCTGGAGGACGCGGCCCTCATCACCGACATCGACGAGCACGACGAGAAGGCCGACGCCGTGACCCTCATCACCCTCCATGCCGCCAAGGGGCTGGAGTTCCCGGTGGTGTTCATCGTGGGCATGGAGGAAGGCCTCCTGCCCCACATGCGCTCCTACGATGACCCGGCCCAGATGGAGGAGGAGCGCCGCCTGTGCTACGTGGGCATGACCCGCGCCCAGGAGCGGCTCTACTTGCTGCGGGCCTTCCGCCGCGCCTTCGGTGGCCACAATCCGGCCTCTCGCTTCCTGGCCGACATACCGCCGGACCTCGTGACCACCCGCGAGCGTATCCCCACGGTCATACCGACCCGCGAGCGGTTCATCGCTGCCGCTACCACTCCCGCTCACCCTGAGCTTGTCGAAGGGCGACCGGCTCCTACCAAGGCCTTCGCTGCTGGCGACCATGTGCGCCATGCGAAGTTCGGCGAGGGCATCGTGGTGAGTTGCCAGGAGGAGAAAGGCGGCGACCAACTGGTCATCGTGGCCTTCAAGGGCGAGGCAGGCATCAAGCGCCTGCTGCTCAGCTTCGCCCCGCTGGAGCACCTAGCCTGACACGGATGTCGAACGACAGTGTAGGGGCGGTCGGCCGACCGCCCCTTCGCACATGCACTGTCAGAAGAAGGAGGAACGCCCCATGCCATTCCTTGTGACCTCGCCCGATATCGACTGGGATCGCGTCACCGATTGGCTCCTCACCCACGGCCTGCGCATACTCCTGATCCTGGCCCTGGCCCTCGTGGCCGACCTCGTGCTGCGGGTGGTCGTGCCCCGCGTCATCCGCCCGACGGTTGCCCGCCAGATGAGGGGCAAGCCCGCGGAGGAGATCGAGCAGCGCGGCCACACCCTCGTTGCTGTGCTTCGGGGGTCGGGCCGATTCGTCCTGGTGGTCTGGGCCCTGTTCACCATCCTGCCCGAGCTAGGGGTTAACGTAACGCCCATGCTGGCCAGCGTCGGCATCGCCGGCATCGCCCTCGGCTTCGGCGCCCAGAGCCTGGTCAAGGACGTTCTCACTGGCCTGTTCATCCTCATCGAGAATCAGTACAGCAAGGGCGACGTGGTGACCGTGGCCGGCATCTCCGGCCAGGTGGAGGAGGTGGGCCTGCGCCGCACCGTCCTACGCGACCTCGACGGCGTGGTCCACCACGTGCCCAACAGCCAGATAGCGGTGGCCAGCAACCTCACCCAGGAGTGGTCGCGGGTCAACCTGAACGTGAGCGTGGCCTACGGCGAGGACCTGGACAGGGTGTTCGAGGTGATCAACCGCGTGGGCCGCGAGCTGGCGGCCGACGCCGAGTTCGGGCCGCTGATCCTGACGGCGCCGCAGGTCCTGCGGGTGGAGGCCTTCGGGGAATCGGGCATCGCCATCAAGGTCCTGGGCGACACCGAGCCCATCCGCCAGTGGGAGGTCATGGGCGAGCTACGCAAGCGCCTGATCCGCGCCTTCCTCGAGGAGGGGGTGCGCGTCCCCTTCCCGCCGCACGTGGTGGCGACCGCCGGGTGACGCCCAACCGCGGGGTCAAGGCGACAGATAGCCCTTGATACGCGACGCACTTGACAGCTTATCCGGACTAGTGTAGTATCGGCGCGATGTAGTGCCAATCGTTCGGAAGGAGACGTGACATGAGAGGGTCGAAGAAGGAGAGG
>Ga0315277_10004717_pt1 | contig 18084 bp, 13 predicted proteins | sample YL17G05_15_MG_FD_203695 | JGI IMG/M metagenome (GOLD analysis project Ga0315277, IMG submission 203695) | Sediment microbial communities from Yellowstone Lake, YNP, Wyoming, USA - YL17G05_15 | ecosystem: Environmental > Aquatic > Freshwater > Lake > Sediment | place: USA: Wyoming | collected...
AGCACGAGCGCCGCACCCATCCTGCGGCAGAGCCTTATCGTCCTCTCGGCCCGCTCCGGGTCCTCGAGGTTGACCGAGTTGACGATGCAGCGGCCGGCGAGCCGCTCCAGCGCCGCTTCCACCGCCTCGTAGCGGGTCGAGTCGACCATTACCGGCAGGTCCACGTTCGAGTTCAGGCGGACGGCGAGCTCCCTGATGTCCGCCAGCTCGTCCTGACCCGCGGCCGCAACCGAGACGTCCATGACCTGCGCGCCCTCGTGTTTCTGTTCCTGCGCCACCTCGATCATGCCGTCGAAGTCGCGGGCAAGCAGCCGGTCGCGGAACCGCTTGCTGCCACTCGCGTTCGTCCGCTCGCCGACAAAGAGCGGCCGCGGTTCCACCTTCAACTCCTGTGCGCTGTAGAGCGACGACACGCGGGGCGCGGCCGAAACCGGCCGGCGCGGCGCGACTCCGTCCAGCGCAAGCCTCAATTGCCGGATGTGTTCGGGCGTGGTGCCGCAGCAACCGCCGGCGATGGCAATACCCGGCCCGGTCGCAAGTCTTCGCATCCGGTTGGCAAACTCCTCGGGCGAGAGGTCGTACACCATCTGCCCCGCCTCGAGGCGGGGCAGGCCGGCGTTGGGCATAACCGACACCAGCTTCGACGAATGACTCGCGAGATAGCGTACGGCGGCGGTCATTCCTTCCGGGCCGTGCCCGCAATTGAGCCCAACTGCCGAGACGGGGTACGGTTCGATGGCGGCAAGCACGGTCGCGACGTCCGAGCCGGTAAGGGTTCGGCCGTGCTCGTCCAAGGTCACTTGGGCGATGACCGGCACCGCGCGACCCCCGGACTCAAAGGCGTCAAGGCCGGCGGCAAGCGCTGCCTTGAGCTGCAACAGATCCTGGCTGGTCTCGAGTATCAGGCAGTACACGCCACCGGCAAGCAGGCCGTCAATCTGTGGCCGGAAGCTCGAGACCAGTCCGGAAAAGGTGATGTGTCCGAGGCTTGGTAGCCTTGAGCCCGGCCCGACTGACCCGGCCACGAACCGAGGCCACGTCGCCTTCGAATACTCGCGCGCGGAACTGCACGCAATCTCGGCCGCCCCGCGGTTGAGTTCGTAGCACTTCTCCCCCAGTCCGTGTTCGGCCAGCGTGTGCCGGGCTCCGCCGAAGCTGTCGGTCTCGATAACGTCGGCACCGGCGGCCAGGAACTGCTCGTGTACCCCGCGCACCAGGTCCGGCTGCGTCTCGACCAGCAACTCGTTGCACTCGCCCATCGGCACTCCCATTCGCTGCAGCGCCGTTCCGAGTCCTCCATCGAAAATGACGATGCGTGAGCCGCAGGCTTTAGTCAGCCAGTCCACAACAACTTCCCTATGCCTGTATCACCCGAATGTCGCTTTGAGGACATCGGCCGTGGCCCTGCCCCGACCCATCGTGTAAAAGTGCAGCCCGGGCACATCCTGCTTCAGCAGGTCGCGGCAGAGCCGGGTCGTGAACTCGACGCCAGCGCGGGCGGCGTCTGTCCGCGTGGCTGCGCGCGTGATGCGGCCAACCAGTTCCTCGGGCAGGTCAACGTGGAACTCGCGCGGTATCGTGACGAGCTGCCTCGCGGTGGTCACCGGCTTAATGCCGGGGATTATTGGCACCTTGATGCCGATCGCGCGGGCCCGGTCTACGAATTCGCGGAAGGGCCGCGCCGCGAAGACCATCTGAGTGATGATGTAGTCGGCTCCGGCGTCTACCTTCTCCTTGAGGTGGCGCAGGTCATCGGCGAGGTTTGGCGCCTCGTAGTGCTTCTCCGGGTACCCGGCGACGCCGATGCAGAAATCGGTCGGCACCGCGTTATCCAGCTCCTCCAGATAGTGTCCCCGGTTCATCGCAGCAATTTGCGCGGTCAGCTCTGACGCAAATCGGTGACCCGCCGGCTCGGGCACGAACTCCTTCTGTCCCGGCGCGGGGTCGCCGCGCAGGACGAACAGGTTCTTGAAGCCTAGATACTGCAGGTCAATCAACGCGTCCTCGGTCTCGTATCGGTCGAACCCGCCGCAAATGATATGTGGCACGGTTTCAATCTTGTACCGGTTGTAGATGGCGGCGCAGATGCCGACCGTGCCCGGGTTCTTACGCCGCGGAATCTTCCGGGTCAGGCCCACACCTACATCTTCGTAGACAATCCGTTGCTGGTGATAGGTGACGGTGATGAATGTCGGCTTGAACGGCAGCAACTGGTCGACCGAGCCGAACAGTTCGGAAATCGACCGCCCCTTTTCGGGCGGCGTGATCTCGATTGATACCAGCGGCTGCTTCCGCCGCGTGATAAGCTCGGTAATGTACAACGCTGCTCCTTGGGCGGAAACAAAACGCCGCCCTGCGCGTCAGGCGGCTCGCCGGCTGGAAGGTCCTTTTGCCTCTCTGGCCGCATCGGACCAAGCAGAGGATTGGGTTGGAGATTGGGGATTGGGGTCAGGGACGGATTCCGCCCCCAAACCCTAGCCCCCAGTCCCTGTCCCCTTCCTCAGGGCCCGGGCACCGTAGCACCTTCAAGCTCGGTTGCCGTGCCGGCAGCCAGATGAGGGCTGCCGGCCGCTCCTGATGCGGGATAAGTATAGCGCCGGCGGTCCAACGCGCAAGTTCAGGCGCGGGAAGGATGCATCGAGCTCGAAGCCTCAAGCTGCAAGCTGTCCGCCAATCGCCAGTCGCCATTCGGCCTCCGCTCTTCACTCATCACTTTGCGCTCAGCATTCATCGCTATCCTGAAAGCTCCCTTGAAAGCTCCCTTCAAAGTTCACGAGAAAGTACCGTAGAACGCTTATTCGAAGGCTTACTGAATCGCTCACTCAATCGCTCATTTCAGCGCTCGTCACATCGCTTCGCGCATCGCTCGCGAAACTGCTTCTTGCATCGCTTCGTCCATCGCTCCGCTCAAGGCTCTGCGCAAAGCTCTCGTCAAATCTCTTCTGAAAGCTCAGCTCAAAGCTCATTTCAAGGCTTGATTCAAGGCTTCTTTGAAAGTTACGTCGAAAGCTACCCCGGGGGCACGGGAGGGTGATTTGCGTGGATGGGGGCTAGGGTATTGGGACTAGGGGAGCTAGGACGCTTTCCCGGGGTCGGCGGAATATGTACTATACTGCATATTGAGGGCTCGGGAATGAGCGGCAATTCTGACCGCCCGCCCGCGCGTCAGGAATTGCTCAGTCTGTTGCCCGATTGTCGGGCCGTGAGCTGCTAGCCATACGTTGTCAGCTCTTGCGCCCCGCTCGACCATTCGGTCACGCCGCGCCTTGCCGCCGTCATCAAATCGGGTGGCCCTTTGCCCGACCTGGTCAGCGGCTGAGGCAAACCGGCTGATGCTCGCCTGGCCCGCGTCAAAGGCAAATGCGGTCACGGTGCCGGTCGACCGGCGATCTCGGGAAGCGTCTTCTGGACGCCGTGGCGCCGTAGCGCGGCGCGTCCGCAAGCTATTTCTTGTAGTGCTTCCCCAAAGCCTTGATTCGCTCCGGCGAAAGGAAAACGCAATCGAGGAGGTCCGCTCTCGAGGCCGCGACGTCCTCGGCGTGGTTCTTGCATTTCGGGGCGCCGCACAGGCCGCAGTTGAGCAAGGGGAGAGTTCTCAGCACTTCCTCCGCCCTCTTCCTCCGCATCACCCGCTCCCGAAGGTCAATGGCTTCTCCCTCGGTCTGGCGGGGTTTGAGCGAGCCTCTCAGGGAAAAATCTTCCAGCGCATAACGCCGGTCCACTTCCTGCTCGAACTCGGGACCCGGCTTGGGCATGCTGGCCATCAGGTGAAGGTCCCGGCTTCGAGCCTCATACAGGTTCTCGACCGTCAGGTTGCCGCCGAGGCATCCTCCCTGGCAGGCATGACAATCGAGGAACTCGATGTTGCGTATTCTTCCCTTCTCAATGTCGTCAAAGACCTTCATGATTTGCGTGAGACCCATCAGGGGGACGTAGTGTTCGCCCGAGAGCGCGGGGATTTCCCCTTCCGGAGCTCCCCACTGCAGCAGTTGGCCCGCAGTCACGAGGTCTTTCGGGGCATCCCCCGGCCTGACGGCCTCGCGCATCTTGGTGAGAAGATCGTTGTAGATCTCGGATATGGCCATGGCGCCGTCGAGGTTGCTTTTCGCTTCTTCCGCCGGCTGGAGAATGGAGATGGCCTTGGCCTGGCAGGGCGTAATGTAGATCGCGGCGATCTCTTCCGGTTTCAGGCCCATTTCCCGGGAATATCGGCGCTTCAATTCGCGGGCCGCGATCTCGCGCGACACCTCCAACGGAAGCACGTGTCCGACCATCGAGGGATACGCGACCTGGATCAATCGGACAACCACCGGACAGGAATTCGATATCAATGGGAACGGTCCGGGCCATTTCTTAACGAGGTCCGTGATGGCCCGATCGACAAGGGCCATATCGACGGCATACTCCCACACGGCGTCAAAGCCGAGTTCCAGCAGGGCTCGGACGACATCGGCGGGGGTGACTCGGAGACCGAATTGCATGAAAAGCGCCGGCGAAGCGACGGCCACCTTGAATTCATACCCTCCCAGTTCGGCGAATTTCATCGTCGTCGCGGAGATGGCGCTCATCTCGCAGACGCCGAGGCATGAGCCGCAGTCGATGCACAGCTCGGAGACCAAACGTGCCTTGCCGTTCTTCACCCTGATGGCGTGCGTCGGACAGGCGCGCATGCACGACATCCGGCCGTCGCACTTGTCCGGGTTGATTCGAAATCCGTGTCTCAGCTCAACCATTGGCGTCCAGGTTTATCTTGGCGAGGACCCGCGTGCCCTTGCCCACCTCGGATTCGATGCGGAATTCATCGGAGTTCTTCTTCATGTTCGGCAGGCCCATGCCGAATCCGAACCCCATCTCGCGCATCTCGTCCGAGGCCGTGGAATAGCCCTCCTGCAGCGCCAGGCTGATGTCGGGGATCCCCGGGCCTTCGTCGGCGATCTCCAGGCTGATATCCTCGTCGGTAAGTATCAGGGTCAGCGTTCCCCGCCGGGCGTACATGACGACGTTCATCTCTCCCTCGTACGCGACGATCACCGTACGCCGGGTGTTCGCGGCGTCAATGCACAGGTCGCGGAGCATGACTTTTATCTCACTGGAAACCTCACCGGCCTTGTCAAAATTCCTTCCCTGGATTCTGAAGCTCTCGCGCAGCAATTCCGCCGACATCGGGTCTAGGACACTCCTTTGAGCCCCCTGCCGTAAAGCACGCCGCAGATATCGAACATGCCCATCTTGGTCGCGAGCACCGGGATCCGCCTCTGCCGGGCGAATTCGATCACTTTCTCGTCGGGGAACTTGCCCCGGCAATAGATTACGGCGCTGACTCCGGCGATGTCCGCCGTGCGGATGGATTGGATGTTGGTCAGGCCGGTGATCATCAATTCCTTCGACCTGGCAAAGGCCAGGATCTCGCTCATGCCGTCCGAGGCAACGACCTGAGTGACGTCGACCTGGAGGTTGTCCCCCCCGGTCAGGACTTCACACTGGAGAAGTTCCTGGATTTCCTGCAGTGTCATGCTCACTCGCGAGGTACTTGTGCATGGCTGCCGCGGCGATTCTCCCGTCACCCATGGCGCTGATCACCGTCGCCGCTCCGCGGACGATGTCCCCGCCGGCCCAGATGTTCGGCCGGGAAGATTGGGCCGTTTCCGCATTGGTTACGATGCCTCCCTTTTTGCTGATCTCGAGCCCCGGCGTCGTCATGGGGATGAGCGGATTGGGGCTGTTGCCGATGGCGATGACGACGGCATCAAAAGGCACGCGGAAATTGGACCCTTCAACCGGAACCGGCTTTCGCCTGCCTGAGGCATCCGGCTCGCCGAGTTCCATCTTCAGGCATTCGATCTCCCTGACCCAGCCGTTTGCGTCGCCGACCAAGCGCACCGGCAGCGTGAGGAGGTCGAAAATGACGCCTTCCTCCTCGGCGTTCTCCGCCTCCTCGGCCCGGGCGGGCAGTTCCGCCCGGCTGCGGCGGTAGACGAGGTGGACTTCGGCCGCGCCCAGTCGGAGGGCGGTTCGGGCTGAATCCATGGCCACGTTCCCGCCGCCGACGACGGCCACGCGACACGGCCTCTTCACCGGCGTCTGGTATTCGGGGAAGCGGAACCCTTTCATCAGATTTACGCGCGTGAGGTATTCGTTGGCCGAATAGACGCCGTTGAGGTTCTCGCCGGGTATTTCCATGAACCAGGGCAGCCCCGCGCCGGAACCGACGAAGAGAGCATCGAATTCCTTGAGGAGGTCGTCGACGGTTCTCGTCTTTCCCACGACAAAGTCCGTCAGGATCTTCACGCCGAGACTCCGGACGTATTCCACCTCACGATTGACGATCGCCTTGGGCAGCCTGAATTCCGGAATCCCGTACGCGAGAACGCCGCCGCATTCGTGAAGCGCCTCGAAGATGGTAACCTCGTGGCCGCGGATGATGAGGTCGTTGGCCACGGTGATCCCGGAGGGACCGGAGCCGACAATGGCGACCTTCTTCCCGGTCTTGGGAGCCATGTCCGGGGCCTCGGTCTTTCCTTCCGCGGCTTCCCAGTCGGCCAGGAAGCGCTCGAGCCGGCCGATAGCGATCGGCGCGCCCTTCTTGCCCAGAATGCACATCTTTTCGCACTGCTCCTCCTGGGGGCAGACCCGGCCGCAGACGGCCAGCAGTGCGTTCGTCGCCTTGATCTTTCTCACGCCGGAGCCGAAATCGTGCTCGACGATGCAGTTGATGAAGCCGGGAATATCGATACCGACGGGACAGCCTTGCCGGCACAACGGCTTCTTGCACTGCAGACAGCGGGAGGCTTCCGACACGGCCGTCTCGGTCGGGTATCCGAGCGCGACCTCGTCGAAATTCCTGACCCGCTCTATGGGGTCCTGCTTCGGCATGTGTTGCCGATCGAGGTTCAGCTTCGTCTTTTGCTGCTTTTCCTCAGCCATTCCGAATTAGCTCCCTCTCCCGTCATTCCGAGGAGCGGAGCGACGAGGAATCTCGCCCGAGCTCTGCGCTCTAGCCTCTAGCATTCGGCTTCTCGCTTCGTCCGTCTGGGCGTGTCCCCTTAGGACGCGTGCGTTTCGTGCCTTTGGCCTCGGCGGCCCCTGTCGGACAGTACGTGCTTTCGTGGCTCATTGTCGGTTCTGGTGTCAGAAGTGAGACCGGCAACTGCTCCGGCGGAGCGGGTCGACTTCCTCCGGATTATAGCCTTTGCGCCGCGCCAGGAATTCCGCCCAGTCGATCTCGTGGCCGTCGAAATCGGGGCCGTCGACACAGGCGAATTTCGTCTTTCCTCCGACCGACAGGCGGCAGACGCCGCACATGCCCGTGCCGTCGATCATGATCGGGTTCATGTTGACAATCGTCTTCCAGCCCAGGGGCTTGGTGGCCATGGACACGCGCATCATCTGGAACGTGCAGCCGTTGACGATGACGAGCTGGGGAGTGATTCCGGCCCGCTGCACCAACTCCGGCAGCTTATCGATGTGCCCTTTCTGGCCCTTGGTTCCGTCCCGAGTGATGACGAACACCTTGTCCGACACGCTGGCCAGCCGGTCCTCCCAGTACAGGAGAAAGGAGCTTCGCGCCTCGATGAGCGTGTAGACTTTGTTGCCCGCCGCCTTGAGCGCCCGGGCGATGGGGTAGATGGAGCCGATCCCGTAGCAGCCGCCCACGCACAGAACCGTACCAACGTTCTCGATTACGGTCTCTTTGCCGAGCGGCCCCACGTAGGTCGGAATGGTGTCCCCGGGTTTCAGACGGGCCAGCGTCGCCGTCGATGCCCCGACTTGCATGAAGATTGACGTCACCGTTCCGGCCTGCGGATCCCAGTCAGCGACGGAAAGCGGGATACGCTCGCCTTGTTGGTCGGCCCGCACGATGACGAAATTGCCCGGTTTCACGGATTGCGCCACGGCCGGCGCCTCCACGGTAAACTCGTGGAGGTTCGGGACAATCATCCGCCGCTCAATGACCCTGTACATCGTTGGCCTCTATGCTTTCGTGACGGACGCCCACGCGGGATTCTCTTCGAGCCGGTATAGCGGCCAAAGCGCGCGGCGATGGCTCAGCCCGCCGAAGACGACCGGTTTCGTGTAATAGATGACGCCTCTGGGGCATTCGGCGTCCGATCGTGCCGGACCCGTGGCGCTCGCCTTTCCGTCGTCAAAGGTGAGCGTAATGGTATCCTCGTGCTGCAGACCGCAGGAGACGATGTCCTCCGGGTTCATGCGGAACCCCTCTTCCAGCGCCAATTCACCCAGTCCGCCGACCTTCGATGAGATATCGATTCCGCGGTGGCGAAAACCGGCCGGCTCAGCTACGAGCAGGAAATCGCCTTTGTCCTTCGCCACCGGACTCCGCTGACTCCTAACTCCTAACTCCTCACTGCCAACTATCTGCAACGTCCTCATCCGTCGCGGCGCCCGGTAGGGCCCGGGCGGAAAGTCAGGCACGGCCCGATAGATGTCCTCGTCGACGTCCTGGGGCGCTCGATAGCTCATGGCTGGCGACCTGAGGACCCCGGCCAGGTCGGAGAAGATCCGCCAGTCAGGACGCGTGAACCCGGTCACGGGCCCTTCCGGCGGGCTCTCGATTTGGACGATCTCCTGGACCCGGCCTTCCATATTGACGAGAGTCCCTCCGGACTCGGCGAAGGTGGCTGCTGGAAGGAAGGCGTCGACCTTGAACGGAGGGAGGTAGATGTCCTGAACGATCAGGAAATCGCAGTCCGGCCGCTCGAGGAAGGGAATGTCGCCGACGAGATAGATCACCTTCGGGCGCTTCGAACCGCTCGTGATATCCGCCAAGCTCAGCCCCTCGTCCTTCCGCGGCGAACCGCCCGGACCGGTCTCCGGGAAGACTCCCATCTCCAGCGCCCCGCGGGAGTTGGCGCCGAAGTACAGCGGGATGAAGTTCGTGTTCGGACGCGCGGCGAGGGCCCGCAGGCTGTTCGTGAGCTCATCGGTGTCTCCGTAGTGAAAGACCTGCGGCCCGATAATCACCGTCAGGTCCCTGGCCGTGGAGAGGATTTCCCGGGCCTTCGTCAAAGCCTCCACCTCCACCGCCGCGCCCTTCGCCACCGATGACGGGTTCGCCTTACGGCCGGCCAGGCTGTCGGCAAGGAAGCCGAACAGCAACCCCTCCGTGCCCGGCAAAGGACGAAGCCAGTGGTCGGTATAGCGGGCCAGGTTGCTGTCGCGGGCGTCAATCGTCACCAGCTTGGCTCCCCGGTCGAGCGCCTTGCGCACCTTCGTGCCCACCACCGAGAAGTTGAAGCGGCTGTCGAGCCCGACCGCCAGAATCACGTCGGCCCGGGCGATGCCCTTGATCGAAATGGGCAGCGAGAAAAGCTGAGACCATAGGTCCAGTCCTCCCGCAAGCTCCGTCCGCGCGGTTGAGTCGATGCCGTTCGAGCCGAGGCATTCCCGGACGAACTTCTGGGCCGCGAACAGGCTTTCGTTCGTGAGGTCCGGCGAGACGAGCATCAGGAACTCCTCGGGACGAATCCCCTTCAGCTCGGCTGCCACTTTCTCCAGGGCTTCCTGCCACGCGACCTGCCTGAAATAGTTGCCCTTCTGCAGCATCGGCCACTTCGCCCGTTCGAAGTGGTGAGTCACCTCCGGTATGCAGAACCTGCCCTTGACGCACAACTGTCCGTCATTGACCTCCGGGTCGAGGTTGGCCCTGGCCTTGGACAACCGGCCGTCTTTGTGGTCCAGCTCGAGCTGGCAGCCGACCGCGCAGAACGGGCACGTCGATATGCGCGAGCCGTCCGGCCTGCCGTCCCATTTGGAGGCCTTGTCGGCCAAGGCGCCGGTCGGGCAGACATCCACGCAGGCTCCGCAGAACTCGCAGCCGGCTTCGACGTGGTTGCGGCCGAAGGCAGGGCCGATCTTGGCCCGCGGCCCGCGATAGGTGAAAGCCAGCACGCCGGTACCCCTGACTTCCTGGCACATCCGCACGCACCGGCCGCACAGAATGCAGATGTTGTAGTCCCGGTCGTAGAAGGGGTCGTCGTGTTCCGGCTCGTAGCCGTGATAGTAGATCGGGTAGTCGATCTCGGTCAGGCCGATCTTCTCCACCAGGTCCTGTAGCTCGCACTGGCCGTCATTCGGACAGAAGCGGCAGCCGGTGGTCACTCCCGCCTTGCGGATCGTCCCCTGATAGTCGCGGCAATCGTTCTTCTCGCCGCAGACGAGGCAGCTCGATGGATGCTCGCTCAAGATGAGCTTCAGTATCTCGGTACGCAGTTCTTTGAGCATCGCCGTGTCGGTCAGGACCTTCATTCCTTCTTGGGCCGTTGTGCTGCAGGAGAGCGGGTAACCACGCATCCCTTCGATCTCCACCATACACAGTCGGCAGCCGCCGAACGGCGAGAGGTCCTTGTGGGAACAGAGAGAGGGAATGTAGACGTCGTTCAGCTCGGCGGCGCGATGGACCGTCACGCCCTCGGGGAAGGAAACCTTCCGGTGGTTGATTTCCATTATCAGCGTGCGTGGCTCTTGAACCATAGGTCAGCAGTAAGGACTGGATAGTTCAGAATCTAGAATCCAGAATCCAGAGTCCAGAGTTTCGGGACATTCTGAATTCTGGTTTCTGGTTTCTGAATTCTGGACTATTCGGTTCCGCATCATGACTCGATGACGATGGCGTCGCCGGCGATGGCGTCGAACCGACAGACTTCGTAACAGGAACGGCACTTGATGCATTTGGATCGATCAAGGTTGTGCGGCTGGGACCGCGGTCCCTTGATGGCCTTTGTCGGGCACACGGCGACGCAGCGCTGACAACCTGTACACCTCTCCGGCAAGATCCGGAATGTGACCAGCTCGCGGCAGACGACGGCGGGACAGCGTTTGTCCACGACATGCGCGACGAACTCGGAGCGGAAATACCGGAGCGCCGAAAGCACCGGGTTGGGGGCTGTCTGGCCCAGGGCGCAGAGCGATCCCTTCTTGACCATGATGGCCAGCCGCTCCAGCTTCTCCAGATCCTCCTCCTCACCCTTTCCGTTGCATATCTTCTCGAGCAAGTTCACCAGGTGGCGGATCCCCACACGGCAGGGCGCACACTTGCCGCACGATTCGCTCTGCGTGAAGGAGAGGAAGAAGCGGGCCACGTCCACCATACAGGTGTCCTCGTCCATCACCACCAGCCCGCCCGAACCCATCATCGATCCCGCTTCCGCGAGAGAATCGAAGTCCACCGGCAGCTCAAGCATGCTCGCCGGCAGGCAGCCGCCCGACGGCCCGCCGGTCTGAACCGCCTTGAGCTTCTTCTTGTTTGGAATGCCGCCCCCAACGGAGTAGATGATGCTGGAGAGCGGCGTGCCCATCGCGACCTCGACCAATCCGGAGTTGGCGATTTTGCCCGTGAGCGCGAACACGGCTGTGCCCTTGCTGTTCTTGGTCCCGATGGAGGCAAACCAGTCTGCTCCGCGCGTGATGATGACGGGAACCGAGGCCAGCGTCTTGACGTTGTTGATGACCGTGGGTTTGTCCCACAACCCCCTGACCGCCGGAAACGGCGGACGCGTCCGGGGCATGCCCCGCTTCCCTTCTATCGAGGCAATGAGCGCCGTCTCCTCACCGCACACGAAGGCCCCAGCCCCCTCGAAGACATCGATGTCGAGGTGAAAGTCGGAGCCCAGGATGGCCCGGCCCAAATACCCTTTTCCCCGGGCCTGCTGGAGGGCGATGCGCACCCGCCTCACTGCCAGCGGGTACTCGGCGCGGCAATAGACGAAGCCTTGGCTGGCGCCGATCGCGTATGCGAGGATGATCAGCCCTTCGATGACGGAGTGCGGGTCGGCCTCGAGAATGCTTCGGTCCATGAAGGCGCCGGGGTCGCCCTCGTCGGCGTTGCAAATCACGTACTTCTCGTCCCCGGCCACCTGGCGGCAGATATCCCACTTCACCCCGGTTGGGAAGCCCGCCCCGCCGCGGCCGCGCAGGCCGGAGCGCCGGACCTCCGCGATGACCTCCTCCGGGGTCATCTGGGAGATCGCCTTGCGTAGCGCGTCGTACCCGCCGCGGGCTTCGCAGTCGGAGATTCTCTCGGGGTTGATCCTGCCACAATTGCGCAGAATGACCCGCTGCTGTTCCTTGTAGAAGACGATGTCTCGATAGTGCGGGATGGCTTCCTTGGTCGCGGGATGGGGGTAGTAAAGGTACGGAACTGGCTCGCCGCCGGCTAAATGAGCCGCCACGATCTTCGGTGCGTCCTTCGGGTTTACGTGCCGGTAGAAGATCCCCTCAGGCTCGACGACCACGATCGGCCCTTGCTGGCAAAAGCCGTGGCAGCCGGTGAACCCCACCTCGACCTTGTTGCCCAGGCCGAGCTGCTCGACGGCCTCTTGCAGTGCCGTCAGAATCTCAGGCGACTTCGACGAGACACAGCCCGTGCCCTCGCACACGAGGAATGTCATCTTGTCCGTCAGGGCCGTCTCGCTTACGCCTAGCAAAGGCCTGCTCTCTGTCACCGTTCCGTCACCGTTCTGACCGCTCCCTGCGCACGTCGCTAGCTTCCGGCCGTCTGTCCGCATGCTCTTGCTGGCCATCGTCGGGTTCGGACTCAGGGGGTTCTCCAGTGTGTTTCAACGTCTCCAGCAGCTCGGTGAACTTGACCCGGTTCATCCGTCCGTGGACTTCGTCGTTCACAACCACGACGGGCGCGAGGGCGCAGCATCCGAGACAGGCCACCCGCTCCAGACTGAACTTCCCGTCCCGCGTGGTTTCCCCGGGTGACAGGTTCAGGTCTGCCTTCAAAACCTCGACGAAGTTGCGCGCCCCCACGACGTGACAAGCGGTCCCCATGCAGACCTTGATGTTGTGTTTACCAGGCGGGTGGAACCGAAACTGGGCATAGAAGGTCGCTACCCCGAAGATCTCATTCTCGGATATCTTCAACCATCGGGAGATGCTGCGAATGGCGTCCGGGCGCAAATACCCATCCTGTTCCTGCACTCGCTGCAGAACGGGGACGAGATCCTTTGGTTCGCCCTTGAATTCCTGTCGAATCGCCGAAATGCCGTCGTGAGAGGTCAAGTGGCTTACCTCGTCAGTTCTCCCGACAAGAGATACCTGCCGGCTCGCTCAGCCGATCTTGAGCTCGCAGAGTTTCTTGGCCAGACTCCAGGTGTCTCCGTCGTAGCCGAGCAGTTTTATTCCGGCTCGGTTGGCCAACGCAACCACGTCGTCTGCCGGTATCCTATTGCGCGAGAACACGACCGCCGCCACGTCGACGAGATTGGCGGCGGCGATCAAGTTCTTGTGCGTTTGCAGGGTTATCAACAAATGTCCCTCTTTGATGCCGATGATGTCGCTGACCATGTCGGAGATGTAGACTCCCGTGATCTCCTTGTCAACACCCTCGTTGAAGGTCTTGAGGCCCGTCTTCTTGACCAGTTCGGATACTCTCATCGCGTCCCTTTCTCCTTTGACAGCTCTCAGTACAAATCCGTCAGGCCGAAGTCCGCCAGCACGATTCCCTGACACGTATCGACCGACTTGCGCAAGCGGCAGGGAACGACGACGATCTTCTTGGCCGGATCCTTGATCCCTTGATTGAAATACTCGTTCAACGCGCTCAGGCTCTTGGGGGAAATGCACTTCTTGGGGGAGTGAGAAGTGTTCGCGCACAGTGCTGCATACACCCAGGTCTTTTGACCTGGTTTCTGCGTGCCGGCGGCATAGACGCCGCAGCTCGGATTGCACTTCATGCAGAGCATGAGAGCCATGACTTCCTTCAATGGCACTTCGGCGGAGCACTTCTCGCATTTGAGGTCGAACTGCGAGGCCTGATAGTGCGCCAGGTGGCTCCAGAAATGCTCCCCCTCATGATAGTCGTCAATCGGCGCGACCGACTCCTGTGAAAAAAAGGAAATCCGGTTCCGGCAGTGGAAACAGCCTTCAATGACCAGATATCCCGGACGAACATTGGTCATGGTCCATTGGTGACGACAAGCGGCTTTGCTCATGGGTACTCCCGCGTTGGTCTAGAGAAGTGGCATATAGGCAAGTATAATTCTAATATTCGCGGGCGGGGTTGTCAAAACCAGCGGGTTCATCCCAAGACCCACAGGTGCACCCCTTGATCATTCGTCCCTTGGACCTAGGACTTGCGTCCTCGCTGATGGGGTTTGGGGTGCTCTGCCGTAGGCAGGGGCCATCCGATGGCTCAACCAATGCGAGCGTGGCGTGTCAAATGGGCGAAGATGGACAGCGACAGCTGGCGGCTTACGGCTGACGGCTGGATCGGAAGCTCGGGTTCGGTTACTGCCAACTGCGAACTGGGGAGTGGAATCTCGCGCTGGCCGGGACACCCGGCCTTCCGCTTCTAGCTGCTATCTGCTAACCGACTAACTTCGCCGTCCTACGGCGCTGGCTTCAGCGGCGATCCGCAGTGAAAACTACGGGCTGCTGATGATGTTCGGCCTGCCCGCACTCTGCTTGCTTGTCACCGGCGTGGTCTGCTCCTTCCTCTTCCTCCAACGTCACCCCAAACCAGGTGCGGCCCATGCCAACTCCTGAACCCGAGAACCAGGAACTCCAACCGCTGGCCGAAATCGACCGGGTCATCCACGAGCCGGCGCGGCTGGCAATCCTCGGGCTGCTGGCCGCGGTCGAGAGCGCGGACTTCCGCTTCGTGCAGAACCAGACCGGCCTGACCGGCGGCAGCCTCTCCTCGCACATGACCCGGCTCGAGGAAGCGGGCTACGTCGAAGTGACCAAGGAGTTCGTGAACCGGATTCCCCGGACCCTGCTCCGCTCTGCGAAGAAAGGCCGGGCTGCCCTGCGGCAGTACAAACAGAACCTGCTCCGCGTGCTCAAAGGCCTGCCGGGATAGCGAACCGGTCGCAAAGGCGACCGGCGGGCGACGAAGTAAAGAGACTTGACTTTCAAGCCTGCGGCGGTATACCAGTGTTGCCTCGCGACACACTAAGTGGCAAACCAAAGGAGGATCGATGCTTGAATCCGTTCTATCCGCGTTCCGCCGGCCCTGCCGCCGCGGACTCGCTGTCCTGATACTGGCGACGCTGCTCTGCTCGCTCTCGGGCGCGCAGGTGCTGGAAACCACCCTCTACCTGCCCGACTCGCTGGTCGGTGCCACCGGCCCGAACTGCCTGGCCTGGGATTCGACCGACAACACCGTGTACGTCGGCGGCGCCAGCGGCGCGCGTGTCATCGCGTTCAACGCGGCGACCGGCGCGAAACTCGCCGCAATCCCGGTCGGCGACGGCACGCGCGACCTGTGCTGGAACCGCAACAACAACCGCGTCTACGTCGCGAACATGAGTGACAGCACCGTAACCGTCATCGACTGCGCCACCAACACGGTGCTGCAGACCATCCTCTGCGGCGGCGGCCCGCAGGCCCTCTGCTGGAACCCGATCCGCAACAAAGTGTACGTCTCCAACCTCTATTCCAGCACCGTCACCGTCATCAGCGGCATCACCAACTCGGTTGTCGCGACCGTGTCGGTCGGCAGCCAGCCTGCCGGCCTCGCGTACAACTCCGTCAACGACCGCGTCTACTGCGTTGGGACCAACGCCGACAGCGTGTACGCCATCGACGGCAGCACCAACAATCTCGTTGCCCGCATCCCGGCCGGCGACTACCCCTACGCCATCTGCTACAACGCAACGAACAACCGCCTCTACGTCCCCGCGTACAATGACGATACGCTGATCGTGATAAACGGCGCAACCAACGCAGTCGCGGCCAAGGTCCCGGTCGGTGAAAGGCCCAATGCGGTCTGCTGGAACTCGACCAACAACAAGGTCTACGTCTCCAACATCTATGGCAACAGTGTCACCATCATCAACGGCGCGACCAACGCGGTGATCGACGACAGCCTGCCGGTGGTCTACATGCCGACCAGGGTGTTCTACAACCCGACCGACAACAAAGTCTATTGCTCCGCCCAGACCAACGACAGCGTCTTCATCATCAACGGCGCGACCAACGCGGTCGACGCCAGAATCACTGTTCCCCGCGGCCCGCTCGCGTACTGTCACGCCACGACCGACGACCGCGTCCAGGTTGCCTGCGGCAACAACGGTTGCGTCGCCGCCATCAGCGGCGCGACCAACGCGCTGCTCGACACGGTCGTCACGAGCTACGCGCCGGCTGCGGTCTGCTACAACCCGATCCGCGAGAAGGCCTACGTCGCGAACCAAGCCGGCGACCGGGTAACCGTCATCAACGGCAGGAACAACCAGGTGCTCACCAACGTTGCGACCGGCACCGCGCCCTGGGACCTCTGCTACAACTCGGCCAATGACAAAGTGTACTGCGGCAACAACCTGACGAAGGACGTCACCGTTATCGACGGCGCCGGCAGCGGCGTTGTCGCGACGGTGTCGGTCCACGGCGTCCCGGGGCCGAGCGTCGCCGACCCGGCGCACAACCAGGTCTACGTATCCAGCTACGGCTGCGGCGGCCTCGCCGTCATTGACGGCGCGACCAACCAACTCGCCGACTCGGTCGCCCTCGGGGCAAAGCCCACGACGATGTGCCTCAACCCGACCAGCAGCAAACTCTACGTCGCCGGCAACTTCGATGACACCGTGAAGATCGTGAACACCGCGACCAACACCGTCATCGCATCGCTGCCGGTCGGCCGCGGCGCCGGGCCGCTCTGCTGGAACCGCACGAACAACCGCGTCTACGTCGGTTGTGGGAGCACCGACACCGTGGCCGTCATCGACGGTGTATCGAACGCGGTCGTCGGGCACTTCCAGGTCGCCTACCCGTCGGCGCTCTGCTGGAACTCGGCCAACAACAAGGTCTACTGCACCGACGGCAACGTCGACAGTGTGGTGATAGTCAACGGTGCGACCAACGCGGTCATCAAGCGCGTGCATGCCGGGACGTGGCCGTCGGTGCTGGCGTACGACTCGACCGGCAACCAAGTGTACAGCGTCAGCTGGGACGACCGGACGGTGACCGTCATCAACGGGAGCAACGACTCGGTCGTGCGCACCATCCCGGTCGGCTACCATGCGGGCTCGATTGCGTTCAGCCCGGGGCGCGACCGAATCTACGTGGCGAATCTGAACAGCTCGACGGTCTCGGTTATTCTCGGCCCGAACGGCGGAATCGAGGAAAACCCGCGGCGCGAAGTGCTGGTGCCGCACGCCGGCCCAACTATAGTCCGCGGCGTGCTGTTCCTGCCTCAGGCATCAAGCGTCGGGCATAGAGCGTCCAGCGTTCTGCTCGACGCGGCCGGCCGCAAAGTGATGGACCTCAAGCCGGGGCCAAATGACGTGCGCTGGCTTGCGCCGGGCGTCTACTTCGTGACCGGACTCGACGCGCGGCGTGCGCTGCGTGCCGACAAAGTCATCCTGCAATAACTCTGCCGACAAGCCAGGCGGGCGGGGTTTCCCCGCCCGCCTTCGATTCCCGGGGCAGTCACGGATGTACAGATGCACTGTCGGACAGGGGCCGCCGAGGCCAACCCTTGAACCCCCGAACCCTTTCCTCTCTGTCACCCCGACGCTGAGGAGGGGTCTCGCCCTCGTCGGCTAGCCGCCAATCGCCACTCGATCACTCGGTCTCTCGATTCCTTTATCCCTCTCTTCAAAGCTCCCTTGAAAGCTCGTCAGAAAGCTCGTCCGAAGGCGTCTGGCAAAGCTCCCTAAAGAGCTTGCTGGAAAGCTAGTCACAGCGCTAAAACCAGAGCCTGTCGCTCCGCCTAACACTCCGCTTCGGCCAAGGCTCAGGACACCGCATCCGACACCGCTCGTGACAGAGCTCTCGGGAAAGCTCGGGGCAAGGCTCGTCAGAAAGTAGCAGTCAAAGTTCCTCTTAGGGCTACCTCTGGGGCCCCTTCGAGGGCTAACTCGGTGGCTCCCTACTAGACCGCTCCCCATGCGGGGTGTTGAGTTGCGGCTCCTGCGCCTAACCCCTTGATTTGCTGTCGGATAAGCCCGAAAACCGGCTCGGCGGCTTGTAACCTATATTGGTTAAGAACGCACCCGGTCGCTCGCCGCCCGCCCGCGCGGCAGGAACCGCCTACTGCGTCACCGGGACTGACGATGTACGATTCTCGACCAACTCGACCATCCGGTCACGCCGCGCCTTGACGTCGCTCCGTAGTAG
>Ga0315277_10004719_pt1 | contig 18080 bp, 13 predicted proteins | sample YL17G05_15_MG_FD_203695 | JGI IMG/M metagenome (GOLD analysis project Ga0315277, IMG submission 203695) | Sediment microbial communities from Yellowstone Lake, YNP, Wyoming, USA - YL17G05_15 | ecosystem: Environmental > Aquatic > Freshwater > Lake > Sediment | place: USA: Wyoming | collected...
CGGGACGGGTTCTCCTTTTCGGCAAGGATATCGAGAGCTACTCCTCCCGGGAGCTCCAGCAGGTGAGGGCCCGCCGCATCGGCTTTATATTCCAGACCTTCCTTCTCATCGATTCCCTGACCGCGCTCGAAAATGTCGAGATCGTCCTGCGCTTCAACGGCAGAGGGAGAGGGGAGAGGCGGAAGCGCGCCCGGCAGCTTCTCGGGGATTTCGGGATCGGGCATCTGGAAGGGAAATTCCCTCGGACGATGAGCCAGGGCGAGAAGCAGCGCGTGGCCATTGCCCGGGCGATCGGGAATGACGCCTCGCTCATCCTGGCCGACGAGCCGACCGGAAGTCTGGAGACCAAGCAGGGTTTCGGCGTCATCGAGCTTCTGCGCCGGCTGGCCAAAGACCAGGGGAGGTGTGTAATCGTGGCCAGTCATGACCTCCGGCTCCGCGAGTTCGCCGACCGGATCTTCCGGTTCGAGGACGGCCGCCTTCAGCCGGATGCGGCCTGATAACTCGGCGCCAGGCAACGGGGTCACGCCAGGCAATGGGGTCAGGTCTCAACATTCAACAATTGACAATGTGGCCCCGGGTTTGTTGATTGTTGAGACCTGACCCCTATTGACCCTATCCCCGGTATCTGTACTCCGCGGCCAGGGTCTCGTCATAAGGCGCTCTTCGGGAGGGGCATTTCTCGCGGGGGCAGAGTTCACAGGCCGTGAAGCCCTCCTCGGAGGGGAACAGGATCCCTGAAATGGATTTCCGCGGGACCATGAGCATGTGGTCCGTCAACCTGACGCCGACAGTCTTTTCCGTATCACCGAAGAGTGAAAATAGCGGCCGCTGCTCGCTGATCGGCCAGTCCTCGAGGGAGCCGGGGCTCATATTGGAGAGGCCGGCAAACCCCCAGCGTTCTTTGAGCTTTTCGGTCAGCCAGGAAGCGCCCTGCTCGAGGATGAGGTTGGCGATTTCCTCAAGATAGTATTGCCTGAGTAAGTCGCCGAGTGAGGCGGCCCTCTTCTCGAGCGCGGGCCCGATGGTCATGATGTAGGGAAAAACCTTCTGGGCGCGGTCCAGGTTGTGCCTGAGGACCCGGCTCCGGAAGACGACGCCCGCCACCTCGACGCTCTCGGCATCCTTCTTACCCACGTAGGAGATGTCGTAGACGGCCCGGAGGTCGACGAGAGGCCGAGCCAACTCGATAAGTTCCTCCGGATGAGATGCTCCGGCCCGCTCAGGGCGGATGTGCAGATGCCGGGCGATCTCGCCGGCTTCCAGGTTCACCGGGATATGATCGACAATCTCCATCTCTCTCCTGGCCCCGCCGTCGGGGCTATCCAGAATATTATTCCCCTGGGCGATAAAGTCAACTCGGAGGGGGCTCGATAACAAAATCCCCCTTTTCCAAAGTGGGGATAATAAAGATGCCGAGGGCCCGCCCTCCCGTGGTTACCACACTGAACATCTTAGAGCCGCAGCGATTCCGATTTCTCGTTGACATTCCTGTTTTGATTTGATAATGATAAGCTGGAATCTGATAGAGGATTCGGATCTATGTTTATGGGGGTGGCCAAATGGGACTTGTGACCCGCAAGCTGGGGGATGTCGTTATCCTGGATGTCCGGGGCGATCTGGTCGCCAGTTCGATAGACGAGGTCGCCATCCGTCAGCACGTGAAGGCCGGGCTCGAAACCGGAATCAAGCACTGGATTGTCAATTTCGCCGCGGTTACGTTTATGGACAGCTCCGGTTTTGGGGAGCTCCTGTCCAGCTTCATCTCCACCCGGAATGCGGGCGGCCAGCTCAAGCTCGAGAATATTCCGGCCAAGGTCCGGGTGGTTTTCAAAATCACCGGCCTCGAGGGAGTGTTCGAGATATTTGACCAGGAGGAGGCCGCGGTCAGGAGCTTCTTTGAGACCAGGCCCCCTGGAAAATAACCCGTTCGTTGGGCGCCGGATGTTGGCTGCGCTTTTCTTCGCGGCCTGCCTGAGCACTATCGGCTCTGCATCCGCTTCCGGAGATGAAGCGGCCAAAAAAGAAAAAACGAGCGGGCTGGCCTTTCTGCCCGTCATCTTCTACACCCCGGAAACAAAGTGGGCTTTGGGGGGCGGCGGGATCTACTATTTCCGGCTGACCCAGGACAAGTCCGTTTCCCGGCCGTCGAACACTTCGTTTTTTGCCGCTTATACCCAAAGGAAACAGATTAACATCGAGGTCAACCCCGATCTCTACTTGAAAAAAGGCCTCCACATCCAGACGAAATTTCAGTTTTCCGATTTTCCCGATCAATTCTATGGAGTTGGCAACGATACGACCGCGGACATGGAGGAGCCCTTTACTTCGAGGTTCGGGAAGGTGAGCATCGAAGCTCTGAAAAAGGTCCGGGGCCCGCTCAACGTCGGTTTTCAGTATTTTTTCGACGAGACGAAGATGAAGGAAGTGGAGGAGGGTGGGATGCTCGAATCCGGCAGCATCACCGGGAGCGCCGGCGGCACCGTCTCGGGATTCGGCTATTTCATGACCTATGACAGCCGGGACAGCATCTTCTATTCCTCTTCGGGGAGCTTCCACCAGTTCTCAGCCATGGCCTTCGGCAAGGCGCTGGGGAGTGATTTCGGCTTCAACCGGTTCTATCTCGACCTGAGGAAGTATATCCGGTTCTCCTTTTCGCACTGCCTGGCCCTTCAGACGCGCTTCCTTTTTCAGACTGGAGATCCGCCTTTCTGGAGGATGGGGCTTCTCGGAGGCCAGGAGAGCATGCGCGGTTACTACTCCGGCCGCTACCGGGACAAGAACATGATCACTCTTCAGGCCGAATACCGCTGGACACCCATTTTCTGGCGGCTTGGGCTGGTGGCCTTTGCCGGTCTGGGCGACGTGGCGGCGACTCCGGACAGCTTTGACTTGGGAGAGTTCAAATATTCTTATGGCTTGGGCTTGCGGTTTGTCTTTGACCCCAAGCAGCGGCTTCACATCCGCTTGGACTTCGGGTTCGGCGAAGGGACGTCGGGATTCTATTTCACGGCCGGCGAAGCTTTTTAATAGCGCCTACTTGATGAGATACAGCTTCTCCTGGCGCGGCCGGAAGAATTTCCAGCCTTCATCCGTAAGATAGACCGGATCCTCGGCCATCATGGTCACCTTCTGGTTGCCCCACTCCGGGATCTCGGTTTGAGAGTTGAGCTCCATGGCCAAATAGGATCCCCTCCGCAGGAGCCTCGCCGGTTCGTTCGGGTCGCGCTTGGCGCTCCGGAAATCGATCGAAGCGCCTAGGCCGTGTCCCTGGTACCCCAGCGGATGGGAATAGATCATGGCGGCTATCCCCTTTGTTTTCATCTCGGCCATGGTCTCTTCGTAGACTTCTCCGGCGGGTTTGTCCGGCCGGGAAAGTCGGGCCAGTGCGTCCTGGAGGGCGTTGGTGTTGGCCAGGGCTTTTTGGAGACCGGCCGGGGCATCGCTCTCTCCCTCCCGGAGCACATAAGCCATTTTCTGCCAGTCCGAGTTCAGGCCCATATATTGCAGCCCGAAGTCGAGATGGACGACGTCGCCCCGTTCGATCACTGTTGCTTCTCTGGCCACCTGGAGGAATCCGCCGGCCGTCTTGTCCTCGGCCTTCTTCCGCCTCTGAACCCGGAGGTCAGGCTGGAACCAGGGCCGCAGATCCAGGGCTGCCGACTGGGAATAAAGCCACCGCCGGACGTCCCCGACGGTTGTCTGGTCCGGCCTTATCACCTCGTTGGAAAGCGCCCGGCGCGCCAGGACCTCAGTTACCCGGACAAGCTTGGCATAGTGATCGAACTCCTCCGGAATCCGGGTGTCCAGGTACTCTTCGATAAAGGGCGCCGCACTGACAAAGCGTTTTTCCGCTTCCGCCCCGAGGTTCTCGACAAGATACTTGTAGGTGTCGTGGGTCAGACTCCTCGTCACCCCACGCCGCCCGCCGATCCCCAAACCGATGGTCTTGGGTTTGAACTTCTCGTCCCATTCCTTCAGGGTCTTGAGGCCCGCCTTTGATATCTCGAAGAACCGCTCGACGTTTTCTTCATTGTAGCCAAGGACGGCAAGCTTCTTTAGTCCGGCTTCGCCGGCATCCAGAAAAATAAAAATGTCCCGGTTCCCGACGTAGGGCCGCGGGGGCGCCACGCACTCGGTCAGCGGGTCGTTGTGGAACTCCTCGTTGGCGACAATCCACATGCCCACATTGTGTTTCCTCAATAGAGGCAGGATCAACTCGTGACGCTTGACCAGCCAGCCCTCGCGCGTTTCGATCTGTGCGGCCAGAGGAAGCAGCGTCGGCAGGGTCAGATCGGATGCAGGGGGACGGACCTTGGGGCCGGCGGCGCAGGAGGCCAGCAAAACGAGGCCGACGGTCGCCGCCATGGCTTTCTGGCGCAGGCGATGGCACTCCGAACGCATGGTTACCTCCGGTTTTGCCGTGTTACTCAAGCCGCTTCAAGAGGGCCTGGAAACGCGGCTCGTTTCGGATCAGGTCGAGGTTGCTGTCGTGTTCCAGCCAGCCCCGCTGGGTCAGGCCCGCGTCCACGGCCCGCTCTATGCAGTCCAGGGCCTCGGCCGCGCGCCCGGCAAGCGAATAGATGCAGGCTACATTGTAGATCACCATGGAGTCATCGGGCTCAAGGGCCAGGGCGCGCCTTGCCCAGTCAAGGCCTTTCTCATGTTCTCCCAGGGCGACCAGGCCGTTCGCTCCCATGTAGAGCGCCCGGGCGTCGTCCGGGTTGAGGTTGAGATGGTCCTCGGCGATGGCCACCCCGCGGCGCCGCGATGAAGCCGCTTCTTCGTGACGGCCCAGGTCGTCGTAGATCTGTCCGACGAGGAGCGGCGACTGGTAATCTTCCAGCCGGGCCCGCCCGGCCTCCTCGTATTCCTGGATGGCCTGTTCGAGCTTGCCTTGGGCGAAGCTGTCCCGGGCGTAGAAATAATGGGCTTCGAAGAGGTCGGAGTCAAGACGGATGGCCGTCCGGAAGGCCGCCTCGGCTTCAGAATGCCGGCCTCTGAGGGAAAGCGCGGTGCCTAAGGACGCGTGCGCTTCGGCCAGCTCGGGATCGAGTCCGATGGCCTTGGCCGCGGCCGCCGCGGCCCTCTCCAGATTGACGGGGTCGCGTCCCGCGTACAGGTACTGGTACGAGCAACAGTCTGCGATCCCGGCATAGGCCCGGGCGTAGGCCGGGTCGATAGCGATCGCCCTCTCGAAGAGCTCGCGGGCGAAAGCGGTACCCCGCTTGTTGTATTTATAGAAGAATTTCCGGCCGCGCAGGTAGTATTCATAGGCGTTAATGTCTCGGGTTGAGGTTTTCTGCAAGGCGTCACGTTCGCCTGCGCTCAGGGTAAGCTGGAGAGCGTCCACGACGCGCCGGGAGATCTCGTCCTGGACAGCGAAGACGTCCGTGATTTGGCGATCGTAGCGGTCGGACCACAGCCGGAAACCGTCGGCCGCGTCGATGAGCTCCACCGAGATGCGGAGGCGGTCGCCCGCCTTGCGCACGCTGCCGTCGAGCAGGGTGCTGACTCCGAGTTTCTCTCCAACCTCCGTCACATCGGCATCCTCCGACCTGAAGCGAAAGGCCGACGATCGGGAAACGACCCGCAGCCCCCGGACTTTGCCCAGGGCGATCATGATCTCCTCGGCAATTCCTTCGCACAGGTAATCCTGGTCATGGTCGGGGCTCATATCCCGGAAGGGAAGGACGGCGACGGAGCGGTCGAGCGAATGCGTCTCCTCGCTGAGGTCGGAGCGAAGGTTTTCCAGGCTGCGGTGGAGCTCTGCAGCCGAAGACCAGCGCTCGCTCGGGTTCTTCTCGAGACAGGAGCTGATGATCCGGCCGAACCGGAGCGGGAGCTGGGGGTTGAGCCGCGTCGGCGGCACTGGTGTATCGCGAAGGATGGATGCGATCAGGGCCGAACTGTTGGCCCCTTCGAACGGCCGGCGGCCGGTGGCCATCTCATAGAGGATGATGCCTATTGAGAAAATATCCGAGCGGGCGTCCCCCTCGAGGCCCTGGACTTGTTCGGGGGACATGTAGGGGATCGTGCCTGAGATGAATCCCTCATCACTGTGAGCGGTCAGGGTCGTCGACCCTTCGCCTTGAAGAGGGGGTTCCTGAGGGGACAGGATGGCGAGGCCGAAATCGACGACTTTAACCCTAACGGTTTCACTCATCATGATATTGCTGGGCTTCAGGTCGCGATGGGTGATGCCCTGCCTGTGGGCGGCGCCGATGGCCTCGGTCACGCCGATGGCCAGGTCGAGCAGCTTTTTGAGTGGCAGGCCGCCGGGCTGGATGAGCTTTTCGAGCGATCCTCCGCGGATGATTTCCATGACAATGAAATGAAGACCCTCGGCTTTGTCGATCTCGTAAATAGTGACGATATTGGGATGGTTGAGGGCGGCGATGGCCCGGGCTTCCCGTTCGAACATGGCGAGGCGCTCGGGGCTTGAGGAGGCCTCGGGGTCGAGCACTTTGAGGGCCACTTCACGGCCCAGCGTCTGGTCCCTGGCCCTCCAGACGGCACCCATCCCTCCCTCGCCGATCAGCTCGATCAGCTTGTAATGAGAAAGCATCCGGCCCGGAAGGAGTGTCATAGCGGAAGAACTATAGCGCCTGCCTGTCGTCTCTGTCAAGAAATCAGGGAAAACGGCTCTTCATTAATCGTTCATCTTGTCAGCGGAGACGTTTCCCGGACGAAGATTTGCAGGATACGGCTGGGTTCGCGGCCGAAGCCCTTGACCCGGATGGCGTCCTTTTCGAGCGTGACGACGGCGAAGGAGTTTTGGTCGGGCGTCTCGACCATGGCCTGAAAGGTCAGATAATGGATGCCGTTCCGGAGCGCGTAATCGCCGACGTGGTGGTGGCCGGCGAAGTAGGCCTTGACGCAGGCGTGCCTTTCCAAAACCTCCACAACCTCCGCGTCGTTCCAGAGGTTTTGGGCGGCCTCGGGAAACACCGGGAAGTGGCCCAGGACGAGGGCGTTTTTTCGGGACTCTTCCGCCGCCTCGAGTTCCCTTTCGAGCCAGCCGATCTGCGCCAAGTTGATGCCGCCGTTCCAGCGTTGGGCGTTTTCCTTTCCCTGGGCGCGGAGCCTCCAGTAGAGCGACTCGGCTTCCCTCTTCAGGGTCTCGTCGGCAGGGAAGGGATAGCGAAGCTCAAATCCGTCGAGGACGATAAAACGCCAGCGGCCCTTGGCCAAGGCATAGTAGCTTTCTTTTAATCCAAGGGCGGGCAGTATCCGGTCTTCGTTTTCTGGTTGGATGTCAAAGTCGTGGTTTCCGACGAGGTGGTAAACGGGCGCTTCGAACGTCTTGAACAGCGGCATGACGCCGTCGAAGGACTGGATGTTATGATCGATGGTATCGCCGAGGTTGAAGACGAACTGGACCTTGTCCTGGTTGAATTGGCCCAGCGCTTCTTTGAGCTTATCGACAGAGGCGCTGTAATACCGGTTTCCCAACGGCTTCCCCGGGTGGTATTGGATGTCGGCAATGATACCGAACCTGACAGCCTTCCTGCACCCGCAGGCAAGCCCGATTACGGCGAACGCCGCTAAAAAAGCCCAACCCTTTTTTCTCATCGGACGGCCTAAAATATAATTTTACCACAATACAGATCACCAAAATATCAGATTCCAGCCCGGGTTTGACCGGGAGGGGATGCCGATGATGAGGCGAGGGTCATATTTGCCTTGCCTGGCGAAAAGAAGCAGGAGGGGACGACGGTCCCCATTTTGTCCCTGATGGGAGTGAGTGGGCAAACGGTTTTTGACAGGGAACAGGAGATGTGTTAATTATATTAATCCGATAGGAGAAATAGAGAATACGGATATTGGGATGAGATGCCCAGGAAGAAAATGATCGCCATTATCATCGGCGCTGTGGTGGGTGGAATCGCCGGCTTCCTCTACTACCGCTTCATCGGCTGCCGGAGCGGCGCCTGTATCATCACGGGCAACCCCTATGTCTCGACGATCTATGGGGCCGTGCTGGGCGGCCTCCTTGCCAACCTCGTCAAATAGTCAGCAGAAGAAAAGGGGACGAACGAGTCATCGCCCTGGGCCGCCTTCACATTCTTGACACGGCCTGCGGCCGGCGATATAGTCAGGTTCGGCCAGGACGCCCGGGCCATGATTCCAGGTCGAAGGATAAACTAATGACCACCCCCCCGATCCGTGTCACTGTATGGAATGAATTCATTCACGAGCGGACGGCTGCCTCGACACAGGAGATCTATCCCGAGGGCATTCATGAGGTCCTGGCGGCGGCGCTTCGGGAAAATCTCGGCCGTGCTGTCGACGTCCGGACTGCGACCTTGGACCAGCCTGAGCACGGCCTCCCCGCCGAAATCCTCGCTCAGACCGACATGCTCACCTGGTGGGGACACAAGGCTCATGACCAAGTGAGCGATGCCGTTGTCGATCGAGTTCAGCAGCGCGTGCTGGAGGGGATGGGCCTCTTGGTGCTCCATTCGGGCCATGCCTCCAAGATTTTCCGCCGTCTGATGGGGACGAGCTGCATGCTGCGCTGGCGGGAGGCGGCGGAACGGGAGAGGATTTGGATCGTCGACCCTTCACACCCGATCGCCGAGGGTCTGGGAGGTGAGTATTTCGAGCTTTCCCATACCGAAATGTATGGCGAATACTTCGACATTCCCCGGCCGGACGAAGTCATTTTCATCAGTTGGTATGAGGGAGGAGAAGTCTTCCGCTCGGGCTGCACGTTCCGCCGCGGCAAGGGGAAAATTTTCTACTTCAGCCCCGGCCATGAAACATTCCCCATCTATCATGACGCCAACGTGCGCCGGATTATCGCCAACGCGGTCCGTTGGGCGGCGCCATCTGGCTCGCCCTATTTCGGGGACGGCCGCCGCATCGAGCAGCCGCTCAGCCCCATCGCCGCCAAACACACCGTGGATGAATCGCTCCACCGCAAAAAGTAGGATGGCTCTCCTGTAAAAAGCGATCCGCATTTTTGGATACGGGAGGATTGCATGAAACACGCCGGCCTGCCGAATTACGTGGCTTCGGCCAATCCCTTGCCTCTGTCCCGCCGCATCCCCTGGTACTTGAGTACGGCCCCATCCTATGCCGCGGTCATGCTCTGGTTTGTGTTCTGGCAGGATGTGCCGGTCGGGAGCGGCCTTTCTTCCGAAGCCGGTCAGTACTCCTCCTTCGCCGGCGGCGTCCTTTCGCACGGTCTTGCCCTGGCCCTGGCCGGAGTCGTCATTGCGGCGTTTCTCTGCTGCTTTGCCTTCTATCTGGCGCCGGCCCTGCTTGGACTCAAGAGCGGTTTTCCGCTCTACATCGTGGGCACGTCGACTTACGGCGTGCGCGGTGGTTTCCTGATGCCGGGATTCCTCATGGGGCTGCTCCAGTTCGGCTGGCTCGGCGTCAGCTCTTTCTTCTCCGCCCTTCTCCTGTGCGCGCCCTTCGGTTACGGCGTCCTCACGCCACCTCACCTCATCGTCGCCGCTCTGTGGGCGATAGCGGCCGCCTTCATGGGCCTGAAGGGCATCCGCTATGTCGCCCGGGTTGGCACCTTTTCGCCTATCGTTCCGGTCGTTACGCTTATCATCCTTGCCGCCGGGACATTCCGCGGTCTCGCCCGTTTTGAGCCTCGGACGATCATTGACGCCGGCCTCGGCGCATCGGTCACCCTGAAGAGCCAGGCTGTCCTCCACGCCGGTCCTGCCTTGTCCGGCACCCAGGTTCTGGCCCTGATCTTGACCTACATCGTCGGCTTCTTTGCCACGGCCGGAGCCGCGGGCGCGGATTTCGGGATGAACAGCCGGCATAACAAAGACGTGTTCTTCGGAGGCCTTGTCGGGATTGGGCTCACGACGGTTTTCGCCGGAGGGCTGGCGCTGCTCGTCGTCGCGGGAGGGCACGGCCTCGGGCTGCTCAAGGATGGAGCTGTTCTCCGGGCCACATCCCTGCTGCCCGGGGTCATCGGATCCAAGGCCTCCGCTGTCTTGATGTGGCTTCTTGCGCTGGCGGCTTTCCCCTCCAGCTGTTTTTCCACTCTCATCGCCTGCAACAGCTTCAAGGCGACTCTACCGAAAGTCAACCCGTTCCTTTCAGTCGGTCTGGGTACGCTCGCCAGCATTGCCATCGCCATCAGCGGCCTGGCAGGAAACCTGATTCCCGTTTTTACGATCATCGGCGCTTCGTTTGGCCCGATCTGCGGGGCCATGGCGGCGGATTATCTGCTCGCCGGCCGCCGCTGGTCCGGACCGCGGGCCGGGTTTAATCCCGCCGGTTGGATCTCCTGGGCCTTGGGCTTTATCGTGGGGATTGCCGATTTCATCCCGGGAATGAAACACATCATTCCTGCCCCGCCCGTCGCGGCTTTGCTAACGGGCTTCCTTGTCTATAGCATCCTGGCCAAGGCGGGGTTGTTGACTCGTACGCTTAATTTTTCAGGTATTTCTCAAACCAGCCGACAATCCGGTTGAGCACGTCGATCCGGTGTTTTTCCTCCCGGATTCCGTGCCCCTCCCTTGGGTAGACCACGAGTTCGGTCTCCACGCCGTAACGCCGGAGACCCCTGTGGAACTGATAGCACTGTTCGACGGGGTCGGTGGCATCGTTCTCGCCGCAAAGAATAAGCGTCGGCGTCTTCACTTTTTTAACATAAGTCACGGGGGAGCGCTCGGCAAACAGCGGCAGGTTTTCGTAGGGAGTCCCCATGAACCAGGTGTCGTAGGGATTGATGCCGGCCTCCTCGGCGCCGTATTCCATGGCCAGGTCGGTCATGGGAGCTCCGGAGACTGAGGCCTTGAACAGGGTTGTCTGTGTCACCGCCCAGGCTGCCATATAGCCGCCGTAAGACCAGCCGCCTATCCCGATCCGGTTGGGGTCGGCGATTCCTTGCCTGACGAGCCAGTCGACGCCCGCCATCACGTCTTTGAAATCGCCGCCGCCCCAGTCCCGGCGGTTTGAAACCATGAAATCGTGGCCATAGCCGGTTGAACCGCGGATGTTCGGGGACAGGACGGCGAAGCCGCGCGCGGTCAATAGCTGTCCCCAGGCGTCAAAACGGTTAGTCCAGGCGCCGGTCGGTCCGCCATGGACCAGGATGATCGCGGGGACTTTCGTTCCTGGAGCCGTGCTTTCGGGCCTGAGCAGAGCGGCCTCGATTTCCCTCTTATCGAAGCTCAAATAGCGGACAGTCTCAGGCTTGTATAGTCTGATATCGTCCCAATCTTTATTAAAACGGCTGACCTTTTTGGATTGGCCGGGCTCTGCCGCCACCCAAAGTTCGGGCGCTTCTACGGCGGATTCCCCGATAAAGGCCAAAGTGTTTTTCCCTTTGCTGTACGACCCGGCGAGGAGGGTTGGAGCCCAGTCGGACTTCTCGGCCTTCCCGTCGAGGATTAAGGTGTAGAAAACGTTCCCGAATCCTGCGGCCGCAAGTATAAAGAGAGCGGTAGAATCCTCCCAGCAGAAGTCTTCGATCGGCCGGTCGATCAGCCGGCCGGTCAGATTTCGGGCCGGGCCGCCGGCGAGCGGTTGGACAAAGAGGTCGTGTGGTTGAGGCCCGTCTCCGCGTGACCCGACATAAGCCAGCCAGGCTCCCTCGGGGGATATTCTCAGGTTTCCGAAGGGCCCGGCCGGGCTTGCGAGAAGGGTCATCTCGCCCGCGATCGCGCCCACTTTATAAATTTTTTCCGAGAAAAGTTCCTCTTGAGGATTGTCCGTGGCGACGATTACCAGGCATGATCCGTCCGGAGTCCACAGGAACTCAGAAACCCGCCAGGCCCCTTTGACGAGCGTTTTCAAAGCCTTGGAGTCAACGTCCAGGACCTGGAGGAGGGCGCGATTCTCAGGTTTTCCGATGATGCGGGCGTCCTCCTTGTCCTTCTCCTTCTTTTCCTCATCTTCAGTTTTCGGCGTTGATGTCAGGATGGCCATCCGCTCGCCGTCCGGGGACCACTCGAAGGAATCGATACCGGTCTTGCTCTCGGTGAGAGGACGGGCTTCTCCACCGTCGAGCGGGATAAGATAAACCTGCTTCGAGCCCTCACGGTCGGACAGGAAAGCGATAGTCCGGCTGTCAGGCGACCAGCGGGGATGGGTGTCAGATTTGGCGGCGGCCGTAAACTGCCTTAGCGTCGAAGCGGCGATGTCATAAATCCAGATGTTGCGGCGCTGGCCCGAAGGCTTGGCCGGCTCGGAGACGACCATCGCCAGCCGCTTCCCGTCCGGCGAGAGTCTAAGGTCGCCGATCGACCAGCGGTTGAGGGCCATCTCGGGGGTGAGGGTTTTTAAGGGGGCACAAGGAACGGCCTGCGTTTGTCGGCTCTCCCAGGGGATTTTCTCTACAACACCCGCTCCCTTGGCGGGCAGGGAAGTGAATGCCGCCGCCAGAGCCGCGGCAGCCAGAACAAGGTTTTTAAGGTTTCGAGGTGAAAAGCTCCGCCGGCATATCATCATCGGGACCTCCTCGCTCGGGTGGGATGGGGCGGATAAATAGCCTGCGAATTCGCGCGGATTTCTAGATGCCGGTCCCGCGCGATTACTTCGCTTTCTCCCCTTTGATGATCTTGTTCTGGTGGGCTCCCTTGGTCGTGTGGATGAGGTACCCTTCTTCTCCGGGCAGCCAAAATTCCGCGAGAACATATTCCGTGACGTATTCGGTATACGACGGCTCGAAGTTCCCCACTACATCAAAGACCAGCTGGAGCTCTTCGACGGGTGTTTCCGGCTGCGCCAGCCTTCCCTGGACTGGGACCAGGATCTCCTCGGCGCCGGTTTCCTTCCGCAGAGCGATCTGCCCTTCTCCTTTCGGCGCTACCGAGTAATCCCCAGCCGGGAATGTCTTGCCTCCCGCTTTAAACTTGAACGGGATTTTAAAAGCGCCTTGGGCAAACGTGAGAGTACTGCCCGCAATGAGGACAAAGACGAACGCCAGAACAGAAATAACGGCCAAACGCTTCATGTCAATCCTCCCCCATTTTTTGCGCAAGCTTTCTTAAACGCCATTATTTGGGATTCCCCTCTCCCTTGCCTTCACTCATAACGCTCTAATCATATTATCTCGGTCCAGCTGACGCCCTCGACCGGACCGCGACGGGCCGCGGCCACTTCGGTCGGGACGCCGCCCTTAAGGGCGTCTTCCATGGCCATGACGAACATGTCGATCTCCTCGAGCGTCGTGTAAACGTTGGGCGACACTCGGAGGGCCTGGTAATCGAAGACCGAGTTGGGCGGGGCTCCTCCGACGAGCGGAACCACGACGATCCGGTACTTGTCCATCAGGAATTTCGCCAGGTCCCTGACGTCTATGCCGTCGATATAGACCGCCGCAACTCCCCACGCCTGAGGCGGCTCCGAGAGGTCTGAAAGCACCTTGACGCGCGGATGCTTCTTAAGCGCGTTGGCCCAACGGAGCGTCAGATAGCGGAGCCGCGCGGCTTTGCGCTCGGCGCCGATGGCCTGGTGGAACGCCAGCGCTTCGCCGAGGGCCGCCCGGATGGCCCAGGGGTGCGTCCCGATGGATTCGAATTTGCGGATATCGTTGTCCTGCTGCTCGGGAGCCGCCTGGAGAGGCCAGAATCTCGGGATCATCTCCCGGCGCACGTACAGGCAGCCGTTCCCGAGCGGCGCCAGCAGCCACTTGTGGAGGCTGACCCCGTAGGCGTCGCACTCGAGTTCCCTGAGCTTGAACGGGAAGTGTCCCAGGGCGTGCGCTCCGTCGACGATCGTCACGATCCCCTTGGAACGGGCCAGCTGAGAAATCCGCTTTACCGGGAAGAGCTGAGCCGTCAGGTTGGTGATGTGAGTGAAATGAAAGACTTTGGTCTTCGGCGTGATCGATTTCTCGAACCGCTGGTAAAGGTCGTCCTGGGTCGTTGGTACCGGGAACTGGAAGCGCGTTACCTTGATCCCCTCGCGCCGCATGCGCTGGTCCCAGGTCGTCAGCATGCGGGGGTAATCCTGCTCGGTCGTGACCACTTCGTCGCCGGGCTTGAGGTCGATCCCGTTCTGGACGATCTGCAGGGCCTCGCTGGCGCCGCGCGTCAGCGCGATCTCATCGGGGTCGCAGCCGAATTCGGCCGCCATCCGGAGCCGGATCGTCTCCGCGTTCCTGGCCACCATGGCCTGGTAATGGACGGGCAGCATGTTGATCATATCCATATAGCGCCATTCCGATTCCAGGGCGACGCGGGGCGTCGGGGAGGTGAAGCCGTTATTGAGGTTGATGAGGGAACGGTCCAGCTTGAAGGCCAGCTGGATCTCCCTCCAGTAGAATTCGTCCTTGGCGACATCCGCCGGCAACCGGTCCCCGACCGCCTGCGCGGCGGCCTCGACGCGCTCGAGCGCATCGGCCTTGAAAACAGAGGCGGCCGTGCCCAGGGCGCCGCACATACCCAGAAACGCTCTTCGACTCAACATTTCAGACCTCCTCGTAACTCCGATTGAATTCGATTATCCAAACATCGTGGCTGATTCTATTTTAGTATCCGAAAAGATGTCAAGGACGGCCTATAGGTTGACCGTCGCCGATTCTCCATGTTATAAGCTCAGAGGGAGCAGCCGCGATCATGGACCTTTATGTCTTCGAAGAAATCGTCATCGTCCTGGCCGCCTCGCTCCTCATCATCTTCCTCTCCCATAAGCTGAGACTGCCCTCCGTCGTCGGGTTTCTCCTGACCGGAGTGCTCATCGGACCCGGCGGGCTGCATCTGGTGAAAAATACCGAGACGGTCAGCGTCCTGGCCGAAATCGGCGTCATCATGCTCCTTTTCACCATCGGCCTTGAGTTCGAGCCGGCCCGGTTGAGACGCATTCAGCGGGATTTCTGGGCCGGCGGCGGGATCCAGGTGTCCCTGACTACAGCTGCCACCGTGGCTGTCCTGCTTCTTCTCCATGTTCCCCCGCGGGATGCCGTTTTTTACGGCTTTCTCGTTTCGTTGAGCAGCACGGCCGTCGTTCTGAAGATCCTGGCAGACCGCGGGGAGACGGATTCTCCCCAAGGCCGGATCTCGCTCGCGGTCCTCATCTTCCAGGATATCGCCATCGTTCCGATGATCGCCCTTGTTCCTGTCCTGGCGAACGCCGGCAGTGTCTCGCTCGGACATGTCGTCCTGCGCTTCGGGCTGAGCGCCGCCGCGATCGGCGCGGTTTTTGTCGCGGCCCGATACCTGATGCCCCAGGCCCTTCACCTCGTCGTCCGGACGCGCATTAGGGAGGTCTTCCTCATTACTTCGCTCTTTATCTGCCTGGGAATGGCCCTATTGACGTCGTCTCTCGGGCTGTCGCTGGCCCTGGGCGCCTTCCTTGGCGGGGTCCTTATCGCGGAATCCGACTACAGCCACCAAGTCGTGTCCGACATCCTCCCCTTCAAGAGCGTCTTCAACAGCCTGTTTTTCATTTCCATCGGCATGCTCCTCGATACCGGATCTGTCTGGAAGTTCAAGCTCACCATCTTCATCCTGGTTGCCACCATATTTCTCCTCAAAGCTCTTATTGTGGTCCTGACCGTCACTATTCTCGGGTATGGGGCGAGGATCGCCCTGGTCACCGGGCTGGCGCTCGCCCAGATCGGAGAGTTCTCCTTTGTCCTGGCCGGCGTGGGGCGGGCCAATGGCTTTCTCGCCGGAGATATCTTTCAGGTCTTTATCGCCTCGTCCATCCTGACGATCCTGGCCACTCCGTTTCTCATCCAGGTTTCTCCGGCCTTGGCCGATTGGGGCGGGCGTGCGTTCCGCTGGAGAAAGAGAGTCTCCGCAGCCGGCAGGAAAGCCGGGCGGGAGTTTGAAGGCCATGTCATCATCGCCGGGTACGGCCTCAATGGGAAAAACCTGGCCCACGTCCTCAAGGAGTCCGGGATTGCCTACGTCATCCTCGAGCTCAACCCGGTCACCGTCAGAGAAGCGGCGGCCGAAGGAGAGCCCATCATCTTCGGCGACGTCTCCAGCCGGACTATCCTCGAGGAAGCCGGCGTGCGGCGGGCCAAGGGGATCGTCTTCGCGATCTCCGATCCGGCGATGACGCGACGGGGCGTCAAGGCCGCAAAGGAACTCAATCCGGAGGTGTTTGTCATCGTCCGGACCCGCTACGCCACGGAGGCCGACGATCTTCTGAGGCTTGGGGCCGATGATGTTATCCCGGAAGAATTTGAGACGTCGATCGAGATCTTCATCCGGGTCCTTGAGAAGTACCACATCCCTCGAAATGTCGTCGATGCCCAGGTCAAAGTGCTTCGGGGCGAGTGCTACGGCATGCTGCGGGGGACTTGCAGCGCGATCCGGCCGGTCGCCGAGAGAATCGCCGACCTCCTAGCGGCGGGGACGGCCGAGACCTATTTCGTCGGCCAAGACGCCTGGCCCGTGGGGAAGACGCTCGGCGCCCTCGACCTCCGCAGCCGGACCGGAGCGACAGTCATCGCCGTCGTCAGGGGAGATGAGTCGTTCACCAGCCCGGGTGCCGAGTTTGAAGTCAGGGAAAAGGATACCCTGATCCTGGTGGCCAGCCACCGCGATATCGACCGGGCCTTCCGTTATTTGGCCATGGGAGAGACGGACGATCCCGGCTCTTCTAATACGGTATGAGTTCTAGCGCACGCGGCGGTACTTGATGAGCAGCGATCCCGGCGCTTCGGGGATCTTGATGTCGAGCCCGGACTCCAATTCGCGGCCGGTCTTGAATAGAGTGATCCCGTAATCCTCGAAGGTGACCTCATAATCGCCTTCAGGCTCGAGCTCGTGGAGGACGGCCGCAATTGATGACTGGGGAGCCTGATGCCTCCGGAAGGCCAGGACGATCCCGTCCCGATCCTCCGGCCGGTTCCACTGGAAAGCCGCCCAAGCCTCATCGGAGGTTGAGTATTCAGTCAGGGGGTAGAAATCCCCATAGAAGTAAGTCCTGAGCGCTTTGAATTCGGCGATATCTTCATGAGCCTGGGCCAGGTTGAAGGGCGCGTTATTATAAGTCCCGTTGATCTCCCAGCCGAGGACCACCGCTCCGCCCATCGAGCTCCGGAAGAAATATTTCTGGGTGTTGTTGTTGCCCGTCCCGCTGCAGGGAAGGAAGAGCTGAAGACCATAGGTATGGCACTGGTAGCCGTTGGGCTCAAAATAGCTGTAGTCCGTCCTCCAGAGCGGAACGCTCCGGCCGATCGTCTCCAGGTCGATCCGGCGTCCGCCCGAGGCGCAGTTGTCGATAAGAAGCCCGGGCACCCGGGCCAGAAGAGCATCCCAGTAGGCATACAAACCCTCGATGTGCTTCATCTCGGCGATGCCGATGCGATCGGGAGTGTCCATCGCCTGCCAGTAGGGGGCCGGGTCGAAATTGAAATCCTGGCGATAAATCGTGACGCCCTCCGACAGAAGGAAGTTCGAGATATGGTCGGTGAGCCAGCTCAGTGCGCGGGGGTCGCCGAGGTTGAGCAGCCGGTTGGGGTTTTCCGGAAGCTTGGTCAGCCACTCCGGGTGCTCGCGATCGAGCCAGGTCCCTTCATAGACGCGCTCGGGCTCGAACCAGACGACAAATCCCTTGCCCCATTTTTTGGCCGCATCAGTGACCGGCTTCAACCCGCGGGGGAACCTCTCCCGGCTGGGAAACCAGCTGCCCACGCCCGACCACCAGAACTTGGTAGGGTTTTCGTACCAGCCGGCATCGATCCAGCAGGCCTCCGGATCGATCCCGAACTGGCGGAGGCGTTCGATCATCGCCAGGGCGTAGCTTTCCGTGGCGCAGACATATTCGTTGCAGGGGAAGGGACCGCCGAATCCGACGCCGTGACTTAGCGGAAGCTCGACAGGTCTTCCCTGCGGGCGCGGAGTGTGATGGGCCAGGACAAAACGCCGGAAGAGGTTGTGACCGGACATCCGGTCGCCGCCCGTCCAGAAGAGAAGCGCGATGGATGGAGAGCGCACTTCCTCGCCCGGTTTGAGCCGGAAGCGGGTTCGTTCCATTCCTGCTTCGAGCCGGAGGGAATGGAGACCCGCCTTTTTAACGGACGCCTTCCAGCGGCCGGTCCAGCCGATGGCCGCCACAATCCCCCTATCCGGCGCGGCGATGTTGAAAAAGGGGAAGGCGGTTGCATCGGATGAGCGTCCCCGGGATGGGCCGAAACG
>Ga0315277_10004721_pt1 | contig 18078 bp, 20 predicted proteins | sample YL17G05_15_MG_FD_203695 | JGI IMG/M metagenome (GOLD analysis project Ga0315277, IMG submission 203695) | Sediment microbial communities from Yellowstone Lake, YNP, Wyoming, USA - YL17G05_15 | ecosystem: Environmental > Aquatic > Freshwater > Lake > Sediment | place: USA: Wyoming | collected...
CTCTTTCATCAAGGCCACATCCTCTGCATAGCGATGGTAATGATCGCATGCTATGTCTCCTGTATCACCATTCATGATGTTTCCGGGAGTATGAGAAAAACGATCCCAAATCGATTCACCTTTCCCGTCTGCATTCCAAGCACCTTCGATCTGATAAGCGGAGGTCGCAACGCCCCAGACAAATTCACGTGGAAAAATGAATCTGCTCACGGTCTCACTCATGTTTTTCATCTCTTCTTGTTGAAATCTGCCGCTTTTCCTTATTTGTGTTCTGTTCACCTTAGCAAGATGTTTCGTCAAAGGGTTCCTGATATGTAGACCTGAACCCACAGTTGTCTTCTTTGGCGTTCAGATTTAGAATCTATCCAGCGCGCGCTGGTCATCGTGTGCGCGAGTTTGCGCGTTCTCAAAACTTGACTATCCCGTAGGACGATGGGTACATGAAAAACGAGAGGACAAGAAAGGAGGGAGAGACGCGCGCAATGGGTCTGTCGAAAAGACGATCTGCTGTACTTCAGAAAACGAAAATAAGAAGAACGACGCTAGAATAGGCGGAGTCAAGGCAAAACTGGGCGGGGTTGCCCTAGCCTGGTAGGGGGCAGGCCTGCTAAGTCTGTGGTCAGAAATGGCCGCGTGGGTTCAAATCCCACACCCCGCGCCAACAAACCACAAGACGAAGCTTTGTGTTTTGAAGAGATTCTACTTGCTGGAACCTTTCTTACCAACGAACTCATCTCAGTTATATACGACCCTAAAGCATCCTGTGGCTCTCAAATCTTCGTCATCTTCCAACATGAACCTTCTACAGGCGCGCTGACAAACTGAGCTCCAAAGCATTTTAACGATTAGGAACCGTAGCTGTATGTGTGGCCATATGACCATAGCAATAGGTATCAACTTCGGTGCTTACATTTTGCTTGCTGCAGACACTCGCACGACACTTTATGGACGGAATGGTCGCATAATCAGCTATACAGATGAATCTGTAAAAATACAAAAAACCAGCATGGGATTGATAACTGGCGCTGGAAGTACACCACTTCTGAATTCTGTAAATACGAGGCTAAGCAAAGAGAAAATCACCAATACAGATCAAATCCTGAGGATAATTTTCGAGGAACGTCAGAATTATCAAGGATCTTGCGGTGCAGTAGCCGAGCAGAACATCAAATTGACAGGTTTGATTTTCACATATAAGACAGTTCAAGACAGCGACGCGAAACTAAGACTAGGCATAATCCACCCCAGTCTTGGTAACAAAATAGGATTGCATGAAGAGAATTGTCCCGCTCTGATTAGCCCTTTTGAAGCAACGGAGGAAGATGTGGATAGTATAGTAGACTTCCTCAAGAAAGCGATCAAACCTTTTAGAGAATTTACTACTTTGTCTGACAGCATTCAATATCATTGGCTTGTTATTGCCAAACTGATACAAAGAATTCAACCTGCATTTCCTAGCATCAGTTCCTACTGTCAAATAGGTGTGCACGCACTGGATGGTCTTCGAGGCATATCATCGGTTTTGAAAGACACTGACCTCAGTGCATCGATAAATTTGACAGGTGACCTGTCCTAGAAAAGGCAAAATAGATGTGCACAAAAAAGGTGGCTTTCTAAACAAAAGAGAAAATGAAGCGAGCGCTAACTCATGTTACTGTCCGAATCTCAGGACAATAGGTCTAATACTACGTTTGACTCCAGCAACATTAGCAATAATCACTGCCACGTAGGCAGGGTTAAATCCTGAATAGGACTCCATGATCTTTGTGCGTGTAATCTGACCATGTCTTTCCAGGTAATCCCATGAGTTTTGGATTTCTATCCATCTAATAGATCTTCTCTTGCTTTTCGAAGTTACGATCAAGACATAATCAGCACCAACATCTAGAACGCGCAGTGGTCTTCCTCTATCAAGAGTGTGCAGTTCCCTTCCTTCAAGTTTCTTGACCTCGCCCCACAAGTCCATGTTCAATCACTACACGCTAGAATGAAGTTGCTAGGTTTATGACTTTCTGAACAAAAGAAAAATCGAAAGTTTCCAAGATTTCAACATAATCACAAAGCAGAAATAAACCTGATCCAAAGCGCGCACTAACATGCTGAAATCCTCTCTAAAATAGTCAAGCCGTACTATCGCTTTAGGCATAGATTGCGAAATACAGTGTAAAAACTTCTGTGGAGTGGGTGGATGCATAATCTTATATGCTTACAGCGATTTATGCCATGGTGTGGGAGGGGTGTTCAATTCCAGAAATCACTGACGAGCCGCCCAAGGAGATTAAAGACGAGTTAAACATGTTGTGCGCCACACTTGACCAAGATCCCCCGCTGGGCGTCCCGCCCAAAATCCCTGACCGCAACTTACTAATCGCTACATGGAATTTACGAGGATTTGGCGACCTGACTGAAAGTTGGAAGAGCCAAGAGAAAGATTGCCCAAAACGAGACTTGCATGCCTTACGCTGCATCACCGAGATTGTCTCTCGCTTCGACGTGATTGCGCTTCAAGAGGTTAAAGGTAGCCTCAAATGTCTACGCCACATGCTTAAAGCGCTTGGACCTGATTGGGGGCTTATCTTGACAGACGTAACTAGAGGCGCGCCAGGCAACGACGAACGTATGGCATTTGTGTTTGACACTCGTAAGGTGCGAATTTCAGGACTAGCTTGTGAACTCGTTGTCCCGAAAGAGCAATTGGACAAAATCGGTCCAGACGCCCTCAACAAACAATTTGCACGCACACCCTACGCGGTCAGTTTCAGGTCAGCAGGGAAAACCTTCATTCTTGTCACGCTGCATGTCATTTATGGAAAAGGGGCTGAGGAGCGTGTTCCTGAGCTCAAGGCAATTGCGGAGTGGCTTGCCGAGTGGGCTAAAGAGATTAACGAGTGGGATCATAACCTGATCACCCTCGGCGACTTCAACATCGATCGAAAAGGAGACAGGTTATATGATGCCTTCACATCGACTGGACTATACGTTCCTAAGGATTTGCACAAAATTCCTCGAACAATCTTCAGCGACCCGAACAAGCCGGATACGGATAAGTTTTACGACCAAGTCGCCTGGTTCACAGGGAACGATAACATTCCAGCCCTGTCGCTGAAGTATTCGCGAGGAGGAAATTTCGATTTTACCAAGGTGGCTTTGAAATCGCTCAATCTGACAAAGTCGCAATTGTCGTTTCGCATCTCTGATCACTATCCGCTGTGGACTGAATTTCACGTGAGGGAGTAAGTACAAAACTCAAATTCCTGTTCGGATTTTTCTGGCTAAAGATCTCGAGCTCTCGTCTGTTTAGCGAAAAAGCTAGCATAATCTAGCTCGTTTCACGAGTATTTTTAGCGCGCGCTGTGGCAAGGCTTGTGAATTGAATCGCACACCGCGTAGAAAATCAATAGCAAATCCCCTCTTGGATAAGAAAATGGGTTCACACTTCATCAAGAAAAGTTGTCCATTCTGCAATTTTGTCATTCATTACCCAAACTATGTGAAACCGCGCGCGCTAAACGACTATAGATTGATCAGAGGCCAGCAAATATAACAATAAGTATCTCCAGTATGCTGCGCGGGTTAAGTCGAGATTGTATGGGTTTTGTCAAAGCCTCATGAAATCTAGCCTTAAGTTAAATCACAGTTTAATAGTTGTCAAGTTTCAAAAAAAACAGGTGTTATGCACAGCGCGTGCTTCAGTTAGGGGTCAACAACCCACAAGCCAATAGACGCTGGGAGACGCCACTCTATTGGGATGGGATAGACTAATGATGAAAGCGCCAAATAGCCTTTGGCTATCCACCTCAGTGTGTCCGTCTTTATAAGTCGGTCTTTGCCTATCAAAGAGCAGAAGAACGAGAATTTCTTATTTTTTGCATCTTTGAAATAGTGAATGAAGGCGTTTCCTGAACGCTTGAGTATGTTTGTTAGTCCCAGTTCTGGAAGAAAAATGGGCTTTCCTTGGCGAAAAGAGAAGCAAAGTATCTCAGTGCACACTGCCGCTGCAATGCTGTTCTCCCTATCAATGTCTGATAATACCTTTTGGAATGCTCCAGGTTCAGCTTGTCGCTCGAACTCAGAAAGCTTTTCCGTCGCGATCAGATTTTCATTGAGTTGCCTAAACTTCTCTGTGTGAAACCAAGTGAAAAACTCGCTCGCCCTTTCGGGCTTCCAAAGCAGTAGCGTGTCTACTATGTTTCGCAACTGTTCCGAGTAAGCATCGGGGAGCCGATGTGATTTTGGGGAGAGCATTTCGGGTATCCACACCTTGTCTATTTTCTCAGACTTTGCGATTTCGATTGTTCCTTCCAGATAATCTCTGGACATGAAGCATGTTGGATCAAGAACTAACTCCCTGGGACGTTTCTTGAACCGCAAAAAGGATCTGATTGCCTCTACACTTTCAATGCGATAGAGGTATTTCATCTTATACCTCACGGATGAACGATAGATGCAACTACTATAAGAGATTTGGGGCGCGCGATGGGCCGCCAGCATGATTCAAACTTGGTCTGCAGACGGATTATTCACGTGGTGCGCTCATGCCATAATACTCTGCCACTTTCTCCTGCTCATCCGTAGGTAGCTTTGAGATTTCATAGGCATGTTTTGATTTTATCGCTCGAGCGATAACCTTCTCCTGAACCTTTGGAGATAAGCGAGTTACTAGATTTAGTCGCTCACTGACCCATGCGCGCGCTCAACTCAAATATCTCTTGAAGAAGAGCTGCCAGCCGGCAGATCAAAATGGCCATTCAGCGTCCCTCTAGGTTCCTAACCTGTATATATATGTGATAAGATGAAACTCTGTCATGAATGTTCTTGGAAAGATTTGTATGCTCTGCCTTTTTGCCTCCCTTTGAACTGCTTGTGAGACTGTGCGAAGGCACTCATTATCTCTCTGTCGGTATTGATGCTGAGATCAGATTCAATTTGGGCAATGATTGTTATGAGCTGGTCATCGGTCGTGTCGCGAGATAAGTCATCAAACCAGCCAAGCAAGAACTCCTTGTATGTGCAGGAGCACTTCAGACTCACGTGGTAATACTTCAAGAAGTGATCCGGCAGTGCTCTACCGTATATCTTCTCCACGCTCGTTTTGTCTTTCTCAAGAAAATCCCACAGCTTCTTAAGCCTCTTAAGAAGTTCCTCACGGCTCTTGCCCTGCAATTCCGTTTGGACTCTTTCATAAACCGAAATCGGTTTGCCTCTGACAGGAGCGCGTACGGACATAGCGTTCCAAAGCGCACCAGATTGCACGATTGGACATGGTTTGGCTTCTACACGATCACCCGCCAATATCGTCTGGGTTTGGATCGACGTGCGCCCAGAAGCGCTTGTGCGGAACGTGAAGATAATGTCACAATGTGAGCATGTGTATTGGTTTGGGGTCTGGCTGTCTGAAGCACACGGAGAACCGCAGCGAGGACAGGGAAAGTCGGCAGCTGCCACTTTTTGCATCCCACGTTATACGAAGGTAAATCATGGGCTATATTTAAGAAATTCGCTATGTTCTTGATTACAGATATTCGCGCGCGCACCCTAATCGACCTTGAGAAAAGGAGAGAGCATAACAGCTAGTTAATTCAGGGATCCATTTTGTTATAAGAAACATGATTGGCTGACAAACGTTATTAGAAAGCAAAACATTACGCTTTTTCTGGAGATATCTTTGAACATCAAGGATCTGTTTGGATATAATTGGTATTCGCGCCGCAGATTCCTGAAAAGCATGACAGAAATCCCCTGGAAAACGGTTGTAGAAAGCTGCGGAGCCAGCTTTGACTCTATCCGAGACATATTCGTTCACAGTCTACAGGCCGAGCATTTCTGGATGAGACGTTTGAGCGGAAAAAGCATAGAAGGAATTTACAACGCTCCATTCACTAAATATACAGATGTCAATTCCATTCAAGAATACGCTGATGAAGTTGAGGCTGAGACGAATGAATATCTGGAGAAACTCACAGATGAGAAGCTCCAGAGCGTGTTCGAATTCAAAGGAAGAGATGGAAACATCAATCGGAACAAAATCGAAGATATTCTAATGCACGTGGTTGAAGAGGAGATACATCACCGCGGAGAAATACTATGCATCTACTGGCAACACGATATTCAGCCGCCATACACCGGCTACACGACATACAAAGGCCAAGCCTGATCCTAACTCAATGAACTGGGGCCGAGGGGCACGTGCGAAACAGAGGTCTGCTGGCCAGCATGATGGACTAACACTCTTTTCTTCCATAAGGTGAGTTTAGACAGCGCGCGAAACCAAAATACGTTGTTTTTGATGGTAAACCTTAGAAATCAAGCTAGGGTGATTCTAAGATTAGCGCGCGCACATGCTTATTTAGCAATCAAAATCATAAGAGAAGAATAGCGTGAACTCCATTTATCAGGAAACCCTTTTTTCCAATTCGTCTCTGATTTTTCCAAAGAAAGGGGACAAAGGCGAGGGCTTATCGCCAATCCAGACTTTTTCAGCAGGAAGTATTAGCCCTACAATCTCCTTTGCCAACTTGCTGACCTCATCAAGTTCTCTTGATGAATTGAGTCTGTTAAGGTCTAAGTCAACCATTTCTATCAAGGGATTTTCACTTACTAGGTTCAATGCTTTGTAGAAGATTGCATCGTCTTTCAAAGCTTTCTTGATGCCTTTAATCGCCGTTGTAATTAATTCTGCGGTCCATTTGATCATCGAGCCATTAAAACCCTGAAGGATATTCATTCGAGCATCGGTCAATTCTCTCGGCGGGTATAGTCCCTTGCCAACATAAGCACGTTCCATGATGTCGTATTTTGTATTCTGGTAAATTGCGTCGTGTCTGATTCTCGGTATTATTCTCCAAGAGCGTTCAATGAATCTTCTGAATTCTTCGTCATTAGAAAAGGAAATGCTGTATCTTCTTTGCTCTTCCCAACTATGTTGACGATATTCCTCTGCTACTTTCAGATAGCCGAAGAAATCCACAACACGCCTAGGGATGATTGCATTGCATCTTGTGTAGAAAGATAGAAGCTCACAGAACCATCTCCAGCGGTTCTCATGCTTAAAATTAGAGGGAGTGAAAATCCATCTCGCGCCTTCAGAGTCGTATTTGCACAACAGGCATTCATATTCGAGTCTGATTGGTGTTCCCCTTATGATTTCACGAGTTTTTTTGTCACCTTCTTTTTCTGTCTTCACCACGGTTTGCTTTATTCCGCTGATTGGTCTCGGCATGATGCAAGTGCCGTAAAGAGTGAGGAAAGCATCGATGAGCTGAAAAGCCGAACTGTAGTAAGCAAACGTCGCTAATTGAAAGTGCTTTTCTCGTTTCAGTAGAGTCGCTGCAGGATATTGGTCTATTCCCCTCAAATAACTGGCAAATGCTTTTGCCAATGCAAAAACATCAAAAATCCCCTCCTGATATACGCCTATTTTCCCGTCTTTTATTTTATAGAAAACAGGGACGAAAGGTTGCCTCTTGAATCCTTCATCCATAAGCTTGTTGAAATCCTCAGATGATTGGAGTTCAGAAATCTGCGGGAATTTCTCCATACCCAAACCCTTGGCGACTTCCACCTCGAAATCACTTGTCGCCAGTTTTCTGAAGGACTCGGCTATGGACGCACACCGAGAATCTAGAACTGACTTAATGAATGTCTCTTCTGTCAAACGCAGCTTCACTTGGTTAAAGAGAACCTCTCTTTGACTCTTTACCTTTTCCTCGAAGAGCAATATCTCACCCGTTCGTGAGTTTCTCAGAAATCAGTGATTTCCTAATCAGTGCTACTTAGTCGGGTGCTTCGCGGCTTTCTTTTTTCTTTTTCATGTTCGGTGGGAATCCGTACAGGCCCAAAAAAGCTTAGTAACGGTTGCCAAGGTTCTCCAATACAACCTTAGTTTTTAGTTTCGCACACTAACTTACAGGCAAATATCAACTATCGGCTGTAATTACTCTTAGTCTATCCGGAGCCTAAACAAGAAAGCTTTTCTCTACAAGGACACAGAATATTGTGGTGTTAGTGTTGAACTCTGTAAAGACTTGCTGTAAAGAAGATATCGTCGGATTGAGGAGAGCCGGATTAGGAATTGCGTCCAGATTCTCATATTTGCGCCAACAAACCCACACGCACTTTTGACGACGACGATTCAAATTCCAGCAGCCACAGCTAGATATACCCACGTTTAGCGTGCGCGTTAGGGTGGAGGCGGTGGTGGGGGAGGAAATGGTGGCGGTGGTGGAGGGGGTGGTAGCTCGCTTTCCGCTTTTCTTTTGGCTTTAGACCTGAACAAGGCAGGTAAGCCTAGCGTTGTGATGCATATTCCTGCTATGAGCAGCGGAATGGGATATGAGCCGTACTGTGGATTTGTTCCGGGGTGCTGTTGATAGTAGAAATGGATGATTGAGGCAGATGTTGTAAGGGCTATTCCGAGACCAAAGAGTACGATTGCAAGGTATTCCCAGTGGTTTGATCGCATTTTTTTACGTCTCCAACAAGCTTTTCTCAGTCTCCATTCGTGGCACCCCGAGTCATAGGACAAACAGAACTAACATGTAAAGGGTGAACGTTGTTATGAAAAGGGTGATCCAAAGGATTTTGCTCCAATCGTAGATGTCTTTGCCGTTCATGGGCGGTATCGGTATGCTGTCGAAGAAGGCCATAGTCAGACACATCACGATTCCTATGTTTCCGATGAGCGTGAACCCGCTTGTGAAAAGTGCGTAGAAGACTGCTGCGAACGCGATGGGGATGATGACTTGTGCAGCTGATACCAGTCCAAGTGAGCGTCGTGTGAATTTGGGCGAGTTATGAGTGAGCCTGCTGGGCGAAGAGAAGGGCACCTTGAGAACGATGCTTGAGAAAAGGAACAGGGTCAGGCCGAAGTACCAAAGGCGGTGTTCTGTCCATACCCCCTGAGTTCTAGCTGTCACTGCAATAATGTAGTTCTTAACAAATTCGACGATTATGCTAGTAACGAGCACCGTAGGTATTATCGTCAGAATTTGATCCAGTGCTGACGCTTTCACATACGCGAAAGCGAAGGTAAGGATAGAAAGCGAGATTGCGTAGGAGACTGCTTCAAGCTTCGTAACACTGAACGGCGGACCCGTATGCGGGTTGATGACTACCTTGCGTTTTGAGGATATGAATTCGCCAAGCCATTTCTTAAGGCTGTCAGGCAGCATTGCGTTGACTTTCTGGGCTATCAACTGGCTGGGAAAGGTTTCAGGGTTAGTTACAGCCGACGAAAGTGATGAAACAATGCTCGTGAGGCCAACGGTAACTATGCTTGTAAGAAAAGCTCCGATGGCGTCTGGAGTCCAAATATCTTTGCCTCCGATTATGGCGTGAAGCTTCTGACCTAGCGTGTCTGCAAACTCAGAAACATCTGCAACAAATCGAATCCACCCTGGCTTAGCGAATGGAGGAGCAACCACGCCTGGCTGGGGACGCACAACCCAATTCCTGAACCACTCTTTGTTGGCGTCAGATATGCCAATTCCTTCCATATCCAGCTCATCAAGTCCCTCATTCACAGCACTGTTCACGACCGCTATCACATCGTCATAGGAATTTATGGAGCCACTTCCATCCAGATCACTCGTCGCATTGTTGTTTCGCACGTTCGGTTCTCCGTCGGTAGCCAGATTGATTATCTGCTTTTCTGCAGTTGGGAAGCTGCTTGACGACTTGATCGTATTCCAGGCCAGATAGAGTCCGTGAGCCATTGGAGTGCCACCATTACCCTGCGTCATTCTTGTGACGTTTGTAGCTAGTTCTGCATAACTTGCGTCGGTCACAATTGTGGGTTGTATCTCGATTCCAGCGTTTATGCCCGAAGAGTACCCGAACTGGACGATTGTCAATTCAATCGAACCGTCATGAGGGATTATCTCTCGTATGCCCTTTGCCATTGCCTGAATGGTCAGGTTCCATTCAGTGTCGTTTATGGTGCCTGAACCATCTATTACCATGCAAAGCTGAATTCTGACGCTTGCACCATCTGCACGCGCAGGAGCCAAAATAGACGCGAAGCAAGAAACGAGCATGAACACGCCAAGCCAAAAGGATCTATTTACTCCTGAAAACATGTGCTTTCTCATTCTGCTTGCTCCGCTTCTCTAAACCAATGTTTCCACGAAACCAATTAAGTCTTACGAAGAGGCTACGTGAAGAGATCTAGGTGTGTGCGCGCGCGCCAACAAACCACGAGATCATTTGACGCGTTTGCGAGGAGATTTGCGAGGGGCTTTACGATCTGAAGCGTTGTGCAATTCTGATGGCTTTTTGGCATCTTGCTGCTTTTGCTGCTGGCTTTTCCTTTCTTTGTGCATTTTAAGATAGTCCTTGCCGTATGGAAAGGACCATTCAAAATACTTCTGGCATGGAAACTCCTCGCAGTCACGCATGCAGTACGCAACTCCGCGTTTCACCGCGCAATCCAGAACCAGGCAGAGTATGCCTTTGCCACCCCAGCGAGTGTTGACTTTCTTTTTCGCTATCTGCTCTGTACCTGAGCCGCAGACGCACCCCAATGTCTTATTTAGTTCACAGACATCGCAGCAGATGCCGCAGGCAGCCACGTGTTTCACATGCAGTCACTCCGAAGCCATCCAGTATGTGAGGCAATTGTGAATTAGGCTGTATTTCAAGATTGTCGTATATTGCTGACAAATGACTGATGAAAGAGCATCTGCAAGTGCTATTTCATGTCAAGCTTTTGATTCAGCTCTAATAATCCTATGGTCACAGATTCTTATAGCAAGTATGCACTCGTGAAGAACACATTGTGTTTGACGGGATGGTGGTTGGGAAGCAAATGTCTGATCTGGGTTTCAAAGCTATGGCCTTGACGTTCAAGATTCGGGATTTTCTTAGATCACGCATGGATATTCTGGGAGAAGTAGGAATAAAACAGGGGTTTCATGTTCTCGATTATGGGTGTGGACCAGGTAGCTACGTTAAAGCTACTGCGGAGCTTGTTGGGAACTCGGGTAGGGTTTATGCTTTGGACATAAATCCGCTTGCGATTCAAATGGTCAAGAAGATTGCCCTGAAGAACCGGCTAACGAGTGTAGAAACGATTCTTTCTGATCGTAAGACGGGACTGCCCGATGATAGCATAGATGTAATTCTGTTGTATGATGCCTTTCAAGACTTGGCAGATCCAAATGGAGTGCTAGAAGAGTTGTGTCGACTACTGAAGCCGGATGGAATCCTTTCGTTCAGTGACCATCATATGAAAGAAGATGAGATAATAGCAAAGGTGACGAGCAAAGGGTTTTTTGGACTATTGAGAAAAGGAAAAAGAACGTACACTTTTGCGAAGCTTGTGCCGGAAACTGAAGAAAACCAAGAGGTTTCAAAGAGGTAAACTTCGTCCGAGAGTATCATATCTCTAGAAGAGTTCGATCCAGATTCCATCCGGGTCTTCTATGTAAGCCCATTGGCCCCCATCTGCCTTCATTTCCAAGATAGTTCGGTATCCTGCTTTTTTTGCTTCTTTCAGGGCTTTGTCCAAGTTGTCGACTTTGAAGGCCAAATGATCCAGCCCTTCGCCTACACTGTATTTGGTGTTGTATGGGCTGTCCTTTTCGTAGTAGTTGAGTTCCAGAACGAAACCGTCTTTCTCGCTCTGCAGTCCGACAGTCTCCCCCTTGGTTTGCTCAATCTTGCCGCGACCTGAAACTTTCATGCCGAGAATTTTCGTGTAGAAATCGATGGATTTCTGCAGGTCTGTAACTCTTATTCCAACATACGTGAACCGTGTGGTCACTTATTCTTCCCTCTTTTCTATGCCTTGGATTGTTTCTCTATCATTTGGGTAATAAATACTTAATTGATGATTATTCAGGCCAATATTGGCCAATATTCCCTTCTGCAGTCACACTCAGGACACTTCGAAGCTTCACTCATGACTATCCCAAGTTCTCCAGCTTGTTGAGCTTGACGAATCTGCCGTCACCCAAAACAACACGACAATGCTTTCCACTCAAATTCCAGAAACCAGGTACTTGCAGGGGAGTATCCAGGTAATACGCCTTTATCTGAACTGGTGAAGGCAAGACTCATCAAGCTCACGAAAACCTCCCTAGCATAAACTGGTCATAAGAGGGTGAGGGCAAAACAACATTCTCTGACAGTGGAGAGCTCAAAGTAAAAGTGGCCAGCGAAGTTCGGGCTCTGTAGAATCCACGATTGATATGAGCCCATGCAAGAAATCGGTTGATAGGTTGGGGTTGACTCATTCAAAATAGATCGAAAATGATTTATATGCTCAACGTCTATGGATTCAAAGGTGTTTCAAATGGTTGAGGCTCTAATTCTTGTTCGCGTAGGTTCAGGCGAAACGGCAAATTTCATGAAAACCGTCAAAGAACAACTGTGTAAGATCAAAGGTGTCAAAGAAGTCTATGGTGTATTCGGCCGTTATGACTTCGTTGCAAGAGTTGAGACAAAGACGCTCGGAGACTTGGGCAATATTGTCACAGACAGCATTAGAGGGATCAACGGAGTACTAGCGACAGAGACCCTTGTGATCGGCTTCTAAAATCGTTTGAGCCAAGAGAAAAGGTGCTCAATTCCCTGTTTTTTCCGGAACGACACTCTTGCAGAGTGCAGAGAGTAGACCGAGAGTGAAGCTTGCCTATTCCTTCTTTTCCCTCATTGCTGATAGGTAATTGGCTGTGGTAGAGAGTGTCAGGGGGCGGAAGCGCACTTTGTTGCCTAGGCTTATCAAGAAGCTTTCCATGTCCTGCGCTTCTAGGAATCCAAATTGCCTTGTATAGTCCATGTGCTTGCAGTACTCAGTGTAGTTCTGGTAGAGAGTAACCATCACACCATCGTATCCGAAGCCTAATCCGCTTTCCCTCATCAGGGCGGCAAAAGGTTCACTTTTCGCTGCCTTCTTCCCATTTTCTATTACTTTTTCCGTCTCTTCCTTCTTGAGCGGCTTTTTCAGCTTCAAAAAGGTGAGGCCCATCAACTGAAAACCGAGTTTGGCAAAGTCCGGTATCATAGTGTACTCCTGGATCACGCCTTCTTTCTCCAGCTTCTTGATCATTCTGCTTACGGTTGGCTGAGAGATTCCAAGCACTCTACCCAGTTCCCGGTCGCTTCTGCGGCTGTTCTTCATAAGCTCAGAAATGAGCCTCAATTCACTGTCCTTCAAAACCATCTCTCCTGCTTAGCTGTAGTTCCATATTACAGCGGTTTTGTGCTAAATAGCTTTAGCTTTCAGCAACGACTTAATGGGAAAGGCGAAAAAGAATAGCATACCTTTTCTTCTCTATGATTATGTAGCCGTAATGGTTGCGGGCGCGCAATATTCCCGCTACCGTCGATCGTTGTTTGTATTGAAACACCTTATTTCCCAAAGGTTCGGGCGCGCGTGGTGTATGTGCAACACAAGTTATTTAGGTAGACTTTAGTTAGTTTTGACGGATACTTGGAGTTAACCAGATGCTTGAAGCTTTAGGACATGGGCACAAGTATGTTGTCTCTCGTTTGTGGACACACAAGCCAATTATCTTAACTCATTCGCTAACATTAAAGTGCAATTGCAAATGCAAGACATGTGATGTCAGGACGAAGAAGACCAACACTCACGAGATGAAGACTCATGAAGTCTTCAGATTGCTGGATGAAGCAAGTAAGCTGAACTTTGTGGCCTACCTTGCATGGGGAGGCGAACCCTTCATCAGACCGGATGTCATGGACATACTAAAACACGCACACGACCTTGATCTCTACACAAGCGTCATCACAAACGGCACTTATCTGCTAGATAACGCTGAGGAAGCCTCGAAAGTGGTAGACCTCACTTGGGTTTCTCTTGACTACTATTCAGACTACCATGATGAAATTCGAGGTTTGAAAGGGACTTTTGGCAGAGCAATAAAGGGGATAATCAAACTGAGGGACAAAGGCGGAAGGATCGCGATCAACTGCGTTCTCAGTAAGCTTAACACGGATGCTGTAAGAAAGATGGCCGAGCTGGCTCAAGACCTTCACGTAAAACTGGCTTTCGATCCTATGGAGGTATTTCCAGGAATCAATGAGGAATACGCTTTGTCTCGCATCGAATGCAGACGCTTATTCCGGGAGGTTTTCGAATTAAAAAGACTTGGTTATCCAATTCTCAACTCCTACGAATTCCTCGCGCATCTCATAAGTCCCGTGGAATATTCATGTGCACAGCCGAAGGTTTTCATCAGGATCCATGAAAACGGCGAGATCACACCCTTCTGGTGCCAGAAGAATGACCACGTTCTCGGAGATCTGCGTAATCAAGGCTTGGGCGAGGTGCTCTATTCCGCTCCTTTCGAAAAGTTTACTAAGATGACGGCTGGCTGCAACCTCTGTAAAAACTCATCAACCGTAGAAGTTTCGATGTTCCACTCGTCCAAGAGATTCCTCAGGAATTGTTTTAAAATACCCAACCCCATCCTGCAGTTCATTTCAGACTACGGACTATAAACTGCAGGGTAGAAGGATGCTCTGAAAAATAGCTAAAGCGCGCGCGGTTATCTGAAGTGCTCGCCGGACAAGCATTAAGTACTGCAACTGCAAGCCTATATATCCGCAGTATCTGGTTGATTGGCATGAGCGGACGAACAGAGAAGTGGATTTCGTGCTTGATAGCTGGGCTAGATGAGCATGTCGATGAGAAGACTCGAGCTATGATACTGGAGCAATGTGGACGGCAATGTCAGTCGCAGAGTTTTATCAAGAAGGCCAAAGGCATTTATGAAAAGTCAAACGGTGTCGACGATTTCTTGGAGAAGCTAGGACGAGTCTACAAGCATCTGGACAGAGAAGGCGACAAAATATACATTGTCTATCCGAAATGCTACTGCTCTCAAGTGAACAAGATTCCTAAGGGAAAACTCTCTGGAACATACTGCAATTGCTCACGCGGATGGGCCAAAGCACTGTTTGAAGGAGCTTTGTCCAGACCAGTGGAAGTTGTAAAGGAAAAGTCGATAATCAACGGAGACAGTGAATGCAAGTTTAGAATAATAGTCTAGCACGCCAGCGCCTACACCTTCAGACCTAGTTCAAGCCTGACTTCCTTTTTCTCGATATCTTCGTTGGAGTATGCAGCGGTATCGAAACCAATCAGCTCGTACCCAAATTTCAGATAGAAGTTGATTGCCGGAACATCACACGTTTGTGTTTCAAGGACCAACATTCTTGCTTTCTTTTCTTCTGCGACTTTGAGAGCGTGTTTCATGAGGAGTGTTCCTATTCCCCTTCTGCGGAACTCTTCTTCAACAAGAAACTCCCGAATCCGCATCCTGTTGTTCCACTTATCATAACCCAATTCAATCCAGCCAACCCGCCTATTCTCTAATACAGCTGCAAAAGCCCTAGGTTCTTCAACATGGTCTTCGAATAGCTTCCCCTGATAATTCTTCTCCAGTGTGCTCTCAAGAGGCTTAAGAGTCAACTCTATTCTCCAACCTCCAGATTCGCGACGGACTGACAGGTCATAATAGGTGGATGTTGAGTACCTAGACTTCAGCTCGCTTAGATAGGCATCATTTTTTGTAAGCTCGACTATCTTGGGTTCTTCTCTGGCTTTCCTTTTCATGAATATCCGCGTATCCAGGTTACCAAAACCTTGCCAATAAAGCTGTGTCTAGCAGCTTGTCGAAAAAATCTGGAAGCACGTTGTTTTTCTAGGGCAGGAAAGCACAAGTAGCCCTATTAGCTTGGGCGTGCTATGCTTACAGTATTATAGATAGACATGTCATAGCGCCTTCGCCTTTTCTGAATTCCGACATCTCCAGCTCTTCAACTCGGAAACCTTCACTTTGTACAAGCCTCTTCGTCTCAGGGTAGCCTTTTGCCATCAGAATCGTTCCGTTAACGGCAAGGCAGTCTGCAGCGTACTCCTCCCCTTCGGGAACCATAATCCTAATCAAACCTGACAGCACGTTGATGTCAAAGCTGCCTTTGGCGAGTATGACGTGGTCGTTTCCGATATAGGTGCATGCTGACTTCAGGTGTAACACGTTCCGCACTTTTACAGGAATCACCTGCAGATTAGTGTCCTTCAGAATCCGCTTGACTTGGTTCACGGCGTCCAGATTGGTTCGCCCTGTAAGCCCTATGAAGACCCTGTCTTCTGCTATCATAACGTCTCCACCGTCGATCGTAGCAGGCGGTCTGATATAGCATACGTGTCTCAGCTTTTCGAGAACTCTGGCAACTTCAATCACTTCAGAGGTTCTTGATTTTACACTCATGTTGCAGATTACTGCTTTGTCTCCGACTATTATGGCGGTGTCCTCGACAAAGCAGCTGTCTGGAAGTGAGTCGTCAGTTTTTACCCATATGAGCTTGTGTCCAAGCCTTTGCAAGGCGCTGCAGTACTCTCTATGCTGAATTTTGGCAAGCGCGACATCTATCCTCTCAGTATTGGTTCTTACACAATTCTCGTACGAACTGGGAACGGATCTAACAACCGCGAAACTGGCCACAACTGGATTCACAAGTCCCACGATTATCTTGAGGAACTAGCCTTGCTCTTATAGTTTAAAAGCATACAGAACTGCGAAGCCGTAGATCAGCCATGCTTTGCTATACGGTATTTTTATCAGGGTCAAATAGCATTTCATATGTCGTAGGTAGTCTGTAATGGACGAGAAGAACAGCCGATACGGAATATGCGGTGTTTACTGTGGCCAATGTCCCAGTGGGAATGGGAGAGTAAAGGCGTTTGCAGGAGAGTTGAAGAGGCTTGTCGATACGGTCCGCTATGATTGGGTCGGCGACGTGGTCAAATCCTTCAAGTTTGAAGAGTTCAGAAGAGGCCTGGAGTGGTTCGCTAACGCCCAATGCCCAATGTGCCTAAACGGCGGAGGTGCACCTTGCGAAAACAAAAAATGCGCTCCTCAAAAGAAGCTTGAAAGCTGTCTTCTATGCGATGATTATCTGACGTGCAAACACACAGAGTATCATAGAGATTGGTATCCCTTTGTGGTCGATAACTACAAACGAGTTAAGGAAGTAGGCTTCCAAAAGCATCTTGACGAAGAAGAGGAGAAGAGCAAAGCAGGCGTAAGCCTGATGAGCCATCTGGAACGAAGATGCTGCAAGATCGTTAAACTCGAAGATAAGTGAAGCCTATCAGCTCGCTACTGCATTCGATGCATTCGGTCCATGCTTCAACGCTATTATAAGGTATGAACCTGCTAACTTGACGTAGCATGAGGTAGACAACGGTGCATTTGGAGAAAATGAAGAAGGAAATTGAAACCCTTGTTCTAGAGAAGGGCTTCTACAACAAACCGGAAGATATCCCAAAGAAGCTGCTTTTCGCATTTATAGAGCTCGGAGAAGCCAGTGATGCTTGGAAGAAAGGCTTAGGTGAAGAGAAGGTCGCTGAGGAACTGATTGATGTGATATTCTACGTTCTAGATGCAAGCAGACTCGCATGCCCCTCAGTAAACATGGATGAGACATTCAAGAAGAAACTCTTCAAGAACAAGAGCAGAGAATACCGGTATGGCGAAGGCCACCGCACGTGTTAGAAGCGCGCTAACGTGAATCTGCATGAAAATATCGTTTATGTACTCAGGAAATGCGTACCGCAGTCCGTTGGCAGAGGCGCTGCTGAAGAAACTGAGACCTGACTTGCAAGTGGATTCTGCCAGAACACAAGTAGAAACCGAAATTTCAGAAGAGACCAGGAAATACTCGGCAAAGCAGGGTGCGGACAACTACCTCAAGAAAGCTCCCGAGAGTCCGAATGCCAAGCGGCTAGGCGAATATGATCTTATAGTTGCCATGGGACAAGCACATGAGAAGGCAGTTGTGCGCAAATGTCCAGAATGCCTAGGAAAAACACCGCGGTGAGCATCGAAGACCTAGGCTTCAGGACAATCGAGCATATTGAGACAATAAGCATTCAGATCGATGAAAAAGCCACAGAACTAACGAAGTCTTTACCGCTATCCAAAAGTCGGACTCAGCGTGCGCTAGCCCAATGCCCGCTCTAAGATGCAGCCCTTTTTCCATAACCAGAGTAATCAACGCTTCTCACGGCAGTCATGAAATCCTTGAAAGGTAGAGTCACTATAAGCT
>Ga0315277_10004725_pt1 | contig 18061 bp, 21 predicted proteins | sample YL17G05_15_MG_FD_203695 | JGI IMG/M metagenome (GOLD analysis project Ga0315277, IMG submission 203695) | Sediment microbial communities from Yellowstone Lake, YNP, Wyoming, USA - YL17G05_15 | ecosystem: Environmental > Aquatic > Freshwater > Lake > Sediment | place: USA: Wyoming | collected...
TTTTGGTGGTAATAGGGTTGATACTGATACTTCCAGTTACATGGTGCCAGAGCGTGTCACTTCCTTGTCTAGGTCTGTGGTACGATTTGTGGCTAATTCTAAAAGGAGTTATACCAGCTTTTCTGATATTCATTGGAGCGATTTTAGTTTGGATAGAATCGGAAGAACTGAAAATAGAAAGACCAAAGAGAAGAAGATAATCATACCCTTAGCTTGTTTATTTCGTCCAATTGTAGAATAGGGACACTTAATTTTTTTGTTAATTTTTTGTTGCCGTATTTTACAATTGTTCTATTATCTTTTGCGTCAGAGTATCTGGCGGTCAGCTGAGCCGCCTTCTCGATTGAATCTTTTGTCTTAGGGCCTTGCAATATTGTTGTAGGGCTTCCCACGTCAGGAACCTCAAAGATGTAATCTGTTTTTTGCTTTAATGTAGATAATCTATTGTTCTCCTCCTCGTTCCTGCCAACTATTATCTTGTTTTTCTTGTATAGGAAGTGCCTACCTATTTTTAAAAGCTCTATGTCCCTGTTTGTTATTCTTTTCTTGCGGTTTAGCAGCTCTCTAAACTTTCTGGCAAACTCTTTGTCAGTGAGCAGGCATCCACCGGCAGGAGTGGGATAATCTTCTATTCCAAACCTTTTAGCCAACTCTAATTGTGCTTCTCTTTTTCTACCGTTTATTTCTAGAAGTCTGTTTCTATCAACCCATTTTTTCTCAGCTTCAGTTATCGGCAACAGCTTAGCCGATAAAGGTCTGAGTAATTTTCCTTCCAAACCAGCTTCTTTTTCTATCAATTCCAAGGCATTTCTATTCTGGCTCATGGGCCTTTCTCCAAGAACCTCTCCTGTAAAAATGAATTTTGCTCCAATTTTTTTGGCATACGCCTTTGCTTTCTTAAACATGAATATCTTGCAGTCTATGCAAGGGTTCATCTCAGAGCCGTAACCGTGCTTGGGTTTTCTAAGCATTTTCAAGTAATCTTCTGTTACATCAATATCTTTCAGCGATATTCCTATTTCCTCTGCCATCTTAATTGCATTTTTAGGCGGAAAGAAAGGCGTATAGAAATTTACTAGCTCGACCTCTATTCCTTGTTCTTGGATAAGTTTTGCGGCTATTATAGAATCTAGTCCGCCTGAAAACAAGCCTAACGCTTTGGTCATATTAGAGATTGCTTTTGATAATTTTAAAAATGATGCGCTTGTTCAAATCCTGCCCTCCGCATTACACACTCCTTACGCAGAGGCTGCAAGGTTAATAAATCAGGATTTCTAAAATGATTATATGAAGAAGGAAGATTCTAAAAATAAGAAATACTATTGGATTGTTGGAATTATAGTAATTCTTATGTTTTTTGCTTTATTAATTAGTTATTATTCTAATTTTCTTGCAAATGAAGAGGTCAGACAAGAAACTGCTAATTGGAAGACCTACAGAAATGAGGAGTATGGATACGAAATAAAATATCCTGAAGATTGGGTAGTTTCTACTGAAGAAAATAGTATTGATGTAAAACTGAAAAAAGTAAATTGTTTTTTTGATATCCAGGTGATAACAAAAGAATCATACGATGATAGAGAAAACATATCGGAGTGTTATAAGGAAGGAACGATAGATATTAACGGAATTTCGTTTGAAAGATTTCCTTGTCCTTATACCAGTAATACAAATAGTGTTTATAGTAGATATTATTTTCAGAAAAATGAAAGATATTATCTTATTAAACTTTTAGATAGTGAAATAGATGCTGTAAATGAAGTTCTGGAGGAAGGAAAAGAAATCCCCTCGTTTATTAATTGCGAAAATTATTTCAACCAAATGCTTTCTACTTTTAGGTTTTTGGAATAAATGTGTGATATTTATGACTCTCAAACAATTCCTGAAGCCAGACTGGAGAAAGATTGTTTTAACAATTCTTCTTTTTTCATTAATTTTCATTACTTCTATTATTTGTAATTTTTTACAGGCAATATGCTCTATACAAACTATACAGTATTTTAAAGCTTTTTTATTACTGCCCCATATTTTTATACTTTCTTTGTTTGGTGAAGGTATAGGTTGGTTTTTATTAGCATTTTCTTTTTTCATTTCAAGCATAATCTATTACTACCTCCTGTCCTGTCTCATAGCCTGGATTTACGATAAGGTGAAGAAAAAACGACTGAAGTAATAAATTAAGCAGATGAAAATAGGAATGCTAGTGGGATTCCTGCCCTCCGCACAACTCGTTAAACAATAAATATTAGTAAAGATAAATTGGTAGAATGATAGAAATCCGAAAAGTGAGTTCCGATCCAAGAGGAAAATTGTTTGTTCTAAGTGAGGATGGCGTAGAGTTCGCCCACATAGCCACGATAAAGAAGGGCGCTTCAAGGGGCGGTCACATACACGACAAACCCGAAAGGATAATTATTCTTGACGGAGAGGTAGAATGCTGGCTTACAAAAATCAAGGATAAAAACAAGGAAGCAAAAGGTTCGCTACATGAAGGCGAGGCTTTGGTCGTTGAAGCAGGAGCCGCTCACTTGCTCAAGGCAAAGACAGACTCTGTGATAATAGGAGTGATAAGTGAAGCTGAGACAACCAAATATGAACCTTATAGAAGAACGGTTGAAGAGTTCCTAGCTAACAATAAATAATTCTAAAAATAATTCCTTGTATGGAAAAAGTTTTTTCTTCTGACACAGCGTCCTTATGCGCGAAATGCAAGGGCAGGCTATGGTGCGGCAAAGATGGCTGTCCTATTCTTGTCAAGTTCTATACACAAACTAGAGTCAAACCATTGATAAACTCGACATACATGGAAGGTTCCAGCCCGCCTAGTGTTTTTGTGGGCCGTTGGAACTACCCAAAAGTATTCGTAGGACCTATGTTACCGCCTCAGCACGGCGATACTAGCATAATGGACACTCCAGAATTATGGGCTGACAAATCAATACAGGAGATAGTCGACTTCAGGTTCCAGTTGGTGAGAGGGAAGTATTTGACAAATATAAAGAATTTTGACGGCAAGATAGTTGAGATAACAAGAGAAATAGCTCTGGCAGAGAACTCGCCAGACGCAGAGGTCGAGTTCAAGACAAAGCCTACTGGAAGAATTGTTTTAAACGATGAGGTACAGCCGTTCGGTCCTTCTGCCCCTCTAGTTAATTTAGATGCTGGAAACTACACCTACAACAAGAGAATCGAGAAAGCCTTTTACGATACGGATTTGAAAGCCAAGGATGCAGTTATAAAACTTTACAATGATGGTCTATTGGTCTCCAAAATACAGAAGGCTTTCTCCGTCGGAGCATTCGGTCTGGAGAAGAATAGGAAGTTCGTCCCGACGCGTTGGAGCATCACTGCTGTTGATGATACGTTAGGCAAGAACATGATTGAGTACACCAAAACTTATCCTTTGATAAATGAATACAGGATTTACGAACACAACCAATTGGATAACAGATGGATTATCCTTATGATTCCTAGGGAATGGTCTTACGAATTGATAGAGGCTTGGTATCCAAAAACGTTATGGAACCCCGACAGCATAAATACGGCAATATTTTCTGATCATGAGTTCTATGATGGGAGAAAGACGTACGCAGAGATTGGAGGCTGTTATTATGCAGCCAGACTTGCAACTAATGAATTGTTAAACAAGGAGAGGAGGCAGGCAGGAATCGTTGTAATGAGAGAGGCCCATCCAGGATACATAATGCCTGTTGGTGTTTGGAACGTGAGAGAGGCTGTTAGGCAAGCTGTTAAGAACAAACCCATGGAATTTGCAACCTTGAATGAATCTTTAGATTATGTCTCTAAGAAAATGGATATTCCCATTAAAAGTTGGATAGAACACAGCACTATTTTGAGAGATACTTTGCATCAGAAAAGATTAATTGATTTTATCAAGACAAGCAGGTTATAATTTTGGTAAAAATCTGTTTCTCTCCATTTCCCTTATAAATTCGTCTGCCTTTTCTAAAGCTATTTTATAGTTTTTGTGTCTTAACATTTCTTTTGCTCTTTCAAGTCCAACCCAACAGTAATCATCATTTTCTTCATAATCAACATGTACCCTATCTTTAGATTCATTACGGACTTTAAGCACAAAAACCTGTAAATCCTGTCCTATGCTTTTGGGAATTATATTTTTTTGTCTACGCGGACGTTTATATTTAACTCTAAGATTTTGAATTCTTTGAATACAATCTTCTCTATAGTCAAGATATTCCTTAAGTTGAGCTTCTTCTTTTACTTCTTTCTTTACAGTAAATCTTTCTGAATTACCTTCACACCCGCCTTTTAAAAGCCCCCAACCCCTCCAAGGATGTATTCTACGCAATAACAAATATTGTCTATCTACATCTCTTCCAGTATAAGCTATTACAACTACCCCTTTATCATACTCTTTACGAACAAAACTCATGTTAAACCCGTTATTTAATTGTTAGGAAAATTTTAAAAAGGCTAAGATTAAATATCAAATGGTAAAATGGAAATAAAGGAAAAGAAATGCAAGACGATAATGAGCAAATCAGGACTTCATGACAGCGATTTCTCCATCAATCCTTATCGGGGTTGCGAGCACAATTGCATCTATTGTTATGCTCCTTATGTGATCAGGGAAAAAAGACCTTGGGGAACTTTCCTTGAGGTCAAGACCAACGCAGCCGACGTTCTATCCAAAGAGATTTTGAAGAACAAGAGCGGAAACATTCTGATAAGCAGTGTCACGGACCCTTACCAGAGTTTGGAGAAGAAGTACAAGATAACTAGAGAGATTCTACAAAAATTGAATAAGAACTTCTTTGTTTCGATATTAACAAAGTCCAACTTGGTTCTAAGGGATTTGGATTTGTTTAGAAAACTGAACTGCGAGGTCGGTATGACCATAACTACACTAGATGAGAGCGTGTCAAAGATATTCGAACCCAATTCTTCTCCTCCTGAGGAAAGGCTTGATGCTCTTAGTTATATCAAGGTTTCAGGCATAAAGACCTACATATTCTTCGGTCCTCTATTGCCTTTCATGAGCGACGTCGATTTGGAGAAGACCATAAGCAGGTTCTCGATGGCGAAGCCTGACAAGATTTACGTCGACAAGCTTAACATAAAAAGAAAGGTCCATTGGGAGAAAATCAAGAGTGTTGTTGCAGTCAATTATCCTGACATGGTTGACATGTGGGAAAAGGTTCTGTTTTCTGAGAATGATTACTATGAGAAATTGAAGCAGAGAATAGTAGAATTGTTCCAGAAGTATGATTTGAAGTATGAAATGTGCTATTAAGAAAGCTTTAAATTTTTAAAATAGAAAGTATTTTCTTATGTCAGGAAATATAAAAAACATGCTAAATGCGTTTAGATGGAATGATATAGCCGAAGTAGATATGACAGTACCGCTGGAAAAAGAGGACGAAATAAAGAAAAAATTAAATATAAGATATGGGGATTTCAGTTCTTTTTGTTGGGGTTCAGAAGAAACCAAAAACGGAAAGATTACCTTACTTTCTCCAACCATGATGGTAGAGGCAGCGAAAAAATTAGTTAGAATATGTCCGGATTACGCTGAGATAGCAGTTTCTGCACGTCCTTTAGGCTATGAAGGAAAGAACCATGTTTATGAAGGACCTACTACTTTATCCACAAGTGAATATAGGGCTTTAAAGACAAAGGTTAGAGAAATATCAAAAAGCATTGAAGATAAAGATTTTGGTAAGGAAGATTAATCTTTCCTAACGCATTCGTAAACTAAATTAATAAGATAATACAATATTCTTTTTATGAAGTTATCTAAAAAACAATTGGACAAAGCTTTGAAGAACTCGATAAAGGATGGTGCAGCCTACTCTGCAATGGACGGGATAACTAGCACGTACACGACGCCGTTCGCCCTGGCCCTGGGAGCCAATGACGCTCAAGTAGGAATACTTAACTCAATTCCCAATCTGTTCATCACTTTGTCTCAGATCTTCGCCGGAAGATACATAGAGAAGAGAGGCAGAAAAAAAGTAGCTGTTAGCCTCGCATTGGCACAAAGATTGGTTTGGTTGCTCGTTGCTTTCATACCGCTCTTCATTTTCCAGGGCAGTTTGTTTCTGTTCATATTTCTAATAGTTCTGATACAAGTTATTCTGAGTTTAGTCACAACAGCATGGTCAGCCTGGATGGGCAACCTCGTCCCTGAGAATATCAGGGGCAGTTATTTTGGGAAGAGGAACGCAGTGGTGAGTATTTTTAGTTTTGCCACGACTCTGATAGCAGGCTGGTTGCTGGGATTGATAAATGGCCTGATAGGGTTCTCGTTGGTGTTTTTCATTGCTTCTATTTTCGGTTTCATCTCTTATTTTTATTTGACAAAAATACCTGATGTCAGAAGCAAGCAGGAGAATAAAAAAGCAAAGAACAATCTGAGCGTCTTCAAGTTCATCAAGAATTTCAAGAAATACAGCAACTTCCGCCCCTTTACCATGCACATGTCTTTGTTGAGCTTTGCTGTAAACATAGCATCACCCTTCTTTACGGTGTATATGCTTAGCGTCATGAAAATAGGCTACGAATGGTACGGCATAGTCGTAGCAACAGAAATTTTCGCAAGGATACTCATGCAGAGATATTGGGGAAGGCTGTCCGACAAATTCGGGGACAGGACAGTGATGAGCTTATGTAACATACTAATAGTATTCTATCCGTTGCTGTTTTTGTTTGCCTCCAGTGTGTTCCAGTTGATGTTGATAAGCCTATTCTCAGGCATCGCTTGGAGCGGTTTTGATCTGACTTCCTTCAACTATCTCTTGGACGTGACGCCGCCTGAAAAAAGGCCTTCCTATATTGCTAACTATAAGATATATGTTGGCTTCGCTCTTTTTCTAGGACCTCTCATGGGAGGTTTCCTGTCTCAATATCTCACCAACATGACTTTCCTTTGGCTAGGCAGTTTGCAAATCATATTTTTATTGTCCTTTATCCTCAGAGGTGTTGTGACTGCTTACGGCATTCCTAAGTTGAAGGAGGTGAGGGCCAAAAAGATTTTGCCAGTTAGTGATGTCTTCCTCAAAGCCTTTGCAGTCTATCCAATGAGGGGAATAACCCATGAGTTGGTCTATCTTCAAGGCAGATTCGAGCAATGGGAAGACGGTGTCAGAAAGAAATTTAAAAGTCTAAAAGAAATAGCATAGAGGTGATTCTTTGAAAAAAATGATTATAGTTGCGATAGTGGCTATAGTATTAACGACCACAATGGCGTTTGCATTGCCAAAACCCTCGCAGAATAATAAGGATGCTTTCAAAACAATGCTGAAGGATTATCTGAATCCGGTTTTGCATGGTTACGGAATAGGCTTTAACCAAGACAACTACATCACGGCGAAATGGTACATCACCAATATAAAAACATTGAATAGGACCGAGATAAAAAACGTAATGCAGAGAGCAAAATCAGAGAACGTGACAGATTGGAACACCATGTTGGTAAGGATAAAGTCCGAGTTGGACACCAATGGAATGATTGCAAAGAAAGGAAGGATAAGGATAGACGGTAAAGACTATCTATTAACAAAAATCCAGGTTTATGAATCAAACGCTACTGCAGATATAAGAGAGATACCAGACTGGAACGCTTGCAAACAGCAGAATGTTTCAGAAGATAATTGCGAAATAGAATCAACAAAAGTCGGAGACTTGTCAATGACAAAAAGGACAAGAGCAAACCAAGAAATTTCTAACGAGCCAAGAGCATGGGCAGGAACACTGAATTTCAATAATACAGCTTACACGTTCGTTACACTCGTATATCCGAGGTGATGTCATGAATTCAAAATTGATAATAATCGCACTCGTTGTAGTAATAGCACTGGCATTTATAGCTTTTATACTAAGTTCAGCAAGAGTTACGTCAGTAGTGCCTACGTCCACTGGCGAAACCACGGTTACAAGCGAGGAAAGCTCTATTGTAGAAGACCAGATACCAAGTATATCTGAGGATCAATTAAATGCAGTTTCAGCAGAAGACCCGACCTTTTTGAGCGACATGCAGAACAAAATAACAGCCGACATGAGCATATTTTATTACGAGTGATTTTTCGTCTTAAATCATCAATTTGCCTAGATATATTAATGTAGAATGTTTTCAAAATATTATACTATTATTCTTAATCTCCTAACAGCGTCCCTGACAGCCTCGGACCTGTTGGGATAAAAGCCTTTTTCTATCAAGACATCAAGCTTTTCGATAAGCTCTCTTGTCAGCCTTATTTGAATTGGGTGCATAACTAAATTAACAGCAGAAAAGGATTTATATGTGAATTCCTTTAAAAAGGTTTCTTTCTTCGATACAGCAGTGTTATTTCTGTAATTGTCATGCAGTTTATTTCATAGAACTTATCAATGTGACTGATAGAAAAGGATTTAACTTAATTTTTCCACTGAAGTGGTAATTTTTATTAACACTATAAAGAGTTAAATATATCTGTATTTCTGATAATTTTTATATTTTCAATTGAAAATTATCTTTCAATATAACTCTTTATTTCTTTTATAAACATCCTAACATCTATAAGGCTATTTTTAATTATTTCTTTCAAATACTCAACTTTAATCCCAGCATACCTATGAACTAGAAGATTACGAAATTTTGCCATTTCAGCTAATCTTTTTCCAAGCGTTTCAGATATAACTTTGTTTTCTATAAGTATTGTAAACATTCTTGAATATTCCTCAGCTCTTTCAAAACCCTTTGCTGATATTATGTGATTGGCTATATCTATACAAGCTTCTGTTATTTCAAACAAAGAATATTTTACAGCTTGAATATCTCTATATTCCTTTAATTCTTTCCCCTTATAATTTTCAAGGAACTTTAAATCATCTTCTATTATATCAAACTTTGCTTCTATTAGATCTTTATCTATCATATGCCTAACCTTTCTGTTCTCATTTTATCGTATTCCTTATAAAATGGCTTAAAATCTATATATTTACGTATCATAAGTGTTTCAAATCTTATCCTTTTACTTTCATCTCTTGAAAATATTAACTTTCCATATTTTAAAACTTGATTAACAAAGCGTAAGGGTTTGTCATTTAAAACAACAACCTCAACATTTTTTAAATTTGCTTTATTCTCTATTTCTAAAGCCAACTTAACCTCATAAAAGATATTTTTTTTAAATTTTTCTTTTAAAACTATTCCAATATCAATATCACTACTTTTTCTCATCTGACCCCTTGCTAAAGAGCCGTACAAGTAACTAAAAGCAATTTCTTTATGTTTTTCTAGTATTTTGGATATGCCTTTTAATTCCATATCTTCTAATTAAGTTTGTTAGAATTTATATATTTGTAATTAATATACAAATTTATATCGAAAAATTTATATATTATTGGTTCAATAATGGTACATATGGTTCAAAATAAAGACAATATCGATTTGGAGGCAATATTACTTTTGCTCAGGGGTGAAAATCATCTAAGAGGCATAGCTAAGCAATTGAATGAGCCGGTTTATTTCATAGAATTTATCAATTGAAAATGTAATGCTGGTTAAAAATTGTTAATTGCTAACACAGAAAGGTTTAAAAGTTATGATTGTTAATGATTAACATGAGCGAAGAAATATTGAAATTAAATTTTAAGGAATACTATCAAACTGGTTTAGAGAGTCTGAAGAACAGACATTATAATTCAGCAGCCAATGAATTTTTCAAGTCTTTTATCACTTTGTGCGATATAGCAATATACAGAAAGCTAAAAATATTACCTGAAGACCATGGAGATAGATTCACTGTTTTAAAAATCAATTTTCCTGAAATTTACAAGACAGACATTTATCTATTTGACATCTATAGAAAGACATATAAATTAAGATTGAGCATAGATGAGGTTAAGAAAATACAAAATGGGGTTGTTAAAATTGCAAAACTTCTTGGAATTGAAACGAATCTGTAAAGAGTTTATCAAAGAAAACTCGAACATAGTTGATATCGTTATATTTGGGTCTGTTGTTAGAAGTAAAAGAAAACCTGGCGATGTTGACATTTGTGTTTTATCATTAGATAAATTCAAGAAACTTGATAAACTCAAAAAAGTAATAGGCAAGGAATTCAAAAAAGATGTTCATGTTTCAATTTTGTATTTAAGAGATTTTCTAAATCCGGAAGAAACCCTCTGGAAAACAATATTTCATGAAGGCATAAGTCTTACAAAGGATAAGCTTTTGTCAAAGCTGATCGGATTCGACCCTTCAGTTTTGTTTTGGTATAAATTAGAAAACTTAAAGCTTATTGACAAGATAAAATTTTCTTATGCCTTAAGAGGCAGGAATGAAAAAGGTGGCATTTTAAGAGAAGTAAACGGGGAATATCTGGGAAAAGGGTGCATAATGGTGCCGGTTGAGAATGAGGACGAGATAAGGGAGTTTTTTGCTAGGTGGAACATTCCATTTAATAGAAGAAGAATTTTAACCGAGTTTTAATTATTTTATTTAGTTTTGTTTCAAAAGATAGCATAAGCAGCGTTGATTTTCTATATAAATAAATTTTTATTACAACTAAAGTGGTTAAAAAGTTGTTATTATTTTATTGTAATTTCCATGCAATTTGATTGATAATTCTTATCACTTTCAAGTGTATTGCTAACGTAGTGTCTGATAAGGATAAATAATTCTATTCCGAAGAAGTTATTAATGAATAAGATTCTTTTGAATCAGGAGGGGGCTGAGAACGAGGACAGCGTTTTATACTCTATCAGACCTGAGTTTAACAGGATTTGCTATAATCCCATAAGGGCTTCCATAATACACTTGCTCGTCAAATCAAAGGATCTTAACCACGCCTTGTCTGTCGAGGAGATTGCCAACAAGATAGGTAAGAGGCACTCGGTTGTTATTCATCATCTGGAGAAGCTGATGGAATGGAAGGTAGTCGACGTCGTCAAGTCATACAAATACGGTAACAGGCAGAAGAGGAGCATATGGGGTTTGAACCTGAAATACCCGAACCTCATACAGAGCGTCTACTCTCATATGATAAAGACTTTCTATAATGTTAATGAATTGGATAGAATGTGCTGCATCAATAAAGATGTTAGAATTGTGGCTTAATATTGGCTTAATTCTGGCTCAATTATGGATAGCAAAACAAGTGGCTTAATTCTGGCGCATGGGTAGTTAAATAATTTTCTAGTTAACTTCTGTTTACTAGCATGAATAGTTTTCTCAATAAAGGAGGGGTGAGAATGAATTTATTTAAGAGTCTAAAGAATAGAAAAGGAATGTCTGGCGCGGTTAAAGGCGCTATGTTGATTCTGACCCTTGCCTTTATAGTTGCTAGCGCGAGCTACATAATACCTGTTTTAGCAGTTCATACCGATACTGTAACTATAGCACCAGAATGGGAAGAGTGTAGCAATGTTGCCAAAACTTATACTGTAACTGTAACATGGACTGGTGGAGATGATGTAAGAGAAGTAAGGATTTTCAATAACACAAACATGACAGTAGGCTATAAAGATTTCCAATGTGATCCAGCACCTGCTGGTTGGACTTTAGTTGATCAGTCAGGAACTTATTCTTATTGTCAATATCAAACATTTAATTATTTGAATGCAACTAATCCAACTAAAACTTTTACAATTACTGTTACTCCAAAAACTTCTACATCTACTGGTGTATATGCATGGAAAGTTCAAACTCTTGATATAACGGAATGGATAGGAAATATTAATACTTATATGTTAATCACTAAACTAGATTGCAAACCACCAGTAACAACAAAAACTTACGGAACTCCAACTAAGGTGGTAGACGGTTATCGTTGGATTAATTCTTCAACACCAATTACGTTAACAGCATTAGATGATGGTCCTTATGGTCTAGGCGATGGTGTTGGTGTTGACAAGATACAGTGGAGAATCACAAAACTAGACATAAAAGATAGTCAATGCACAGAAACTTGTAGTAATGGTGAATATTTTGGACAAGGTAAAGGTGATTGGAATGAATCTTCAACAAACGTAACATTCACAATTCCAGAAGATTCCTGTCACTTGATAGAGTTTTATGCGAACGATACACTAGGAAACACAGAAACTCCAATTCATAGACAATGTGTATTCGTTGATAATAAACCACCGGTTGTTGAAAAAACAGTCGGAGACCCGAAGTTAGGAACTGAAACAGAATTTCAGACTATAGGAAACGCTATAGCTGAATGGTCGACTGATGACAGTTACAACGGAGATTATTCTGTTAAATTGTATGTTTCGAATGGAACACATGATATGGCTGCAGTCGAAATACCAGTTGACATACAATTGAATCAAATTTCAGAACTCAAATTCTTACAAAAGATAGCAAATGACTATGGTGTAAATGTTATACTTGGAGTGGATGCCAATGGTGATGGTGTTTACGAAGCTCAAGATAAATTATGGCACATAGGAGCAACCCAACATGATCCAGGAGTATTAGGAGGAGATTCATTTGTAGAAATGGACGGCTTATCCCCTAGTAGCGGAAGTTGGGAAGAGGTAAACACTTTAAACATACAACAGTGGTGGACACCAAATAATGATGGAAACGGTTTCTGTCCAGAATTTGGATGGAATTATTTGAGCGATATTCAATCTGCATCCAAATGTCGCATAGAACCAACAGACCATGTAAAAGTAATTAAATTATTAATAGGTGGTTCAGGTTCTTGGATGGATAAAATAGCATTTGTAGATTATTTGAAGTTAAATGGAAATATCACCCTAGATGAACCTTTGTGGATAGGTGGCTCTTCTCAAGTCACCTTGACTTGTGGAGATCCGCAACCACATCCAGTAGACAATGAGAAAATCTATTACAGATATTTTGTTGACGGAAATATGATACATGATTGGCAGTTATACGACGGGCCTATAACATTTGGAGAGGATTCAAACCATACCCTACAATATTATTGTGAAGATGCTCTGGGGAACAAAGGAGAAACTAAAACCGAAGATTTCAAGGTAGATTCAACACCACCAACAATAACGAAGACTATAATTGGTCCAAGTGTCGGTGATTGCTTACCAAGACCTGGACATCCTGAAGATAAATGTTATATAAAAGACACTACTGGTGGAGATGGTACAATAGTTCATGTAGAAGCAACAGATCCTGATCCAACAGGAAAGGGTTGCAATGTAAATCAGATTAAATGCGAATGGGGTTATTACTTAGATGGTAAATGGAGTGGTATGATTGGAGATGATGTAATACCTCCATTTAATATAACATTCAATGAAGATTCAAATCACACTTTAGTAATAAAGTGTTGGGATAAATTAAAAAATATTGCATGGGATAATGAGACATTTTTAGTAGATTCATTGCCACCAATAACGACAAAGACATATGGAAATCCTCATTATCCGTCAGATATAAACAGTGGTGCACCATATCCTCACTACATAAACTCTTCCACACCAGTAACGCTTACTGCAACTGATGTGAAAGTTGGCGTTGATAGAATTTACTGGAGAGATACTGTTGTTGAAGATAGATATTGTTCGACTGAGTTCAGCGGATGTCAAAATGGGCAAGGATCAGGAAGTTGGAACTATACTATAGGAAATACAACAACATTTTATAAACCAGAAGAATCCTGCCACATAATTGAATATTATGCTGTTGATAAATTAGGAAATAATGAAACAATCAAAAAACAATGCGTATTTGTTGACAACAAACCACCAAATACAACAAAGACTGTTGGTGATCCTAAGATCGAAAAGGGAGGATATGTATACATAACCAATACAACACCAATAACATTAACCTGTACAGATCAGCAACCACACCCAGTTGATCATTCATCATTAAAGTATAGATATCGCTTTGCTAATAATTGTGGAGATTTAAGTGGTGCTAGTTGGTCTAATTGGCAAGATCCTATTGGCGATCCAATAGTAAAACCTGTTACCTTCCCAGAAGATTCTTGTCACGAATTAGAATACTACTGTGTTGATGCATTAGGAAATGCGGAAGATATACACAGTGAAATTGATGTTGTAGACAGCAAACCGCCAGTTATAACAAAAGCAATACTAGGTCCAATGTTTTACAATGCGACTCAAGACAAGACATACTTGGACGGTGTGACAATAATAAATGTTAATGCATACGATCCAACACCGCATCCGGTAGATGGTGTAAAGTGCGAAGCATTTTATTACCTGGATGGTGGCGCGACAAAACACATGCTCATAGATGATACAATACCTCCATTTAATATAACTTTCCCAGAGGAAACAAAGCATGAGTTGCATGTTAAATGCTGGGATGGTTTGAAAAATAAAGTAGAAGACATTCAAACATATTATGTCGACAAGACACCACCTGTGACAACCAAAACATACGGAAATCCAAAATTTAGCAACAGTGAAGGAGAATGGATTAGCTCTTCAACACTGATAACATTGACTGTCAATGATGCAGGCCCACACAAGACAGGAATTAAAGAAACCAAATATAGAGTAACTCTTGTAGGTGATGATTACTGCAACAAGACACTAAAATCATATTGTGATGTGAGCGGAAGCGGTACTTGGAACATGTACACTGCACCATTCACAATTGGTCAACAATCATGCCATGTCATAGAGTACTACTCTGTTGACAATGTCAACAAGACAGAAACAACAAAGAAACAGTGCGTCTATGTTGATAATACACCACCAACTCCTGCTAAAGATGTTGGTGAGCCAGAGGCAAAGTGGACACCAGGCAAAAATGGTGAACAGCCAAGTTTCTTCTATCCTGAAGAGACTAAAAACTGTTGGGCAACAGAAAATTCAATAGATTGCTGGAAAGTGACAACCTTAACACCTATATCATTACAATGCACAGACCCTCAGCCACATCCGGTTGATCACGAGAAAGTCTGTTTCAATGTTGAAGTGGATGGTTGTGACAAGACAGAAGATTACTGTGACAAATATCACGGCAAAACAGAATTCGATGAGAAAGACAATATGACTGTGTGTTGCTTGAACAACGAGATAGAAAACTTCCACTTTAAAGAAGAAACTGAGCATAACTTGAAATACTACTGTGTTGATGCCCTAGGAAACAAAGGGCCAGTAGATGAAGAGAAGTTCAAGGTGGAAGGAACAAAGTTCGAGATTTCATTATACAAGAAATGGAACCTGATATCAGTTCCCTTCACGTTATTGGATAATAACCCAGCAACAGTATTTAACAAAACATTTTACGAAGGTGAACTCGTAGAAAATGTTTCGGATTACATAGGCTCGGTCTGGACATATGACCCAGAGCACGCGATATGCGGTCAAGATTGGTGTGTCTGGTCTCCGGGTGAAGCCCCAGGCAACTTAAAGATAGAGCCAGGATGGGGATACTGGGTGATAGTCAAGGCCAAACCAGAGGACTGCGGAGAAGACGGACACAGATGCTGGTTCTGGAACAGGGAGGATCCGTTAGATTTGGTGATTGGAGGAAGCCTGTTCAGTCCTGCAACAACACCGCCAAGCAGAAATCTGGTAAAGGGATGGAACCTCATAGGATACTATGGAACAAACTGGGAAGAATATAAAGGTGGAACTAATGGACAAACTTGCGGTCCAGGTTTCAACTGGTTCAAGGATAAAATATACGGAAGCAACGTGTACTGCTCTTTGAACTCGTTGATAGACACGCAGGAAGGATACCCAAGATGGAGCTCATTGTGGAGCTACGTAAGCTGCGGAAATGACAAAACATACTGGTTAGGTTTGAACACATGCGCAGACCAGAACAACCCGCAATCAAACCTTGACAAGATGTATGCAGGGCGCGGTTACTGGGTAGAACTCGATGTTCCGGACATGTATGCACCAGCAACAACATGCATTTGGAACAGTGATTTTCAGTGTGTGTGGACGGGTGGAGGATTATTTTCATAGTCCATCCGTTAACCTTTTATTTTTTAGCATTTAATTGATTAAAGGTAAAAGAATGAATCTAAAATTTTTAATATCAGCATTGAGCACCTTTTTATTATTCTCTAATTTAGTTTTGGCATTGCCAGGCATACCGAATCAATTTTACGGTTCTGTGACTTTGAATGGAAGCCCTGCTCCTGACGGAACAACCATTACAGCAAAAATAAACGGGGTACAAGTTGCGAGCACAACAACTTATGGAGGAAAGTATGGATACAATCCTATTTTTTATGTGGATGACCCCAACGGAATTAGAACAGGTTCCATAATCAATTTCTTTGTTAATGGGATTGATACTGGGAAGACAGCAACATTTGCCAATAGTGCTGTAACCAAGTTAGACTTGTCTGCATCAGGTGGAACAAGTACACCTCCTAGTGGTGGATCACCTGGCGGTGGATCGTCTGGTGGCGTGATTTTAACAGGAACGAACGGTACAACTACGAATGGGACGCAACAGGAACAAACCTGCCATGAGAGATGGCTCTGCTCCGACTGGTCGGCATGCGAAAACGGGATCCAGACGAGGACCTGTGCAGACCAAAATGAATGCGGCACAAATAATGACGAGCCTTTCACATCTCAGCCATGCTCGACTGAGGAAGTTAATACAAGCGAACAAAACGTGCAAAACAGTCCTTTGCTACCAACAGGATTCTTCTTGAGCTTGTCAACAATGGAATGGGTATCAGGCATAGCAATCGGAATAGTAGCTGCATTAACCATCATTTTCTTGATGGTAAGAAAGAAGCACGGCACGCCAAATAGGCTAATGGAAATAAAACCATTAATAGAAACCAAACCAACAGGAACAACAGGTTAAAGATATAAAGCTTCCGTAATGCACGTCAAGCATTTAAATTTACTTTTTTAATGTGATTTCATGGAAAAAATTTCCTTGAGGATTATCAAGCCGGTTGACCAGGAGGCTAACATTGACGTCGTTTCGAATTTCATGCCTGAAATAGGATTGATATGCTCGAACCAGATAAGGGCGGGCATTCTACATCTTCTAGTAAACTCACCGCAGACTATGCACTCGATGAAAGTCGAGGAGATATGCTTCAAGCTTGGGATAAGGTCGTCCGTGTGCATCTACCACCTGGAAAGGTTGATGGACTGCAAGTTGGTCGAGATCAAGAAAAATCAGAGATACGGAAAAAAGACAAGGAGAAGCATCTGGGGACTCAACTTGAGATATCCTGATTGGATTTCTGAGTGCTACAAGAGCATAAAAACGCATTTCTTCTCTGAAAAAGAATTGAATCAAATAACAAACATCAACAAAAGTCTCAGAATATACACATGAAAATCGATTTTTTATTCTTTGAAACATAAGATAAAAAAATATTTTTCAAAAAATCTCGGTTTTCCTAATTATGTCATACACATGTTATAACTTTGTACAGCTTTCGTATACTATTTGTCTCAAGACATGTTAAATACTTTTTTCATTAAATAATTTTTATGAGTAAATTTCTGAAAGCGCCTAGGAGAGGCGCTATAACAAACCAGCATGCACCGCGAGGTTTGGTTCTCTTAGGAGTCCTAAATATCCAGGATAGGATAAATTGAAAAAAGGTGAAAAATATGAACAAAATAATTATTGCATTAATAGGTTTGGCTTTAGTGGCAACACCAGCATTGGCATGCATACCAACCGATCCAGCTTGTAGAGAATTGAATTCACTAAATGATGGTTTCATAGCCACTGCATTCTCAGCAGACGGACTTAATGTTTGGTTCAACGATGCTTTGCTTTTGAATCCAGATAGAAGTGGTGTTTATCAAGATGGACTAGTAGACAGCGTATCTACTTTACTTGGAAGTGTTGATGTAGTACAGAATGTTTACCTCGAGGATCAAAGAAGAACAACAGATGCTATATCAAATACTTATATAAGTGTTGATCCATGGTTTTTCAGCACTGCAAAAATTGAGAAGCAGGCATGGTGGAATGGAAATGGAGAGGTCTACATGGGAGTACAATTAGGTGATACATCATACTCTGTAGATGCAGGTACCAGTTTTGGAGATGCAAACTTTGCTAACAGCATAAAATACAATGGAGATTTAACAGTGTACCAATCCGTCGGGTTGGGAACTG
>Ga0315277_10004729_pt1 | contig 18054 bp, 17 predicted proteins | sample YL17G05_15_MG_FD_203695 | JGI IMG/M metagenome (GOLD analysis project Ga0315277, IMG submission 203695) | Sediment microbial communities from Yellowstone Lake, YNP, Wyoming, USA - YL17G05_15 | ecosystem: Environmental > Aquatic > Freshwater > Lake > Sediment | place: USA: Wyoming | collected...
TCCCTGGGGAATCGAAATAATGGATTCTGGTCTCCATACGATCAGCCTCGCCACATGAAGCTCCATGCCGCCATTTGGTTCTATCGCAAAAAGAATCATATCCAATCAGGGAAATGCCTGACCCAGAAGAACGGTAAGGGGCCAGGCACAAGATGGCTATTGTTTACAGCGACAAGTTCCTTGAGCATGTCCAGACGCCCACACATCCGGAATCCCCGCAGAGGCTGATGGCGATATGCGACTCCCTCGAATCGAACGGATTATGGAAAGATGTGATCGCTCCAAGGGACGCGACGACTAAGGAGCTCGAGAAAGTCCACAACCACGACTACCTGGGATTCCTCGACAGGTTCGGAGAGAGAGCCCTGACAATGGACACGCTGGTCCACAAGGACACTTTCAGCATCGCTCGACTGGCCGCCGGCGGAGGGATAATGGCGGCCGAAACGGCCTGGGAAGCGAAGAAGCCCGTCATGGCCCTGCTGAGGCCGCCAGGGCACCACAGCGGCCCCGCCTATGGGATGGGCTTCTGTTACCTCAACAACATCGCCATCGCGGCAAAGCATATGCTCGAGAGGGCGAAGAAAATCGCGATCGTCGACATCGATGTCCATCACGGGAACGGGACGCAGGACGCGTTCTACGGCGACTCAAAGGTGCTCTATGTCTCGACGCACCAGCGGTACATATTTCCAGGCACCGGCCATCCGAACGAGGTCGGAGAAGGCGACGGCGAAGGTTTCAATGTCAACATCCCGATGAACAGTCCAGCGGGTGATGCGAGTTTCGATCTCGCACACAGGAGAATCGTTCTTCCGATCCTTCACGAATTCAGACCGGAGATGTTGTTGGTCAGCATCGGGACGGATTCGCATTACAAGGATCCGCTCGCTTCCCTTTCGCTCTCGAGCAAGGGTCACGTAGAGGTGATCGCCGGCCTTCTGGATTATGCCAAGAAGAACTGCTCCGACCGGATCGCATTCTACCTCGAAGGAGGATACGAACTGGAGACCCTTTCGGAAATCGTCACCCACGCGGTCGGCCTTTTCGAAGGCAAGCGTACTCTTCTCAAGCATAATGACGTGCGAGACACAGGCTGCATGGAGAAAGATGACATCCTTTCCATCGTCCAGCTGCAGAAGAGTTACTGGAAGCTCGATTGATCCGAACTACTGATTCCCCTTCTTCCTCAAAGTTAGATTCTTCTCGTGCGCCTTCTTGATTTCCTTTTCCAGGTTCTCCATCGCCATGTCCATCGCCCTATAGAGATCCCAGTCGATCGTGTTGGCGTAGTACATCCCCGCGTCGCAGGTCATCCTGGTATGCACGCTGTACTTGCTCCTGAGGCCTTCATGGTTGTATGTCGCGATGTGCGCGTTGAAGACCTTCGGCATGGAGCTCTTCGAGATCCTGATCAATCCTTTCTGGATGACCGAGTAGAGCGAATCATAGACGTCCGGATCCTCGACGGACAGCCCGGTGAGCTGGACGAACACACCCTCTTCGCGCTCTTCCATGCTCATCGCCTGCTCGAGGAAGTCCTTGAGGGTGACCACTCCAATGAGCTCCTCGTCCTCGACGACGAAGGCGGTCGAGATGTTCTTCTTGATCATCTTTCTGATCGTGTCCTCGACGAGTACTTCTGGAGCTACGGACACAACCTGGTTGTTCATTACGCTGCCCACGGACACTTGGACCGGCTTGTTCGATGTCTTGAACTCCTTCTTTCCGCCCTTCTTCGGCCTCCAGATGACCTTCAATATGTCCATCATCCCGATGACTCCGACGAGATGGTCCATCTTGTCCAGGACCGGGAGGTTCTGCTCGTCGAGCCCCCTCATGATGCTGAGCGCCTTCTGGACGTCGTCGTCCTCGCGGACGCTCTCGACCTTCGGCGTCATTATTTCAGCGATCGGACGGAGCCTGAGCCCCCGTACCTTCGTCAGCTTCTCGAGGACATCGCGCTGGTAGACCGTCCCCACGAGCTTCCCGTTCTTCGTGACCGGGAGGTCGCTCAACCCTGAGTTGAGCATGATCTCAATGCCCTTCGTCAGCGGGTCCAATTCCGAGAGCTGCGGGAAGTGCTTCATCACGACCTCGGCCTTCGAGGTAAGCGGGATGTTCCTGGCCTTGAGGAGCGTTGTGTAAGTGACGATGCCTACCGCCTTGCCGTTGTCCAAGACCGGCAGTTCGTGGATCCCGTCCGAGTTCATCCTCGAGATGATGTCAGATATCTGGTCGTCCCTGTTAACGGACCTGATGTTGTTGCTCATTACGTCCTTTATTGAGATATTCTCCAGCTCTATCAAAACTGCCAACTCCTATGCTGAATGCTGTTCCGCGAAGTCAAAGACCTCGGCGCCTTTGCCTCTAACAAGGCTTTCCTCTTAATACTTTCCAATATGCGACAAGTGACGATGCTGGCATCAGTCATAAATACTCTCAATACATCACACTCACGAGCATTGGTCTTTGGATGGTGGCATGAGTGGTGTATTCGTTCAAGACCCTGGGAGATTTTGATGTAGCGGGGAAGAGGGTCCTTGTGAGGGTCGACATCAACTCTCCTCTGGAAAGGACGACGCTGAAGGTGAAGGACCGGTCGAAGATCGCTTCCGCGGTCCCCACCCTGAAAGAGCTCTCGGACAAGGGGGCGAAGGTCGCGGTGCTGGCCCATCAGGGGAAGAAGGACCATTGGGAGTACACGGACCTTCACGAGCATGCGGAAATACTTTCCGTTTTGCTCCATCGCAATGTCAAATATGTCGATGACCTGCTGGGGAGCGTCTCCAAGAAGGCCATCGAGTCACTGAAAGACGGGGAAATCATACTCCTGAAGAACGTCAGAAGCTACGGCGAGGAGGATCACAGGCTCTCCCCTGAGCATCACGCCGAGGGGGCGCTCGTGAAGCACCTCGCACCTCTTTTCGACCTATTTGTGAACGATGCGTTCGCGAGCGCGCACCGGCAGCATGCTTCCCTTCTAGGCTTCACGGCCGTATTGCCAAGCGCCGCCGGGCGTCTGATGGAAAAAGAGATAGAATCGCTTTCGAGGATTGTGGAATCGCCGAAGCGACCGTGCGTGGTCGTCTTCGGGGGGACGAAGTTCGCCGATTCGATCCAAGTCGTCAATCATCTCCTGGAAGCCGGGATCGCCGACAATATCGTCATAGGGGGCCTCGTCGGACTTGCATATTCCGCCGCCGACGGGAAGCACATCGGCGATGAGAACATGAAGACGCTGGCCAATGAACTGTCTCCGGAACATGTCGCGAAAGCGAAAAGGATCCTGTCGAAGTTTGGCTCGAAAATCACATTGCCGGTCGATCTCGCGCTCGATAAGGACGGCAAGAGGCTCGAAGTGACATTGGATCATGACCCCCCCTCCCTTCACTCCTTAGACATCGGATCTAAGACCATCGAAAGTTTCGGCGAGATCCTCTCTCATGCGAAGACTGTACTGATCTCCGGGCCAGTAGGAGTCTTTGAGAAGGAAGAATTCGCTATCGGAACGCGCGCCATCTTCGAGAAGAGCGTGTCATCAGGTGCGTATTGCATAATCGGCGGAGGTCACACGACGGCTGCGGCGAACCAGATGGGCTTCTCTGAAAGGATCTCGTACATCAGCTCGGGCGGAGGGGCGCTCGAGCATTTCCTGCTCGGCAGGCCGATGGCCGTAATCGAAGCCCTGAATCAGGCCGCCCTGAGAAAATAATCGTCTAAAAAGATGGAAGACCCCCTTTCGGGGGTTTCGCGTTCTCAGTACTGGTATCCCTTGACTGGACCGCCGCCGAGCAATGTCCCGCCAAGCGACCTTGCCCTCAGTATTGCCCTGAGAGGCACGCCCTCGAGATCGTTCGCGTTGCTCTTGTTCACGATCGCCAGGAGCAGGATCGGTTCCCCGCCCGCCTCCTTGATGTCGCTAATCGCAGCCTTCAAGGTCTGTCCAGTGCTCACGACATCGTCTATGATGACGACCTTCTTCCCGTTGACGCTCGCGAAGTTGGATGAGAAAGCTCCTCCGGCTCCCGCCTCCCCGAGCGGCCTGTATACAACGAGGTCCACGCCGAGTATCTCGGCAAGGACAGTTGCGAACGGAACCCCGTTCAAGGAAATGCCGACGATCGCCTGGACCTCCTGGTCCTTCTTGTCGACTTCCTCCACGACGATATCGGCCAGTATCTCCGACAACAGAGATATCCTCGTCCCGGAGACGCCTATCGATCTCCAACCGATCTTGATGTCCGTGGGCGGGACCCCCTCGGGTCCGTATTCCAGGAGATAGCTGATCGTTTCAGATGCGAGGTGCAGCTCCTGCGCGATCTCTCTCACGCTCAATCCTTTCTTGCTCAGGGCCGACGCCTTGGATGCTAAATCTCTGACATCTACCATTGGTCTTCACTCTCGATGCGTCATAACCTTCATGTCTACATATTAAGCTTTCTGGACTTTTCAAACCCGTATGACTATCAGCCAGCCTTGTTGAAGCGATTGACCCCCGTCTCCCCCTCAACCCCCTTTCAAGGCTTTTCAGAAGGGGACAAGATTATTCATACGGTTAGGATACAATACTTGCCCATTTCAAATGGCGTGACTAGGGTTATCGTGCAGCCCTGTAGATAATCTCTACTCAAACTGAAGAGGTCCCCATTCGACAAGTCATTTCCAGAATGAGCTGGCACATATTTGAATCCGTGAGTGCCAGAAGCGTTTTCCAGTGATTCCCCATTTATGACGAAGTCGCTCGCGTTCTTTAGCTGCACATATACATCTCTCTTCAAAATGGGACCATCTACAATCGAATTGATGTACCAAAACCATATCGTTTCATTGCTCATTTTACCCGTCGTATTGATCGGTCCATAACTTCCGCCGTAATATGGCTGGGGTACCGCTAATACATAATAAGAGAAGGTCGCGAGAATCATGATAACCGGGATGAGGAGAACCAGGAGCGTCTTCTTCGATATGGAAATTCGCCTCCGCAAAGTCAAGATCGAATGCGCGATGCTTTTTTCCCCACTTTTTGTTTTAGACGGGGCAGGCAATCTGATGGGCGATCTTCTGAATGCAAGCAATCTCCCTCTGATGCCCATGGCTCCATCCGCATATCCCGCGCCCATCGGCTTGAACATGCTCGCGACGACTATCATTCCCGAATAAATGCCGAGCAACTCACCGAACGGCACAAACCAGTTGAACCACAATTCTGAGGGCATCGTAGGAATGCAGAGCAGTGCTCCGGCGATCTGAATGAAACCTCCGATGGGGGATATGAATGCAATTATTGTCCCCATAATATACAGCAGAAACATGATCATAAAGAGAGAACTGAGGAGATGCTGGGATGAGAAGAGTATGGCGAGCAGAACTTCGAACCCATTTTGGAGCCCTATGCCTCCCGGTGGACGCATCATGTAAGCGGCTATAGAGGCAATGGAGGGACCTCCCATCACCACCCAAATCCACGGGAGGAGGAGTGCTATTAAGCCTATTATTGCCCCGAGAATGCAGAGCTGATTGAACCTCCATCTCGAAGAGTCTTCTGCCATTTCCCTCGCTCAGTCATCCCCTCGTCAGGAGATAAGGTTTCTCCATTCAGGATTCAAGATTAAGCTTTCTGAGGAGCGAATCCCTGGACTCCATGAATTTGACTATCGCATAGAGCCGCGAGATTGCGGGCGTCTCGATGCCTTTGCTTCTCCCCGCCTCGATTATGCTTCCGCAGATGGCGTCTATCTCGGTCCTCCTCTTGAGTTCGGTATCCATTAGCATGCTGGATTTGTTTTTCGCCGTGCGCTTCGCAACCTCGAAAGTGTAGTTAATCACATCCGCCGGCTCAAGTCGGATTCCAAGAGCCTCAGCAACCTTCATGCCCTCCTCGCAGACCTTGATCGCCTGCGCTCGGAGGGCGGCGTTCTCTGCCACCAATCCGTTCCTACAATCAAAAACGGCTGTCAGCGGATTGATCGCGGCGTTGACGATCGCCTTGGACCAGATCGCTCCGACGATATTCTGCGAGCGGCTCGTCTTGATTCCGGCTTTGCCCAGGGCGTCCTGGACCTTCTCAATCGGACCGCGGCCCCCGTCAAGAGTTCCGAGCGAGATCGACCCCTCTGATACATACTCGATCGTTCCTGGCTTAACTCTGTGAGCAGCCATGCTCGTGACTCCGGCGACAACCCTCTCACGGCCAAAGACCGTTGCGAGCTTCTCGGCATTCCATAGCCCGTTCTGGATCGTGAGAACAGCCCCCTCTCTATCGAGCAGATCGTTACAGACGGAAGCGGCCTCCTCGGTCGCATAAGCCTTTACGGTGACTAGTATCAGATCGTATTTACCACCGAGCGAAGAGGAATCGGATGCGTTGATTCGGAAATTCTCCTTAATGACCCCATCTATCGTCAACCCTCCGGATTTAATCGCTTCGAGGTGCTCCCCTCTGGCCACCAGTAGGACATCTTGTCGGCGGGAAAGTAGCGCGCCAAGAACGCTCCCTATAGCCCCAGCCCCGAAGACTAGGATCTTCATTCAACTGCTCTCCTGCTCTTCTCGGCCTCGATGTGCGCGATTCTCACTGGGTCCGGAAGTCTGTGTTGCCAGTAAGGCTTGAGGAGTCCGATCGAGGATTTGACTGAAATCCTGTGACCCGGGGACACATAGACGGGAGAGCTCCACTCTTTATCTGTGACCGCATAGCCGAGCGTCCTCCCACTGAGCTTAACTTCCTTGAACTTCCCGCTTCCGCTTATGGATCCGCAGAGTAGCTTCTTGGCCACACCGATCGTCGGTAAGTCCAGCATCACTCCGATATGGCTCGCGACGCCGAAACCGAGCGGATGTATAATGCCATTTCCATCATGGACGAGAAGAGGTTTGCATCCTGCCTTTCTGACGAGTTGCTCGACCACAGGCGCTTCTCTGAAGGTCAGGTAGGTCGGTATGTATGGGAATGAGACCTTCGCTCGTGCATTCACAACTTCTTTCGGCATCCTAGTTTTCAAATCGAAAATTACCATCGACCCGAATGCTTTATCGTCGATGTACGCGATATCAGAGCCAGCAACCATCGAATCATCTTGAAAATCATCTCGGAGAATGAGTTTCTTCGAATCCCTTTTCTGGATATCCTTGAATTTCTTGAGCGGGTAATCTGTCTTGAAATCAATGAATAGTCTCTTCTCGAAATCGACGATTCTGTCTCCCTCAATGTCGACCCTCTCAGCCCTCAGCGCCTTTCTCTTGGCTTGCGGGCCTCCTCCAGTGAATCCTCCAAGGGTTCCGTCGGATTGAACAACGCGACGGCAGGGAATCCGTACAATGTCATCGTTCTCAGACATGACCTTGCCTACGAACCTGCTTGCGACGATGTCTCCCAATGCCTTTGCGACCTCCCTATACGTCGTGACCATTCCTTCTGGGACCTGGGCAACAAGGTCGTCGACTCGAGCGTGAAGATCGATGTTCGGAATCCTTAAAGCCAGCTAAATCACCTGAGCCCCCATAGCGTTCAGTAGGAGTAATATGTGTTTCGAAACACATCTTACATCTTCAAATCGTCAATTATGTAAAAAAGAAAACGAGGACTGCAGAGAAGTCGAATCCGACATCTCTGCGTCCTATCGAATTTTGTCCTCACTCAAGGATGGGGAATTTCTTCACAAGAGGCGTTGTGATCCACCATTTTCCGAGGCCAAGCCACTGACCAGCTTTCACAGTCGTCAGAGCCAGTAACAGTACGAAGCTGATGATGTGATCATCGACTATCGGGTTGTTCTCAGGCGGTAGGTTGGTTGACCAAAGAATGACCATTAGCACAGCGCCGGAGTATCCGGCTATCTTCATGCCGATCCCCAATATCAATGCGATTCCAATCGCTATCAGGGCGAGCATGAAAAGAACATCCACTACGACATTGCCTACAAGGCTTTGATAGAAACCCGCCAGTGGGCCACTTGTGGCATATCCCAAATATCCACTAGTCGGCGAACTACCCGATAACCAAGCATCGGTGGATGCGGTCGCATATCCCAAACCAAAAGTCTTGTCCAGGAACGCCCAGAGCATCATCCATCCCAGAATGAGTCGCAATCCAATCCATGCGAGCTGTTCTTTCCCATATCCTAGTATCTTCATTTATTATCCCTCCATCCACCGCAGTGGACGTATTCTTAACAATGTTTATAAATTAGCCCCCTAAATATAGTTTTCGTATCATAGTTGAATCTTAACTGTGTTAATAATGCAATCCAGTAAGAATTACTTGCGAATCAAAGAATTATATGAAAAATGTGCGTTTTATCGTCGAAATTCCTAAATCAGGGTCAAGCCTCTGTTCGCTGTGGTGAGGAACTTGCCGTTTGTGCCTGTTATCAATATATCGTCCTCTATTCGTACGCCCCCTCTCCCAGAGAAGTAGATGCCCGGTTCTACCGTTAGGATCATATTCTCTCGGAGGACATCCTTGGATCTTTCCGCCAGAATTCCCGGATCGTGCTCTGAGATTCCTAATCCATGTCCCGTCGAATGGAAGAATTGTTTGCCGTAGCCTGCTTTCTCTATCACATTCCTCGCGGCGAGGTCGATTTTCTTCGCTCTGATCCCCGGTCTCATACTCTTTACAGCCGTCATCTGGGCTTCGGCTACTATTCCATAGATCCTTTCAAGGCGCTTGTCAATCGGCTTCGTAAAGAAGGTCCTCGTTATGTCGGACTTGTAGTTCTTGTAATTCGCACCGAAGTCGAATAAGGCCGTAGACCCTCTTTTGAGTCTCCTATCGCCTGGCAGATAGTGCGGTAGCGCCGTGGCTGGGCCGAATGCAGCTATCGTATCAAAAGCCAATCCGTCGGCACCACGCTGTTTTAAAAGGTAGTCGATTTCAGCGGCAGCCCTCTTCTCGGTCATTCCTATCTCAACTATGTCAGGAATTTCCTCTGCCACCTTTGAAGCAATTTTGCAGGCCTTCCCGATCCGCTCGATTTCATCCGCGTCCTTGATTATTCTGGCTTTGGTCAGATGCTTCGATACATCCTTCAGTACGATTCCTTTCAGATTCTTCCTCAGGTATTTTACCGTCGTATAGGAAACACCGCTCATGTTCAGCCCGACGACCCTTTTTCCACGCATCATTCTCTTGAGACCGGTCTCCATCTGCTTCGCGGTGTTGGCGACGACGAGCCTGCATCCACTCCTCCTTGCTATCCCCTCTTCAAGGGCAGATGTTATGATCGTGACGTCCCTCGGGGTCGCGATCGCATAAGAGCTTTCGAAGAGCCCTCCCCGGATGTCAGTGATATAGCGGAAATTGAGATCCAGAAATGGCATTCTGGCGTTCACAATCAGGACTGCATCGATCGAATCGTCCAGGTATGAAAAGAGGTTGGCCGCACGTCGGGAGCCTATATAATTTCTCATCGGGCGAATAATCGAGCTATTGATAGTTGAATCTTTCCTGCGTTCAGACGCCTATCCAGACCCGGTTGATGTACTCTTTCAGGGTCGACACTGCGGAGAGGGATGCCAGGTAGCTCGTCCTCGGATTATCGGGCGAGGGCAGATTCCGCGTGGTGGCCTCCAATTCCCCAAAATCGCCCTTCGCAAAGAGGTGGTGGGAATTGACGGTCGCGAGCGGATCGCAGACGACCTCGACCTGGGTCCGTTCGAATCCGATCCCGGCAAGGCTGACGGTCGCAGCGACATTCACATTCGCCGGGAAGTACTGAACCGCCTGGCTCGCAGGCCCTGAGTATAGGGTCGTGCGCTCCCTGATATCCTCAACTTTCACGCCCTTCTCCTGCAGGTATCTCACACCGGTCAGTCCCTTCGGCGGTTTCGTGCTCGTCAGCTTTACCACGTCGAGCTTCGCCCTGCCCGCTCCTTTCAATGCGTCTACACCGGCGACCGCTCCGGACGGGATCATAACGATGGAATCGAACTTTAATACTGCCGAGTAGCAGCGATCCTGGAAGCCTTTGTCCGCGAACGCTCCGACGCTCATAATCATCGTATCCACCCCATTCTCGAGGGCAGATGGCACCAAATCCTTCGCCGCCTTCTGACCAGCCGCCTCTATTGCGAGATCGGCTTCGGTCGTCTTGAAATCCATTATGCCTAGAATCTCAGAATTCTTGAGCGAAGCTGCAAGTTGCTCGGCTCTTGTATTGTCGATATCGTAAAGGAGGATGCTCTCCACATCGTCCATTCTGCTTGCCGCCTTCGCAATCACTGTCCCAATCGATCCGCAACCGATTATCAGCACAATCACGCTTTCGCCCGGGATGACCATGACAGCCCGGAGTATTTTCTCTTTTCGGAGGTCTCCCCCAGGTCCATCCAGCCAATGGGTTGAAATATGACGAAACCGGTGGCGCGGATGTCTGTCCATGGACGCTGTCAGCAGGTCGGAAACGATCAGGAAAAGGCTCGAGAAGGAATTCGGGAGACCGGACAACGTTGCACTCGAAGATCCGATGGCCGCATTGGTGAACACGATCCTCTCGCAGAACACGACGGATGTCACATCTGACCGCGCATATGCCGCTTTGAGGAAGAGGTATCCCACTTGGGAGAAGCTGCTGAGGGCTGATCCAACGGAGCTCGCCGACACGATCCGCGTCGGCGGTCTTCCCCGGATCAAGGCCGACAGGATCCTCGGCGCATTGGCCGAGATCAAGAGGCAGACCGGGAGGCTCTCGCTCGATTTCCTCCATGAGATGACCGAGAAGGAGGCCGACGAATGGCTTAGCCAGCTTAAAGGAGTCGGTCCGAAGACCAGGGCGATCGTCTTACTGTTCGGCCTTGGCAAGAAGGCTTTTCCCGTAGACACCCACATCTCGCGCGTCGCTCAGAGGATCGGCCTCGTGCGAAAGGGAGCCAGCAGGGAGGAGGCGCAGGAACGGATGGCTTCCCTGTCCAGGCCCGCCGATTACTTCAGCTATCATCTCAATCTCATCGAGCACGGTCGGAAAACGTGCTCGGCCCGGAACCCCAAATGCTCGACCTGCCTTCTTTCAGACGTCTGCATTTGGCCAGAAAAGGTGAAATATGGCTGGAAACCAATGAGGAAGTGCAGATGAAGACTAAGAGATATGAGACCCTCAGCCACACCGCGGACGTGATGATCCGCGCCTTCGGCACCTCCACGGAGGAATGCTTCGAGAACGCCGCTTTCGCCCTCTTCGACCAGCTCGCCGATCTTTCCAATGTCAAGCCGGTGTTGCCGCTCAGCTTCGAGATAGAAAGCTCTGATCCAGAGCAGATGCTCGTCGACCTGTTGAGCGAATTGCTGTTCCTTTTCGACACGGAGCTCGTCCTGCTCTGTGACTTCAAAATCAAGACCGTCGGCGAGATGATGCAGGTGACCGCCAGGGGCGAGAAGATTGACAAGAAGCGCCACGTGATGCGGAAGGCGATAAAGGCCGTCTCTTACCACGCGATCGAGGTCGCTCCGGAGAAGGGCTATGTTCAGGTGCTGTTCGACGCCTGATCCCCGTTCTTGCCGTTCTTCTTCGAACATTTCTGCCGTTCGATCGCCTTTTCCATCGAAATCTCACCCTTTGCAACCGACCCGGCCAGCGACCGGGAGATCGTGAGCTCGCCGTTGCTCCCGATCCTGCTCTTCCTCTGGATGTCGGCGATCTCCCCTTCGGACGGGGTGACAGGCTGCTTCTTCACCGGTCTGTAACCGGATGTGAGGGCGATCTCGATGGCCGCGTCGATGTCCTTCTGGTTGCTCTTCGTGCTCGTGTTGCTCTCGTCGACTATCTCGATCGGGATCCCGAGGTCCCATATCGAGTTGAAGATCCGGTTCCTCACAGTCCTGTCCCCGTTGCCGATCCTGACCAGGACCTGATCGCTCGGATACACCTTCGTGAAGTCGCTCACGAGACCGACCACCTCTTCCGGGGATTCGACTGCGGCGGAGTCGATGACCAGGTGGTCCGCCAGGACGGCGATTCCCGGGGTGCTCCCAGGGTCGATCCCTATGATGAGCGACTTGATCTTCCCCTTGTACCTGAGGACCGCCTTCGCTTCTTTCACGCATCGATGGATCGTTTCCAGCGAGCAGATTATCGGTTTGCCATAGTCGCCGACGGGCTTGTCAGTCTCAGTTGTCAGAAGGATTTCGATGTCGCGCGACGGCGCCTTTGGATTCTCAAGTTCGAACGGGATGCCTTCCGATCTGAGAGCTTCGATCAGCTCGAAAAGCAGCTTTGCGTCAGAGATCAACACCCCGACCCTTCTCATCGCATCGGCACTGGATAGGTCCCGGTCCGAGATATTCCTTTCCCCCGCAGGAGCCAATCATTCCGGTCTTGACACCTCAGGAGGCCTTGGGTCGGCCGCGTAGTCCCCGAGGGAATCATCGACCTGCTTGAGAAGGTTCTTCTGCTCCTTTGTAAGCTTCTTCGGGATGGAGACTACGACCCTCGCCAGGATGTCCCCCCTCCCGTATCCTTGGGGATCGGTCATCCCTCTCCCCCCCAGCCTGAAGATCATTCCGGACTGCGTCCCGGGTGGGACCGTGAGCATCGCTTTCCCATCCATCGTCGGCACCTCGACATCGTCCCCCAGCGCCGCCTGGGCTATCGTGATCGGCACTTCTGTAAGGAGGTCGTTGCCGTCCCTCACGAAGAACCTGTGCGGCTTCAGGTGCATGACCACGTACAGGTCGCCGGCGGGGCCGCCGCGAAGGCCCGCCTCACCAGCACCCCTTATCCTCAGCTGCATGCCGGTGCTCGTCCCCTTCGGGATCTTGATCATTATCTTGCTGGTCTTGTGGGCAGTCCCGCTTCCGCCGCAGGACTTGCAAAGGTTCGCGTTCTTCCTGCCCGCCCCCTTGCACTTCGGGCACGAGGTTATCGTCACATACTGGGCGTATCCCTTCGTCTGGGAACGCTGCACCTGACCGGCGCCCTTGCAGACATCGCAGGTCTCGATCTTCCCGTCCGCAGAACCTGTTCCCTTGCAGACATCGCAGGCGATCGAATGCGGCAGCATCACCTCTCGCTCAGCTCCGTTGTACGCTTCCTCCAGGGTTATCTCGAAATCGAACCTCAGCGAACTCCCCTGGGCAGGGCCGCTTCGGGACTGCCTCGTCTGTCTGCCGAAGAACTGTTCGAAAATGCTGCCTCCCTGGCCGAACCCTCCGGATCCGCCGACTCCACCGAACAGATCCTCTATGTCGGAGAAGTGCGTGAAGTCGGACCAGTCGAAGCCGCCGCTCCTGAAAGTCGATTTCACGGCGTCGTGGCCGTACATGTCGTAGGACTTGCGCTTCCCCTCGTCGACGAGGACCTCGTACGCCTCGGAGAGCTCCTTGAACTTCTCCTCTGCGACCTTCCTGTCGAGCTTGGAGACGTCCGGATGGTATTCTCTGGCGAGTCTGCGGTAGGCCTTCTTTATCTCGCCCGTCGAGGCGTTCTTTCCAATGCCAAGGACCTCATAATAATCTCTCTTTGCGGCCATGTCGCAGCACCTCATCGAATCGAATTAGACGTAGACCGGGAGTGGCCTCTCCCGGCTTTGTAAGTTTTGTCTAGTCGATTATGCGGTAGTCGGCATCGACGACGCCGTCGCCCTTGTCGGAGCCGCCGGAATCGCCAGGGCCTTCGGATGGGCCGGGGGCGCCCGGCCCTCCCGGGGTCTCGGGTCCGCCCTTTCCCTGCTGGTACGCCTTCGTGGCCGCATCGTTGAGAAGCTTCGTCAGCTCCTGCATGAGCTCCTTGATCTTCGCGACATCCCCGGCTGGGATTGCCTCCTTGAGCTGCTTGGCCTTCTCGATGATCTGGTTCTTCAGCTCCTCGCCTATCTTCGGCGCGAGTTCTTCAGCCGTCTTCTCCGCGGCATATGCCAGCGATTCCGACTGGTTCTTGAGGTCGGCCGACTCCCTTCTCTTCCGGTCGTCCTCCGAGAACTGCTCCGCCTGCTTGACCATCTTGTCGATGTCCTCCTTCGAGAGCTTCGTCGCCGCCGTTATCGTGATCCCCTGCGATTTTCCGGTCGCCGTGTCCTTTGCGGACACGTTCATTATGCCGTTCGCGTCGATGTCGAAAGTGACCTCGACCTGCGGGATGCCTCTCGGTGCTGGCGGTATTCCAATCAGATGGAATCTCCCTAGGGACGTGTTGTCGGCAGCCATCGGGCGCTCGCCCTGGACGACGTGTATCTCGACCGCAGTCTGGTTGTCGCCTGCGGTCGTGAAGGTCTCCATCTTCCTCGTCGGGATGGTCGTGTTCCTGTCGATCAGCTTCGTGAAGACCCCTCCGAGCGTCTCGACGCCAAGCGTAAGTGGCGTGACATCGAGCAGCAGGATGTCCTTCATCTCTCCGCCGATGACCGCCGCCTGGATCGCCGCGCCCACCGCAACGCATTCCATCGGGTCGACACCGTGGACGATCTTGGAGCCGAGGTGCTTCTCGACGAATTTCTGCACTATCGGCATCCTGGTCGGGCCTCCGACCAGTATCACTTTGTTGATGTTGTCGGGCGTCATCTTCGCATCGCCGAGAGCGCGCTCGATCGACACCTTGCACTTTTCGACAATCGGGCCGACGAGCTCTTCCAGCTTCGCCCTGTTGATCTTCATCGTGAGGTGCTTCGGTCCGTTCTGGTCCGCAGTGATGTATGGGAGGTTTATCTCCGTCTCTATCGTTGAAGATAATTCCACTTTCGCTTTCTCGGCGGCCTCCCTGATCCTCTGCATGGCCATCTTGTCCTTCGTGATGTCCATGCTCTGTTCGGCCTTGAACTGCTTAGCGATGTAGTCGACCATGATATTGTCCATGTCGGTGCCGCCCAGCTGGGTGTCTCCGCTCGTTGAAACGACCTCGAAGACCCCTCCTCCGAACTCCATGATAGTCACATCCAGAGTACCTCCGCCGAAGTCGAAGACGAGGATCCTCTCCTCCTTCTCGGTCTTGTCCAGTCCATATGCAAGAGCAGCCGCCGTCGGCTCATTGATTATCCTGACGACCTCGAGCCCTGCGATCGTGCCCGCATCCTTGGTTGCCTGCCTCTGATTGTCGTTGAAGTACGCCGGGACGGTGATTACGGCTTTCTCGATCTTGCCGCCGACGTATGCCTCCGCGTCCCTCTTGATCTTCTGGAGGATCAGAGCGGAAATCTCCTGAGGGGAGTACTCCTTTCCCCTGACGTTGACCTTGTAGTTCGTGCCCATCTTCCTCTTTATCGCCATGACAGTGCCTTCCGGGTTCGAGACCGCCTGCCTCCTTGCAGGCTCTCCGACCAGCACTTGGCCGTCCTTCGTGAACGCGACATAGGATGGGAAGGCCTTCCCGCCCAGAGTCGTACCTTCTGCGCTCGGTATTATCACCGGCTTACTGTTCTCAACCACCGCCGCAGCGGAGTTGCTCGTTCCTAGATCTATTCCGATTATTTTCGCCATTTCAATTCACCTCTATCTCCTACTTGTCCTCAATCTCTTCTTCGCATTGATCGTCGTGATCATTTTCATCGTCATTCTTCTCCCCGCTCTCCGCAGGATCCTCTCTCCTGCAGACTATGACTCGGGCCGGTCGGATGACCTTCCCCTTCATCTTGTACCCCTTCTGGACGCATTCTATTATCTCGTCATCCGCGCGGTCGGGGTCGTCGACCTTCGTCATCGCCTCGTGCTGGAAAGGGTCGAGCTTGCATCTCGTCTCTATCTCGGTCACACCCTCCTCCTTGAGGATGTCCATCAGCTGCCAATACATCATTTTCAATCCCTGGCTCTGCGAATCCGAATCGTTCGTATTCTTCGAGTTCGCAAGCGCCCTCTCAAAGTTGTCAGCTAGCAGAAGCAGCTCCTTGACGAGCCTCACCGTCGCCAGCTGGATGGTCTCCTCTCTCTCCTTCGCGGCCCTCTTCCTGTAATTCTCGAATTCAGCTTGGAGGCGCTTCAAATCCTCAAGATACTCCTTGCTCTTTCGCCTCAATTCGTCTATCTCGCAGGCCGATCCAGGCTTCTCCGTCTCAGACGACGGTTCGCAGGACTCGGGTTCAACATGGGAGTTCAATTCATCATTCAAGCCATTCATCCCCCGCTGACTTTCTCCTGCTCTTCTTTGGCAAAGGCCTTGTAAGGAGTTTCAGAAAGGGTTTGAGAGACGAGGGTTCTCAGTACTCCTCGTCCATTCCGCCGGGCATCCCGCCAGGTCCGCCAGGTCCGCCCTTGCCGCCCCCTCCGCCCTTCGAGGCGATTACGTCGTCGATCCTGAGGATCATCACGGCTGCCTCTGTGGCTGAGTTGATCGCCTGCTTCCCCACGCGGATGGGTTCGAGGACCTTCTCAGCTTTCATGTCCACGACCTTTCCGGTGAAGACGTTGATTCCGGCGTTCTTCTTTCCGTCCTTGTGAGCCTTCCTCAGCTCAATCAACACGTCGATCGGGTCGAGTCCGGCGTTCTCAGCGAGCGTTGTCGGGATTATCTCCATCGCGTTCGCGAATTGGTCGATCGCGATCTGCTCCCTTCCGCCGACCGATGCGGCGTACTCCCTGAGCTTCAGTGCGATCTCGACGGCCGTTGAGCCTCCGCCGGTGACAAGGATTCCGTCCTCGAGCGCGAGTCCGATGACGCTGATCGCATCATCCAATGATCTCTCGATCTCATCGATGACGTGCTCGGTCCCGCCCCTGATCAGGACGCTGACCGCCTTCGGGTTCTTGCACCCGGTGACGAATGTCATCTGGTCTCCGCCGATCTTCTTCTCCTCGACCAGCGCTGCGAATCCGAGGTCCGATGCCTTCAGCTCGTCGAGCTTCGTGGCGATCGTGGCGCCTGTCGCCTTCGCGAGCTTCTCCATGTCGGACTTCTTCGCCCTGCGCACAGCGTATATGCCCTCCTTCGCGAGGTAGTGCTGCACGAGGTCGTCGATGCCCTTCTGGCAGAACGCGACGTTCGCGCCGGTCTTCTTGACGATGTCGACCATCTTCTTCAGCATCTTCTCCTCCTCGTTGAGGAACGCCTGAAGCTGGCTCGGGTCAGTAATCTCGATCTTCGCATCAATCTCGGTCTTCTTGACCTCCATCGCGGAATCGATCAAGGCTATCTTCGCATTCTCGACTTTCTTCGGCATGCCGGAGTGGACGACTTCCTTGTCCAGGATGATGCCAGATATCATCTTCGATTCTCCCATCGAACCGCCGACCTTCTTTACGATCTGTATGTTGTCCTGGTCGACCTCGAACTTGCCGTCCTTCTTCTCAGCGATCGACAGCACTGCTTTCACAGCGATGTCCGCCAGGATGTTCCTCGAAGCGGAGACGCTCTTGCTGATCATCGCGGTCGTCGCGATATCGTTAAGCATCTCAGCGTCGTCTGGGGCGACCTTCATTCCGACCGTTTCGAGGATCTCCTGCGCCTTCTGCGACGCGAGCCTGTATCCGGCCGCGATGACGGTCGGGTGAACGTTCTGCTCGATGAGCCCCTCGGCCCTCTTCAGAAGTTCGCCGGCGAGGATTACCGCGGTGGTCGTGCCGTCGCCGCATTCCTCGTCTTGCGTCTTCGCAACCTCCACGATCATCTTCGCGGCAGGGTGCTCGACGTCGATCTCCTTAAGGATCGTGACGCCATCATTCGTGATGACTACGTCCCCCATGCTGTCCACAAGCATCTTGTCCATTCCGCGCGGTCCAAGGGTGCTTCTCACGGCCTCGCCTATCGCCTTTGCGGCCGCGATGTTGCTCATCTGGGCGCCCTTGCCCTTCTCGCGCTTCGTTCCCTCTCTCAATATTAGAACTGGTGTCTGACCCATCATGTTGTTGCCCTCCAAACAAGTAAAGCCATTGCTTTGTTCCGTTCTTGGAGCAGGCAAGTATAGGTTAGGACTTCTATAAATAGCTTATCGTAATCTCCAATTGATTACATAAGGTAGCCAGGCAGAGAAATATCGGCCGTCGCAGCATTCTCAAAACGTACTTTAGACCGAACCGCTTTCCCCCAGTCAATAAGGGGCGTTGATTGCAATGGCTAGGGGCGGTTTGACATTTTTCTCAAACGAAGAGATAGAACGGATTCACAGAGCCTCCATCAAGATGTTGGAAGAGATCGG